>Ga0134128_10009916_pt1 | contig 11417 bp, 12 predicted proteins | sample KB31754_FD_96462 | JGI IMG/M metagenome (GOLD analysis project Ga0134128, IMG submission 96462) | Terrestrial soil microbial communities with excess Nitrogen fertilizer from Kellogg Biological Station, Michigan, USA - KB3-175-4 | ecosystem: Environmental > Terrestrial > Soil > Unclassified ...
CGGGCACGAACGGCAACATCTCCGAAGCCAACACCATGCCCTACATTGTGGACGCGGTGCGCGCCTACGCCACCGTCGGCGAAATTTGCGATGCCCTGCGGGAAGTGTACGGGACGTACACCGAAGTGAGCATCACGTGAATTGAGTGATCGGGTAGTTGTGTAATTGAGCAATTCGTAATTTCTAATTTGTACTTCCCTCCAGCTTGTTTCTTGCTGCTGTCATCCTGAGCGAGCGTGAATTGAGCGCCGCCCACGGAGTTTGCGGTGCATACATCCATGCAGCACGGTAGAGACGTAAGTCGTTACGTCTCACTTGAAACCAAGGAATGTGCGATGGCCGCCAACCGCGGCATTTTCAGTCCGCCGCCATTTCCGCCGGCACAAGGCGTTCTTCCTTCTTGCTCATGGTCACCAGCACCACGCTGGCGATCACGATCGCGGTTCCTACCAGCATATTGGTGGTGACGCGTTCGCCCGCCAGCGCCCAGCCCAGAAACACGGCCACAATGGGATTGACGTAGCAGTGGGTGGTCACCCGGGCGGCGGTCGTCACCTTCATTAGCCAGGTGTACGCGCTGAAGGCCACCAGCGAACCGAAGATGATCAGGTAACCCAGCGCCCACAGCGAACGCTGCGAGACTTCGGCCACGTGGACGCGCTCGCCGGCTGCCCCGCCCACCAGCAGCAGCATGATTCCACCAGCCAGCATCTGCATGCCGGCGAACATCGCGGTAGAGGTGTTGCTGCGCACGCCGCGGGCGTAGATGGCGCCCACCGACCAGAACAGTCCCGCCGCCAGCACCGCCGCCGCGCCCCACACACTTCCCTGGCGTGCTCCGGTTTCGAACAGCACCGCCACCCCTAGGGCGCCTAGGGCCAGGGCGCCCGCGGTGCGGAGAGAAAGCCGCTCCTGGCCGGCCAGGCGCGCCAGGACGACCATGACCAGGGGTTCGGCGGCAACCAGCAATGCCGCCAGACCCGAACTGACCCGGACTTCCGCCCAGGCCAGCAGCCCGTGGCCGCCCAGAAATTGCAGCGCGCCGCCAATCAGCGCCGCTCCCCACGCGGCGCGTCCCGGCATCTTCTCGCGGCGCACTAGCAACAGGCCCAGCAGCAGCGCGCCCGCGGTCAGGTGGCGCGTACCCATCATCAGTAGCGGCGGCAGACCCTCCACGGCGAAGCGGATAGCCAGGTAGGTGGAGCCCCAGATCACATAAATGGCAAAGAACGCCGCCAGGAGCTTGAATGTGGTCACGCCGGAATGGATTTGCCGCATATGAATGCCTGTCCGATGTTTAACCATCTACAATAAATTTGATGGTTAGAACTCTACCTTAGCTTGCCTAACCTGTCAAACCACATTTAGAGGTTATAATAGAAACCAGTGGCTGAAGCTGAAGTCCATCCCGACCCGCTGTGCGTTCGTTTCGTCAACACCGTGGACTGGCGCGACGACCCGGTGCGCCGCAGCGACCCGCTGAAGAGCTATTCCGACCTGCTGCGCTGGGCGAGCGATGCTGGGGCTATTCCGCCGCGGATAGCCCACCAGTTGGACCATGAAGCCAGCCAGCATCCTGCGGCCGCCCAGGCTGTATTCACCCACGCCATCTTGGTGAGGGAAGCGCTGGCCTCGGTACTGGCGGCGGCAGTTCAGGGGAAGCAGCCTCCGGGTGAGGACTTGCAGCGCTTCAATGCGGCGCTGGGACAGTCGGGAGAGCACCTGCGCCTGGCCGGCGGCAAGGGCGAATTCCATCTGGACTGGGACAGCGACAACAGCTTTGAGCGGGTGCTGTGGCCGATGGTGCGCTCCGCCGCCGATCTGGTAACTTCCAGCGATCTCCATCGTCTACGCACCTGCGAGGGCGAGGGGTGCGGCTGGTTCTTCCTCGACACTACCCGTAACCGCAGCCGCCGCTGGTGCAACATGGCTTCCTGCGGCAACCGCGCCAAGGTCAGACGCTTTTACGAGAGGCACAAAGGTCAATGAAACGCGCCATCCGCCACCTGCAGCAAGCCGATCCCGTCATGGCTGCGATTATCGAGCGCATCGGGCCGTTCAAAATGCGTTACCGCGACCCCAGCTTCGACGCCATGGCCCGCTCCATCGTCTTTCAGCAACTGCACGGCAAGGCCGCGGCGACCATCTTTGAACGGGTGCGCTGCGCATGTTTGACCGGCGGCGTTCACAATGGCGACAGCATCACTCCCGCTTCCATCCTGGCACTCAGCGAAGCGCAACTGCGCGCCTGCGGTCTCTCGCGCCAGAAGCTGAGCTACCTGCGCGACCTGGCCCAGCGTACTGCTTCCGGCGAGATTGATTTCGCGCGGCTGCCGGAAATGTCAGATGAGGACGTTATCGAACATCTAACCCGCGTGAAAGGCATCGGCGTATGGTCGGCGCAGATGTTCCTCATCTTCGCCCTGCGCCGCCAGAATGTGATGCCCACCGCCGACTACGGCATCAATGCCGCCATCAAGAGGGCCTACCGCAAGCGCCAGATGCCCAAGCCCAAGCAGATTATGAAGATCTCGCGGCCCTGGCACCCCTACTGTTCGGTCGCTTCCTGGTATTTGTGGCGCTACTCAGAGCTGAAGGCCCCCTCTTAACCACGGAGGACACAGAGGGCAGCAGAGAAATTAAGGTTCAAAGAACTTCGACCACAACCGACACAAGGATTCACGAGGGAAATTATTCCAGCGTTCAATCCTGATGAATCTTTGGCTCTTTTTTTGTATATGATCCTGCTTCCTCTGTGTCCACTGTGCCCTCTGTGGTTAATCCCGGTGTTTGTGGTTAAATGAAGAGTTCGATGGCGGAGGAGCGCAAAATCCGCGTGCTGGTGGCTAAGCCAGGCCTGGACGGCCACGACCGGGGCGCCAAGGTCATCGCCCGCGCACTGCGCGACGCTGGCATGGAGGTCATCTACACCGGCCTGCGCCAGACTCCGGAGATGGTGGTCAACGCCGCCCTGCAGGAAGATGTGGACGTAATCGGCCTCTCCATCCTTTCCGGCGCGCACAATGCCATCGTGCCGCGCGTGATGGAACTGCTGCACCAAAACAAGATGGACGACGTGCTGGTACTGGTGGGCGGCATCATCCCTGACCAGGATATGGAAGGCCTGAAGAAAGCCGGCGTGGGCGGCATTTTTCAGCCCGGCACCTCCATGGACCAGATTGTGGAGTTCATCCGCAAGAACGTGCGGCCGCATAAAACAGCCGTTAGCAATTAGCACTTGGCATTTAGCCCGTGAAGCTTGCTGCAAACACCGGCAGGCTGACCGGCTGAGTGCTAACTGCTAAATGCCAATTGCTGCCTTCCCGCCAACACGAACTGATCGAAAACGCCGTCGGGCCCGCGCCCTGGTACTGGATGACTTTTCCCGTGATCGCGGCCAAATCCGGCCAGGAGTTTGAGTGGCGCTATCACGGCGACCAGGGCGAATTGCCTTACCTGGTCACGCTGGGCCTGGCGCAGGAGCCGCACACGCCGCGCCTGGCGCTCAATACCTATTGCCGCGCCTTCCAGCTCCCGCCCAAACTGTTCGGCATCTGGTGCCCGGAGCCACGCTCGGTGCGCCTGCTGTGCTTCGATCCCGACCAACTGAAGGCGTTCTCTTTTGTGGACATCGTGGGCTGGTTCAAGCAGTCCACCGAACGGGTTTACTCCGCCACCGAGCCCGTGGCCGAATTTGAAATCAGCTCGGCCCTGCCCGCAGGCGTGCACAAAGTGGAAGTACCCGAACCTTTTCGCACGCTCGATGAACTGCTGCTGCTCACTTCCTGCCCGGCGCCTAGCCGCGATGATGCCGCCTGCGCCATCTACGTGCTTTATCCCCAGGCCGGCCTGGTGGAAGTGGTGCCCCAGAGATGGTTCACCGCCAACCGGTATGACGTGGGCCGGCAGTGGATTTCGCGGGTGGCCCGCGATCCCGACAGCAACCGCATTCTGGGCGAAGCCGTGCGCGTGGGAAACTTTCAGCTGACGGAAGACGGCACGCAGGTAGAGCGCTGGATGGAAAACAGCGGTTAGCACTCGCCAGTCAGCACTTGGCCCTTGAAGGATTTCAGCCGACTCATTTGTAATTTGGCAATTTGTAATTTGTAATTGAAAATCGCCGGGCCAGCCCTGTCCGGCGAAACTTGCAAATCACAAATTACCAATTACAAATCCGCGACGGCATCCGCGTCCTGCAACTTGCCTCCCCTGACGGCACCAACCGCCTCACTCGCGCCTGCATTCTGGAGCTCTGTGCTGCCCTACGCGACCTAGCCCGCGACACCAAGCCTTTGATTATCACTGGTAACGACAAGTTCTTCTCCGCCGGCGCTGACCTGCATGAAATTGCCGCCCTCGGTGGTGCGCAGGCGCTGGAATTCTCCCGCCTGGGCCAGGAACTGATGAACGCCATCGCCGGCTTCCCGGCTCCGGTCTGCGCGGCCATTCGCGGATATTGCATGGGCGGCGGCCTGGACCTGGCGCTCGCCTGCCACGGCCGCATGGCCTCGCCCCATGCCATCTTCGGTCACCGCGGCGCCGCCCTGGGGCTGATCACTGGCTGGGGCGGAACTCAACGATTGCCGCGCTTGGTGGGCAAAGTCCGCGCCCTGCAGTTGTTTGTGGCCGCGGAAAAACTGGGTGCGCAGGAGGCCTTGCGCATCGGACTGGTGGACGCGGTGGCGGAAGATCCCGTGGGGTGGGCAGCAGGCAAGCTGAAGCAGGTAACAGTTGGCAATTAGCGCTTAGCATTTAGCCCTTGGGATTTCCCGTTCCGCCGAGAAACTCGACTGGCTAAGCAGCCACTTGCTAAATGCTAATTGCTTGTTCCCAGGCGTCGGCAGTTTGCGCCCCCTCGCTTCCCTGTATTACCGTAACTAGTTTCTGTCTGTGACCCCATGCCCGACCGTGCCAAGCCCGCCTCCGAAGCCGCCGACAACTTGCTCCTCACCACCATTGACCCCACCTCGCAGCGCTTCGAGAAGAACATGCGGGCCATGGCCGAACTGGTTACCCGCCTGCGCAACGAAGAAGAACAAATCGCCCAAGGTGGCGGCCCCAAGGCCATCGAATCGCAGCACAAGAAAGGCCGCCTCACCGCCCGCGAGCGCATCGCCCGGCTGCTCGATCCCGGCGCGGAACTGTTCGAACTGGGTATCTACGCTGCTTACGGCATGTACGAAGAATGGGGCGGCGCGCCCGCTGCCGGCGTGGTTACCGGCCTGGGCCGCATCCACGGCCGCCTCTTCATGCTCATCGTGAACGATGCCACGGTGAAAGCCGGCGCCTTCTTCCCTATGACCGCCAAGAAGGTCATTCGGGCGCAGAACATCGCCATTGACAACCACATTCCCACCATCTACCTGGTGGACTCCGCCGGCGTGTTCCTGCCGCTGCAGGAGGACGTTTTTCCTGACACCGACGATTTCGGCCGCGTCTTCCGCAACAACGCCGTCATGTCGGCCATGGGCATTCCCCAAATCGCCGCCATCATGGGGATGTGCGTGGCCGGCGGCGGCTACCTGCCGGTGATGTGCGACAACGTGCTCATGACGGAAGGCAGCGGCCTTTTCCTGGCCGGCCCGGCCCTGGTGCAGGCCGCCATCGGCCAGCAGGTTTCGGCCGAAGAACTGGGCGGCGCCAAGATGCATGCCGCCATCAGCGGCACCGTGGATTATCGCGAAGCCAACGACGAAGCCTGCCTCGACCGCATTCGCTCCCTGGTGGAGAAAACGGGGCACCGGGTCAAGTCGCCCTACGACCGCAAGAAAGCGGAGCCGCCGCGCTACTCGGCGGAGGAGCTTTACGGCATCTACGAATCCAATCCCGCCCGCCCTTACGACATGAAGGAAGTGATTGCGCGGGTAGTGGACGGCAGCCGCTTCGACGAATACAAGGCGGAGTATGGCAAGACCATCATCTGCGGCTATGCCCGCATTGGCGGCTTTGCCGTGGGCATTGTGGCCAACCAGCCGCAGCACCAGCAGCAGGTGGACGAGCAGGGGCACAAGCGGGTGGAATTCGGGCGCGTGGTCTACACCGAGTCGGCGGAAAAGGCGGCTCGCTTCATCATGGACTGCAACCAGAACCTGGTGCCGCTCATCTTCCTGCACGATGTGAACGGCTTCATGGTGGGGCGCGACGCCGAATGGAGCGGCATCATCAAGGCGGGCGCCAAGATGGTGAACGCGGTTTCCAATTCCGTGGTGCCCAAGATTACGGTTATCATTGGCGGCTCTTTCGGCGCCGGCCACTACGCCATGTGCGGCAAGGCTTACGATCCGCGCTTCGTCTTCGCCTGGCCCAGTGCCCGCTATGCCGTGATGAGCGGCGAGTCGGCCGCTGGCACGCTGGTCGAAATCAAAATCAAGCAACTGGAGCGCGGCGGCAAAAAGCTGAGCGACCAGGAAAAGCGCGAGTTGTTCGATTCCGTGAAGAAGACCTATGACGAGCAGCAGGACCCGCGCTATGGCGCCGCCCGCCTGTGGATTGACAAAATTATTGATCCCGTGGAAACACGCGCCGCCCTGATTGAGGCCCTGGAGGCGGCGGCGCTGAATCCCGACGTGGCGGAGTTTAAAGTTGGGGTATTACAAACATGATTCACCACGGAGGCACAGAGACACGGAGGAAACTGATTCTTGAGGATTTGACTCAGGAGATAATCGGCGCAGCGATTGAGGTTCACCGCGAGCTTGGCCCCGGTTTACTGGAATCCGCATGCGAGGAATGTCTGTGCCACGAACTGCACCTTCGCGGCCTGAGTTTTGAACGGCAGGTCTCGTTGCCGGTGCAGTACAAGGTTTAAAGCTTGATTGTGGTTACCGCTTGGACGTGGTTGTTGAGAATGCCGTCATCTTGGAACTGAAATCGGTCGAGAAGATTCTCCCCGTTCATGAAGCACAGGTTCTCACCTGTTTGAAACTGACTGGCAAGAGAGTCGGCTTCATTATCAATTTCAATGTTCCCGTATTGAGAGACGGAATTGTGCGAAAGGTACTTTGAAATAATTTGATCTTTCTCCGTGCCTCCGTGTCTCCGTGGTGAAAAATGGGTGGAGTGAAATTAATCGAGTGCCCGCGAGATGCCTGGCAAGGGCTGAAGAGCCAGATTCCGGCTGACGTCAAGGCCGCCTACCTGAACGCGCTGATTGGCGCGGGGTTCAAGCACATTGACGCGGTGTCGTTCGTTTCGCCTAAAGCCGTGCCGCAGATGGCGGACTCGGAGAAGGTGCTGGAGGAACTGGATCCGCCCGATGACGTAGAGATCATCGGCATCGTGGTCAACAGCAAGGGAGCGGAACGCGCCATTGCCAGCAACGCCGTGCGCACACTCGGCTTCCCTTACTCGGTTTCACCCACGTTTCTGGAAAAGAACCAGAACCAGACACTGGAAGCGGCCCTCGATGAACTGGAAGCGATCGAGAAAAAGGCGGACGAGGCCGGCCTAGAGGTTGTAGCTTACATTTCCATGGCCTTCGGCAACCCCTATGGGGATGACTGGAGTATGGATGAGGTGGTGGAAGCGGTGGGCATTCTGGAAGCTTCCAACATTCACATGATCTCCCTGGCCGATACCGTGGGCGCGTCCGGCCCGCAGCAGATTAAGGAGCTGGTTTCGGCGGTTCTGGCCAAGTACGATTACCTGGAAATTGGCGTTCACCTGCATAGCCGCCCGGAACAGGCCGTGGACAAGGTTCTGGCCGCCTATGATGCCGGCTGCCGCCGCTTTGATTCCGCCCTGGGCGGCCTGGGAGGATGTCCCTTCGCCCAGGACGAACTGGTGGGCAACATTCCCACCGAGAAAGTCTTAGAGGCGCTGAAGCAGCGTGGCGTCGCGCCGCCGATTCAGCGCTCGCTGGAAAATGTGCTGAAGATGTCGGCGGAGATCGGGGCAAAATTTAAAATTTAGTAATTTGTAATTTGTAATTTTTTCGTTGGATTACTGTGGTCGGGCTTCCAATTACCAATTACAAATTACCGAATTACAAATCTCATAATGGCTACCAACCTAACACTCGCCCTCGACGGGTCCCTCGCCACCCTCACCTTCAACCGCCCAGACAAGCGCAATGCGCTCAGCTTTGAGTTGCTGGATGAACTCATGGCGGCGCTGGACGCGGTGGAGCGCAGCCCCGCCCAGGTGCTCATCGTCACCGGCGCGGGCAAGGCATTCTGCGCCGGTCTGGATCTGGACGGTCTGAAAGCCCTGTTGGGCAAAACTCACGACCAGAACCTGCAGGACTCGGCACGCATGGCGCAGATTTTCCGCCGGCTTTATGATTTCCCCAAGCCCACCATCGCCGCCGTGAATGGCGCCGCGATCGCTGGCGGTACTGGTATCGCCACCATGTGCGACTTCACGCTGGCGGCGCCGGAAGCCAAGTTCGGCTACACCGAGGTACGCATCGGATTTGTTCCCGCCATTGTTTCCTCCGTCCTGGTGTGGCAGGTGGGCCATAAGATTGCCCGCGACCTGCTCATGACGGGGCGCCTGTTCGACGCTGCCGAGGCCTACCGCTTCGGCCTGGTGAATGAGGTGGTCTCGCCCGAGCGCCTGCTGGAGCGCGCCCGCGAACTGGCGGCGGAATTGATGGAGAACAGTCCGTCGTCGGTGCGGCAGACCAAGAAGCTGATCAACAGCTTTATCGCCCGCGCCCTGGATGAGCAGATTGCGCAGGGGGTCGAGGACAATGCCCGCATCCGCACCACCGCCGATTTTAGAGAGGGCATTACCGCGTTTCTTGAAAAGCGCAAACCGAAGTGGTCGGGGAAATGATTTTTCACCACAGAGAACAGAGAACACCGAGGACACAGAGGAAGAGATGGTGAAATAGCCGGCTAAAACCAGCACTTGGCAATTAGCACTTAGCATTTGGCCAGCGACGGCCATTGTCGCCGCGATAGTCAGAAGACTTTTCACGGCCAAGTGCTAATTGCTGAGTGGCGAATGCTAAGCTAGTCAGCCAGTCAGCTAGTTAGCTCAAAAATAACGATGACCAAACCCGCTACCATCTCCACCACCGCGCTCTCCCGCATCCGCGTGCGCTACGCCGAAACTGACCAGATGGGTGTGGTTTACCACTCCAACTATTTCATCTGGTTCGAAGTGGGCCGCGTGGACCTGCTGCGCGAGCTTGGTTTCACCTACCGCGAAATGGAACAGGAGGATGGCTGTTACATCGCGGTGGTGGACGCGCGCTGCCGCTTCAAGGCGCCGGCACGTTATGATGATGAAATCGTGGTACGCACGCATTTGAAGAATGTGCGCGAATCGCTGATTCATTTTGCTTACCAGGCGGTGCGCGAGAGTGACGGCACACTGCTGGCCGAAGGCGAGACCACGCACATCGTAACCGGCCGCGACATGCGCAAGCGCGAACTCCCGGCAAAGTATATGGCGGTGTTTAAGGCGGCGGCAAAAACAGGTAACTAGCTGACTGGCTGTCTGGCTAACTAACCTCGTGGTTGAAGATGGACCAGCAATCAGCAGTCAGCATTCAGCCCCTGAAGCTTGGGCGGTTCCGCCGGAAGCCCAGCAATTGTTTTCTGGCTGAATGCTGAGTGCTGACTGCTGCGCGCTTTAACCTGCCACCTAGTGGCTAGTCAGCCAGGCAGCTAGTAAGCTATCCAGCTACCATGAACGCTCTCCACATTGACGGCAACTCGCTCACCTTCGCCGAAGTACGCGAGGTGGTTTACGACTTCCGCCCGGTGCTGCTGGGGGCGGATGCCCGCGAGGCCGTGAACCGCGCCCGCGCGGTGGTGGATGACCAGGTCGCGAACAACCGCGTGGCTTATGCCATCACCACGGGCGTAGGCAAGCTGGCGGACGTGCGCATCCCGCCCGACCAGATTCGCCAGCTGCAGCTCAACCTCATCCGCTCCCACTGCGCCGGCGTGGGGGAACCGCTCACCGAACCCGAAGTGCGCGCCATGATGTTGCTGCGCGCCAACTCGCTTTCCAAGGGCTATTCCGGCGTGCGTGCCCTGGTGATTGACACCCTCTGCGAGATGCTCAACCGCCGCGTGCATCCCGTGGTGCCGGCGCGGGGCAGCGTCGGCGCCAGCGGCGATCTGGCTCCGCTGGCGCATCTGGTGCTGCCCATGCTGGGCGAAGGCCAGGTGCTGATTGCCGACCGCAGCGGCAAGTACAGCGGCGCGCATCTGCCCGCCGCCGACGCTCTGCGCGAGGCCGGCATCAAGCCGCTGGTTTTGGAAGCCAAAGAAGCGGTGTCGCTCATCAACGGCACCCAGGGCATGTTGTCCGTGGGCGTGCTGGCCCTGCTCGCTGCCGAAGTGCTGGTGGATTCCGCCGACGTGATTGGTGCCCTCACCCTGGATGCGCTGCACGGCACCGACGCCGCCTTCGATGCCCGCATTCACCAGGTGCGCCCGCATTCCGGCCAGTTGCGCACGGCGGAAAATCTGCGACGCCTGCTGGAAGGCAGCCAGATCCGCGAATCGCATCGCGACTGCGCTCGGGTACAGGACGCCTATTCCCTGCGCTGCATGCCCCAGGTGCACGGCGCCGTGCGCGATACACTGGCCCACTGCCGCCGGGTGATGGAAACCGAAATCAACTCCGCCGTGGATAATCCTCTGGTGTTTGCACCCGCTCGTCGGCCGGGGCAAAAAAATGGCGAGGGCGAAGGCGACATTCTTTCCGGCGGCAATTTCCATGGCGAGCCGGTGGCTTTCGTTTTAGATTTCCTGGGTATTGCCCTGAGCAGCCTGGCGGGTGTTTCCGAGCGCCGCCTGGAGCGACTGGTGAATCCCGCGCTGAATGAAGGCTTGCCGCCGTTTCTGGCGCCAGGCGCCGGGCTCAATTCCGGCTTCATGATGGCGCAGGTGACGGCCGCTGCCCTGGCCAGCGAGAACAAGGTGCTGGCGCACCCCGCCTCGGTGGATTCCATCACTACTTCCGGTAACAAAGAAGACTACGTTTCCATGGGCATGGCGGCTTCGCTCAAGCTGCGGCAGATTGTGGCCAATACCCGCCACGTGCTGGCCATCGAAGCCATGGCCGCCGCCCAGGGCATAGACTTTCTAGCCCCGCTAAAGACCAGCAAACGGCTTCAGTCCGCCCACGCCGCCATTCGCTCCGTCTCCCCGCCCATCGAGCATGACCGCGTGCTGGCCGACGACTTCGCGCGCATTTCCGACCTGATTGCCAGCGGCAAAGTTGCGGACGCTCTGCACTAACTTCATCCGCCGCGGATTGACTCAGATATACGCCGATTACATTTTTGGAATGTCATCCTGAGCGAGGGCGAACGCCCGAGTCGAAGGACCCCTATGCCGCACCATCTCGCCTCAACCGCTTAGAGGTGTTCTGATGTTTTTTGGCTTCAAGCGTCAATCGAAAATCAACCATCGTCAACGCCCTTCATATTCTCGATGGACCGTTTCCAGCGA
>Ga0134128_10009920_pt1 | contig 11416 bp, 14 predicted proteins | sample KB31754_FD_96462 | JGI IMG/M metagenome (GOLD analysis project Ga0134128, IMG submission 96462) | Terrestrial soil microbial communities with excess Nitrogen fertilizer from Kellogg Biological Station, Michigan, USA - KB3-175-4 | ecosystem: Environmental > Terrestrial > Soil > Unclassified ...
CGCGGCGCAGATGCTCGGGACGGACCTTCTGCGGGGTCTCAGTAAACATGGGTCAGCTCCTGATGGGTCTGTAGGACCATGTTGGCCAGCACGTGCAGGAACTGAGGATCGGTGCGCACGTTGGGCACCGTTCGGGCGGTAGCGGTCGGCGGTGCCACGGAGGAGGGGCCGTGGCTTGAGAGCAGGCAGAGTCCGCGTACGAGGCCGTGATAGACAATGGCGCTCAGGCCTTCGCAGCACGCCTGACCGGCCAGCACCTCGCCGCGCAAGCGCTCGTACAGGGTGAGCGCGTCCGGCGGCGGAGTCAGGGAGCGGAGAGGGTCTGCCGTTTTTTTTTCCGCGCCAGGGCGCGTTCGATACTGCGGGGATGAACCGTGACCCCGAGCTCGCTGCGCAACTCGCGCGCCAGCGCGCGCGCTCCCGGCACGCTCTCGCCCGCCAGGCGCGCCTCGATAAACGCCATGACCTCTGCGGTCAACTTGTGGGCGCTCTTCGGACCGCGTGGCTTGGCGATGAGCCCGGCAAGGCCTGCGCGGGCAAAGTCGGCTTCGGCCTGATAGAACGTCGGGCGGGAGACGCCGAAGAGGGCGGCGGCCTGAGTCTTGTCCGCCCCCTCCACCCGCACATGGCGCAGCATCTCGTACTTGATCTGCACCAGATCGCGGGCGTCGAAGAAGCGGTTGCCGAGGAACCAGGAGGCGCGCACCCGCTCGGGGCGGCGGTTCAGGGCACCCTCTCGCCGAAGCAGCTCGATCTTGCGATCCCGTGGCGGCATTGAGGCTCGATCTACTCCCAGTACGTAAGATAATATACGCCGCACACGAACCGGCGTAAAGTCTATTTGCGCAGCCTGACGTGAATAGAACACCCGAAGAGTCCAGCAGAAGCAAGCAATCGCCCATCCCGTCGCCGTGCACCGTAGCGGCATTTACCAGCTTACATGAGCGGCGTAATTTACCTGACGCCATCACCGTTGCACCCGCCGCGCGATCTCGCTCACCAGCGCCGCCAGATCCAGCAAATCGTCCGGGCGCCACCACGATCTTCCGGCCGAGGCTTGCGCGAAGGCATCCTTGCCCCCCAGGCTCGTCCACGACAGCAGCATCCCGCGCAGCCGGCCCTGCGCGTCGAGATACATCGCTCGTTCCTCGCCCCAGCTCTGACCCTGGTTCCTCAATACCCAGCGGGTACCGCGCTGCGGATGGAACGGATGCGTGACCTCGAAGGTGATCTCATCTCGGTCCGAACAAACTGCAGTTGCAGACTTGCGATAAAGCCGTTAGCGAACAGGGCGTTCGGCTGAACATCCGGAAGGCAACCCTACGGGAATGGCGGAGGGATTTCGCTCAGTGCCTCCGTGACTTTGGCATCGAGGCTAATGCGACCGAACGGGCTGTTCGGGGAGAGGTCAAGACTCGGAAAACGGACAGCATTTATCGCGCTATTCTGCGCGGCGAATCTACCCACATACATCGAAGGTCGACGGGGGTTGCGCGGGAGCTGGCCCAGGGGCAGCTTATGACGGAGCCGGGAAAACGCACGGTTGTGGAGACGCGCCACGCCGTCACAGCCGGGTGGCTTGATATAGCGGACCAGCTTGATCGGGAAGGTCACCGAGAACTCGCAGCGACTGTGCGTAGATTTGCTCGCACCATGCCACCGCCGAGAACAGATAAGGAACTGATTGCCGCGCGAATACGTGACATTGCGCGAGCGAGATCCCCTGGAGAACGACGTCCGCTTGCGCGATGACGCTACCGCAGAGCTCGCTGCGCCACTGACGCGAGTCCGTCAGTACGTATGCATCAGCTGTTGAATCGATCTGTGCATAGTCCGACCGATCGAAGCGATCGCGCCCAGGAGAGCACCCTGGGAAACAAAATTCTTCATATCAGTCTGGATCATTCGCACGCTCGGCCTTCGGCTCAGGTCTCCGAATAGCTGGCGAGCACGTTCTTCAACGGATGCGCCGTCGGGATTCACAAACACGATCTCCCTAAGTGAGATATTCTCGCGCAGGCCGGCAGCCAGAAGGTACTTGAAGTGAAGATCGGTAGGAGGCATTGAAAAGCCTATCACGACTAGACGAGTCGCGCGGCTAATCTGCTCGAGGGCCTGTTGCCAAACATAAGCGAGCGGACCATCGAACGACTTACGCCAGGTGGGTGGTACAAGTTCTGGTGCATACCCGGACGCCCGGAGCCGTTCGTAGGAGTCGAATATTCTGAGCTTGCCGCCTCTGCCACCCGGGTATGCCCAGTTTGTGGAGCCATGAAGCTTAAGCAGCGGCATATCGGCCTTAGCATTGAGCGTCAAGTTCTTGGCCGTCGGATCCTCCACCACACTCTATTACGCCAAATCCATATGAAAACGGAATCGCAAGGCTGGTAAGTGCCTCTTCGGCCAGAAGATCATAGTTGAAGGTTACGATCGCATTTGTGGCTCCCCTTTTTCGAGCGTCGAGGTACCCTAACAGTCCAGCCAGCACGAATTCGTAAGTGAACGCTTCAATTTGCGATGCGCTGGGGGTAACCCCGGCATTGACTACCTTCTGTGTCAGGCAGGACGGCAATGCTGGGCTGCCCACTTCGAGCGTGAACCGCGTCCTGGGCGAAGGTGTAATTGCCGCTCTGTAGTCCAACGTCGCCGCAATAGCGATTCGAATATGTCGAGTCAATGAATCGTCTACGGCTGCTGCCAGGCTGAACAATTCCTCGATGTTCTCCAGGTCAATATGTACACGGTAGGCCGTCGGGGTGGAATGGAGACGAAACTGCAATACCTGCTGGACGGAATCGGCCTCCGCTTTGCGTTGCTCCGCTGCTAACCATTGGTGGGCATCGCGAAGCGCGAACATAAAATCGGAAATTAGCGGGAGACCACGTGCAGCTGAGAAACCAGCGCCCAAAACATACACATTATGGTCATTATGTATCTCGGTCATATTCAACTCATGCTCGATACGGCAAAGCCATTCCAGCCGCGGGCAATGATCAGTTGCACCTAACCGCTGTGTTGTGCGGTAAAAGCCGGATGCGAGTGCGCGATTCGCCCTTCAGGGCGTGCTTCTTCCATCGCCTCACTCTTACGGCTTCTGAATGGCAATACCGACGATATCGGATGCTTTCGGTGCGCCCGGCATATCACCGGCGTATTGAAGGATCAGGCGGGCGATGCCCTGCTTAACGTGAACAAATAGCCTGTGCATCTCGTCATGCGAAAAGCTGATATCGGCGTCGGGGTGGCAGAGTTTCGCCAGCACTTTGAGTTTGGCATGCTCTGAAGCGGGCAAATGGCCTTGCTCGTGAACGATGCACTTGCGCAAAATTCTCAGATCGCCGAATTCGTCTATCATTATATCGTTAGGTCTGACGCCTCGTATGGTCGCTATCCGGGGCCGGACCTCCTCGTCCCAGTACGCGAACATGAAAACAATAATCGACCTGCATACCTGTTGCTCATTGAAGCCGGCCTCAGTGTTGGCGGCAATAAACTCATCCGCACGGACAATCCGATGGTGGATTATGTCCGGCGAAGTCGGATCTTCGAGACTTGCCCAGACGATCACAGGGCGTCCCTGATCGACCCGGCGTCCGGCAGGCCGTTGGACGCGTGGGATTTGACGCTCGATACGAACCTTGTTCCCGCGGAATGAGGACAGGCAATCGCAGTATACGCCGACCTGACGATTCACAAAATCCATAAACTCGCGGAGCGGCCCCAATTCGGCCTTGGCCTTCTTAAACTTCACCGGTTCCATCACCGCTCGTTTCCCTGGTTCTTGAGGTGGGCCTTTTTACGTCTCATTCCCGCCAGGTCAGGTTTGCGAAATTCCACGGATCTGTGATCTGCATTTGCTGCCAAGTGAATTGCGCGCCGCTCAGCACACTACTTTCCTGGTCAACGTAGATCCCGGTGCATCTTCTAAGCGCCGACACGAACGAGCCGAATGCTGCGTGGATACGTTGTCTGCTATCTGGAGCCGAATTCCACACCGCCTCGTCTACTACGAAGTAGACCAGTACATGATAGGCCTGGCTCTGATCCAACTCCATATCGAAAGGTGCAAGTGCGATTCGCACCTCGGCGATATCGTCACGCGCGACGGTCTCCAGCGCATTGAGGATTTGGTCATGAACGGACGAAATTCGCTGAACGAATTCATTGGGCCAAGCGGGTCGGCTATAGCGGAGCGCGAGCCAAGCCTGCAGGCGGCGCACGGATATCGTGGAAAGTGCTCGGTCCGTGCGGGGCTGACTTAGCTCAAGAGTACTGCGAGGCACGGTGTAGCGATCGTGCGCGGCGTGTGCAGAGAGCACAGCCTCCGGATGATTCTGGCGGTTCGGCCGAAAGTCGAGCCGACGCGTGGAGCGAAGATCGCGGAACTGCGCGCGCGGTTGGGGAATGCTGCGGCACCAAAGGATTTCGATGAGTGGCTCCTGATCGAGTGTTCCGGCCACCAAGTCACAGGACTGGGTCAAGACAACTAGCCAATCAGCAGGCTCAGGCCGAACAGGTGCTCGGTATCCGGTTCGCGTCAGAGTCTCAATGTCTGCGTACAAGGATTCGGGGATTACCGAGCCGCACTGCCAACCTAGCGCGCTGAGCCGCTGTCCTAATGACTGACCCATGCGGCATTCACGCTCCGCTTTACGCGTCCGATGGCAACGAGTTCGCCGAAGGGCGGCGGCGGAATCCGCGCTCGCGTAGTTGCTCGGTCGTGGTTCGCGGAGTAGTTCGCGCGGCTAGATGATGCAACGCGAGTCGCAGAGTAGCCATATCGAGCTCTAGCTGAGACATGAGAGCGACTATGTCTGAGGCTCCCGGCACGGGCTCGTGAGCAAATGTATTCAAAGTAACCGAGGATAACCGGCGCCACTCGGAGGCTAGTTCGAGTATTTGGTTGAGACGATTGCGAGAGTCCTCGTGCAGCTGGATCTCTCGCTGGGAATCAAGCCACTTGTAGAGCTGAGCTCGTGAGATGCCAAGCACACGCGCTAGGTCCTGCAGACTGAACCCGAACGCAGATTGGATTTGGGCGAGCCGGTCGGCTCGAATTTGCCCTGCGGCGGGCGCTGATTCCACCGCCGTGCAGGGTACAGAACTTGTACCGGCCCCATACCTCTCATGCAGTACGACGCGCCAGAGGTCGTTGATCTCATATGCCCATCGTTGCCATAGGAGGATATGGGGTGCTGTTTGGCAGAGAGCTGGGATCTTGTCCTGTACTTCGTAAACCCAGCCGACGCCGCTTTCCACGGGAGTCGTATACCAATGGTGTACGAGGCACCTCTTCAGGAAGAAGGGCGCATGATCGGGCGCGCCAGTACCGGTCATTACTATGCTGGAGCGGTACGTAGAAATTGGTAAGGCATCACAGCCCCACAGGACAGCGTCTCCCAGGCTCATTTCCACTCCTTCAGAGCAATATTCGACAGTAATGCGGTAAACATTCCCGATATGTGGTCGTGCAAGCGCTCGTACAAGCCGCGCAGCTCTGGTGCGTCGAATACCTTTTGTATTAATAGCCAACAGTCTGTGTCGATGTAGCCGACCTGCTTCTTGTTCTTCGTCCGTTCCTCGGCTGCAAGCATGATTGGTGGCTTTTGTAACGGTAGGGCACTGAAGTTGGGCGCGAACAGCATCCCTTCCGGTGAAGGTGCAGCAGTATGCACCTGGAGCGTAAACCCGTTCACGGAAAACGTTGCGCCGCAGATACTGCTTTGGACAGCAGCCCCCTCCATCGAGGGCACCCCCTGTAGCCGCTCGCTCAGGTACTCCCGTGGTTGCCGGTCATCAGCAGGCACGATGAGATCGACGTACCGTAATCCGGCGCGTTCGACGAAAGGATTCAGCTCCGCCTCACTGAGGGCGCTGAGCACGTGTGTCCAGCGTTCAAGGAAGTCCGGAAAATCTGCGTATGCTGTCGCATGCAGCGAAACACTGCGCGTACTCACGAAGACGCCGCGCTCACTCCCCGCAGAGATTAGCTGCCAGACCGGTTGCGGAGCTGGAGGACTCGAAGGATCGATGACGAGCTCGGAGCCCTCAATAGTGCGCGGAAAATGTTCACGCAAAGCGTTCTGCAGCCGCGGAATGGCCTCTTTCAGAGAGTAATAGGGCGACATCCGCAGCTCCGCTACGACGTACGCCAAGGGCGGGTTCCGCCAGGTCCCGAGCCTGCGCTCTTTATCGGGGACCCTGCCCGATTCGCCTACCATTGTGCCGCCCCCACTGCCAGGCAGTGAGTTTACAGGATAGTTGACGACAAGCAAGGGTCGCTCCAGGTCTTTACTCCCTTCTAGATCAGTAGCTTGCATATTAGTTTACAAAAAAGTAGACATATCAGGACGCATACCTTACTCTATCAGCAGGTACTGAGGCTTAGAGATCCGTCACGTGCGTCGAAGCGATCTGCGGCCAGGAATAGCTCCGACATGCTCGGGCACTCCCGAGCGTGTCGATCCGTGCAGCGGGCGCATCGGCGACAAAAGCGCGACCGCGGAGGAAGCCTTGCGCGCGATTGGTCAGCAGCTCGATCGCGGTGTGTACCCCAGAGTGATGTGCGGTGGACTCGTGGCGCCCAACGATTCCGCCGTGCCCTACGACGATGGGCGGGAGACTCAACATGTCTGCGCAAAATCCGGATCAGAAGCAGGAGCCGAAGGCGCTCGAGCACGAGCACCAAGCTCAGGAGAGGCATCATCACCACCACCACGGCGATCATGGCCGCCCAGTGCGACCGCATCGCTCGTCGGCGGGAGCTTGGCAGCCCGCTACCAAGCGGAAGTAGAGCGCCTTCCCGCGTTCTACCCTGGTGCTCGCGTATGGGTACAGGAGCAGGGGCTTTGGCTCCTGACAGGCTCCGCACTCCTGCCTGCATCTTCATCCGACGCAACTTTCCTGACGGGCATCTCGTATTCGGTGCCGGCGATCCGGAGTTGGGGCTTTTGGGGTTCACCCAATTTCCCAGTCACCTGGATCGGCCCTCGCCACACGAACTGTCCCGATGGCTCGGTGTGCGCGTTCGACTCGATTGATGGCACTTGGTGCCTCGGTGATCCACTTGTCGACCTCCTGGATCTGTACAGCTTATGGGCGTTACGGCACCTACACCTGCGGCTGTTCGGCCGATGGCCTGGCCTCCAGTCGGTCCCTTTCCCTTTCGAGCGACGAGCGGAACTCAAAGACGATGAGTTATGCGGGTGTGGGGAATCGCACCTGACATATGGAAAATGTTGCCAAACAAAGGACATGGCAGAGGCTCCCATTGTGAGCTCGATTCGTTACAGCATCAGCTTCGGCCTTCGTCGACCACCCGACGCAATTTTGCGTTTCGTTCGTGAACAGGTCCGACCGCCAGCTCTGGAGCAATACATCGAGGCTCAGCCGGCGCCCTTGTTCCTGGCGAGGTCGCCGCTTCCCTCGAGACGTGCTCGTCATTAGAGTTCGCGGTTGCGGCGGTGGACGCCCGAAAGGCCATACCTCGCCGCTCGCAGACGTTAGGTAACCAGCGACTCGAACCCGGGCAGCAACGTCGCTCAGATGCAGTGCCGAAACGCCCATATTGACTTCCTCAACTGCGAGTCAACTCACCAATGGTCGATCTAGAGCCTGCGTGCGAAAACGACGTTGTCCTCGCATTCCTACGCGCAGAAATAGATGCACCAAGATATGCGGGCGGCATTCTCGCACACCTAAAGAATGTCGCACTATCCCGCCAGAACCTGATCGACGTGGCGAATTTGAAGAACGAATTCGACAACCACGCGCGGGCGATATGCCTCGCGGCAACACGTGGATATGGACTTAACGATCGACTATTCCGCGGATATCCCAATGACGTAACCTGGCGTCGATTCGATGTGAGGTTAAATGAGCTGAGTCATTTTCTCTATGCAAATTATCACGCGTTAACGGAGGTGGCTGGTGAAAGTCGCCTCGTATCTGACGCAGCAAGCCGCATACTGGGCGGTCTGGGGGATTTATCCGCGGAAGCACGACAGTTTATAGAGGGCGTGCCGATCGTTGTTGAACGGGTGAAGGCCGGATGGCAGTTTCCAGAGCTAGTTGCGGTCCGCGACACTCATTCGCAAGAAATTGTTCTGATGGAGGGGCACACGCGAGCGACAGCCTATGTGATTTCGCAGAGTCCGTCATCTGTGCGTGTACTCATCGGCTCCTCGCCCAGCATGTACGAATGGTGGTTAATCTAGCTGCGCGCCGCCTTCGACCGGGATCTGATATGCCGCTCCGTAGAACGCGAAGCTCGTGGACCAAAATTGCTGTCAGCCTAACCAGGCGGCGCGCCAGATTCTTCTCCGCACCAGAGGAACGCATCAATGACAACTGTCTACCGGTTCCGGACTTGGGACATAACTAACGACCGCTATAGTGAATCTCAGCGGTGGGCCACAAAGGAAGCTATCGAAAGAGTAGAGGGCGAATTTACGAGCGAGGGCGTCGAGATCGATGATAAATTCCTCGGTCATGAGGTAGACGGCATGACCGCCAGGACCTTCGACGCTCGCCACCCGCCTGAGGATGGCTTTCAGAGAAGAGTTAGGCGCTGAAATGAAGCACCGCCCGGCGCAGCCCGTTCCCCTCGGCTGGTGCTGTACGCCGCGCTGCGTGTCCGAGGGTAGACTATGACGATCATGAGCTGCAGGGTACGCAAACGTGAAGAGCGATATGCGAAAGGTTTGGGTGCATTGCTACCAAAGAAGCACCCGCATAGCGTCTTATGACTTCGGCGTCGGGATTCCTGCGGACCCATCCGAAATGAAACTGCCTTCAAATGAGAGCCTAGTGAACCAGGCCAAAACCTTCCTGACAAACGAGAGGTTAGCCTTTCCGCCCTATCACGGGATCAGGTTTGAGGTGAGATGGGACCACCCGGGTCCGAGCTGAAAGCCCTCCGCGAGGCGTGGAACGGGCCAGGGATTCAATTGTCGCGAGCGTCAAGTTTGTCGCTTACACTCGTGAGTTCGACGAGCAGGAGTTTGGCGAGCAGGCTTTGCGATATCAGATTTCGCTATCGAACGGGGCCGGAGCGGTCGAACTGTGATACTCAATGTCTTGCCGGAAGTGGTATGGATTACGCCCGGCAGCCGGGGGTGAAACGAATGAGCTTTCTTTCTGAAGATCTTCTCACTAGCCTGGCCTTCTCGGTGTATGAGAACAAGGGTGTGTTCGCATTACTTCTTGGCTCGGGTCTCTCCCGTGCAGCAGGTATTCCGACTGGCTGGGAAATTACCGTGGATCTGATTCGGCGTGTCGCGACTGCAGAAGGCGTTGCTGACCAGACGGACTGGGCTGCCTGGTATCGGGAGCAGACGGGAAGTGAACCGGACTACTCGTCGCTTCTCGAGCGGCTAGCCTCCTCGCCTGAGGAGCGTCGGGCCATTCTGCATAGCTACATTGAACCGACAGCGGAAGATCGCGAGGAAAGTCGGAAGCTCCCCACGCGGGCTCACGTTGCGATTGCGGAACTGGTGCGAGCAGGATACGTCCGGGTAATTGTGACCACCAATTTTGATCGGCTGCTGGAGAATGCGCTCCGTGAATCTGGGGTAGAGCCGACGGTCATTGCCTCCGTAGATGCCCTTGCTGGTGCTGAACCAATTGCACACAGTGCTTGCTACATTCTCAAGCTGCACGGGGACTATAAGGATGCGCGGATCCGCAACACGGAGTCCGAGCTAGGGGGCTATCCAGCGCAGTACGATGCGCTACTCGATCGGATTCTTGATGAGTACGGCATGATCGTCTGTGGGTGGTCGGGAGAGTGGGACTATGCCCTTCGTGCGGCATTTCTCCGCGCCGCCAATAGACGGTATTCACTCTTCTGGGCGACGCGTGGCGACCTTGCTGATGGCGCAGAAGGAATAGTGCGGCATCGTCGAGGCCGAGTTATTTCCATTGCGGAAGCAGATGCGTTCTTTCCCGCTCTGCTCCAGCGAGTGGAGACTCTGCAGCAGACACACCGCCAAAACCCACTCAGCATTGAGTTGCTGGTCAACAGCGCGAAGCGCTTTCTCGGTAAGCCCGAGTATCGCATTCAGCTTGAGGAGCTCTTTGCCGAGGAGACGAATCGTGTTCTCGGGAAGGTCGAGTCACCGGAGTTTGGGGTGCAGGGGCCGTGGGACCAGGGCGCATTCCGCTCTCGCATAGAGAGATATGAAGCGATCACCGAGTCTTTGGCGAGTGCCGCCGGGGTTCTCGGACGGTGGGGAGATGATAGTGAGCTACCACTGGCCCTGGAGGTTATCCGCAGTCTATACGCTAGCGCTGAGAAGGTCGGCGGCGGATTGGTCGTTTATCTGAACAATCGATCTTATCCTGCCGTGCTTGTCTTCACGAGTTACGGCTTGGGGCTGACGAGAGCTGCGCGTTGGCATACGCTGCATCAGTTATTCGAGGCGCTCATTGACATTTCGTCTCGGAATCGAGCGCGCACAGTCGAATCTCTATTTCTCTGGACATGGAAGGGGACTGAACAGGATGCTTGGAAGCAGATCGAGGGACTTGACAGGCGCAAGACACCACTGAGCGATCACTTGCTCGAGCTCTTTTTACAGTGGGGCAAGCGGTTTATGGGGCTGGCTGCTGACTTTGAGCTGATGTTTGAACGGTTTGAGATGCTCGGATCCTTGTCCTATTTTCAGGGAAACGACAAGGCGGCCGTTCATCAGCAATTGAAGAGTGGGCAGGATAATGCGTGGCCGCGAGTGCCAGTAGGGCGTGCGGGCTGGCATCAGCAAAATTCAGTTCGCCTTATCGCAGAGCTACAGGGAGAGCCGCTCAAAAGCGCTATCCTAAAGGCGGGCTTCGCGAAGGGTGACCCGGAACTCTTGGATTTATTCATTGAGACGTTTCGACGCATCGCCGGTCGAATGTCTTGGTAGTGGCAGGCGGAAGTACTTGGCCCCGAAATAGGGCGGATCTGTTGCGATCCGGTGCAACCCGGCGCATAAGCGGGGATGATCGAGCTCCGGAGCTCGTTACGGATCGGCGGGCGGCGGGCCGGTGCATCCTCCATTTCGCGGCGGCGTAGCGGTGTGAGACGAGATGCTTCCCCGTTTTGGGCAGCAGCATCGGTTTGACGGAAAGTTCGCGGACGCCTTTCGTAAGTGTCTGGGTTGCAAAGGGTCACAAACGGACACATCGTGCGGCGGCGGTGCGCTAAGTGTCGGAATTTACGATCTTTTCCTGCCGGGCACTGTCCTCATAATGCCGGGGTCGAGGGTTCGAGTCCCTCCCTTTCCACCAGTTTGCCAGCAGCGCATGGAGATCAGGTAGAGCGCGTTTCGTCGAAAATTGGCGAAGCCGCCCCCCCGGGGCTCTACCCACGCGATCCTTCTCGATGATGTGTTGCGCAGCCTCTCGAGCACGGAGGCTACGACATCTTCACTTC
>Ga0134128_10009921_pt1 | contig 11416 bp, 8 predicted proteins | sample KB31754_FD_96462 | JGI IMG/M metagenome (GOLD analysis project Ga0134128, IMG submission 96462) | Terrestrial soil microbial communities with excess Nitrogen fertilizer from Kellogg Biological Station, Michigan, USA - KB3-175-4 | ecosystem: Environmental > Terrestrial > Soil > Unclassified ...
AGCTGTCGGCCACGATGACCACCTTGCGGGCCTGCCGGCCCATCAGCCGGTTGATGCTCGCCTCGCCCTCGTGGTGCGCGGTCGCCCCGGCCACCGCGTCGATCCCGTCCACGCCCAGGAACGCCACGTCTAGCGTGACCTGCTCCAGCACGCCGGTGGCCAGCGGCCCGGTCAGCTCGTAGGACTGCGGGCGGGCCACGCCGCCGGTGGTCACGATCTTGATGTGCTGCCTGACCGCGAGCTCGGTGGCAATGTTCAGCGCGTTGGTGACGACCGTGATGGCCGGCCCGGGCGCGCCGGAGGACAGGTCGGGGCGGATCGCCAAGGCACGCGCCACCTCGGTGGTCGTGGTGCCGCCGTTGAGCCCGACCACCTGCCCGGCCCGGACCATGCCTGCGGCGAGTTCCGCGATCCGCTGCTTTTCCGACGGATGCCGCTCCGACTTGTAGCGCAGCGGAAGGTCGTAGTTGACCCCCTGTGCCACCGCGCCGCCCCGGATCCTGGTGAGCATCTGCTGGCTGGCCAGCTCGTCGAAGTCCCTGCGGACGGTGGCCGCGGAGACGTTCAGCGCGGCTGCCGCCTCCTCCACCTGAAGCTGGCCCGCCGTGGCAAGCAGCTCAAGCAGGTCATTCCACCGGCGATAACGGCTCACCACTGCCTCCTGTCCGCGCGCCCGTGTTGCCTGCCGGCTCGCGCGCGCCGGCGGCCTCTTCTACCGCGTTGTGTGAAGTATGCCCGCCGCTGAGCAACCGCAGCAGCCGGGTCACCTCAGCGGCGACCGCGTCGCGGCCCGCCGCCCCGTACTTCCTGGGATCGACCGCCGTCGGCTCGGCTGACAGGAAAAGCCGGACCGCGGCGGTGAACACCTTGTTGAGCTGGGTCGCGACGTTGATCTTGGTCATACCCGCGCCGACCGCGGCGGCCAGCACCGGGTCGGGGACGCCGGACGAGCCGTGCAGCACCAGGGGAACCCCGACCGCTTCGCGCAGCCGGCCGATCAGCGAAAGGTCGAGCACCGCGTCGCGGGTCGTCATGGCGTGCGAACTGCCCACCGCCACCGCGAGCGCGTCCACCCCGGTCGCCGCGACGTACCTGGCCGCCTCCGCGGGATCGGTGCGAGCGAGGGGCGAGTGCACGCCGTCCTTGCCGCCGATCTCGCCGAGCTCGGCCTCGACCCAGATGCCCCGCCGGTGGCAGGAGCGCACCACCTCGGAAGTGGCGCGCAGGTTGCCGGTGTAGGGCAGCCGCGACGCGTCGAACATGACAGAGCCGAGCCCGAGTTCGGCCGCCGCATCGACAAGCGCCACGTCGGCGGCGTGGTCCAGGTGGACCGCGACAGGCACTGCGGCGCCGCGGGCGATAGCCAGGCAGGCCGCGCCGATCGGCGCCAGCCCACGGTGATAGGCGACGCAGTTCTCGCTGATCTGGAGCACCACCGGCAAGGCGGCGGACTCCGCGCCCGCGACGATCGCCTCCGCGTGCTCGATGCCGATGACGTTGAACGCGCCGGCACCGCGGCCCGCGGCCCGCGCGGGTCCGATGATGTCATCCATCGCGGTGAGGGGCATCAGCGCGCCTCCCGTTCCTGGCAGGCTGACTGGGGCTGGGGCGGTTGGGCTTGACGGGAACCCGGCGACGGTGCCGGCGGGAGTTCGCATACCGTCGCGTTCGCCAGGCCTGCCGAGTAGTCGGCCGCCACGAACTCGCCCGCGACCGGGCTGGCCGCCGTGGCGGCGCCGAGGGCTACGGCGTGGCGCAGCCGGCCTGGCCACGGGCGGCCGGAAACCAGGCCGTGGGCGAGCGCGGCCACGACCGCGTCGCCTGCGCCGGTCGCGTTGCCGGCCACCACGGCCGGCGGGCGGGCGTGCCAGCGGCCCGCAGGCGTGTCCGCGAGCAGCCCGTCCGCGCCGAGAGAGACCACCACCGACTGCACGCCCGCCGCCCTGACGGCAGCCGCGGCCATCACGGTGGACGTTTGCGTGCCCTCGGATGCACCTGAATGTCCACTGTCATGGGCTTGTCCCCAAGACAGCGCACCCAGTTCGGCCAGGTTGGGCTTGACGATGTCCGGGCCGGCGGCGATGCCGTGCCGGAGCGCGGCCCCGCTGGTGTCGAGCAGCGTCGCAACACCCGCCGCCTTCGCCGCGGTGATCAATGTCGCGTACGCGCCGTCGGGCAGGCCAGGGGGGAGGCTGCCGGACAGCACGGCCACCGCGTCCTGCCTCGCCGCGATGAGCAGGACGCGACGGTACGCGGCGCGGAACTCGTCCCATTCCGCGGCGGCGACCTCGGGACCCGGCTCGTTGAACAGGGCCGCCTTACCACTGGCGTCCACCACGGTGAACGTGCGCCGCGTGTCCCCTGCGATGTGCGTGAACACGACGCTGAGCCCCAGGGCGCGCAGTTCCGCCTCGATGGCGTTTCCTGTCGGACCGCCGGCCAGGCCGAGCAGCACCACGTCGGCGCCGAGTGCGTTCAGCGTGCGGGCCACGTTGATGCCCTTGCCGCCCGGCCGGGCATAGACGGCGGCCGGCCGGTTCACTCCAGCCCAGTCGACGTTCTCCACGTGGTGGGTGACGTCGAGGGCGGGATTGAGGCAGACGACAAGGATCATGATGTGCGGCCTGGCTCCACGGCCGTGAGGATTACCGAACGGGTCAGGTTCCGCGGCCGGTCCGGGTCGAGGCCCGCTGCCCGCGCCTTCGCCAGCGCGACCAGGTGTACCCGGACGAGCGCCGCCATCGGGTCCTCGTCGGTCGCCCAGGCCAGCCCGCCGGCCAGCGCGATGTCGCCGGCGAGCCCGGCGGGCGCCGGCCCGAACAGCCAGACGACGCTGCCGTCGCCGGTCACCGCCGCGGGGCCGTGCCGGTACTCCATGGCGGGATAGGACTCGGTCCACATCCCCGCCGCCTCGCGCAGCTTCAGCGCCGCCTCGTTGGCAAGCCCGTAGGTCCAGCCGGTGCCGAGGAAGGTGAACTGGCGGGCGGCGAGCAGCTCAGGCGCGACCGGCTCAGCAAGCACCCGCTCGGCCGCCCGCGCCGACGGCTCGATGTCCACGCCCAGGTGCGCGCGGAGCAGGGCAAGTTCCGTGCTCGCGAACCTGGTCTGCACCACGGACTGCTCGTCGGCGAAGCCGAGTTCGATCACCTCGTCCACGGCGAGGCCCGCTGGCGTCCGCGCGTCGGTGGTGATCGCGACCGTGGGGCTGGCACCACGCACCCGTTCCGCTGCTTCCGTTATTTCCGTGGTGGTACCCGACCTCGACAGGAACAGCGTGCGGTCGTAGCGCCGGCCGACCGGCATCTCCGACGCGGTGAACGCGTCGGTTTCCCCCTGACCGGACTCCTCCCTGGCCGCCGCGTAGGACTGCGCGATGAACCACGAGGTGCCGCAGCCGACGACCGCGACGCGCTCACCTTGGGCCGGCAGCAGTCCCGCCACGTCCCCGGCAAGCCCGGCGGCGCGCCGCCAGCAGTCCGGCTGCGAGGCGATCTCCTGCTCCGTGCGAACGCCCGCCGCTGCCTGCTCCTGCGCCACTGAGGCCTCCTTGCCCGTCACTGAATCGATCTCCTGTCCTGTGCGCGCTTTCCCGGGGTCGTTTCCTCGCTGGCGCCGCTCACGTTCCGGCGAGCCCTGTCGCGGCGACCGACCTGACGAAGTACCGCTGGGCGACGAAGAAGACGATCAGCATGGGGATCAGGCTCATCACGTTGCCCGCCATCAGCAGGGTCCACTCGGTGGAGTGCGCGCCCTGGAAGGTGGCGAGGCCGAGCGGCAGCGTCATCTGATTGGTCGACGTGATGGCGATCAGCGGCCACAGGAAGTTGTTCCACGAGTCGAGGAAGGTGAGCGCCGCCAGCGTGGCGAGCGGCGGCGCCGCGAGCGGCAGCACGATCTTGGCCAGCACGGTGAGCCTGCTCGCCCCGTCAACCCGCGCCGACTCCTCGTATTCGAGCGGCAGGGTGCGGAAGAACTGGCGCAGGAAGAAGATGCCGAACGCGGTCGCCGCGTTGGGCAGGATGAGCGCGCCGATGTGGTTGATGCCCACTCCCGCGAGCACGTGCACGCCGAGCCACTTGGTGATGATGAACTGCGGGATCATCGTCACCTGAAACGGCACCATGAGCGTCGCCATGATCACCGCGAACAGCGCGGTCCTGCCAAGGAAACGGAACCTGGCGAACGCGTACCCGGCGAGCGTGCAGAGCACCAGGTTGCACAGCACGGTCGCCACCGCCACCACGGCACTGTTGACCATGAAGCGGGCGAAGGGCGCGCTGGCGAGCGCGTCGGAGTAGTTGGCGAAGCGGATCGTGTGCGGTATCAGGATCGGCGGGAAGTGCAGCGCCTCCGCCGGGGTCTCGAGCGAGGTGGCCACCAGCCAGACGAACGGGAAGATCAGCACCACGGTGGCCGGGATCAGCACCAGGTGCCACGGGCTGAACGGCAGCCGCCGCCTGCGCCTGCCCTGTCCGGCGCCGACGGAGTCCGCCTGCCCGATGCCGCGGGCCGGCGCGGATGTCGCCGTCATGACCGGTAGTACGTGAACCGCCGGCCCACCCGGAACTGGATGACCGTGATCACGATGATGACGAGGAACAGGAAATAGGCGATGGCGGACGCGTAGCCGAAGTCGAAGTTCTGGAAGGCCTGGTCGTAGAGGTAGTAGACGAGGACGGTGGTCGCGTTGAGCGGCCCGCCCTTGGTGCTCAGGTAGACCTCGTCGAACAGTTGCAGCGCGTTGATGGTGAGCCAGACCGCGAGGAACAGCGATGCCGGGCTGAGCATCGGCAGGGTGACCTTGCGGAATGCCCGCCACGGGCTCGCGCCGTCGATCGCCGCAGCCTCGAGCAGCGACTGCGGAACCCCCTGCAGCGCGGCGAGGTAGATCACCACCGCGAAGCCGGTCCAGCCCCAGATCGTCATCGCGACGATCACGTAGAGCGCCTCGGACGGCGAGTTGAGGAACTGCTGCTGCGGAATGCCGGCCTTGCTGAAGGCGTAGTTCACGATCCCGTAGGACGGGTCGAACAGCCAGATGAAGACGATGGCCTCGCTGATCGTGGAGATCGCCATCGTCGCGTAGGCGGCGGTGCGGTAGATCGCGATGCCGCGGATCTTCCTGTTCATCGCGACGGCGAGGAACAGGCCGACGAGCATCGTGCCGGGCACGAAGAGCACGGCGTAGATCAGCGTGTGCTGTATCGCCTGCGCCACGATCGGGTCGTGCACCATCCGCCGGTAATTCGACAGGCCGGCGAACGGCGTGCTCGAACCGAGCAGCGAGGATCTCTGGAAGGACATCACCGCCGACCAGACGATCGGCGCCGCGCCGAACAGCAGGATGACGGCCGCGCCAGGCGTGACGAAGGCCCAGCCGTTGAACTGTTCCGAGTCAAGCACCCGGCGCGCCAGGCGCGGTCCGGCCGGGGCGGATCGCGCCCGGCGCATGCCGGGCGCGATCCGCGAGTCTGCCGCCATGCTCAGCTTCCCGACGCCAGGACCGAGTTGACCTGGCTGGCCGCGGCGGCCAGGGCCGCCTGCGGCGTGGCCTTGCCGAGCAGGACGGACACCACCATCGTGCCGAGAGCCTGGGAGATCTGCGGGTAAGTGGAGATCTGCGGCCGCGCCTGCTTGACGTTGCTCAGGTTGCTGATGAACGTGCTCATCCCGGGCAGCATCTTGTCCATCTGCTGATCGAACCCGGATCCGCTGGCCACGGACTGCCTGGTCGGCAGGTCGCCGGTCTGCAGCGACCAGGTCTTGACCTGGGCGGGCGCGGTGAGCCAGAGCAGGAACTGCTCGGCGGCGCTCACCTGGCTGCTGCCGTTGCTGAATACCACCCAGTTGTCCGGGCCCGAGATGGTCTGGTGGCCGCCGCTCGCGCCAGGGTAAGACGGCATGAGCTGCACGCCGTACTGCACGTCGGGGAACGCGGACAGGTCCCAGGGACCAGTGACCAGCATGCCGATCTTGCCCGAGTTGAACAGGTTGGCGTAGGCGGAGTCGGTCGGGTCCAGGTACATGGACTTGTCGGTCACCGCCATGGTCTGCAGCGTCTCAAGCGCCTGCAGGCCCGCCGGGGAGTTGAACGCCGCCTGCTTGCTGTCCGCCGTCAGCAGGCTGCCGCCTGCCTCCCAGAGCAGCGCCTCCCAGTGCCAGACGCTGTCTTCTGTGCCGGGTGTGACATAGGCGGTGCCGTACTGCTTGACCGAGGATTGCGTCAGCTTCCGCGCGTCGTTGACGAAGTCCTGCCAGGTCCAGTTCGCGCTGGGCAGCGGCAGGCCGGCCTTGGCGAACAGCTTCTTGTTGTAGACCACGGCCAGGTTGTCCACCAGGGCAGGGATGCCGATCACCTTGCCGTTGACGGTGGCCACGTCCCGTTCGCCCGCGAAGAAGTCGTTCCAGTTGACGCCGGCCTGCCGCACCACCTGGGTGAGGTCGGCGACCCCGGGAATCTGCGCGACGTTGGGCGCCCAGGAACCATACAGGTAGGCGATGTCCGGCGGGCTGCCGCCCTTCACCGCGGTCAGCACCTTCTGCAGCGTGTCGTCGTTGTTGACGTACAGCGTGCTTATCTTCTGGCCCGGGTGCTGCGCCTCGTACTGGGAGACCAGCTTGGCGAACGACTTGGCCTCCTGGCCGGTCCAGCCCTCCCAGACCTGGATCGTGCTTGCCGAGGCCCCCGACGCCGACGTCGGCCCGCCGCCGTTGGCGTCAGAACCGCAGCCGGCCACCGCGAGCGCTGTCGCGGTGAGCGCGGTGACCAGCCCGGTCAGGGCCGCACGCCGATGATGCCTTCCGATGGTCATGCCCGCACTCCGCTCGACGTTGCTCTCGCCGCCCACCAATTGAGCAGTATTGTGCAGAGCAACCTGGCCTGTTTGCAAGATCTTGCAAGAAACTAGCCCAGATGGAACACTAATGAGCTGTGATTAAGCTGGCCTTCATTGGCGCTGGAAGCGTCGAGTTCACCCGCAACGTGACCACTGACCTGTGCAGTTACCCCGAGTTCCGCGGCGGGCTGCACTTCGCGCTCTACGACATCAGCGCCGAGCGCCTGGCGCACGCCGAGCGGCTGGTGCGCCGGATCTCCGCGCAGACCGGCGCGCAGGCCACGGTGAGCGCCACCCAGGACCGCCGCACCGTGCTGGCCGGCGCCGGCTACGTGATCAACGAAGTGCAGGTCGGCGGGTACACCGCCACCCGTGCCGACTTCGACATTCCGGCCAGGTACGGGCTGCGCCAGACGATCGGCGACACCCTGGGCATCGGCGGTATCTTCCGGGGCCTGCGCACCATCCCCGTCGTGGTCGACCTGGCGCGGGACATGACCGAGGTGTGCCCGGACGCCTACTTGCTCAGCTACAGCAACCCGATGGCGATGCTGCCCTGGGCCGCGTACCAGGGCGGCGGATTCGAGCGGGTGTACGGCCTGTGCCACTCGGTCCGCGACACCCAGTCCTTCCTGACGCGGCTCGTCGGCGCCGACCCGGAGCGGGTGCGCTTCCTCACCGCGGGGTTCAACCACCAGGCGTTCGTGCTCCGCTTCGAGCAGGACGGCGAGTCGCTGTACCCCAGGCTCGCCGAGGTCATCGGATCCTCGCCCGAGCTGCAGCGGCGCGTCAGGGTCGAGATCTACCGCAGGTTCGGCTACTTCCCCACCGAGTCGAGCGAGCACTCGGCCGAGTACGTCCCCTGGTTCATGCGCCACGACGACCAGATCCGGCAGTTCCGCATCTTCGTCGGCGACTACCTGGAGCGCTCCGAGGAGAACCTGCGCGAGCTGGAGTCGCTGGAACGGCAGCTGGCCGCGGACGAGCCGCTTGAGCTCACGGTCGAGAACGGGCTCGCCTCGCAGTTCATCCACTCGCTTGAGACCGGGACCGAGCGCGAGCTGCACGTGAACATCCGCAACGGCGGCCTGATCTCCAGCCTGCCAGCGGAATGCTGCGTCGAGGTACCGTGCCTGGTCGGCGCGGGCGGCCCCAAGCCGGTCGCCGTCGGCGCGCTGCCGCCGCAGCTCGCCGCGCTCAACAGGACGTTCCTCAACGTGGTGGAGCTGACCGTGCGCGCCGCGCTCGACGGATCGCGGGATCACGTTTACCAGGCGGCGCTGCTCGACCCGAACACGGCCGCCACGCTCACCACCGCGCAGACCGTCGCGATGTGCGACGAGCTATTCGATGCCCACCGGCACCTGCTGCCGCCCGCACTGCGCGGCTGACCGCCCATGCACCGGCGAGGGAGCGTAACAGTGACCAGGAACCGAATGCGGACCCGGCCATCGCGTGCGGCACTGGCCGCCGCCATGGTGGCACCCTGCCTGCTGGCGCTCGGCGCGGTGGTCATCGCCCCCGCGTCGCTTGCCGCTTCCGCGCCGGCCGGGACAGCCGCCGCGCACGCCGCGCGGCCAGGCGCGGGCACCACTGGCGCGCGCCCCGCCGCCGCGGCCATCCCGGTTCCGGCGCACCGGGGCGCGCTGCGCATCAGCGGGCCGTTCCGCGACGGCGCGACCGTCGTGGCGGCCGGCCTGAGCTGGCGGGTCCCCGCGCTGCCGCGCGGGCTGAAGCTGGTCAGCTTCAGCGTCGGGTACGCCTGGCAGAGCTGCGCACCAGGCGGTAAGCAGTGCAGGACCGCGGCGGACTCCACCGCCACCCCGTTCGCCGCTCGGGACTACGTCGTCGGCCACGCGGACACCGGACGGGTGCTGCGCGTCACCGAGACCGCGACCGAGGTGGTCGTGCCGTCGGGCCGGCCGTCCGACGGCTTCTCCACAAGCACGCGCTCGGTGAGCAAGACTTCGGCCACCGCCGTGCACGCCTACCAGCGCGGCAAGGCGCCGGCGACCGCGTTCGTCAACGGCACGCCGGAGCGGAGGACCGCATCGGCGGAGGAGTACTTCCAGGTCTACCCGGCCCACGCGAACGGCAAGGACGGCCAGGTCACGCTGTCCTACCAGATCGACAACCGCGGCTGGCGGTCCATGCCGCCACGTCGCGTGTTCTACACGGGCAGGCTCGCGGTCGGCCCGCACCGGGTGGCAGTACGCGCCGCGAACCGGGCCGGTGAAACCACCATCCGTTACTCCTGGCATGTGGTTTCCCTGCCGACACCGGCGCCCTGCCGCAGCTCGCGGCACGGCGGCTGCTGGTACCCACCGCACCTGGACAGCAAGGGCCGGCCCATGCGCTGGGACTGGCAGATCGGCCGGGTCACGCCGCTGCAGCGCACCGGAGGCAAGGCCGTCGACATCTACGACATCGACGGGTTCCTCACCACCAGGGCCGAGGTGACCGCGGTCAAGACAACCTGGCAGGCGGCCACCCTGCCGCACCCGCGTACCGTGTGCTACCTGGACCTCGCGTGGGAGAACTACCGCCAGGACGCGACCCCGGGCAGGTACTTCCCCGCATCCGCGCTCGGCCTTGTCTACTACGGCTACCCGGCGGAGCGCTGGGTCGACTTCCGGCAGCTCGACGCGCTCAAGCCGATGCTCGACGAGCGGATCGCCATGTGCGCGGCCAAGGGATTCGACGCGGTCGAGCTTGACGACATCGACTCATTCGACCCGCCCTCCACCACCGGCTTCCGCCTGACGCCCGGTGACGTGCAGAACTATCTCGCCTACGCGTTCAACCAGATCCACCGGGACGGGATGACCGGGCTGTGGAAGAACTCGCCCTACCTGACCTCGTGGGGACGCGAGTACAGCGACGGCGCGGTGGTCGAGGAGTGCTACGTGTCCAAGGCCTGCTTCGCCGCACAGCTCGCCGGCAATAGCCAGTACGGGATCACCTGCACCGGCCTGCACGGCGGCACCCCGTGCGGCTGGGACGACTTCACCACGGACAAGACCAGGCACCAGCCGACTGGCAAGTGGGTGGGGGAGGACGAATACACCGACGACGGCTACGTGTGCGTTCCCGGGCGCGGCTGCCCGCCGGCCCGCGAGTTCACGGCCTTCTGCAAGACCGTGTACGCGCCGCCCTCCGGTTTCTCCGCGATGCTCCTCGAGTCGAACCTGGACGGGCGCACGTTCTACACCTGCCCTGGCTGACGCAGCGCCTGGCGGACCAGCAGGCAAAACACTCGCGCCAGCCGCGGCGGCATCGCCACGGCTGGCGCGAGTCTTGGCGCGGAACGGCTGGACTATGCGTCGGCCTTCTGGAGGGCGGCGAGTTCGGCCTGGACCTTGGCCTCGTGCTCGTCCGCGTCCTGCTTGGCCTTACGCGGGCTCCACCGGCCGGTCATGATGAAGACGAACGGCAGGAAGAGGGCCTCGCCGCCGACGCACACCCACCACCAGTTCTTCCACTGGCCGGGCGCGGCCGCCGCCGCGGTCTGCACCTGGGTGCCGTGCGCCTGAAGGAACGCGATCGCCGACGGCGGCACCTTGGACAGCGCCGTCAGCTGCGCGCCGTACGGTGCCATCGCCGTCAGCTGCTTGGAGTAGGGAGCGATGGTCTTCAGCTGCGCCGAGTACGGTGCGATGGTCTGCAGGTCGGCCGCGTACGGCGCCACCGTCTGCAGTTGCGGGCCCACCGCGATGACGCCGGCGATCGCCTGCGCGTTGGCGCCGATCGTGGCGAGCGCGGCGGCGCCCTTGGCCCCGCCGCCCAGGGCGGTGACGGCCTGCGCCTGCAGGGCCTTGTTGGTGGGGTCAGCCTGCAGCTTGGCGAACAGCGTCGGGTTCGCCTGGATCACCTGCAGTTCCGGCGCGAACTTCTGCGCGTCCGCCAGCTGGGTGCTGTAGGTGGTGGCGGTGGCGATCACCGACGCCGGGATCTTGGCCGCGGTGGCGGTCACGTTCGGCGGGATGGCCTGCGCGGTGGCGATCACCGACGGCGGGACCTGCTGCGCGTCGGCGACGACATCCGGGTGGGCCTGGGCGAAGGCGAGCGGGGCGGCGTACTGGGTGGCGTAGGTCGAAACCTGGGCGCCGTAGGTGACAAGCGGCGTCATCGAGCCGACGACTATCGGCAGGATCAGCGCGGAGAGCGCGACCACGACGCGGATGATCCAGCCCCACACGGCCAGCCCCGTCGCGATCAGCGCCGGGTTGTGCTTCTCGACCGTCTCGGTGAAGCTGGCCATCCACGGCGCGTACGCGATGGCGAGGAACGCCGCGAGCACGCTGATGACCGCCACGATCGTCCCGTACGAGGTGGTGGGCCCGAGGTAGAGGAAAACGATCGTCATCGCGACCGCGCCGACAGCGCCGATAACCATGAACGGCTTACGGACCCGGAACCGGTCGGAGATGATCCCGGTGATGATCAGCACGCCCGCGTCGAACGCCCAGAACCAGTTGCCGATGCTGTTGGCCTTTGACAGGGAGTACCCGAACAGGGTGGTGAAGTAGATGGTGAAGAACCCGACCGCCGCGTAGTAGATGAGCAGGAACACGGAGATC
>Ga0134128_10009925_pt1 | contig 11414 bp, 12 predicted proteins | sample KB31754_FD_96462 | JGI IMG/M metagenome (GOLD analysis project Ga0134128, IMG submission 96462) | Terrestrial soil microbial communities with excess Nitrogen fertilizer from Kellogg Biological Station, Michigan, USA - KB3-175-4 | ecosystem: Environmental > Terrestrial > Soil > Unclassified ...
CTCAAATCACCACCTGAATTCATATTAGTCCCCCCACGCCACCTAGCACTCCGCCGATGATCGTCACCAGGATTCCCCAGCCAATTAGTTGCTGCCCCAACGGATAGCCTTTGAGGGCCTCAATGACCTTTGCAAGTCCCTCGAGAGTGCCGGCCAATGCCTGCTTTTCCGCACCCACGATACCCTCTTGCTTCTTCTCCCAGTCTCTCACTGAAATGTAGGCTCCTAGGAGGATGAGCAGAGTCCCCGTACCGACCAGCACTAGTCCGGCGATTTGAGTCCACTTATTCATACGTTCTCCGCCCTTTTGTTGCCTAGAACGCGAACCCCCAACTCCTCAGTACTTCCTTTTCCAGAGTATGCGCATCTTGCACATAGTGCATACCGGGCGCCCCGCCGATCGTACTTTGCGCCACGTAAGTTCCCAGAAACTTCTTCTCCCGCCGCGTGAACACGGCAGCCCCAGAGTCTCCCCCAGTCAGAATTCCGGTAGGGCCTGTTATCCAACAATTCTTCCAGCCATTCAAGCTTTCTAATGCCCCGTGAACCAGCGCATTGCGTACGATGCCGCTAAAGGCTCCGTACGCCACGACGGACTCAGGCTGGTCGAACCGGCGCAGCTGGTTGCGCACCACGCGTACGCCTGACGGGATACGCCTACCAACGCGGATTACAGCTGCGTCCCATCCCGGCACGCCCCCATTGGGAACTATTTGCTGGACCACCGTTCCCAAGGAGCTGCTAAACCAGCGCCCGAGAAGGCGCGATTTGGTGCGCAGTACTGGCGAGCCAGGCCCCTCCGGAAATACATGACCTGCAGTCAACAGATGGCGACCACTCGATCCGTCGGCTCGCACGAAGACACCGGCTGTTCCGAGCTCACCCGTGCGCGCACAAGCAATGGGAGTTCTGACTGACAGTGCCCTGTCGAGCAATTCAATGGCCCCGCTCGATCTGCGCGGCTGTCCGATGGAAATGTAGTGTAATGGTAGAGCCGTCCTGGGGAACTGAATGTCCGGAGTCTGACGGCTGGCCGCCTCGATGGGTATCGGCGCAATCCCTTCGCGGATCAGCTGTTCGGCGTGGGTGCGAAATGGATAGGAATAACGATCGTCGTTGAGGACTATGACGGGCACGAGAGAGCCTGGTGGAAGCGGGGCAGACATGAGGGGGCCCCGACGAACCTCACGGAAAGGATCCGACCACATTGTGCCGAATCCCCACGCAATGGATTCTCGGCCCACGAATGGCCGCTCCCGGAACCACTCGCGCAACTGCGTCATTGCCCGAGCTAGCGCGAATTCGTATTCATTTCGCGGCAGCCACCACATGCAAATCACCCCGACATCAGACTGTGGCGATCTTTCTGTATCTTACAACTTTCTCGTAACGCGTGCCGCAACGTGCAGCGAATCATGGATGCCGCGAATGGTTGTCTACTCAGTGGGTACTTCGAAGCCAGGCAGTGAGACGAGTTGGGCAGCTCCGGGGCGATATAACTGACCGCGGGTTCGACGGCCTATTTTGGGGTCTGCAGAGAGCGGCGTGGTCGAACCGAGCGCGGCGGACGAGAAGATCACCCAGGCTGCGGGAGGCACTGCAACTCGTCGGTATTCGGATCGTGGACCCTCCCATCGTGGCGGGAGGTGAAGTGACCAGTTTTGCCGAGCGCGAACTGCTTTGACGCGGAGCATCGCCCGGCTCCGGCGCATCGCGGAGTCGGGATTCGCCATTTCATATTTGGATCCTTGATCCGGAGGGCTGAGGCGGATCCTCGCCTCTACGCGGAGCGTGCAATTACACCAGCGCCGATCGCGAGTCTTCTTGCGGCTTCCAGGGCTTTGTCGAAGGGAACGACGTCATCGGACGCTGCAAATGATACGTTCTGCACGAATCGCTCGTATTCCTCCGCCCATAGGCCGTCTGTACTGAGGCGATCGAGCATCATCGAAAAGCGCGCGGCCGCGGCGTGCGGCGCTCGACCTCCTCCCCGACCCGAATCCGCGGCGGCTGCCGCCAGAAGCAGTGTGGTGAAGGCCGGCGCGACCACTACGCGAGACTCCAGCGCCGCGAGATCGTGCAGATGGCGAACGATCGTCGGGTCATCTTTGGGCGATCCGCGCTCCCGTGCACAAACCCGCCAGGCGAGCGCACTCAGCTTGTCGGCGGCCGTCTCTACTGGGTCAACACACGGGAAAGCGGGAATCTCCGGATCGCCATCTTGCGCGCGAGCGATGAGCGAGTGGATGGGGCGGTCAACCGGGGGCAGCGAGGGCGCCTCGAAAGTCATTTCAATTTGCAGGTACGGACGAAATCCGACGGCAAGATTGAAGGCGTTCGGATAAGCGAAGTCGGCCGAGAAGAACCGGCTTGCCTTGCGCACCGGGCCGATCAGGCGAAAGTCGGCAGCGGTGAGTGCTGCCAAGACGCGCTCCCGAAACTCGCGCCGCCGGGCGCGTCCCTGGGAGGGATTGGCGGCCGCGGGCATCACGACCTTAAAGTCTGCGTCCTCGGAGAATCGCTGGATCAGGCCCCACCCGACGGAGAGCGATGTGCCTCCGGAGAAGACCGGTCGCGCCTCGCCGTGATCGAGCGCCGAGACGACGGCAATCGCCCGGACCACGTGCCACTCCTTCTCGATGAGTCCAGGTGCAGTCCCGAGCTCGGCGGCGACTTCCTCAACGAGCTGCGAGTTGAGCACGCTCGAAGCTCAGGGAGATCCCGCCGTAACCGATCTTGCGCCGGACGCGCTGGCGTACAGCGACGACACGGCCCGTCGGTACCTGGGTGGTGCGGCCGGAGTTGTAGTCCTGGACCGCGCGGCTGGGATAAGTCTCGATGCCGACCCGCTCGAGCGCCTCCTTCAGGGTCGCCAGCCCCTTGGGAGGGATGAGGCGCTGGCCCAGCCGGGACTTCACGGCCCGGGAGTACAGACCAAAGCCGATCTTCAGGAGCTTGCCCTGGCTGACGAGCCCGCGCAGAGCGCGGCCCACCTGATCGTAGCCGCCGAGGTCCGCGAAATCGGCGCGCAGAAACACGTCACCCCGCTTGCGGTCGATGCGCCTGCAGACCCGGGCTTGGAGCGTCTTTCTCATGTCGGTCACAATACGACATTTGATAACCGATTTCAATGCCAAATCAGTGGATTATGATGATTCTCCGGTCCGCCGATTTAGCCTGCATAGCCTTGAGCTAGACCGGTGTGCTTCGGAACGCGATGAGTACCTCCGACCTCGGCCCGGTAGCGCGGCAAGCCGTGCGAAGCAGGGGCGTCTTTTGCCGCTTCCCGGGAATCTGGCCGAGCTTCGAGAGTCGATACCGACCCCGGCGCACGCCTGGGCCGTGTACCACCGGGAACCCATCGCGCTTTGCTGGCACGGTCTGCTGGGCCACAGGGAAGGACGAAATTCGCACACGATGCCCACGAACAATATTCTGGAATATTGACCACTGCCCTAGCAGTCCATACACTACGTATGGAAAATGTAGTCTACGCTCGTATCCTGCGTATTCGTATGGTGATTGTGTTGTGGAACCAGGTAGAACCGAGATCCGCGGGAGGGCGCCCATGCCAGATACCCATTCCGACGAGCGCAAGCTGCGGAACTTCGAGCGTCTGGCCGAAAGGCGGACCGCTACAATCCTAAAGAAGCTAAAGCTTCTCGGTAATCTCGCCAACCGTAACAATTACAGCTATTCCGACGAGCACGTTAAACAGATGTTCAGCGCCATCGACCGCGAGCTCAAGGCGACCCGTGACCGCTTCTCTGCAAGTTCCTCAGAGCGAGCAGAACCCGACTTCCAATTCAAGCGCAACTCGAAATAGGAGCCGGAGTTTGCTTGACTACTCTGTTTGCAGTCTGTTCGCAGGGATGGGGGGATTCTCAACGGGCTTCAGGCGCGCGGGCTTCAAGGTCATATGGGCAAACGAGCTCGATAAGAGTGCAGTGCGAACCTATGAGCATAATCATCCGGATTGCCAAATGTTTGCCGGGGATGTGCGGGACTTCAATCCTGCGCTCCTAGGGCTGCCGCCCCCCGATGTACTTACTGCCGGCTTTCCCTGTCAACCATTCTCGTCGGCGGGCGATCGCTTGGGGCTCGATGACGAGCGAGGCGTACTGTATGCGGAAATATGCCGAATCGTTCGACAATACGGCTCCGATCGACCTAGGATTCTGCTACTCGAAAATGTCGCCAACCTTACCGGACACGACCGCGGCCGAGCGTATTCAAAGATTGAGGCCGACCTGAAGGACTCCGGGTACTGGGTGCTGCCGCACAATGTTCGGACCCTCAATACTCGCGCGCACACAGATATCCCGCACAACCGCGAGCGCATATTTATCGTCGCGCTGTCAACCGCTTGGTTCAAAGGAGGCCATTTCAGGTTTCCCGAAAAGGAGGGCGACACCCGACCGCTGCGAAGCTTCTTCGACACCGGCGAACGCGCCGAGGACTATTACTATTTTGATGTGGTAAACAACCGGTACGGCGCAATGATCTGGGAAGCAGTCGAGCGGGGAAGCAGCCACAGCGTGTACCAGCTGCGCCGCTCATACGTACGGGAATACAGGCAGTATGTTCCTACGCTGACCGCCAACATGGGCGACGGTGGACATAACGTTCCGGCAATCGTTGATCAGTGGGGGCTGAGAAAATTGACACCGATTGAATGTGCACGGCTGCAGGGATTTATCGGAGAGTACGCTCAACTTCCTCCGGATATCACCCGGCCCGCTGCTTATAAGCAGATTGGAAACTCGGTGACCGTGCCGCTCGTCGAAAAGTTGGCAGCCGCATGTGCAGACCTGCTGGGCGACAAGTCCGCAGTTCGGAGGAAGAAATGAAGGCATCCCTACAATTTCCTGAGAGCAACGACGGTACCATAGAAGGCATTAGTGATGCCGGCATCGAGACATTCACTGGTAACCTATTAGGAAGTTTGGCGAGAGAGCAAGCTCAGAACTCAATCGATGCTCGGAAACCAAACAGCAAAAAGCCGGTAAAGGTTCGCTATGAGGTGTTCGACATATCGCCGAAGGACTTCCCTGGGATTAAGGAGTTGCGCGAAGCCGTGCTTCGGTCAGAGGACTACTGGGACGAACGCTGCGGCAAGACGAAGCGCATTCTCGGCCGTGCCGCGCGAACATTGAGGAAGCCTGTTATTCGTTGCCTGCGAATCACCGATCGGAATACAACAGGTCTAACCGGGTCAAACCTGAAGGATCATGGCAACTGGTTTAACTTGACAAAATCGTCCGGGGTGTCAGAGAAGGGCAGCGGCAAAGGTGGGTCCTTCGGCATTGGAAAGAACGCCTTCTTTGCCAATTCAGTGCTTCGGACAGTTTTCTTCGCCACGACTGACGTTGAGGGGAGGTCCGCGTTCCAGGGCGTAACTAAACTCGTCTCACACAAGGCTGCTGGCGGAAAAATGACCCGAGGCACCGGCTTCTACGGAAACCCGAAGGGATACTTACCCATAATAAGTCTCAAGGAGATTCCGGACGCATTTCGATGCAGTGGTATTGGGACAGATATAGTAATTGCCGGGTTTGAACCCCCGAACGAGTGGCAGACGGAGCTTATAGCTGCATTCGCCGAGAATTTCTTCGTCGCGATTCACGATGGCCAGCTAGAGGTGGCAATTCAGCGTGGAGATGATCCCCAAGCGGTTTATGAGCTCAACTCCGCTACGCTTGGAGATGTAATTCAGGCGCTCGCAAACGAAAATCCGAAAGCCTACGGCGCTCTCCAGAATTTGTATGACGCACTCGTGAGCCCCGAGGCTCGCGAATTTGAGACTAATATCGACGGACTGGGTAAGCTCACGCTGCGGCTGCTTCAGCGTGAAACCGCTCAGAAGCGGATTGCCATGTTCCGAAGAACTGGCATGAAGATATTCGAGAAGGGCCACTTCCGCACACCGGTTGAGTTCGCTGGCGTGTTCCGGTGCGTCGGCGAAGACGGTAATGCATTTTTACGGCGGCTCGAGCCGCCGAGCCACGACAAGTGGGAGCCGGCGCGCTACGACGATGATCCGCGCAGAGCCCAGGCGCTGGTCGCAGAGGTCAACAGGTGGATGAGCAACTGCGTTGAGAAGTTGCAAATTGCGGACCCGGGGGACAGACAGTCGATCCCTGGACTTGAGCGGCTCCTGCCGGACGATTTTGAAGACTCATTTGATAGCCTGCCCGCTGCGATTGAAGGTGATCCCAAGCCGCGCGAAGAGATCGCTGTCAAGGGATTGGTGCGCACGCCAAAGATGAAGCGAGCGGATTCTAGCGGAGAGGACTTTGGCAACCAGGAAGATGGCGGAGGCCCTGGAGGGGGAGACGGTGGCGTCGGAGGTAGGGGTGGAACAGAGGGGGGCTCTAGTTCGGGCGGTGGCGGAGGCAGCGGCGAACAGGCCAAAGAAATCTCGATCGTGTATCGTGCCTTCCTTGATCCAACGGCGACCCGCTACCGAATGATTGCCGAATTCCCGCGCGCGGGCTCATACGATGTCGCACTCTTCGCTCTCGGCGACGACGGTCGATCGGAGCCGGTGGACTTGAAGGACCCCAAGCTGGTTACTGGCGGCAAGACTTTTAAGGTTTCGACGACGGCCCCAAATCGCATTTCAAAATTGAAGATCGACACCGCTGACTCTGTTGAGATTCAATTCTCAATTCCGTCCGTAGTTCCTAGAACAATAGTGGCGAAGGTACTGCAGAATGACAGGGCGTAGCTTTCCTCACCCGGTGCTTGACCCGGTCTCGACGGACTATCCAAACTGCGGCATACAGTTCAGAGCAATCATGTGCTCGAGCCGATCTGCTTACCGGTTCGACGTGGGTTTCGATCTGGGAAGTGAAACCTTGCAGGCCCAGATTGACTGCGGGAACGCGACATTCGCCGTTCAGGTGGATTGCAGATGGACTTCCTTTCGTGAGATCTATAGGTTTCAGAAGGCGGAACGCAGCATCGAAATACCAGAAGGGAAATTGCGCGGGAGTGTTTGGTTGCGCCCATACATTGTCGCTGAGAAGGAGTTCATGCTTTCGTCGTCAGAATTTGATTTGCTCTTCAAGGATATGTCCTTCCCGCTTCGGAGAGGTTACGTACTGGGATGGGACAATCCTTTGGAGTTCGATGCAGCTAAATCTCTTGATGATTTGAAGAACCTGAACTCGGTGATACAGATTGTGCGAACGCACAAAGAGAACGTGCCCATTGAGTATGGGCTGACCGGAGAAAAGATCGAGATCTACCTGCCGAAAGCGGACTACGAAGCATTCTCCCTTTACAAGAACCATCCAGCGTACCGCCATTCCCTGGTGTGCATGCTAGCGATGCCGGCCATCGCGTGCGCCGTTCAGACATACCTGGACGACAGTAGCTTGCAGACACGGTGGAGTCGCGTGATCGAGCGGCGCATAGAAGAGTGTCGCGCTGCTGGTAACAATGAAGATGACCCGTGGAAACTGGCTCAGCTCATGCTTGACCTTCCCGTATCTCGCGCCATGCAAAGCATCGTAGCCCATGTAAAGGAAAGCGACTCATGATGAGGCTGAATTACCTTAAGGAGTCATCCCTGGCGGAACTCCGCAACGCAGTGAGCAGCAACATTGATCGGTATCGAAGCGACTCTCCGTTCATCGGGTCGTTTTTCAGCAGCTCGGAGCGGTGGCTGTGTGAATCAGCGGTGGCTGTAAAGGAGCTACCGGCTCTGGATCCCAAGGACACAGGCCTTGCTGAGGCAAGCAATGCTATCGCACTTCACAAGGCGCTGGCTGGTCTGACAGAGAGCCAGGCAGCCGACGAGCGACTGTGGGTGTGGCTGGCACACGAACCATATTGGGGATACATGCGAGCCCGCTGGCCGGTTGAACCAGCTCGGTCGAAAGATCCTGCAACGTACCTCCTCGAGCATTATTTTCTCGCGGGTAACGTGCGTAATCTCGTCCGTCACGGCTTGGCGCGTCTGTGGTGGTTTGCGCACACCACTTATGATAATCGACGAACCGACCCTTACGACCTTACGCGCGTGATGTTGGAGTACTCAGACAATCGCCAATCCGTGATGGAGCGGGCCTTTTCGCGCAACCGTGCATTTGTACAAACGGTCTTAGATCGTGCGCGCTATTGGCGCGGGAATGGCCGGGATATTCTAGCATCCCGCGATCAATTCCGCGGCCTTTGCAAGGAGTTAAATCTTTATGGCGGGACCCTCTTACTGGATTGTCTGGAGCGGAAAGACGTCTTGGAGTTAATTGATGACTTTGTCAGCCGCGCCGTTCCGGTTTCAGGAACTGCCGGAGTCGGCGCACAATAGCGCCGGGATCGGCCAGTTCGCACTCCCATATGACAAGTGTCTCCCAGCCTGCGGCAGCAAGGAGCTCACTATTACGGGCGTCCCGCCAACGATTCCCTTCGATTTTTGGTGCCCAGTAGCTGGTGTTCGACTTGGGTTGATTGCCGCGCCGACAGCCCTGATGTCCGTGCCAGAAACAACCGTGAACGAGAATCGCTTTTCGTGCTCCAATAAACGCTATGTCGGGTTTGCCGGGCAAATCACGCCTGTTCAGGCGGTAACCTCGGCGAATACCGGATACCAGCTGGCGCACTGCCAGTTCTGGGGCAGTGTGTTTCGATTGGATCCGAGACATGTTCCAGCTGCGCTGGGCTCTTGTCAGTGTATCCAAGGCATCAAACCATGTGCTACGCGCGTTGCAGCCAGCTCGATATCGGGTACGAGTCTAAGGTCCTCGCAGGCACTCGGCGACGCTTGCAACCGAGAAGAGGTATAGAGGTAGCCTCCATAACAGAGTCGAGCGTAGCACAGGAGGGGCAACTCTGGGGGCAACTAGGGCACCTCGAGATATATAATTAGCGCACTATCAGATGGTTAGCATAACGTTCGATTCCGCCCCTGGCCACCATTCAATAAATCAACACGTTAGGTCATATTTCTCCTGGTCGAAGCACTGACCGGAAATCCGGCTATCTGCTATCTGCTCGGCACCGAGCAGATTCAATAAGTTGTGCACTGGCTGAGGCACTCGGACAAAAAGTCCGTTTGTCGGCCTGGAGGCGATCGGGCCGCTTGAGGGGACTCCGATGTCAAGGCCCGAGCTGCCAGATGTTTTCTCGATCCACGACGAACAACTGCCCGTGGTGACCCATGGCGACGCTGAAGGGACCGTTGAATCCAGAGCCCAGGGTTATCGGGGCGCCGTAGCTGCCGTTGCTAAAGGGGATCTCCGTGACGACGTTGTGCATACTGTCTGCCACGAATACGTCGCCGTTCGCATCCAGCGCCATGCCTCTAAATTCGCCCGAACCAGCGTTCAGTGTGATCGCGGCGCCGTAGCTGCCAGTGCTGAACGGGAGCTCATAGACCACGCCGTTGATCGTCACGAACACATTCTGGTTCGAATCGACTGCGATACCGGAACAGGGTCCAATTCCCATCGTGGCTATCTTCTGCGCCGAAGACTGATAGTAGCCGGCGCTGAACGGGAGCTCTTCGACCGGTGAGTCATTCATGCCGTTGTCCAAGAGGAGAAACAGATTGTCGTTCGTATCCGTCGTTAGACACAAGGCGTTGCCGTAAAGGTCGATCACGTTACCAAAACGGTCCGACAACGGGCCCGGTGGTAGATAGACGCCACCGCTGAACGGGACCTCCTTGAGTCCCACGCTTGTGCTCTCAGCCGCCACCACATTGCCGTTCGGGGTAACCGTCACACTGATGAGATCGCCCAAGCCCGGACCAACGGTGATCGATCGGTGATAAGTGCCGCCGCTGTAGGGGATCTCCCGGATCGACATGCTTGTCACATCCGCCACGAAGAGATTGTCGTTCGCATCCACTGCGAAGCCGGCAGGCGTACTGATCCCGGAACCCACGGCGAGGGGAGTGCCGTAGGTGCTATTGTTGAGCGGGACCTCCCAGACCGCATCGTACCTCTCGTCCGCCACGAATACGTCGCCCTTCGTGTCCACCGCCAGACCCGCGATTCCCGACAAGGGGGAACCTGAGGGGTAATCATCGAAAGCAGAGGCCACGGTTATCGGCGCGCCGTAGCTGCCATCGTTGAAGGGGATCTCTTTTAGCGCCTGGTTCTGGGTATCGGACACGAACACATCGCCACCTGCGTCCAACGCGACGCCTTCCGGATAGTTGAAGCCCGCGGCCAAGACGGTTGGTGCGCCATAGCCGCTGCCGTTGGACGGCACCTCGTAGACCGCATTGGCAGTGGCATCCGCCACGAACACATTTCCTTTCGCATCCAAGGCGACGCCCCGGGGAAAGCCGAAGCCAGAGGCCACGGTGACTGGGGCGCCATAGCCGCCGCCGGAGAAGGGGATCTCATCGAGGTTGCTGTTGCATACCGCGAACACACTGCCGCTCGGCGAGACCGCGACACCGCTCGGGCAGAAGTCACCTTGCAAGATCTGGGTTGGAGTAAGGAAGCCCGACGCCACGGTTATCGGGGTGCCGTAGCTTCCGCCGCTGTAGGGAATCTCCTTGATAGAACCGTGTCCGGCATCGGCCACGAACACATTCCCGTTCGCATCCGTCGTGACCGCGTAGGGAAAGAAGAATCCCGAGCCGACGGTGATCGCGGCGCCATAGCTGCCGCCACTGTAAGGGATCTCTCTGATGCTATTGTCGCCGTTATCGACCACGAAAACATTGCCGCTCGCGTCGACCGCAACATCGAGAGGACTTGCAAAGTATCCGGCAACGGCCTTCTGCGTGGGTGTGGCACTGCCACAGCTCACCGCAATGGAAGTCACGTTGCCGGACACCGTGCCGCTGCCGTCGGAGACAGAGCAGGCAAGCGTCAGGCCATACGGTTGACTGCCTACGGTGATGTCGTAGACCGAACCGGAGGCAACGGGTGTTTTCATGGTAAACCCGTTCGAGTTGGCTGCTACTGTGGTGGCATCGCCACTATTGTTGAGCAGCACCAACCCGGAGGCGGCACCGAGCCCGCTGATCGTGCCACTCAGGGTGTAAGTCGTGGGGCTGCTGCCGCCACCTGACGAGTCGGTCGACGACGACGGAGGAAAGGAGCCGCCCCCGCCCCCGCAGCCGCCCAGAGAGAGAACCAAGCTCCAGACAATGACGAACTCGCGGCGGGACGGCCTGCCGCGTAACGACTTAGACATCCAGACCCCCAGATTGAGCGTTTCTCGGCCTTGGCGTGTCTGTTATTGTAGCAATGTATCGGCGATAGATCCGCTCACTCCCGTGATGAACTGATGAACTGGCATCGGCCGCGAAGGGGTAATACGCACTCGTGACACGCTGACTTTGCCCGCGTGCACCATGTGAATGGAGGCAAGTGTCAGGAATGCGTCGAGCTCCGATTGGGAATGCCAGGAATGTGTCATGGATAGGCTGGTTTGGGGCCGGACAA
>Ga0134128_10009926_pt1 | contig 11414 bp, 11 predicted proteins | sample KB31754_FD_96462 | JGI IMG/M metagenome (GOLD analysis project Ga0134128, IMG submission 96462) | Terrestrial soil microbial communities with excess Nitrogen fertilizer from Kellogg Biological Station, Michigan, USA - KB3-175-4 | ecosystem: Environmental > Terrestrial > Soil > Unclassified ...
CCGCGGCCGCGCTCGCCGCGCCGGTTTCCGCCCAGGCCGCGCCGCCGCCGACCGTCGGCCAGCCCGCGCCGCCGCTCGTCGTGCCGGAGCTCGATGGCCACCCGTTCGACCTCGGCAAGTTGCGCGGCAAAGTGGTCCTGGTGAACTTCTGGGCCACCTGGTGCTCGCCCTGCCGCAGCGAGATGCCGACCCTCAACGCCTTCTATCGTCGCTATCACTCGCGCGGGCTCGTCCTCCTCGGCCTCAGCATCGATGAGGCGCCGGATGCGGGCCGCGTGCGCGAAGTCATGCGGCAATTCAGCTATCCCGGCGCGCTGGCCAGCGCGGCGCGGGTGAACGGGTTCGGCGAGCCCATCGCCGTCCCGATCACCTTCGTCATCGACTCCCGTGGAGTGATCCGCGCACAGCTTCAGGCCGAGGGTCCCTCGGGCGTCTCGCGGCAGGCGCTCGAACAGGCGGTGCTGCCGCTGCTGGCACCGTCAAAGGGCACCGGTGCGGTACGAGGCGGCAGTAACCGGTAGCGGAACTGCCCTTAAACCCCGCGGGTATACTGGGGCACTTACCTCGAGGCGTCCCCATGTCCAAAGTACTGCCCATCTCCGGCAAGCCGTCCCTGTCGGGCGGCTCCGCCGGCCTGAACTCCGTCGAGGAGCTCATCGCCGACCTCAAGGCCGGGCGCATGGTCATCGTGATGGACGACGAGGACCGCGAGAACGAGGGCGATCTCATCATGGCCGCGGAGCTCGCGACCCCGGAGGCCGTGGCGTTCATGATCCGGCAGGCGGGTGGCATCATCTGCGTGCCCATGGAAGAGAGCCGGCTGCTGCGCCTCGATCTGCCGCAGATGGTCGCGAGCAACAGCGAATCGCATCGCACCGCCTTCACGGTCTCCGTGGACCTGCGAACCGGCACGACGACCGGCGTCTCCTCGGGCGATCGGGCCGCCACCATTCGCGCACTGGCGGACGATGGCTCGGAGCCGAGCGACTTCGCGCGCCCCGGCCACATTTTTCCGCTGCGCTCCCGCCGGGGCGGCGTGCTCGTGCGAACCGGACATACCGAGGCTGCCGTCGACCTCTGCCGGCTGGCCGGCCTGCGCCCGGCGGGCGTCATCTGCGAGGTCATGAATGATGACGGCACCATGGCCCGGCGGCCGCAGCTGCAGGCCTTTGCCCGGGAGCACGGCCTGAAGATCGGCACCATCGCCGATCTGATCCGCTACCGGCTGCGCAACGAGCGCTCGGTGGAGCGGGTGCGGACGCAGCCCGTGCAGACGGAGCTCGGCGAATTCACGCTCTACGCCTACGAGGATCGCCTGAGTCAGGACGTGCATCTTGCCCTGACCCGCGGCGACGTGCGCGGTCAGGAGCCGCCGCTCGTGCGCGTGCACGTCGTGGATCCCCTGCGCGACCTCCTCGGTATCCGGGCGGATCCGCTCGCCTGGACTTTGCGGGCGGCGATGGAGCGTATCGCCCGCGCGGGCAACGGTGTCATCGTGATTCTGCGCGACCGCGAGTCGCCGGATGATCTGTTGGAGTCGGTCCGATCGGTGGCGGCCCCGGCGGGGGACGCTCAGGCGGATGCAGGTAGAGGCTCCCAGCGTGTCAGGCGGGACGGCGAGGTGCTGCGGACATTTGGCGTCGGCGCGCAGATCCTCAAGGATCTCGGTGTTCGCCGGATGCGCGTGTTGTCCGCGCCGAAGCAGATACACGGCATCGCCGCGTTTGGCCTGGAGATCGACAGCTACGTTGGAGAGGACGGTTGACCGCACCGCGAGTTCTCGAGGGCGAGACCGTCGCGCCCGGCCGCCGGGTGGCCATCGTCGCGGCGCGCTTCAACGACTTCATCGTCGCGAGTCTCCTCAAGGGCGCGACCGCCGCCTGGCTGGAGCGCGGCGGTCCCGCGGAGGACCTGGCTGTCGTGCGCGTTCCGGGCGCCTTCGAGCTGCCGGTCGTGGCACGCAGGCTCGCGCTGTCGGGCCGCTACGATGCGGTCGTGGCGCTCGGCTGCGTCATTCGCGGGGATACACCGCATTTCGAGTATGTCTCGGGCGAGTGCGCGCGCGGACTGCAGCTCGCGAGCCTGGAGACCCTCGTGCCCATCATCTTCGGGGTCCTCACCGTCGAGACCGTGGAGCAGGCGCTCGAGCGCGCGGCCACCGGCGCCGGCAACAAGGGCGGTGAAGCCATGGCCGCTGCGCTGGAGATGGCCAGCCTCATGGCGCGTCTGGCTTCCTGACATCCCGCGCGCGACGACCGACGATGCCGATCGATCCTTCCGTGCGAACGACCTCCGGCCAGCGCTCGGTGGCACGCAAGCTCGCCCTGCAGGCGCTCTACCGCTGGCAGCTCAACGACTGTCCCTGGCAGGACCTGATTCAGGAGTTCCACGACGCCGAGGACATGCCGCGTGCGGATCGCGAGTACTTCCGCGAGCTGGTCGAGGGTGTCTGGCGCGCTCGCGAGGCGCTCGATGCCGACCTCTCCTCGTGGGCCGATCGCGGTCCCGCGCTCCTCGATCCCATCGAGCATGCCATTCTGCTGATCGGGGTATTCGAGTTGCGCCATCGCCCGGAGGTGCCGTATCGGGTTGCGATCAACGAGGCGGTGACATTGGCCAAGCGCTTTGGCGCCACCGACGGTCACAAGTACGTCAACGCAGTGTTGGATCGCGCGGCGCGCGCACTCCGCCCCGACGAGCACTGAGCGCGTGTCGCTCTCGGAATTCGATCTCATCGATCGTTATTTCCGCGGCTGCGGGGCGAGACGCGCCGATGTCCGCGTCGGCGTGGGGGACGACGCGGCGATTCTGGAGTGTCCTGCGGGCACGGAACTGGTAGCCGCCGTGGACACGCTGGTCGACGGCGTGCATTTCCCGCACGGCTGCGCGCCCGCTTCGGTCGGCCACCGCGCGTTGGCCGTCAATCTGAGCGATCTGGCCGCCATGGGCGCCTGCCCGGCGTGGGCCCTCCTCGCGCTGACACTGCCCGCGGCGGACGAATCCTGGCTGTCGGAGTTTGCCGCGGGCATGGCCGCACTGGCGCGCGCTCATGAGGTTGCGCTGGTCGGCGGTGATACGACCTCCGGACCGCTCAGCGTGACCGTGCAGCTGCTCGGGTATGCGCCGCGCGCCGCCGCGCTGCTGCGCTCCGGTGGCCGGGCCGGGGATGTGCTGTTCGTGTCGGGCACGCCAGGCGATGCGGGCGCCGGCTTGGTTCTCGAGCAGGGCAGGTTGACGGCGGCGGGAGAGCGGGCGGCGTATCTGCGCGAGCGCTTTCTCTATCCCACTCCACGCGTGGCATTGGGCGAATGTCTGCGCCGCTTCGCCAGCGCCTGCATAGACGTCTCCGACGGCTTGCTCGCGGATGCGGGCAAGCTGGCGCGAGCCAGCGGCTGCGGCGTGGAGGTGGCATACGAGCACGTGCCGGTCTCGGAGGCGCTGGTGAGCACGGTGGGCGAGCCGCGTGCACGCGAGCTCGCGCTGACCGCGGGAGATGATTACGAGCTGTGCTTCAGCGTGCAGCCGGCACACGTCGGGCGTTTGCTGGCGGAGTTGCCGCCGCAGCGGTGGGGCTACACGCGCATTGGCGTGCTGCGGGCAGCGCTCGGCGCCGAAGTCATTCGCGACGGTGCCGTGATGAGCTTCTCGCATTCCGGCTACGATCATTTTGTTCGTTGATTGGCGAATCGCTCCCGGCGATTCGCGCAGCCGCCCCATTGCTCAAGCGGCCTCGCCGGCGAGGGCGGCCTTCGCCGGCTTACCGACTTGCTTTCGCACGTCGCTCAGTTATGTCAAGTCGCGATGAAATTCCGCGTCGGAGTGAATGCATCACAGTCATGCGCGGCCTCAGTCCGTATCCTCTCGGGCGTCCCACGATCCAGCACCGATCATGCCCGCACCCGCCAAAGGTCCCATCGCCGTGCCCAAGGCCGCTCCCCGCGGCATTCCGGAAAGAATCGGCAAGTACATGGTCATCAAGGAAGTGGGACGCGGCAGCACCGGGGTCGTGTATCTCTCGCATGATGCCTACTACGGGCGCGACGTCGCGATCAAGGTCTACAACATGGACCCGGGCGCCGACACCGAGCGCGCGCGGGTGGCGCGCAAGATGTTTCTTTCCGAGGCGCACCTGGTGGGGATGCTGCAGCATCCCCACATCCTGCCCATCTACGATGCGGGCGAAGAGAACGGCCACTGTTACATCGTGACGGAGCACGTGCATGGCGCGCGGACTCTGGCGGCCTATTGCCGGCCGGACAATCTGCTGCGGATCGACGACACCGTCGAGATCATCTTCAAGTGCGCGAAGGCGCTGCACTACGCGCATACGCGGGGCGTGATCCACCGCGACATCAAGCCCTCGAACATCATGCTCACGCAGGACAGCGACGTGCGCATCATCGACTTCGGCATCGCGCTGGTGTCGGACTCGGAAATCTCGCGCATCGAGGGCATCGCCGGCAGCCCCTCGTACATGTCGCCCGAGCAGGTTCAGAGTCTGGAGCTCACCAACCGCTCCGATCTGTATTCGCTGGGAGCGGTGATGTACGAGCTGCTGACGGGCTCGCGCCCGTTCCGCGCCGGCAACCTGCAGAAGCTGCTGCATCAGATCGTGTACGCGACGCCGCCGCCGATCCATACCCTGCGCAAGGATGTGCCCGAGGAGCTGGAGAACGTGGCGGCGACCGCGCTGCAGAAGGATCCGCCGAAGCGCTACAAGAGCGGGCTCGACTTCGCGGCGGAGCTGACCCGGGTGCACCAGCACCTGCGCGAGGCGAATGCGCGCATCGACCGCCAGGAGCAGTTCGGGGTCCTGCGGCGGCTGAAGTTCTTCCACGAGTTCTCCCATGCGGAGATCTGGGAGGTGCTGCGCGCGAGCAGCTGGCAGGACTATTCCCAGGGCGAGGAGATCGTCAAGGAAGGCGAGATGGACGACCGCTTCTACATCCTCGTGTCCGGCGGCTGCGCGGTCGAGCGCCACGGGCGCCGCATCGGCGCCCTGGACACCGGCGACTGCTTCGGCGAGGCGAGCTACGTGCCCGGCGCGAAACGCACCGCCACCATCCGCGCCGCGAGCACGGTGACGGTGCTCAAGGTGAGCTCGACCCTGCTCGAGCAGGTGTCGGCCTCGTGTCAGTTGCGATTCAATCGCGTGTTCCTGCGGTCCCTGATCGGGCGGCTGCAGGGCGCCGAGCAACAGCAGGCGCCTGCCACGGCCTGACCGCCGATGGCGGGCGCGCTGGGCCGGGCAGAGCCCGGATCCAGCGCTTCAAACCATTCTGCGGTACATTCCCGTTCCGTGCACATCCTGCTCATCGAGGACGATACGGAGGCCGCGCGGGTCCTCGTCACGGGACTGCGCGAGAGCGGCTACACGGTCGATCACGCTGCCGACGGCCGCGAGGGGCTCTCGCGCGCACTCGCCGGCAAGCTCGACCTGATCGTCACCGATCGGATGCTGCCGCACATGGACGGCCTGGCGATCATTCAACAGCTGCGCCGCGCGCGCCTGACCACGCCGGTGCTGGTCCTGAGCGCCCTCGGCACGGTCGATGACCGCATCCGGGGCCTCAAGGCGGGCGGCGACGATTACCTCACCAAGCCTTTCGCCTTCGCGGAGCTGCTGGCGCGCATCGAGGCGCTGCTGCGGCGTAGCCCGAGCGCCGCCGCCGAATCGACGGTCCTGCGGGTGGCCGACCTCGAGTTCGACCTCCTCGCCCGCAAGGTCACCCGCGCCGGCGAGCAGATCGAGCTCACCGCCCGCGAGCAGAAGCTGCTCGAGTTCCTGATGCGGCGCGAAGGGCAGGTGGTCACCCGCACGATGCTGCTCGAGGGTGTCTGGGATCTGCATTTCGACCCGCAGAGCAACCTCGTCGACGTGCACATCAGCCGTCTGCGCCAGGCCATCGATCGCGGCGCGGAGCGGCCCCTCATCCACACCGTGCGCGGATCGGGATACGTCCTGCGGGAGGAGGAGGAGTGAGAGAGGTGCGCCGCTGGGGGCTCTTCAACACCTCGGCGTTCCGGATGTCGATGGGCTATACGCTCCTCGTCACCCTGGCCGTGTGCGTCACCCTGGGCAGCACGTACCTTCTGACGCAGAGCATCATCCAGGGCGATGTGGACCTGATCCTCGACACGGAGCTCAGGAGCCTCGAGAACCAGTACGTGCGCAGCGGCATCCCGGGGGTCACCGACGAGATCAACCTGCGCATCGACAGTTGGGGACGGATCGGCGCGGTCTACATGCTGGCGGATCCCAAATTCGAGCGGCTCGCCGGCAACGTGACCAACTGGCCGTTCGATGGCGAGCCGGCCGAGCCCTGGCCGGAGTTTCGCATCGAGTCCATCGAGCCCGGACAGAGCTCCGTCCATCCCGTGCGCGCCGCGGTGCGCAAGCTCCCGAACGGCGACTGGCTGCTCGTCGGCACCGACATGTCGCAGGATCGCCGCTACGTGCGGACATTCCAGATCGCGACCCTCTGGGGCATCGGACTCTCGATCCTGGCGGCCGGTATTGCTGGATTCTCCTTCAGCTTCCGCCTGGCGCGCCGCGTCGGGCACGTCACCGACACCTGCGTGCGGATCATGTCGGGCGAGCAGGGGCATCGCCTGCCGGTGATCGGGACCAGCGATGAGTTCGACGCCCTGGCGGCTTCGGTGAATCGCGTGCTCGATCGCCTGGAGGAGCAGACGCGCACGCTGCGCGCAACCTTCGATAGCGTTGCGCACGATTTGCGCGCTCCGCTGCATCGGTTGCGAACGCGGATGGATGCAGTGCTTCGTCTGCCCGCGCTCGAGCCGGGGATTCGCGAGCCCGTGGAGTCGTCGCTGCGCGAGGTGGACCGCCTGCAACGCACGCTGGCCACACTGTTACAGATTGCACTGGCGGAGTCGGGGGCGCCGCTCGCGTCGCCGGCGCCGGTGAACCTCGGCGAGCTGGCAGACGAGCTGGTGGAGCTCTTCGAGCCGGTCGCGCGTGAGCGCGGGTTGACCCTGACAGGCCGCGCGGATCATGGCGTGATCGTCGAAGGCAACCGGCAACTGCTCGCGCAGCTCATCACCAACCTGCTGGAGAACGCACTCAAGTACGTGCCGTCGGGCGGGCGAATCGACGTCGCGGTGAAGCGGCTCGCCGGGCACGCGCATCTCGTCATCAGCGACGATGGTCCGGGCATGCCGGCGGAGGAGCGTCAGCGGGCCGGCCAGCCTTTCGCCCGGGTGGGGCAGCGATCGGGACTGGAGGGCAGCGGGCTCGGGCTGTCGCTGGTCTCGGCGATCGCCCGTCTGCATCGGGCGCGGCTCACGCTGGAGAGCAACGACCCCGGACTGCGTGCCGTGGTGACTCTGCCGCTCTCCGCGGCTCAGGCGCCCTCGCCCGCGTCCTTGTCGCGCTCGATGAGCGCATAAGCGGAGTGATTGTGAATGGACTCGAAGTTCTCCGACTCCACGACGTAGGCGGCGATCCGCTCTTCCTCGTTGAGGCGCGTCGCCACATCCCGCACCATATCCTCGACGAACTTCGGATTGTCGTAGGCCCGCTCGGTGACGTATTTCTCGTCCGGACGCTTCAGGATCCCATAGAGCTCGCACGAGGCCTCGCGCTCAGCGATCTCGATGAGCTCCTCGATCCACATGTGGGCGCGCAGCCGCGCCTTGATGGTCACGTGCGAGCGCTGGTTGTGCGCGCCGTAGGCGGAGATTCGCTTGGAGCAGGGACAGAGGCTGGTCACCGGCACGACGACCTTCACCCACGTGTCGGTATGACCGCCGCAGCGCTCGCCGATCAGGCTGGCGTGGTAGTCCATCAGGCTCTCCACACCGGAGACGGGCGCCCGCTTCATGACGAAGAAGGGGAAGCTCATCTCGATGTGACCGGTGTCGGCCTCGAGACGCTCGGTCATCTTCACGAGCATCGCGCGGAAGGATTCGACGGAGATCTCGCGCTCGGTGTGCAGGATCTCCACGAACCGCGACATGTGCGTGCCTTTGAAGTTGTGCGGCAGGCCGACGTACATGTTGAACGTGGCGATGGTGTGCTGCTCGCCGGCGGAACGGTCCTTCACGCGCACGGGATGGCTGATGTTCTTGATGCCGACGCGATCGATGGGCAGCCGGCGGGTGTCGGCCCGGCCCTGCACGTCCTCGACTTCGGCTACGAAGGAGCGGGCGGTCTTGGCGCTGGCGGGAGGAGGGATCATAGGGTCAAGCCTACCGAATCGGGCGCGGGAGGCGCCTATCTCTGTCGAGGTATGTCCCTGAATCCGGGCAGACGGTTGCTTTTTCAACCTTCAGGCGCTGCCGACCGACCGAATTCGGTCGTGAGGCTGCAGCGACCACCAGCGCTCCACCGTGGCGGCGAGGCTCTGAGCATCGAGGCCGGCGGCGGCCAGGCAGGAGTTGCGGGAGCCGTGCTCGATGAAGCGGTCGGGGATGCCGATCTGCAGCAGGGGCAGTGAGAGGGCCTCGGCGGCGAGGAGCTCGGCGATGGCGGACCCGGCGCCGCCCTGGACGGCGTTCTCTTCCAGGGTGATGAAAGCGCGGTGGCGGCCGGCGAGGTCCAGAACCAGGGCCTCATCGAGCGGCTTCACGAAGCGCATATTGACCAGAGTGGCATCCAGGCGCTCGGCGATGTGCATCGCCGGCTCCAGCATCGGCCCGAAGGCGAGGAGCGCGAGCCCGCTGCGGCCTTCGCGCTTCACGAGGGCGCGGCCGACGGGCAGTGCCGTGAAGGCTTTCTCCAGTGGCACGCCGGGGCCGGTGCCGCGCGGGTAACGCACCACGCTCGGGCAGGAAAGGGTGGTGCCGGTGTAGAGCATCTGCCGGCATTCGTTCTCGTCGCTCGGCGCCATGATGACGAGGTTGGGGATGCAGCGCAGGTAGGACAGGTCGTAGCTGCCCTGGTGGGTGGCGCCGTCGCTGCCGACCATGCCCGCGCGATCGACTGCGAACAGCACGGGCAGATTCTGCAGGGCGACGTCGTGAATGAGCTGGTCGTAGGCGCGCTGCAGGAAAGTCGAGTAGATCGCGACGACGGGCTTGAGACCCTCCGTGGCGAGCCCTGCGGCGAACGTGACGGCATGCTGCTCCGCGATGGCGACGTCGAAGTAGCGATCGGGGAAGCGTTTGGAGAACTCCACGAGACCCGAGCCCTCGCGCATGGCGGGCGTGATGCCGATGATCTTCGGATCGTGCTCCGCGATGTCGCAGAGCCACTGGCCGAAGATCTGCGAGTACGAGGGGCCCGATGCGGTCTCCTTGAAGATCGTGCCGCTCACCGGATCGAACGGGCCGGGGCCGTGCCACTTGATCGGGTCGGCTTCCGCCGGCGCGTAACCCTTGCCCTTGCGGGTGACCACGTGCAGGAACTGCGGGCCGCGCAGCTTCTTCACGTTGCGCAACGTGCTCACCAGCGCGCGCACGTCGTGGCCGTCCATGGGGCCGATGTAGTTGAAGCCGAGCTCTTCGAACAGCGTCCCGGGGAGCACCATGCCCTTCAGATGCTCCTCGGAACGGCGCGCCAGCTCCCAGATCGGCGGGATCGGCTTCAGCACCTTCTTGCCGCCCTCGCGCAGGTGCCGGTAGACGCGGCCGGAGAGCGCGGCGGCGAAATAGTTCGACAGCGCCCCGACGTTCTCGGAGATCGACATGTCATTGTCGTTGAGGATGACGAGCAGGTCGGTCGTGAGCGAGCCGGCGTGATTGAGCGCCTCGAAGGCCATGCCTGCGGTCATTGCGCCATCGCCGATGACGGCTACGACGCGCCGCGAGTCGCTGAGGCGCTCCGCGGCAATCGCCATGCCGAGGGCGGCGCTGATCGAAGTGCTCGAATGCCCGACCCCGAAGGTGTCGTACTGGCTTTCCGACCGGCTCGGGAAGGGCGCCAGGCCGCCCGGCTGCTTGATGGTGTGCAGGCGATCGCGCCGCCCCGTCAACACCTTGTGCGGATAAGCCTGATGTCCGACGTCCCAGACCAGGCGGTCGTGCGGCGTGTCGTAGACATAATGCAGGGCGACGGCCAGCTCCACCGCGCCCAGACCGGCGGCGAAGTGCCCGCCGCGCGTGGCGACCGTGTGGATCAGGAACTGGCGCAGCTCCTGCGCCACCTCGGGCAGTTTCGCCACGGGGACCTGCCGGAGATCGGCGGGTGAGGCGATTGCGTCGAGGAGGGGATAAGCGTTGGGCGGAGAAGTCATGTGGGGCGGCAGTTTACACGACGCGCGGCAGCGCTCTCAGTCTCTCTTGTTGCACTACTGCAACAGAACCTTGGCGGTGTTCAGGCCACCCCTAATCGGAGGGGAGGGTGGGGTCCGGGGCTTCCCCGACGCTGAAGGGCTCGGTCTCCGTCTGGCCATTGCGCTTCAGCAAGATCTCCACCCGCTGTTGCGCGGCCTTGAGCGCGCCTTGGCAGTGTCGCGTCAGCTCGACACCCCGCTCGAAGGTCTTCAGGGCCTCATCGAGCGGCAGGTCACCGCGCTCCAGGCGCGCGACCAGGGCCTCGAGCTCGGCGAGCGCCCGCTCGAAATCGGGGAGTGGTTTGCTCTCGGGCATGAACGGGTGACGTTATACAGCGTGGCCGTTCAGGTCAACGCGATTGACGCGCCGGCACCTGGGGCTTACAGTCGCAGCCCTCGTTAGACCCAGTCTAAGACCAGGAGACAGCGGCATGAACCTCAAAGGCAGCAAGACCGAGAAGAACCTGAAAGACGCGTTCGCGGGCGAGTCGCAGGCGAACCGCCGGTACCTCTACTTCGCAGCCAAGGCGGATGTCGAGGGGTACAACGACGTGTCGGCCGTCTTCCGCTCCACGGCCGAGGGCGAGACCGGGCATGCGCATGGACACCTCGAGTACCTCGAGGCGGTCGGCGACCCGGCCACCGGCCTGCCGATCGGCGACACGAAGCTCAATCTCAAGGCCGCGATCGCCGGCGAGACGCACGAGTACACGGACATGTACCCCGGGATGGCGAAGCAGGCGCGCGATGAAGGCTTTGCCGAGATCGCCGACTGGTTCGAGACCCTGGCGAAGGCCGAGCGCTCGCACGCCAACCGATTCCAGAAGGCCCTCGAAGGCGTATGAAGGTCTCACGGGGCGCGCGGATTCGGCGCGCCCCGATGACCCTTTGCACGCCATGAGCCCTACGCCCACAGAACCCGGAGCCACGGGTCCGCGGCCGCCGGCCGCAGGCCGGGAGGGCAAGCGCGAGGGCAGCCTCGAGGCGCCCACTCGCCATCCTCTCGACTGGCGCAACCCCGCCTTTTATGACGACGCCGCGCTCACCAAAGAGCTTGAGCGCGTATTTGACATCTGCCACGGCTGCCGCCGCTGCTTCAGCCTCTGCAACTCCTTCCCAACACTCTTCGACGCGGTCGACGCGACGGATTCGGGTGAGGTCCACGCGGTCGACAGGAAG
>Ga0134128_10009927_pt1 | contig 11414 bp, 7 predicted proteins | sample KB31754_FD_96462 | JGI IMG/M metagenome (GOLD analysis project Ga0134128, IMG submission 96462) | Terrestrial soil microbial communities with excess Nitrogen fertilizer from Kellogg Biological Station, Michigan, USA - KB3-175-4 | ecosystem: Environmental > Terrestrial > Soil > Unclassified ...
ATCGGCTCCGCCGTTAAGATCGGCCGCGAGCACGGGACCCAACGCCCCCGTACTCCGAGCACGGCCCTTGCGAGCGGTCGTCGTAGCCGCACATCAAGGATGACACGCCATGGAAACACTGCCGCGTACTGGCCTCGTCCGCGCTGACATGATGAAGCGCGTGGCACTGTTCAAAGACCTTAAAGGCTCCGACGGAGGCCTGCCCGACAGCAAGATGAACGGGTGCATCCGCACTCTTTATAACGTGATCGGATTCCAGCCTCCGAAGGGCGAAGGCGGTGCAATCACTTCACCGGTTGGCGACAATGCCGCGCGGATGGCGGCGATTCCGATCTCCGAAGGCTTCAATCTTGGCTACTGCCGTGCCAAGCCCGGCAACGGCCCGATGATGCACAACCACGACACCAATGAGACCTTCATCCCGATGACCGGCACCTGGCGCTGCAGCTGGGAGAATGAAAAGGGAGAGGTCGATTATGTCGATGTGGGACCCTACGATGTGGTGTCATTCCCCCCAGGCGTCGCGCGCCGCTTCGAAAACGTCACCAAAGGTGATCCCGAGGAAGAGTCGATTTTGATGTTCGTGATTGGCGGCAACGGGCCGAAGGCCGAATTCACCGATCAGGCCATGGACGAACTCGTCGCCGCTGGCGCTTGGAAGCGCTCCTAGCTAGATCGCGATGAGTTGAGGAGAATCCTCAGCGTGCCTTAGCACGTTTTGGGCATGATCTCCGCGCGGCCCGCATCCTTTTACAGCAGCAAGGGTCGACGGCCGAATGCCGAAGTCGTGTCGCTCCTCGATCATTGCGTTACGGCACGCGGCAAAAGAAGAGCGTTACGGCTCGTGTCGGGCCAGTTCTCTATTATCGATTATCTCTCAACCAGCTAGGATTGCTCAAGTAAATGGTTGCAGGGGGAGAGAATGGGATATCGGAGACGACTACTCTGGCACGGAATGGCTTTGTTCTTGATTGGACTTTTCACCGGCCTCGCCCAGCAGCACTTCGCAAACATTCGAATGGCTCTGGCGGCACATCTCGAAGGCGTAATGAATGGGACCTTCCTACTTGCCGTTGGCGCAATCTGGAGCGAGGTACAACTGTCGTCACGTGCAAGCGCGGTGGCTTACTGGATGTTACTCGCCGGGACATACGGCAACTGGGCCGTGACGACAATCGCCGCGATTCTCGGAACCGCTGCGCTCTCACCACTAACGGGCGCGGGACATAGTGCAGCACAGTGGCAAGAAGTTCTCGTTACTGGAGGCTTCGTCGTGATCGGTCTTGCGATCATTTCGGGATCGGTGTTGCTCTTGTGGGGGCTGCGAAGCAAAGCCGCAGCCCTATGAAAAATAGAAATTGAAATCTCCGATTTGGATCACGAACGCCAAGGCCTTTGAAGGAGTTAGCCGCAAGGCCAGATACTGCCTGGGAGGGGCGAGCGCCCGCAGCCTGTACCCACCGCATTTGTGCCGGGCATGTCTTTGTCTCTCGAAGACAAAAAGACGTGATGGCAGGGGACACAGGCAATCGGAAGCGACACCGTTCCTCGAACGATGATGCCGGCCACGACAAAAGCCCTGTGCAGAATTGACATTCCCATTTGGTGCATCGCAACAAAATGTTGACTTTCTTCGTTGGTGAGTGCTTACTCACAAGATGACCAGCCTTCGCATGACCAGTGATCTCCGGCGCCAATTGATCCTTGGCGCCGCCAAGCGGTGCTTTGCCCGCAACGGTTTTGCCGGCACCACGACCAAGAGCGTGGCGGCGGCTGCCGCCATCTCGGAAGCGCTGCTGTTCAAGCACTTTCCGTCGAAGGCCGCGCTTTACGCGGAAATCCTGGCGGAGGAGTGCGAGGCCGACCCCGTATTGGCGCACCTGCTTGGCCTTGAGCCATCCACCGCGGCACTGGTCGAATTGATTGAGGGCATGGTCCGCCACTTCGTCCATATCTCCGACGGGCCGGACCATGAGGAAGAGGCGCAGCGGCTGCGGCTGATGGCGACCAGCCATCTCGAGGATGGCGAGTTCGCGCGGCTGCTCTATGCCAAGGTCGAGAAACTGATCGGCTCGATGTTCATCGCCTCGCTCGAGGCGGCGATCTCGTCCGGCGATGCCGCGCCTCTCGTGGGCGAGCCGCTCAATCTGTTCTGGTTTGCGCACCACACCGTGCTGACGGCCGCACTGACGCGGCTGCCCGCGGTCCCCTGCCTTGCGTATGGCGATGGTGCCGATCTCGAACGTCAGCTCTGCGAGTTTCTCCTGAGGGGAATCGGACTTAACGAAGCCGCAATTGCTGCACATCTCTCCCGCAAATCGCCGCAGGCCCATCCGCTGCCGGCCGCTGCAGAAAGTGCATGATCATGAATATCGTGACTGAACCCAAGCTCTCGGGAAAACCGATCGACGAGAAGGGCCACGCGCGCCCGGTGCGCAAGGTGCGATGGTTTTTGATCGTGGGCCTGCTGCTTGCGGTCGTGGTCGGCGGCCTGGTCTGGTTCAATCATTTCCGCAGCCAGATGATCGCGCAGTTCTTCGCCAACAACAAGCCGCCGCCGGCGACCGTTACTGTGGCCGAAGCGAAGAGTGAGGTGGTGCCGAACCTGTTGACCGCGATCGGCGGGCTTGCCGCCGTGCATCAGGTCAACGTCACCTCCGACGTGTCCGGCCGCATCACCGATATCCTGTTCACGCCGGGCGGGCATGTGAAGTCCGGCGCGCCGCTGGTGCAACTGTTCGACGGCCCCGATCAGGGCGACCTCGCGAACTTCAAGGCGCAGGCAACCGGCGCACTGGCGGCGCTCGATCGCGCCAAGCAGCTTGCCTCGCGCCAATTTGGTCCGCAATCTACTGTCGATGCGGCGCAGGCGACCTACGACCAGGCAATGGCCGGCATCGCCAAGACCGAGGCCATCATCTCGCAGAAGCTGGTGCGCGCGCCGTTCGACGGCGATCTCGGCGTTCGCATGGTCGAGGTCGGCCAGTTTCTCAACGCCGGCACGACCATCGTGTCGTTGACCGATCTGTCGGAGCTCTATGCCAACTTCACCGTGACCGAGAAGGATTCAGGTCAGCTCAAGGTCGGGCAGATTGTGCGCATCCAGGTCGATGCCTATCCGGGTCAGAAGTTTGAAGGCAAGATCACGACCATCGAGCCGCAAATATCCGCCGACACGCGCAACATTCGCGTGCAGGCGACGATCGCCAACCCCGATCACATCCTCAAGCCTGGCATGTTCGCCACCACCACCGTGGTTCTGCCCGACAAGCCGCCGGTGGTGACCGTCCCCGAGACCGCGGTGGACTACACGCTCTACGGCGACTCGGTGTTCCTGATCACCGAAAAGAAGGAAGCCGACGGCAAGACCACGCTGACTGCAGTCCGCACCTTCGTGCAGACCGGCAACCGCATTGATGGCCGCGCCGAAATCCTCAAGGGACTGAAATCAGGCGACCGTGTCGTCGCGGTCGGGCAAATCAAGCTGCAATCGGGCGCGGCGGTCACGATCTCGACCGATCCGCCGCCGCCGATTCCGGCAAACCCGCCGCGTTACTAAAACCGAGTGGGAGCATGATCTCGACATCGTGCTCCCCAACATGAAATCCAGATCGAAGAGAGCGCCGCGATGGCCTTCACCGATATTTTCATCAAGCGTCCGGTGCTGTCGGTCGTCGTCAGCCTGCTGATCCTGCTGATCGGCCTGAGGGCGGCGACAGTGCTGCCGATCCGGCAATATCCGAAGCTGTCGAACACAGTCGTCAACGTCACGACCGTTTACCCCGGCGCGTCCGCGCAACTCATCCAGGGCTTCATCACCACCCCGATCGAGCAGGCGGTGGCTTCCGCCGAGGGCGTCGACTACATCACCTCGTCGTCGGTGCTCGGCACCTCGACGATCCAGGTCTATATCAAGCTGAACTTCGACCCGAACCAGGCGCTGACCGAGGTCCTGGCGAAGGTCAACTCGGTGAAATATCTCATTCCAAAGGAATCGAACGACCCGATCGTCACCAAGACCACCGGACAGACCACCGCGGTGATGTATATCGGCTTCTCGAGCGAGGAGCTCACCGGCAGCGCGATCTCGGACTACCTCACGCGTGTCGTCCAACCCGTGTTGTCGACCGTCGATGGCGTCGCCTCCGCCGACATTCTGGGTGGCCAGACCTTCGCGATGCGGCTATGGCTTGATCCCGTGAAGATGGCCGGCCGCGGCATCTCGCCGGGCGATGTACAGGCGGCGATCCAGGCCAACAATTTCCAGGCGGCGGCGGGCCAGGCGAAGGGATTCTTCATCGTCTCCAACGTCTCCACCAACACCGACCTGCAGAATGTCCAGCAGTTCAAGCGCATGATCGTCAAGTCGAAGGACGGCGGTTTCGTGCGGATGGAGGACATCGCGACCGTCGAGCTTGCTGCGCAGAGCACGGACGCGAGCGTGGCCTTCAACGGAGAGCACGCGATCTTCATCGGCGTGCAGGCGACCCCGCAAGGCAACCCGCTCACCATCGTCAGGGGCGTGCGCGCGCTGTTCCCGGAACTCGAGCGCAATCTGCCGCCGTCGCTGAAGATGAAGGTCGCCTATGATTCCACCAAGTTCATCCAGTCGTCGATCGACGAGGTCGAGAAGACGCTGGGCGAAGCCGTGCTCATCGTAGTGATCGTGATCTTCCTGTTCCTGGCCTCGCTGCGGAGCGTGCTCATCCCGGTGGTCACGATTCCGCTGTCGTTGATCGGCGTCTGCTCACTGATGCTGATCGCGGGATTCTCCTTCAATCTGCTGACGCTGCTTGCGATGGTGCTGGCGATCGGCCTTGTCGTCGATGACGCTATCGTGGTGGTGGAGAACATCCATCGCCATCTCGAAGAGGGCATGCCGCCGGTGCAGGCATCGCTGAAGGGCGCACGCGAGATCGTCGGCCCTGTTGTATCGATGACCATCACGCTTGCCGCAGTGTATGCGCCGATCGGTTTCCTCGGCGGCCTGACCGGCTCGTTGTTCCGCGAATTCGCGTTTACGCTGGCGGGCTCGGTGATCGTCTCCGGCGTGATCGCGCTGACGCTGTCGCCGATGATGTGCTCCATGTTCCTCAAGAGTGCCGATGACGGCCGTTTCGCGAGATTGGTCAACCGCGTGTTCGGCGCCATCACCCGCTGGTATGGCCGCAAGCTCGACCGCTCGCTCGATTATCGCCCGATTACGATGCTGTTCGCCGCGACGATCCTCGGGCTGGTCGGCTTTCTCTATATGCACACGTCCAAGGAGCTCGCGCCAGAGGAAGACCAGGGCATCGTGTTTTCGGTGATCAAGGGGCCGAAATACGCCAACATCGATTATCTCGATTTCTATGGCGACAAGCTCAACAAGGCGTTCCAGAAATTCCCGGAAACCGATCTGACGTTCGCGCTCAACGGTATCAACGGCCCGCAGAACGGCATTGCCGGCATGCTGCTCAAGCCGTGGGACGAACGCAAGCGCTCTTCGATCAAGCTGAAGCCGTTGGTGCAGGCCGAGATCTCCAAGATCGAGGGCGTCCAGGCTTTTGCCTTCAACCTGCCGCCGCTGCCGGGCGGGCCGGGCGGCCTGCCGGTGCAGATGGTGATCAATTCCACCGCCGACTTCCAGACCGTCTACGAGCAGATGGAGAAGCTGAAGGACGGCGCGCGCAAGAGCGGTCTGTTCATGGTCTCCGACAGCGATCTCGCCTTCAACCAGCCGGTCGTGCGGGTCAAGGTCGACCGCTCCAAGGCGAGCGATCTCGGCATCACCATGGCCAATATCGGCAACACGCTGGCGACCCTGCTCGGCGGCAACTACGTGAACCGCTTCAATCTGGAAGGGCGCTCCTATCAGGTGATTCCGCAGGTGCCGCGCGGCATCCGCCTGTCGCCGGAATCGCTCGGTGGATATTACGTGCCGACCAATACCGGTCAGCAGGTGCCGCTATCGACGGTGGTGTCGATCGAGACCGGCACCGATCCGAATTCACTGACGCACTATAACCAGCTCAACTCGGCGACCTTCTCGGCAGTGCCGATGCCGGGCGTGACCATCGGCCAGGCCGTGGACTTCCTGGAAGGCTTGGCGAAGAAGATGCCGGCCGGATTCAGCCACGACTATCTCGCCGACAGCAGGCAATATGTGCGGGAAGGCAACCAGCTCGCGATCACCTTCGGATTTGCGCTGATCATCATCTTCCTGGTGCTGGCGGCGCAGTTCGAGAGCCTGCGCGATCCACTGGTCATCATGATCTCGGTGCCGATGGCGATCGTGGGTGCGCTGATCCCGCTGTTCTTTGGCGCGGCGACCATGAACATCTATACCCAGGTGGGTCTGTTGACCCTGGTCGGCCTGATCACCAAGCACGGCATCCTGATGGTCGAATTCGCCAATGAGCTGCAGCACAATGAAGGGCTCGACCGCCGCTCGGCGATCGAGATGGCGGCCCGCATCCGGTTGCGCCCGATCCTGATGACGACGGCGGCCATGGTGACCGGCCTGATCCCGCTGTTGACCGCCTCCGGCGCCGGTGCGGCCAGCCGCTTCTCGATCGGCCTGGTCGTGGTGGCGGGCATGTCGATCGGCACGCTGTTCACGTTGTTCGTGCTGCCCGCCGTCTATGTGACGCTGGCGACCGACCACCAGGCCAAGGCCTCATCCGAAAGGACGAAGCAGATCGCCGATTACGATCTCGGCCAGCAGCTTAAGCCGACCTGACGCCGGATTTTGAGGCTTATTCGGTGGCGGCGGCTTCCAACCGCCTCCACCTTCATTTTAACCTTTGGGGGTCTGCCGCATTGCGGCAAGAGACAAGGGCGTGCCTTCTTGCTAAAGAGGGCACGCGATGACCATTTCCGTCCACCCCGATACGCCGCAAGGCCGTACGTTCGCGGAATCGCCCGTATCGGACGCTGCGCCCGCCGCAAACGCGTCGGGAACGCGAATCCGCAGCCGCCTCTTTACCAAATACGTCGCGCTGTTCGTTGCGGTCGTGGCCGTCGCGCTGCTCTCCAACGGCATCTTCGAGGTTTTCTTCTATTACCGCGAGCACAAGGTCGCGCTGATCCGCATCCAGCGCGAGCAGGCCGAGGCGGCCGCGGCCAAGATCAGCCAGTTCATCAAGGAAATCGAGAGCCAGCTCGGCTGGACCACGCAACTGCCCTGGTCTGCGGCCTCGCTGGAAAGCCGCCGCTTCGACGCGCTTCGCCTGCTGCGTCAAGTCCCGGCCATCACCGAGCTGGCGCAGGTCGATTCGACGGGGCATGAGCGACTGCGCGTATCGCGGCTTGCCATGGACGTGATCGACAGCGGGCTCGACCTTTCCAAGGATCCGAAATTCACCGAAGCCGTCGCCCACAAGGTCTATTACGGCCCGGTCTATTTCCGCCGGGAGTCCGAGCCCTATATGACGCTCGCATTGGCGGGAACCCGCAAGGACGCGGGCGTCAGCATCGCCGAGGTCAATCTGAAGCTGATTTGGGACGTGGTGTCCCAGATCAAGGTCGGCGAGCATGGCCATGCCTATGTCGTGGGCTCGCAAGGGCGGCTGATCGCGCATCCCGACATCAGTCTCGTCTTGCGCAACACCGACATGTCGAAGCTCGTGCAGGTGAAGGCCGCGCTGGACGAACAGGCCGCGCTCGCCGAAGAGGCCGAGCAGGCTGCCCAGGCAGCGCAGTCCGCTCCCGGTGGTCGTCCGCCTCCGGCCTCCCCGCCGCGCGTCGCAAGCATGGATACCAACATGGCTTCCCTGCAGGGCGCGCTGAACATCCAGGGCCAGGAAGTCCTGACCGCCTACGCACCGATCGCGCCGCTGCACTGGTTGATGTTCGTCGAACTGCCCGAGCAGGAAGCCTATGCCTCGCTTCACGCGGCACTACAGCGGCTTGCCATCGTGCTGCTCGCTGCCTCGATCTTCGCGGTGCTCGCCGGAATTTTCCTGGCCCGGCGCATGGTCGGTCCGATCCAGGCCCTGCGCGTCGGCGCCGCGCGCATCGGCGGCGGCGATTTCGGCCAGCGTATCTCGATCAAGACCGGGGATGAACTGGAGGGGCTTGCCAATCAGTTCAACGACATGGGCACGCGGCTGCAGGAATCCTATGCCGACCTCGAGAACAAGGTCGAGCAGCGTACAGCGGAGCTGACGGAGTCGCTCGAGCAGCAGACGGCAACATCCGAAGTTCTCGAGGTCATCAGCTCCTCGACCGGCGAACTGGAGCCGGTGTTCAAGAAAATGCTCGAAAATGCGACGCGCGTCTGCGGCGCCAATTTCGGCCAGATGAATCTTTACGAGGATGGACTTTTCCATCCGGTTGCGAACTACAATGTGCCCCCCGCCTATGCTGCCTCGCTGGCGCCGACGCCGTTCGAGGCGCACCCGCAAAGCGGCCTCGGCACCGTTGCGCGAACTCACGAAGTGCTGCACATCGAGGATATTCGGACGCTTCCGTCCTATCTGGAAGGCAATCCCTCGGTCGTCGCAATAGCCGATCTCGCCGGAGCCCGGTCATATTTCGTGGTGCCGATGCTCAAGGAAAACGAATTGATCGGCGCCATCACGATCTATCGGCAGGAGGTCAAGCCGTTCACCGAGAAACAGAGTGATCTGGTCTCCAACTTTGCCAGCCAGGCGGTCATCGCTATCGAGAACACGCGCCTGTTGAAGGAGCTGCGCCAACGCACCGGCGATCTCACCGAATCGCTGGAGCAGCAGACCGCAACATCCGAAGTACTGCAGGTCATCTCCTCGTCACAGGGCGAGCTGGATCCGGTCTTCCAGACCATGCTCGAGAGTGCCACGCGCGTCTGCGGCGCGAACTTTGGCATTATGAATCTGTGGGACGGAGAAAAGTACAGTCTCGTTGCCGACTATAACATTCCGCCCGAGTTTTCGGCCTTCCGCCGGCGGGCGCCGATCGTTCCGCAGCCGGGGACGTCGCTTGCCACGATTCTCGAAACACATCAGGCGGTTCAGATCCCGGACCTCAGGGATACCCCGGGCTACAAGGCCGGTGTCCCCTATGTAGTCGGAATGGGCGATATCGCCGGCGGACGGACGCTCCTGGTCGTGCCCATGCTGAAGGACGACGAGCTGATGGGCGCGATCACACTTATTCGCCAGGAAGTGCGCCAGTTCACAGACAAGCAGGTCGCGCTGGTGGAGAACTTCACCAAACAGGCCGTGATAGCAATCGAGAATACGCGACTCCTGAACGAACTGCGAGATCGTACCGATGAACTGTCCCACTCGCTCGACGATCTGCGCACCGCGCAGGACCGCCTGGTGCAGACCGAAAAGCTGGCCTCGCTCGGCCAGCTCACGGCCGGCATCGCGCACGAAATCAAGAATCCGCTGAACTTCGTCAATAATTTCTCGGCGCTGTCGGGGGAGCTGATCGACGAGCTGAATGACGTACTCAAGTCGACATCGATGGACGGCAAGGCGCGCGAGGAAGTCGACGAGCTGACGCACATGCTGAAGGGCAATCTCGACAAAGTCGTGCAACACGGAAAGCGCGCCGACTCGATCGTGAAGAACATGCTTTTGCATTCGCGCGAGGGAGCGGGCGAGCATCGCAATGCTGACATCAACGCCATCGTCGAGGAGAGCCTCAACCTTGCCTATCACGGCGCGCGGGCCGAGAAGAGCGGCTTCAACATCACGCTGAAACGCGATTTCGATCCGGCTGCCGGTGTGGTCGACCTCTATCCGCAGGAAATCACGCGCGTTCTGCTCAATCTGATTTCAAATGGATTTTATGCCGCCACCAAGCGCAAGGAGACCGGCGGCGGCGATTTCGAGCCGACCCTGAGCGCCAGCACCAAAAGTCTCGGGAACCGGGTTGAAATTCGCATTCGCGACAATGGCACGGGCATCCCCGAGGCCGTGAAGGAGAAGATGTTCAATCCCTTCTTCACTACCAAGCCGGCAGGCGAGGGAACCGGGCTTGGCCTGTCCATGAGTCACGACATTGTGGTGAAACAGCACGGCGGCAAGATCGACGTAGATACACAGCCGGGCGTCTTTACCGAATTTCTCATTACGCTGCCGCGCAGACTGGCGGCCCAAAATGCTGGTCAGGGCGGCAGTCAGGGAAACACCGGGGGGGCATATTGAGCGTTTACATCCTGGTCGTCGATGACGAGCCCGATGTGGAAGCGCTGTTCCGTCAGCAATTCCGCCGCGAGCTTCGCGCGGGACGCTTTCACATGGAGTTCGCGCCGTCGGCCCCCGCCGCGCTTCAGCGCGCTGTCGAGGTCGGCGATCCTTCACTGATCCTGATCCTCTCGGATATCAACATGCCCGGCATGAGCGGGCTCGAGATGCTGCCGGAGGTGAGGGCGAAGCGGCCGGATGTGCCTGTCATCATGATCACCGCCTATGGCGACGCGGAAACCCGCAAGAGGGCCATCGAGCGCGGCGCGGAGGGATTGTTCACCAAGCCGATCGACTTTGCGCTGTTGCGTCAGGAGATCGATACCAGGCTCGGGCAGGCTGCATGACCGCCACCATTCTGTTCGTCGACGACGAGGCCGACCTCGAGGCGCTCGTCCTGCAGAAATTCCGCCGGCAGATCCGCGAGGGCGTCGTCAAGGTGATGTTCGCCCATGACGGGCTCGAAGCGCTGCAGACGCTCGAGCGGAATCCAGGCGTCGACATGGTGGTTTCCGACATCAACATGCCGCGTATGGACGGCCTTTCATTGCTGCAGAAATTGCAGGAAGCAGAAGACAAGGACAGGAAGTCGACCATCATCGTCTCCGCCTATGGCGACATGAGCAATATCCGTACCGCGATGAACCGCGGCGCGTTCGACTTTCTGACCAAGCCCATCGATTTCGGCGATCTCGAAACCACAATCGACAAGACCATCCGCCACGTCGTGATGATGCGCGAGGCGCGCCTGCGTCAGGCCGAGGCGGAGCGCGCCCATGCCTCGCTCTCCCGCTATTTCTCGCCGCAGGTTGCCCTGCGGCTGGCCGCGACCGCCGAAAGCGACAGCATGGAAGTGCAATGGCGCGACGTCGGTACGATCTTCACCGATATCAAGGGCTTCACCACGCTGGTGGAAAGTGCCGCGCCCGACGTGCTCGGCAGCCTCCTCAACGAGTATGTGGAGGGCATGACCGACGTTGTGTTCGCGCATGAAGGCACGGTCGCCAAGGTCATCGGCGACGGGATACATGTCCTGTTCAACGCGCCCGGCGAGCAGCCGGATTACGCCACGCGTGCAGTCGCCTGCGCGCACGACCTCGATTCATGGGCGCAGGAGTTCAGGGAACGCTGGAACAAGAAGGGCGTCAATTTCGGCATCACCCGGATTGGCGTGCATGCCGGCCCGGCGCTGGTCGGCAATTTCGGCGGGAGCCATTATTTCGACTACACCGCCCACGGCGACACCATCAACAC
>Ga0134128_10009931_pt1 | contig 11412 bp, 14 predicted proteins | sample KB31754_FD_96462 | JGI IMG/M metagenome (GOLD analysis project Ga0134128, IMG submission 96462) | Terrestrial soil microbial communities with excess Nitrogen fertilizer from Kellogg Biological Station, Michigan, USA - KB3-175-4 | ecosystem: Environmental > Terrestrial > Soil > Unclassified ...
CTAAAAAGTATCCGCGTTCCGCTATGTATCCGTTGGAGTTTTGATTGTTTAGAACGAAGTCTACTATTCGGCTGGATACGAGGTCGTCCGCGTCCACGCACATGAACCACTGCCCGCCAAGAGCTTTCATTCGTTGACCGGCAATCCAAAGTTTGGATTTTCGATCGTGAAAAAATTGAACGACGTGATCTCCGATATTAGGAGGCGGAGAGTCCAATTTCAGAAACTCCAATCTCTCGTCCGTGGGAATCAGCAATTCCGGGATGTCGTGACAGCCCACCAGGATGCGGAAGTTCGGGTTTGTCTGGTTGTAGATCGAGGCGAGCGTCCGGTTGAAATCGCGAACCGTCCAATCCCAATTTTTGGACACTGCGCGGGCTTTGAGCGGGATACCGAAGAAGACCGTCTGCGCAGCCGGGGCGTGTGGACCCTGCGGGCCAGTATATGGATTAGCATTTGTCATTTTCTGACGGAGATATAGACCAAAAGTTCTCCTTTCGCGCAAGGATGTTTTGGCCTCTCGTGCCGGCGAGGTTGCGCTGCGGTGAACCGCCAAAACCCCGAGTCGCCCTTCATTGACTCCGCTCCCGCGCGCTCGCTATCGTCTTCTCCTCCCCTACCGAGCGCGCGCTGGCTGGCTTGCCTTCGCGGTTTGGAACGCGCCTTTGAGGCTTGGCCCCCGATGACGCCCATCGAAGTAGCGACCGAACGTCTGAAAAAAGCCATTGACCGCCTGGAGCGGGCCGCCGCTCGCCTGCCGCGCGGCGAGGCCGAGCAGCCGCGGCTCAATTTCGGCCGCTCCTCAGGCGATGCGGATCCGGCGGCGCTGCAGAAGATGGCCGACGGCATCGCCAGCCGCCTCGATTCCGCTATCGGCCGTCTCAAACTGATGCTGGAGGGCTGAAGCGCACTCCCTCGCTCAAAACCACGCCATGCCCCAGGTCACCGTCACCGTCAACAAGCACGCCTACGCCATCACCTGCGAGCCGGGTGAGGAGCGGCACGTGCAGGCGCTCGCCGCCGAGCTCGACCGGCGGGTGGCGGAAAGCGTCCGCCAGCTAGGGCAGGTGGGGGAGGGGCGGCTCCTCCTCGTCACCGCGCTGATGGTGCTGGATGATCTCGCCGAAGCGAGCGCCCGCGGCAACGAGCCGGCGGTGCGGGACGGCTTGCAACGCCTCGATCGCCTCGAGCAGGAGGCCGCCCGCGCCATCGAAGGGCTGGCGCAACGGGTCGAAGCGGTTGCCGCCCGGCTAGAAGCTCCTTAAATTCAACTTTGGAACGAGGGCTGCGCGGTTCGTCAGGCCGTACAATCCCTGGGGCCGATAGGCATCTCTGATAGGGAGCTGTCCCTGTCGTCGCCTCTGGGCTTCGGCACACGGCGCCCACCTGCATGTTGCAGGCCGCAGAGGATGCACGAGCGCCAACGGCCGAGGCGGCTCTCGTTCCGCCTTGCCCACCTGAGCTGGGTGGGAATCTCCATCACCCGAGGACCCTTGCTGATGAACGATGCGGCTCGGCCAGATCTGGATGCCGAGAAGGCGACGCTCCGCGCCGAAATGCAGTTGAAGCGCGAACGCGCCCATGCCGCGGCGGGTCCGGCGGCGGCGCTCTCGCTGCGCGACCGGTTTTTCGCCGCGCTCGGGCCCGTTCTGAAGGAGCTGCCGGGCGCCGTCGTCTCCGGCTTCTGGCCGTTCGGTCCGGAGATGGATATCCGCCCCATCCTTTATCACCTGCAGGCCGCCGGGCATCCGATTGCCTTGCCGGTGGTGGTTCGCCGCGGGCTGCCGCTGCTGTTTCGCGCCTGGCACCCGGGACAGCCGCTCGTGACCGGCAGCTTCGGCGTGCCGCGCCCCGACAAGGACCAGCCCGAACTCACGCCCCGCGTGCTCATCGTGCCTCTGCTCGCCTTCGACCGCGCCGGCTACCGGCTCGGCTATGGCGGCGGTTTCTATGACCGCACCTTGTCCAGCCTGCGTGCACACGGGCCGGCGCTTGCGGTGGGTGTGGGTTTTGCGATGCAGGAGGTGGCTTCGGTCCCACGCAATAGCGAGGATCAACAGCTCGACTGGATGGTAACCGAGCGCGAGGCGTTCCATATAGAGGACGAGGTGAAGGTGACGCTGAGAGGCTGCCCAACGTGAAAATTCTCTTCCTCGGCGATGTCGTCGGCCGCTCCGGACGGGACGGGATCCAGAAACATCTGCCCGGCCTGAGGACGCGGCTTGCCGTCGATTTCGCCGTCGTCAACGGCGAGAACGCCGCCGGCGGCGTCGGCATTACCGACGAGATCGCACGCGAATTCTACGAGGCCGGCGCCGATGTCGTGACCACCGGCAATCATGTTTGGGATCGCCGCGAGATCATCGCCACCATCGACCGCGACAAGCGGCTCTTGCGCCCGCAGAACTTTCCGAAGGGCACGCCCGGGCGCGGCGTTGGCATCTACCAGGCCGGCGGCAAGCGGGTGATGGTGATGAATCTCATGGGCCGCCTGTTCATGGACGCGCTCGACGATCCCTTTGCCGCCGCCGACCAAGAGCTCGCCAGCCAGCGGCTCGGCGGCACCGTCGATGCCATCCTGGTCGATTTCCACGCCGAAGCGACCTCCGAGAAGATGGCGTTCGCGCATTACCTCGACGGGCGCGTCTCGTTCGTCGTCGGCACGCATACCCATGTGCCGACCGCCGATTGGCAGATCCTTTCCGGCGGCACCGCCTATCTCAGCGATGCGGGCATGTGCGGCGATTACGACTCGGTGATCGGGATGGAGAAGTCGGTGCCCATTCAGCGCTTCTTGAAGAAGATGCCGACCGAGCGTTTGTCCGCCGCAACCGGCGAAGCAACATTATGCGGCGTTTATCTCGAAACCGATGAAAAGACCGGTCTGGCGCGGCGACTCGAACCTGTCCGAATCGGCGGACGTCTGTCGCCTACATTACCGGCCTAGCAAAAGCGTTATCTGCTTCCCTCTGCGGCATTTTCCGAGTACTGAAAACGCCGCAATATTGCCATATTAGTGGGCTAGCTCCTCCGGCCCAGGGGAGCAGCCATCAGAGCAGGCGAAAGATCAACCAGGCTGGTAGGCGCGGGGCGTCGGGCGCGCGCATTACCTTGCAAGGCCGAATGAACCATGGCTGGCCACTCCCAATTCAAGAACATCATGTATCGCAAGGGCGCGCAGGATGCGCGGCGCGCCAAGGTGTTCACCAAGCTGATCCGTGAATTGACCACGGCGGCGCGCACCGGCTTGCCCGATCCGAACTCCAATCCGCGGCTGCGGGCGGCGGTCACCGCCGCGCGCGTCGCCAATATGCCCAAGGATACGATCGAGCGCGCGATCAAACGCGGCGCCGGCGGCGGCGAGGATATGAACTTCGTCGAGATGCGTTATGAGGGCTATGGGCCTGGCGGTGTCGCCATCATCGTCGAAGCCTTGACCGACAACCGCAACCGCACCGCATCGGAGCTGCGCACCGCCTTCTCCAAGCACGGCGGCAGCCTCGGCGAGAGCGGCAGCGTCGCGTTCATGTTCGACCGCGTCGGACGCATCCTTTACGCCCCCGAAGCGGCCAGCGCCGACGCCATCCTGGAAGCGGCGATCGAAGTGGGCGCGGAGAATGTCGAAAGCAGCGCCGATGGGCATGAGATCACCTGTCGGCCGGAGTCCTTTTCCGAAGTGCGCGACGGGCTCGAGGCGCGATTTGGTCCCGCGCGGGAAGCGCGACTCGCCTGGCGACCGGTGACCACCGTGCCGGTCGCACAGGACACAGCGGAAACATTGCTGAAGCTTCTCGACGTGCTCGAGGACAGTGACGACGTGCAAACGGTCTCGGCCAATTTCGAGATCGGCGCGGATGTGATGGCCCGCCTGACCGCTTGAATGCGAGGGGCCGATCCGGGAATGGGGACCCGGCCAAGGAATGACCGAGGGGATTTAAACGGCATGCGGCTTCTGGGGTTGGACCCCGGCCTGCGCCACACAGGTTGGGGCGTCATCGACACGACCGGCAATCGCCTGCGCCATGTCGCCGACGGCGCCGTTCATTCTTCGCTGACGCGCTCGCTTTCCGAACGCTTCGTGGAATTGCATGACGGGCTGGCGCGCGTCATCGCCGAGTACCGCCCGGACGAAGCCGCGGTCGAGGAGACCTTCGTCAACAAGAATCCGACTTCTACGTTGAAGCTTGGTCTCGCGCGCGGCGTAGCGCTCCTGGTTCCGGCCTTGGCCGGACTCGCCGTCCATGAATACCCGGCCAATCTCGTGAAGAAGTCGGTCGTCGGCGTCGGCCATGCCGCAAAGGAGCAGGTGCAGATGATGGTGCGCCGCCTGCTTCCGGACGCGATGCTCGGCAGCGCCGATGCGGCCGATGCGCTCGCCGTCGCCATCTGCCACGCGCACCACGCCTCGACCAAGCGGCATTGGGCGGCGGCCCAAACGGAGCTCAGCCGGTGATCGCCAAGCTGCGCGGCATCCTCGATTCGACCGGCGAGGATTGGGCCGTCGTCGATGTCGGCGGCGTCGGCTATCTCGTCTTCTGTTCGGCGCGCACGCTGGCGCGGTTGCCCGACCCGGGCAGCCCGGTGGCGCTCGATGTCGAGACTCATGTCCGCGAGGATCACATCCACCTTTACGGGTTCCTTGGCGCCGATGAGCGGGCGTGGTTCCGCATGCTGACGACCGTGCAGGGCGTGGGCGCGCGAGTGGCGATGGCGGTGCAAGGCGTGCTCGGTCCCGATGACCTCGCCCAGGCGGTGGCGAGCGGCGATCGCGCCAGCCTCACGCGCGCGCCCGGCGTCGGCCCGAAACTCGCGCAACGCATCCTCTCCGAGCTCAAGGACAAGGTCGACGCCATCGCCGTCGCGCCGATCCCGGTGCGGCTTGCCCGCGCCAATGGCGATCACGCCGGCGATGCAGTCTCGGCGCTGGTCAATCTCGGGTACCGGCGGCCTGAGGCGGTCGGCGCCATATCCGCGGCCGTGCGCAGTCTCGGAGCTGAGGCGGCGGTGGAAGCGCTGATCAAGGTCGGCTTGAAGGAGTTGGCGCGATGAGCGAAACCGAGCGCTTCGTCGCCGCCGATTTCGCCGCCACCGATGCAGCGGAGGGGTCGATCCGCCCTAGCCGGCTCGAAGAATTCGTCGGGCAGAAGGCGCTCCGCGACAACTTGCGCATTTTCATCGAGGCGGCGCGCACGCGCGGCGAAGCGCTGGATCATGTGCTGTTCTATGGTCCACCGGGCCTCGGCAAGACCACGCTGGCGCAGATCGTGGCGCGCGAGCTCGGCGTCGGTTTCCGTTCGACCTCGGGTCCGGTGATCCAGCGCGCCGGCGATCTCGCCGCGCTGCTGACCAATTTGCAGCCCCGGGACGTGCTGTTCATCGACGAGATCCACCGGCTCAATCCGGCGGTGGAGGAGATCCTCTATCCGGCGATGGAGGATTTCCAACTCGATCTCATCATCGGCGAAGGACCGGCGGCGCGGTCCGTGCGCATCGACCTGCCGTCCTTCACTCTGATTGGCGCGACGACGCGCTCGGGCCTCATCACCACGCCGTTGCGCGAGCGCTTCGGGATACCGTTGCGGCTGTCGTTTTACACACCCGCCGAGCTGGAGCTGATCATCCGCCGCGCCGCCGGCATTCTCAGTTTCGAACTGACCGCCGATGGCGCGGCTGAGATCGCCCGGCGGGCGCGCGGCACACCCCGGGTCGCCGGACGCCTGCTGCGCCGCGTGCGCGATGTTGCCGCAGTCGCCGGCTATCCCAGCGTCGATGCCGAAGCTGCCGATGCCGCCTTGACCCGGCTCGAAGTCGACCGCCGCGGCTTGGATGCGATGGATCGCCGGTATCTCGCCTGCATCGCCGAGAAATATCGCGGCGGCCCGGTCGGCGCCGAGACCTTGGCCGCCGCTCTCGCCGAGCAGCGCGACGTCATCGAGGAGGTGATCGAGCCTTATCTGATGCAGCAAGGTCTGGTCATGCGCACGCCTCGCGGGCGCATGCTGGCCCATAATGGCTGGATGGTTCTGGGCCTCAACCCTCCCCTGGAATTGCAGCAGCTCGACATGCTGGCGCTGGCTGCGGCCGCCGGCAAGGTCGGGGAGGAGCTGGAGGGGGACGATGCATGAACCCCCCGACCCCCGCCCGCCATGCACCCACCTGTTTACCCAGCGCGTTTACTACGAGGATACGGACGCCTCGGGGCTGGTCTATCACGCGCGCTACCTCCATTTTCTTGAGCGTGCCCGCACGGAGATGCTGCGCGAAGCGGGCAGCGACCACCGGAGCCTTCTTGCCAGGGAGGGCTTGGCCTTTGCGGTACGCTCGCTTGCTATCGAGTTCCTGCTGCCGGCGCGTCTCGATGACCTCCTCGTCGTGGAGACGGCGATGACACGCCACACCGGCGCGCGCATCGAATTGAAGCAACGCGTGCTGCGCGAAGGAATCTTGCTCGCGCAGTGCGATCTGACCTTGGTCTGTCTTGATCCAAATGGCCGGGCAAGACGGATCCCGCCCGCGCTGCTCGATGCGTTCGTCGTACTGGCGAAACCCCGATCGTGATGGAAGGAGAGAATGGAAACCCAGGTTGACCCCACTCAACTCGCCGGCTCCCTGCCACCTGCAGACCTGTCGCTGTTGGGCCTGTTCATGCAGGCTGACATCGTCGTCAAAGTGGTGATGCTCATTCTGCTTTTCGCCTCCTTCTGGAGCTGGGCGATCATCTTCGAAAAAGCGATGCGGCTGAAGCGGCTGAACGGCCGCGCCGGACAGTTCGAGGAATCGTTCTGGTCCGGCGGCTCGCTCGAGGAGCTGTTCGATCGCATCAGCAACCGCCCGACCGATCCGATGGCGTCCATCTTCGTCGCGGCGATGCGCGAGTGGCGGCGCTCCGCATCGAAAGGCCTGCTCGTCTCCGATCAGCTTCGCGCGGGCTTGCAGCAGCGGATCGATCGGGTGATGCAGATCACGCTCGGCCGCGAGATGGAGCAGGTCGAACGGCAGATGGTATTTTTGGCCTCCGTCGGTGCCTCCGCGCCCTTCGTCGGGCTGTTCGGGACCGTGTGGGGCATCATGAACAGCTTCGCTTCGATCGCCGCGTCCAAGAACACCAGCCTTGCGGTGGTGGCGCCCGGCATTGCCGAAGCGTTGTTTGCGACGGCACTGGGCTTGGTCGCCGCCATTCCGGCGGTTCTTGCCTATAACAAACTCTCCAACGATTTGGGCCGCTACGCGATCAAGCTCGACACCTTCGCCGGCGAGTTCGGCGCGATCCTCTCCCGTCAGCTCGAGGAGAAACGCTGATGGCCGTTTCCTTCTCCATGCCGGGCAACGGCGCGGGGCGCTACCGTCGCCGCAGCTATCGGCCGATGAGCGAGATCAACGTGACGCCGATGGTCGACGTCATGCTGGTGCTGCTCATCATCTTCATGGTGGCGGCGCCCTTGTTGACGGTAGGTGTGCCGGTCGATCTGCCGAAAACCAACGCGGCGACCATCAACGATCAGGATGAACCCTTGGTCATCTCCATCGCCAAGGACGGCAAGCTTTACTTGCAGGATACCGAGATTCCGTTGGACAGCCTGGTGCCGCGCCTGAACGCGATCACCAATAATAAACCGGATACGCGCGTTTATGTACGTGGCGACCGCGCCATCGACTATGGCCGCGTCATGGAAGTCATGGGCACGGTGAGCGCAGCAGGGTTCAGCAAAGTGGCCCTGATCGCCGAATTGCCGCGTGAGGAAGCCGCAAAGAAGGGCGGATGAGCGAAGGAGACAACCAGAACCGGATGCGGCGCGGGATCGTCTTTTCGGCGATCCTCCATGTGCTCTTGCTGATCGTGGTGGTGGTCGGACTGCCGCGCTGGCACAAGCCCGTGGAGATTGCCCCGGCGATTCCGGTCGAGGTCGTCACGCTCACCGAGAAGCCCGCGGCACCCAAGGCCGAGCCGAAGCCGCAGCCGGTCAAAGTCGAGCCGCCGAAACCGGAAATACCGCCGCCGGCGCCACCCCCGCCACAGGCTGCGCAGCCGGAACCGGAACCTGTTCCTGCACCAGAGCCGAAGGAAGTCGCGGCATTGCCGCCGCAGCCGGAACCGGAGCCGATCCCGGTGCCTGAGCCTGCACCCAAGCCCAAGCCGGAGCCGGAGGTGAAGAAGCCGGAACCTCCCAAGCCCGAGCCGGAGGTGAAGAAGCCGGAGCCACCCAAGCCGGTTGCGAAGCCGAAGCCGCCGACGCCTAAACCCGTTCAGGAAGCGAAAAAGCCGGAGGAGCCGAAGCAGCCCTCGTTCCTGAAGAACATCGAGAAATGGAAGGCAACGACCGAGACCGCGAGCACCGAGCCGCCGAAGCAGCAGCCCGCACCGCAGCCGACCGCGCAGCCGAGTTCGGTTCAGGACCAATTGGCGCGCAATGAGCTGAGCGAGCTGATCCGACGCAAGGTCGAGTCGTGCTGGAATGTGCCCGTGGGCGCGCGCGACGCCGGCGACCTCCTGGTCGAGATCAGGGTGGTGCTCAATCGCGACGGCTCGGTAATCAGCGCCGACATTGTGGACTCGGCCCGCGCTTCGGCCGATACATTTTACCGTGCGGCAGCGGAGAGTGCGCGCCGTGCCGTGCGCACTTGCAGTCCGTTCAACGAGCTGCCCGCCGACCGCTACGACATCTGGCAGACGCTCACCCTTAGATTCAATCCGAAGGAGATGCTCGGGACATGACCGTTCGCCTGAATAGGAGGCATCTGTTGGCCGGCGCCGCGGCAGCCGGCTCGGTGGCGTTGATCGGCAAGCGCGCTTACGCCGATCTCAGCATCGACATTACGCGCGGACAAGTTCAACCGCTGCCGATCGCGATCACCACGTTCTATGGCACCGATCCGAACTCGGCCAAGATCGGCACCGATATAGCGGGCGTGATCTCCGCCAATCTCGAACGCTCGGGTTTGTTCAAGCCCATCGACCCCCGGGCCTTCATTCAGACCTCCGAAGCGCTCCAGGCCGGCCCGCGATTCGGCGACTGGCGGGTGATCAATGCGCAGGCGCTGGTCGGCGGCAATGTCCGCCAGCAGCCCGATGGGCGCGTGCGCGCTGAATTTCGTTTGTGGGATGTAGCAGCCGAGCAACAGCTTATCGGCATCGCCTACACCTCGGACAATTGGCGGCGCATTGCGCACATCATCTCCGACGCCATCTACAAACGGCTCACCGGAGAAGAGGGATATTTCGACTCGAGAATTGTCTATGTGGCGGAGAGCGGTCCGGCGACTCGGCGGGTGAAGCGACTCGCCATCATGGACCAGGACGGTGCGAACCACCGGTTCCTCACCGACGGCTCGAATCTGGTGCTGACGCCGCGCTTTTCGCCGACCCTGCAGGAGATCACTTACTTCTCCTACTTCAACGACAAGCCACGCGTTTACCTTTTCAACATCGACACCGGCCAGCAGGAGGTGCTCGGCGAATTCCCCGGCATGACCTTCGCGCCGCGGTTCTCGCCCGACGGCAACCAGGTCATCATGAGCATGGCCCGCGACGGCAATTCCGATATTTTCGTGATGGACTTGCGCACGCGCCGCACCAAGCGGCTGACCGATGATCCCTCGATCGACACTTCGCCATCATTTTCGCCGGATTCGAGCGAAATAGTGTTCAATTCCGATCGGGGCGGAACGCCGCAAATCTACAAGATGGGCGCCGATGGCGGCGGCGTTCAGCGGATCAGCTTCGGCAAGGGCCGCTACAACACGCCCGTATGGTCGCCACGCGGCGATCTCATCGCCTTCACGCGCAGCGATGAAAACCGCTTCTATATCGGCGTGATGAAGAAAGACGGTTCGGGCGAACGGCTGTTGGCGGAAGGCTTCCTGGTCGAAGGTCCGACCTGGGCGCCCAATGGCCGGGTACTTGCGTATTTCCGGCAAGACCAAAATGGTCGCACGCGCATCTACAGTGTCGATCTCACTGGATACAATGAGCGCGAAATTATCACGCCCTTGGATGCTTCCGATCCGGCCTGGTCGCCCTTGATTCCCTAGGATTTGAGCACTATAGTCCGCCACCTCAAAAGGGGTTTCCAGGAGCTACGCGTCTTCGCCAGGGGATTGGGACGCGGCGCCACGGCAGCTCAGGAATAGTGGGGGTATCGGTTCCTTCCAATCCAGCGAAGGGTATCAGAGGGGTTGAAATGCGATTCAGATTTTTAAGTGTGCTCGCGGCCGGGCTGCTGCTCGCTGCGTGCGCGTCCAAGCCCGAAGACACGCAGGCGAGTAGCGCTAGCGGTTCAACGACCACGGGCGCCGGCAGTGCAGTGACCAGCAGCTCGATCGTACCGGGCTCGCAACAGGACTTGGCTCAGAATGTCGGCGATCGGGTACTTTTCGGCTTCGACAAATACGATCTTTCGCCTGAGGCGCAGGCGACTTTGGAGCGTCAGGCGGCGTGGTTACGGCAGTATCCATCCGTGACCGTCAGCGTCGAAGGCCATTGCGATGAGCGTGGCACCCGCGAGTACAACCTTGCGCTGGGCGAGCGCCGCGCGAATTCGGTGAAAAACTACCTGGTGGCGCTGGGCGTGGACCAGAATCGAATTCAGACCATCAGCTATGGCAAGGAAAGGCCGGCGGTATCGGGCTCCAATGAAGAAGCCTGGGCGCAGAACCGCCGTGCCGTGACAGTCGTAAGCGGGGGAGCGCCGTCCTCCTAACTTACGTCTTCACGTTACTGCTCGAAACGCCCGCGCCGGCCCAGCGCGGGCGTTTTGTTTACGGTCCGCGCTGACTTGCGAAAGTTAAGGTAAAATGGGCCATGCTCGAACCGGATGAGATGAGAGGGGCTTGGCCGATGCCTGTAGCCTTTTTCCCGCGACGACTTCTTGTGCTGGCCGCCGGCGCCATCGCCTCGTTTGCTTTCGCCTTCATCATGGCTACAGCGGCGCCCGCTTTCGCGCAGGATCCGCAAGTGCAGGAATTGAGCGATCAGGTCGATCGCATGCAGCGCGAGCTGTCCGACCTGCAGCGCACTGTCTATAACGGTGAGGCGCCCCCGCCAGGGGGCGCTCCGCCAGCCGATAGCACCAGCGCGCAGCTTCTCGTTCGCGTGCAGCAGCTCGAAGACGAGCTTCGCCAAGTCACCGGCAAGATCGAGGAGCTGAACTACCGCTATACGCAGCTCGAACAGAAGGTCGACAAGATCAACGCCGATACCGATCTGCGTCTGCGCGACATCGAAGGCAAGCAACCGGGCGCAGGAGCCACGGCTACTGGAGCGCCGGCGGCACCGACCGCCGCGGCTCCGGCACAAGGCGGGATTTCCCCGCCAGAGTCAGGCACCGCCACGGCCGCCGCACCTGTGCCGAGCCCCACACCCGCTGCTCCGGCGACGGCGGCAGCCGCGGCGCCGCCGCCCTCGCCGGGCAAACC
>Ga0134128_10009934_pt1 | contig 11411 bp, 10 predicted proteins | sample KB31754_FD_96462 | JGI IMG/M metagenome (GOLD analysis project Ga0134128, IMG submission 96462) | Terrestrial soil microbial communities with excess Nitrogen fertilizer from Kellogg Biological Station, Michigan, USA - KB3-175-4 | ecosystem: Environmental > Terrestrial > Soil > Unclassified ...
CCCCCGGCCCCGGCCTCGGTGCCGCTGGCAGTGGCCCGTGTTGCCCTGCTGGGTCTGATATCCTTTGTCGTCGGCGCATGGGATAGATCTGGCTGCACTGCGGCTGGGCAGGCGGTGCGCGACGTAGACGGGCCCCCCGGATGATGTCCATTGATCTCTGGGGCTGGCGCAAGGGAGAGAGTTCTCGGTGTACGCGATCGTGCGCTGCGGCGGCAGGCAGGAGAAGGCGTCGGTTGACGATGTCCTGACGGTTGACAAGCTCGCCGGTGAGGTCGGTTCCAGCGTGACGCTGCCCGCCGTGCTGGTGGTTGACGACGGCAACGTGGTCAGCGACCCGGCGGAGGTTGGCCGCTACGAGGTCACCGCTGAGATCGTCGGCCCGGCCAGCGGCCCCAAGATCAACATGGTTCTGTACAAGAACAAGACCGGCTACCGGCGCCGGCTCGGCCACCGCCAGAAGTACACGCAGGTGCGGGTGACCGGCATCAGCGAGGGCAAGGCCAGCAGCAGCAAGGCCAGTAGCAGCACGGCCGGCGCCGCCAAGGCCAGCACCAGCAAGCCGAAGGCCACCGCGGGGAAGAAGGGCTGAGATGGCACACAAGAAGGGCGCGTCCTCCAGCCGGAACGGTCGCGACTCTAACTCCCAGCGCCTCGGCGTGAAGCGCTTCGGCGGCCAGCTGGTCGGCGCGGGCGAGATCATCGTGCGCCAGCACGGCACGCACTTCCACCCCGGCGTCGGCGTTGGCCGCGGCGGGGACGACACGCTGTTCGCACTGGTACCGGGCACGGTCCAGTTCGGCACCCGGCGCGGCCGCCGTTCGGTCAGCATCGTGCCGGTGCCGTCAGCGGAGTAGCACGGTTGCACTGATTTTGGCCGGCACTGAGGCCAGGTCAGAAGGACTTTGGAGGGGCGGGCCGACACCGGCCCGCCCCTCCATGCACCTAAGGCACGTAAGGAAGGACCAGTCGTGGCGGAGTTCGCCGACCAGGCCGAGGTGCGGGTGCGCGCCGGCAACGGCGGAAACGGCTGCGCCTCCATCTACCGGGAGAAGTTCAAGCCTCTGGGCGGCCCGAACGGCGGTAACGGGGGCCGCGGCGGCGACGTCGTGATCGAGGTCGATCCCGGCGCGGCCACCCTGCTGGACTTCCACCGCCGCCCGGTGCGCCGGGCCGGCAACGGCGCGCAGGGCTCGGGCAACAACCGCAACGGTGCCGCGGGCGGCGACCTGGTCCTGACCGTCCCCGACGGTACCGTGGTCAAGAGGGCCGACGGCGAGGTGCTGGCCGACCTGACCGGCGCCGGGACCAGGTTCGTGGCCGTCACCGGCGGCCGGGGCGGCCTGGGCAACGCCGCGCTGGCCTCGGCCAAGCGCAAGGCGCCGGGCTTCGCCCTCAAAGGCGAGCCCGGCGGCGAGGAATTGCTGGTGCTGGAGCTCAAGACCGTGGCCGACGCCGGCCTGGTCGGGTTCCCGAACGCCGGGAAGTCCTCCCTGATCGCCGCCATGTCGGCGGCCCGGCCCAAGGTGGCCAACTATCCGTTCACCACGCTGGTGCCCAACCTCGGCGTCGTCGAGGCCGGGGACGTGCAGTTCGTGGTGGCCGACGTGCCGGGGCTGATCCCCGGCGCGAGCGCAGGCAAGGGCCTGGGCCTGGATTTCCTGCGTCATGTGGAGCGCTGCAAGGTCCTGGTGCACGTACTGGACTGCGCCACCGAGGAGCCCGGTCGCGACCCGGTTAGCGACCTGGACGCCATCGAGGCCGAACTGGCCGCCTACGAGGAGGAGACCGGGGCCCGGCTGGCCTCCCGGCCGCGCATGGTGGTGCTGAACAAGGTGGACGTGCCCGAGGCCAGGGACCTGGCCGAGATGGTCCTGCCCGAGTTCGAGGCCAGGGGCCTGCCGGTCTACCAGGCCTCGGCCGCCACCACCGAGGGCCTGCGCGAGCTCGAGTTCGCCATGGCCCAGGTGATCGCGGCCGAGCGGGCCGCCGCCCCGCCGCCCGAACCGACCCGCCTGGTGCTGCGGCCCGAGCCCGTCGCCGGGCCCGACTTCGAGCTCATCAGGGCGGGCGAGAACAGTTTCGTCGTCCGGGGCCGCAAGCCACTGCGCTGGATCCAGCAGACCGACTTCAGCAACGACGAGGCCGTCGGCTACCTGGCCGACCGGCTGGCCAAGCTCGGCATCGAGGAAGCCCTGGCCGAGGCCGGGGCCGAGACGGGGGCCGAGGTCATCATCGGCCCCGAGGACAACGCGGTCGTCTTCGACTGGGACCCGGCCGTCACCTTCGGCGGCTTCGGCCCGCGCGGTACCGACAACCGCGTCGGCTGACCAAACCCGCCAGCGGCGGTCTGATAACAGCAAGAAACTGATAACAGCAAGAAACGGGGCGGGCGGCTGCGCGCCGTGGGCAACCGGGCGGGCGGCTTCGCGCCGTGGGCAACTGGGCGGGCGAAACCATCTGCGCGCCGAGGACAACCGGGCGCGCGGCTTCGCGCCGTGGGCAACCGGGCGCGCGAATCTGTCTGCGCGCCGGGCACGCCCAGGGCGCCCAAGCGGGGCCCTGGGCCAACAGCGCCGCTGCCCCCACCCGCCGGCGCAGTCGGCTGCCCGGCCGCGGCGCAGTCGAGCGCCGTGCATAACCCGTGCTAGTCAGGCACCAATGCCGCTCACGTACAATCAATCTTTACGTGCCAGCACTCCGGCCAAAGAATCCCGCCGACCGCCAATCCCCGCAGAGATAATAGCCGCCCAAAAAGCGCATGAATTATATCGGGAAGGGAACCCGGTTGTCAAACGAGGAAGTCGCTCGTGAGCAGGAATACATTTCCCGGCTTTATGACCGGCTGGACGAGCTGAGGGAGCAGGCCGCCCGCCGTCTAGCAGGCATCCTGCGTGCAACTGGCGGTACTCATCAGGCCCGTGTCGAACGAGAGGCGTCCAGCGCGGAGTACCGGCAGCGTCTCGCGCAGTATGACGCCGCCGGGTACGGACTTGTTTTCGGCCGACTCGAATTTAATGACGGCGAGCACCGTTATATCGGGCGCATCGGTATCCATGCTGACTCCGACGATTATGAGCAGCTTCTGATGGACTGGCGGGCCGAAGCCGCCCGTCCCTTCTACCTCGCCACTGCCGCCTCACCCGGCAACGTTCGGGTCCGCCGGCACATCACCACCCGCGACCGGAAGCTGATCAGCTACGACGACGAGGTTCTCGACCTGTCCGTGGCGGACCCATCCCGGCACGAGGGCCTGACCGGGGAGTCGGCCCTGCTGGCCGCGCTGAACGCGACCCGCACCGGGACCATGTCCGACATCGTCGAGACGATCCAGGCCGAGCAGGACCACATCATCAGGTCCGGCCTGGACGGCGTGCTGGTCGTCCAGGGCGGTCCCGGCACCGGCAAGACCGCCGTGGCCCTGCACCGGGCCGCCTTCCTGCTCTACACCTACCGCCGCCAGCTCGAGAAGCGCGGCGTGCTCGTGGTTGGCCCCAACGCCACTTTCCTGCGGTACATCGGCCAGGTGCTGCCGTCCCTGGGCGAGACCAGCGTGCTGCTGTCCACCGTCGGCGACCTGTTTCCCGGTGTCAGCGCGACCGGCACCGAGCCGCCGCGGACGGCCGAGATCAAGGGCCGCCTGGCCATGGCCAGGGTCGTGGCCGCCGCGGTGCGGGACCGCCAGCAGGTGCCGCGCGAGCCCGTGGAGATCGTCGCCGACCACGAGAAGCTGTCGCTGACCCCCAGGGCCATCAGCCGGGCCCGGGAACGGGCTCGCCGCTCCCGGCGGCCGCACAACCTGGCCCGTGCCGTGTTCGCCCGTGAGGTGATCGCCACGCTGACCTCGCAGGCCGCCGCGCGGCTCGGCCGCAACGTGCTGGGCGGCCCCAACCTGCTCGGCGCCGACGAGGTCGACGATCTGCGCGACGAGCTGCGCGCCGACCCCGCGGTGCAGGCCGCCATCGAGCGGCTATGGCCCTGGCTCACGCCCCAGCAGCTGCTCGCCGGCCTGTACGCGTCTAAGCGGCGGCTGGCCGCCGCCGCCCCCGGCCTGACCCAGGCCGAGCGCGACGCCCTGCTGCGCGAGCGCGGCCCCCGCGAGCCCGGTACCCGCAAGCCCGGCAGCAAGAACCAGGAAACACAGTGGACGCCAGCCGACGTGCCCCTGCTGGACGAGGCCGCCGAGCTGCTCGGCCAGGACGACCGGGCCATCCGGGCCGAGAAGGAGCGCCGCCGCCGGCTGCGCGAGGCCTACGCCCAGGGCGTGCTTGACATCATCGGCCGAGATGACGAGGACGACCCCGAGGTGCTGATGGGCGCCGACGTCATCGATGCCGAGGCCCTGGCCGCCCGCTTCGAGGACGATGAGAACCTGACCCCGGCCGAGCGGGCCGCCGGTGACCGGACCTGGGCCTTCGGACACGTGATCGTGGACGAGGCCCAGGAGCTGTCCCAGATGGCCTGGCGCATGGTCATGCGCCGCATCCCGGTCAAGTCCATGACCATCGTCGGCGACGTGGCCCAGACCGGCGACCTGGCCGGTCAGCCGTCCTGGGAGGACGCCCTCGGCGCGTACGTGGGGGACCGGTGGCGGCTGGCCGGGCTGACCATCAACTACCGCACGCCCGCCGAGGTCATGGTGGTCGCCGCCGATGTGCTGGCCGCCATCGACCCGGCGCTGGACGCTCCCCAGTCCGTGCGCGAGGCCGGGGTCGCCCCGTGGCGGCAGCAGACCAGCGAGGACGACCTGGCCGAGGCGGTGGCCAAGGCGGCCGTGACGCTGGCCGGCCAGTCCGGGGACGGCAAGCTGGCCGTGATCGTCCCGCCCGGCCGGCTCGACCAGCTGGCCCAGGCCGTGACCACCGTGCTGCCCGAGACCGCCGTCGGCGCCGACCCCGACCTGACCAGCCCCGTCGTCGTGCTGACCGTCCGGCAGGCCAAGGGCCTGGAGTTCGACTCCGTGCTCATCGCCGAGCCCGCCGAGATGCTCGACGCCTCGCCGCGCGGGCTCAACGACCTTTACGTCGCGCTGACCAGGGCCACCCAGCGGGTCGGCGTCGTGCACACGGGCCAGATCCCCAAGGTCCTCGAGCGCCTGACCCCGGCGTAAAACGACTGACGCCGGCGTAGCAACCCCGAAAAAGGGTCGCCACGCCGGCGTCGGCCGGAGACAGGCGTCTAGTCGTCTTCGCTGCGGCCCCCGCCGCCACTTCCACTGCCACCGCTACCGCCGCCGAATCGGTTGAACAGCTGGCCGGCCGCGCCCACGGCCGACTCCGCCACCCCGCGCACCGCGCCCACCAGCGGGTCCGCGCTGCGGCCCCAGGACTCCTGGTACGACTTGCTCGCCGCGCGCCACTCGTCGCCCACCGAGGTGCTCGAGTCGTCCTCGCGCCGCGGGTAGTTGCCCGCCAGGATGTCGGCGTACTCGCCGTCGCTGGCCCACCGGTCCAGCTCGGCGAAGCGCACCACCGCGAACGGGTGCGTCGTGCCCGACAGCTGCAGCAGCTTGAGCAGGCTCTCCCGGATGTCAGGCACCGCGTCGTACTCGCGCGCCTGCTGGTGGAACGCGTCGCTGCTCAGCTCCGACAGCCGCGAGCCCGCCGCCATCTTCATCAGCACGCGGCGGGCGGCGTCCACGTCCTGCGCCGCCAGCAGCCCGGCCCGGTCACAGGACAGCTCCGACTTGCGGAACCACTCCTCCAGGCCCCAGATCACGGCCTTGAAGCCGATCCAGGCGAACGGGATGAACGACAGCCGGGCGGCCAGGGCGATCATCGCGAAGAGCATCGTGCGGTAGACCGAGTGGCCCGACAGCACGTGCCCCAGCTCGTGGCCGATAACAGCCCGGATCTCGTCCTCGTCCATCAGGTCCACCATGCCGCTGGTGATCACGATGAACGGCTTGTCCATCCCGACCGCCATCGCGTTCACCATGGGGTCCTGGCTGACGTACAGCTCCGGGACCTTGGGCAGGTCCAGGATGTAACATCCGTCCAGCAAGTCGTGGTACAGGCCGGGGAACTGATCCTCCGAGCACCGCACCGCGCTGGCCAGGAACATCAGCCGGAAGGCCCGGTCGTTGAACAGCCCCGCGAGGTTCTTGAGGATGACATCGAAGCCGGTCAGCTTGCGCAGCGCTACGAGCGCAGAGCGATCGGCAGGGTGCTCGTAAGCACGAGAGCTGATACCCGGTAGGCGCACACGGGAGCGATCCGGCGGTGTGGTCATGAGCCACAGCCTAAACGAGATACATCTTGAATGCCAAGCGAAAGGTGGGACTCGTGTCCGCCCAGCTAGTTCCGGCTATAGGCACAGCTAGTTTCGGCCATGTTTGAGCCCGACGCCGAGGCCATGCCGGCCGAGACCCTGGCCGCCCTCCAGCAGGACCGCCTGCGGCGCCTGGTCGACCTCCTGCTGGCTGTCCCCGGCGGCCTCCAGGCCGCCCGCCTGCGCGACGCCGGAGTCACCAGCGGCGCCGGCCTGACCCTCGCTGACCTGCCTCGACTGCCGTTCACCACCAAGCGCGACCTGTGGGACGGCTACCCCTTCGGCCTGCTCGCCGTGCCCCGCGAGGAGGTCGTCGCCGTGCACGGCTCCAGCGGCACCGGCGGCCGTCCCACCCTGGTCGCCTACACCCGTGACGACCTGCGGCTGTGGTCTCGGATGTGCGCCCGCGCCCTGGCCGCCGCCGGCGCCACCCCCGCCAGCATCGTGCACAACGCCTACGGCTACGGACTGTTCACCGGCGGCCTCGGCATCCACCAGGGCGCCATCGAGCTCGGCGCCACCGTCGTGCCCGTGTCCGGCGGCATGACCGCCCGCCAGGTCACCCTCATCACCGACCTCAAGCCCGACATCCTCACCTGCACCCCCTCCTACGCCCTGCGCCTCGGCGAGGCCCTGACCGAGGCCGGCCATCCCAGCACCTCCCTGCGGGCCGGCATCTTCGGCGCCGAGCCCTGGACCGACGCCTTGCGGGCCCGGATCCAGGACCTGCTCGGCCTGCGCGCCCTCGACATCTACGGCCTGTCCGAGATCATCGGCCCCGGCGTCGCCGCCGAGTGCGTCGAGGCCGCCGACGGCCTGCACGTCAACGAGGACCACTTCCTCGTCGAGGCCGTCGACCCGCTGACCGGCACGCCCGTGCCCGACGGCACCCCCGGCGAGCTCGTGTTCACCACCCTCACCAAGCAGGCCCTGCCCTTGCTGCGCTACCGCACCGGCGATATCGCCGCCCTGCGCCGCGCCCCGTGTCCCTGCGGCCGCACCCTGGTCAAGATGAGCAAGATCACCGGGCGCAAGGACGACATGCTGGTCATCCGCGGCGTGAACGTCTATCCCAGCGAGGTCGAGCGCGTCCTGCTGGCCGAGCCCGCCCTGGCCCCGGACTACCTTCTGGTGCTCGACGAGCGCGACCCAGCTCAGCTCCGGCTGCTGGCATGCGTTGAGCGAGTAACAAATGGCGCCGCCGGACTGCCGTCGGTCACTGACATCGAGTCCAGCCTCCAGTCGCGGTTGCGGGAGACGCTCGGGCTGTCTGTCGCCGTCGCGCTGCTGCCCCCTGGCTCCATCCCGCGCACCGAGGTCGGCAAGGCCGTGCGGGTCCGCCGATGGTCTGGAGGCGAGCCCCCGCTGGCCGGCCTGGCCTAAATTTAGTCATAATCTGCGGACATCCTCGAGGAGCCCAGGTGAGCCAGCAGAACGCCGCCCCGAAGTCGCCCGGTCGTTCCCGCGGATGGGGCATCGACGACATTCCCGACCAGACCGGCCGCATCGCCGTCATCACCGGCGCCAATACCGGCATCGGGTACCAGGCCGCCTGGTACCTGGCCGGTCGGGGGGCCACCATTGTGCTGGCCGGGCGCGACGCCGCCCGGACCAAGGCCGCCCACGACCGCCTGCTCGGCCAGCTCCCCGAGGCCAGGCTCGACACCGTCGCCCTCGACCTCGCCTCGCTTCAGTCCGTGCGCCAGGCCGCCGTCGAGATCCGGGCCCGCTACCCCCGGCTGGACCTGCTCATCAACAATGCCGGCGTCATGATGTGCCCCCGCGGCCAGACCGCCGACGGCTTCGAGCTCCAGCTCGGGACCAACCACCTCGGCCACTTCGCGCTGACCGGACTCGTGCTGCCCAGCCTGCTCGACGTCGACGGCTCCCGTGTCGTCACCGTCAGTAGCAATGGCCACAAGATGGGCCGGATCAACTTCATCGACCTCCAGTCCGAGCGCCGGTACAACCGGGTGACCGCCTACGCCCAGTCCAAGCTGGCCAACCTGTTGTTCACCTACGAGCTCCAGCGCCGCCTGGCCGAGGCCCACGCCCCCACCATCGCCGTCGCCGCCCATCCCGGCACCTCCGACACCGAGCTTGTCCGCCACCTGCCCGGCTGGATGCAGGTCGGCTCCCGGCTCGTGCCCAACCAGGACGCCGTCCACGGCGCCCTGCCCACCGTGCGCGCCGCCACCGACCCCGCCGCGGGCGGCGGCGACTACTACGGCCCGTCCGGATTCGGCGAGTTCGCCGGTCCGCCCGTCCGGGTCAAGTCCAGCGCCCGGTCCCACGACGCCAGCGCCGCCAGGCAGCTGTGGGCCATCTCCGAGCAGCTCACTGGGGTCACCTTTCCCGTCTGATTTCCTGTCCGGATTCCCGTCTGGGGCCGCGAAACCGGGGCCTGCCCGCCACCACCAGGCCCGCGGCCATCTAAAGTCACCCCATGTACGGCGGCGATTCACCACCCCGGCTCGGGGTCATGGGCGGCACCTTCGACCCCATCCACCACGGTCACCTCGTCGCGGCCAGCGAGGTCGCGCACTTCTTCTCGCTCGACGAGGTCATCTTCGTGCCCACCGGCCAGCCGTGGCAGAAGAACGGCCGTGAGGTCTCCGCGGCCGAGGACCGCTACCTCATGACCGTCATCGCCACCGCGTCCAACCCCCGTTTCTCCGTCAGCCGCGTCGACATCGACCGCCCCGGCGAGACCTACACCGTCGACACTCTGCGTGACCTGCGGGCCGAGCGCGGGCCCGACGCCGAGTTCTTCTTCATCACCGGCGCCGACGCCCTGGCCCGGATGATCTCCTGGCACGACGCCGACGAGCTGTTCAAGCTGGCCCATTTCGTCGGCTGCACCCGGCCCGGCCACCGCCTGTCCCTGACCGGCCTGCCCGACGAGCGCATCAGCCTGATCGAGGTCCCCGCCCTGTCCATCTCGTCCACCGAGTGCCGCGACCGCGTCCGGGCCGGGGACCCCATCTGGTACCTCGTGCCCGACGGCATCGTGCAGTACATCAGCAAGCGGCGGCTGTACCAGGCCTGAGCCGCGAGGCCCGGTCGGCCGGCCTCGGCGCCCGCTATATCACCAGATGAGGATGTTTGCGGCGCCGGCGCGGCGCGGCTTTGGCTGGCTTTCGGACTGGGCCAAGCTGGGGGGCGCTGGAGATAGCCTGAGTAAGAACACTGATGCCTGTTATTGACCCGCCATGAGATCGTAGAGACCTGGGCACTTCCAAGGAGGACCGCCAGCACCCGTGACTGCCACCGACAGGGCCGTCGAGCTAGTGGAGATCGCGGCCTCAGCCGCCTCGGACAAGCTCGCCTCCGACATCATTGCCTACGACGTCAGCGACCAACTCGTCATTACCGACGCGTTCCTGCTCTGCTCGGCCTCCAACGACCGCCAGGTGCGCTCGGTTGTCGATGAGATCGAGGAGCGCCTGCGCAAGGCCGGGGCCAAGCCCGTACGCCGGGAAGGCGAGCGCGAGGGCCGCTGGGTGCTGCTGGACTACGTCGACATCGTTGTCCACGTGCAGCACGCCGAGGAGCGCGTCTACTACGCCCTGGAGCGGCTCTGGAAGGACTGCCCCGTGATCCCCACGCCCGAGCCCGTCGGTGCCGTCGGGACCGGGGGAGCGGCCTCTGATCAGTCTCAGCCGGGCCCGGCCGAGCGGGGGCGGCGCTGAGTACTCCCGCTTCGCGCTCCGCTGATCCCTGGTCCATCCGGCACAACCCCGAGCTCGTCACGCTCGTCCTGTGGCGGCACGGCCAGACCGTGTACAACGCGCAAAACCGGTTCCAGGGCCAGACCGACATCCCGCTCAACGAGGCCGGCCGCGAGCAGGCCGCTGTGGCCGCCCGCTACCTGGCCGCCCTGCAGCCCGACGCCATCTTCTCCTCCGACCTCAGCCGTGCCGCCGAGACCGCCGGCGCCCTGGCCCGCCTGACCGGCCTGAGCGTCAAGCTCGACGCCGACCTGCGCGAGCGCGGCGGCGGCGCCTGGGAGGGGCTGACCAACGCCGAGATCCGGGAGCGGTACCCCGACGCGTACACGACCTGGTCCCCGCCGGACGGCGAGCCGGTCGCGGACGTGATCGAGCGGGCCTCGGGCGCTCTCCTGCGGATCGCCGAGGCCATGCCGGGCGGGTCGCTGGCCGTGGTGACCGGGCACGGGGCCAACCTCGGACTGGGCCTGGCGCGGGTGCTGGGCATCCCAGACGGAGCACGCATCCTTGGTCCGTTCGGGAACTGCCGCTGGTCGGTGGCCAGCCGGGGCCGAGCCCGGTGGCGGTTGCTGGAACACAATGTGGGCGGCCTGCCGGAGCCGGTGGCTGACCCCCAGGGGGACCCTGGGGCCGAGGCCGCCGGACTGTGACCTAGCGGCCGGACTGTGACCCAATGGCGCTCGGTGCCGTTGCGCGAAGCATGTTGGGTTTCTTGTACACTGGCGTGGCGCTGCTGACGGGAACGCGGCAGACGCGCCGCGGGGCTATAGCTCAGTTGGTAGAGCGCTTGCATGGCATGCAAGAGGTCTGGGGTTCGAATCCCCATAGCTCCACCCCAGGTCGAACGCGAGTTTCGAACGTCGAACCGGGGAGTAGCCATCATGATGAGAGGCACTCTGAGGGGCAAGGTGTGCCCTTGGAACGGGTGCCTAGCCAGCAGTCGGCTGAAGGTTGATCAGGTCGGCTGCACCGGCAGCCGTTTGTGCTGTGCAACAGGTCATGAGTTCGGGCCGTGCGGCTCGGCGCGGATGATAGCGCGCTGAGCGGAGGGCCGAATTCCGTCAACCGACTCCTGAGGCGACGTCTCCAAGGCTTTGGAGCGGGTTCCTGGGCTTGCCGGGTGTGTCACGTTCTGCTTCGTTAGAAGAGGAGGTGGCGATGGCGCGCAAGAATTCGGCCTGGACGCAGATGCAGCGCCAGCGTGAGCAGCGAGCTAAAGCCGCCTGGTATCCAGTCCCAATCCGGCCGGGCCGCTCAAAACCAACGGGCTGGCGGGCGTTGTCGCGGCCGTCTCGCCTCGTCTGGCCTGGGCCTTCGGCGCTTACACCGGCACCGGCCTGTTCCCCGAACCGCAGGCCCTGATCCGGCACTGGAACGGAACGAGCTGGAAACGGATCCCCAGCCCATAAGCGG
>Ga0134128_10009937_pt1 | contig 11411 bp, 7 predicted proteins | sample KB31754_FD_96462 | JGI IMG/M metagenome (GOLD analysis project Ga0134128, IMG submission 96462) | Terrestrial soil microbial communities with excess Nitrogen fertilizer from Kellogg Biological Station, Michigan, USA - KB3-175-4 | ecosystem: Environmental > Terrestrial > Soil > Unclassified ...
CGCATTTCTGGAATACGGTGAACCTGAATGCGTTCTTTGTGTATGTCGATGGCCTGAGCCCGCAATTCGGATTCACAGGCGCTGGGTTCGCGGATTTCCTTTTAGGCGTGCCGTTCGAGGGCTTGACGTTTCAAGGCACGGGCAAAGCCGACATGGTGGAACGTTCCGTTTACGCCGGCTATCTTCAAGACCATTAGAACGTGTCGCGCCGGCTGACGATCAGCGCCGGCCTGCGCTACGAATTTCCGCAGCGCTGGCACGACCGCGATACCGGGCTCAACCGCATGGGAACGTTGGATGTGAGCGCGGTCAGCCGCGCGATGGGCGGCCGTTTCCTGCTGGGCGGCAGCCCCGATTACTACCTGCCAGGGCAAGGCGTTGTGCAAGGTATGGGACGACGCAGATACGAGGCTCGCTGGTGGAGCCCGCGTGGCGGGATTTCCAGCCGCGCATCGGCCTTGCCTATCGCCCATTTAATGACAACAAGACGGCGATTCGCGCCGGTTTCGGAACGTATTTCGCGCTGCAGGATGCGAATTCCCTCGCGTTTGAGATGCTTTCGCTGCCATTCCTCTTTCAAAATCTGCTAATCAACCTGCCGCCCGCCGCGCCGCTGGGCCAACCGTTGCGCGATTCCCAGTTCTGGCCACCGTCGCCTCCCACCGGGGTTGCGAGCGAAGGAGACGATCCGCGCAACCGCGATCCCCGGCTCTATCAGTGGACCGCCAGCGCCCAGCATCAGATCGCCAACAACCTGCTGCTCTCCGTTGAATATCTGGGCAACCACGGAGTGAAGAATCCATTCAGCGTTCTGGTGAATACGCCGCCGCTGCCGGATAGCCAGGAGCTTGCGCTCCTACTGGCATATCCCTCGTTGAACGTGCCTCTGGCGACCGCGCGAGCGCCCTCTCCTAACGTCGCCCTCGGATACCAATACACAAAAAATATCGCTCAATCCTGGTATCACGCCATGAATCTCAAAGCCGAGGGCCGGTGGGGAAGCCGTTTGAATTTCTCGGCTGTATACACATGGTCGAAGGCGCTCGATATGGCTTCGGGGGAGCAGCAGGCCCCGGCCGTTACATCGAACCTGAATTTGGGAAAGAGCTATTCGGATTACGATCACCCACGGCGTTTCGGCGCGAGCTGGGTGTATGCACTGCCATTCGGCGAGACGTGGCTGAATGGACCTCGGTGGAAAAAGTTTGTGGGTGGCTGGACGGTATCGGGAATCTCGACGTTTGAATCCGGCGCCCCGTATTCGGTGAATATGGGCGTCGATACGTCCTTTACAGGGGTTCGACGCCATCTTATCCGGATATCGTCGGCCCGCCCGTTCATCGCGATATTCGGGAATCGAATGGCATCTATCTGACGTCGCAAAATTTCGTCGCGCCGCCCTTCGGCCAGTACGGCAATTTGGCTCGCAATGCCTTTCACGGCCCTGGGATAAACAATTTTGACCTCGCCTTATTGAAGGATCTGCGGCTGACCGAGCGCTTGCGCGTGCAACTCCGGGGTGAACTCTTCAACGCCTTCAATCACGCGCAGTTTGCATTTGCGGGAGCCACGCTGGCATCCTCGATCGCATCCCCTCCGCCCGGTTCTTCCACACCGGTAATTCAATACTTCGATTCGTCCAATTTTGGGCGGGCCGCTGCCCGGCCGTCGCGTTTAGTGCAGTTTGCGGCGAAGGTGATCTGGTGATTCATGAAAATGTTCCGCCGCTTTCGCGCAACCATTGATATGATGCCCGCTGCCATGCGATCTCTTGCCGCTGTCCTTTCAATCCTGTTTTCGATTGCAGCCGCGAGCGCGTTTCCGGCGACCGCGGCAACATGCGAGAGTTTATCGGGCACGAACCTCCCGAACACGACCATCACTACTGCTCAATCGGTTCCCGCTGGGACATTCACTCCGCCATACGGTGGCTCGCTTGAGAAGATGCCCGCCTTCTGTCGCGTTGCTGGAGTAATCAAACCGTCGAGCGACTCCTATATCCGGTTTGAAGTTTGGCTTCCGGCCTCCGGCTGGAACGGCAGATATCTTGGCGTTGGCAATGGCGGCTTCGCGGGCGCCATCGATTTCCACGCCATGGCCGGCAATCTCAAGCGCGGATTTGCGACTGCGGCAACGGACACCGGACATGAAGGAGATAGCGTGGATGCAAGCTGGGCTTACAAGCATCCCGAAAAGGTCATTGATTTCGGCTACCGCGGCCTGCACGAGACAACCGCGAATGCGAAGCGCATCATCCAGGCGTTCTACAGCCATCCGCCACAGCACGCCTATTTCGATAGCTGCTCCGATGGCGGACGCGAAGCTCTCATGGAAGCGCAACGGTTTCCGGACGATTTCGACGGAATTCTCGCCGGAGCGCCGGCAAATTTCTGGACGCATCTGCTGGCCGGCGGCCTCGGCGCGACACATGCCATGTTCGGCAACCCCGCCGCCTATATTTCCAGCACGAAAGTTCCCGCCATCGGTGCTGCTGTCCTTTCCGCTTGCGATGCCCAGGACGGCGTAAAAGACGGAATCGTCAACGATCCTACAAAATGCCACTTCGATCCGTCCGTGCTCCTTTGTAAAGGTCCCGATTCGCGCAGCTGCCTGACGGCTCCACAGGTTGAGGCGTTGAAAAAACTGTATGCTGGCGGCCGGACGTCGCATGGGGTGAGCATCTTCCCGGGCGTCATGCCCGGTGGTGAAACCGGACCGGGTGGCTGGAGTCTTTGGATGACGGGCCAGGCTCCGGGCGCCAGCCTCGGCGCCGGCTTTCTGGAAAACTATTTCCGCTATATGGTGTTTGACGACCCGGCCTGGAATCCTCTCACCGCGAATATCGACAACGCCGAACAAACCGCTGACGAGAAGACCGCGCACGCCCTGAATGCGACCGATCCGGACTTGCGCAAGTTTCAGGCGCGCGGGGGCAAGCTGATTCTCTATCATGGCTGGAACGATCCGGCTATCTCGCCGCTCAATACGATCAATTACTACAACAGCGTGCTTGCCGCCATGGGCGCGGCCGAGGCAGCTAAGTTCGTCCGCCTGTACATGGTTCCTGGAATGCAGCACTGCATCGGCGGTCCGGGCCCGAGCTTCTTCGGGCAACTCGGCACAACCACGGCGAAGGGGCCGGAGCAAGGCGTGTACACCGCTCTCGAAGACTGGGTCGAAAAGAGCGATGCTCCGCGCGAAATCATCGCGACGAAATACTTCGACGGCGATCCTGGAAAAGGGGCTCAGATGACGCGCCCGCTTTGCGCTTATCCCGAAATCGCAAAATACAAGGGAAGCGGCGACACGAACGACTACACAAACTTCGTCTGCACTGGCCAGGCAGCGCATCCCACCAGCCACGGCCAATAATCACTCGGCGGGATGGCCGGGGCATGCCTCGTCCTCATAACTGAGCCGCGCCCCAAGGAAGCGGTTTCGATTTAATTCGCGAGGGCCGTCTTCTCGTGTAGCGCCGCCACTCCCGGCAGTTCGATTCCCGCCAGAAATTCCAATGAAGCGCCGCCGCCCGTCGAGACATGTGTGATCTTGCCCGTAAGTCCCGCCGATTTAATGGCTTTCTCCGAATCGCCGCCGCCGACAACGGAAACGGCCCCCGAGTTCGCTACGGCTTTCGCCAGCTCCACTGTGCCTTTATCGAACGGCGGCATTTCAAAGATGCCCATCGGCCCGTTCCAGATAATCGTTTTCGATCCCGCTATTACCTTCGAATACTGCTCGGTCGTCTTTGGCCCGATATCGACGGCGATCTGGTCCGCCCCAATGGTTTCCACGATTTCGTAAGCCGCTCCCGGTTTTACTTCGCGCACCACCACGTGATCGAGAGGAAGCAGCAGTTTTCCCTTCGCTTTTTGCAAGAGCTGCTTCGCGAGATCGATTTTGTCTGCCTCGACGAGTGATTTACCGGTCGGCAGCCCTTGCGCGCGCAGGAATGTATAGGCCATCGCGCCGCCAATCAGAAGTGTATCGACCACCTTCATGAGATTTTCGATCACCTCGATCTTATCTGACACCTTTGCTCCGCCGAGCAGCGATACGCACGGCCGGTCGGGATTCTTCGTCGCCTTCGTCAGCCACTCAATTTCTTTATCCATCAACAGGCCGGCGGCCGCTTGCGGCACGTGCGCAATCATCCCGACCGTCGACGCATGTGCGCGGTGCGCGGAGCCGAACGCATCGTTCACATAAACGTCCGCGAGCGAGGCGAGGCTCCTGCTAAACTCCGGCTCGTTCTCTTCTTCCTGCTTATGGAACCGCAGGTTTTCGAGGAGCAGAACCTCGCCAGGTTTCGGCTTCAGTACTGCGATCGCGTTGCCTACGCAATCGGGGGCCATCTTTACTGGTTTGCCCAGCAGTTCGCTCAGACGCTGCGCCACCGGAGCGAGACTCATCTCCGCATTCGGCTTGCCTTTTGGACGACCGAGATGGCTGGCGAGGATAACCGCCGCGCCCTGGTCGAGCGCGTGTTGAATGGTTGGAAGCGACGCGCGAATCCGCTTATCGCTGGTAATCTCCCGGCCTCCTGGCGCAAGCGGCACGTTGAAATCAACGCGAATGAAGACCGTCTTGCCTTTCAGGTTCAGATCGCGAATCGACAATTTAGACATACGTAACCATTTTAGGGAACGCGTTGGTCCGTCTCGTTCAACCGCGTGTTATCCTCGCCGCATTGTCATGTGTCTTCGCCTGAGCCTGCCCGTACTCACACTCTTCCCGTTGTTCTTTGCGCTGCCGGCTGTTCCGAGTTCGAGGAACTGGAACCAGCCGGTGAAACCGTTTCGCATCGCGGATAACTTGTATTACGTCGGCGCTTCCGATCTGACGTCGTTCCTGATCACCACGCTGAAAGGAGACATTCTGCTCGATGGCGGACTTCGCGAAACGGCTCCCCAGATCGAGCGCAACGTCGCGGCGTTGGGCTTTCGAATGACAAATGTCAAGATTCTCCTGAACAGCCACGCTCACATGGACCACGCGGGCGGGTTGGCCGAGTTGAAACGAATCTCAGGCGCTCAGCTTGTCGCAAGTCGGGGTGACGCGCCCTCCCTGGAGACAGGCGATCGGGACGATTTCGCCTGGGGCAACAGACTGACATTCCCGCCCGTGAAGGTGGACCGCATCGTTAATGATGGCGGTCAGGTCACGCTCGGAAATGTGACAATGACAGCGCATGTCACGCCGGGACACACGAAAGGATGCACCACATGGACCACGACGGTCACCGACCACGGCCAAATGTACAACGTTGTGTTCGTTTGCAGCACGTCTGCGCCTGGTTACAAGCTGGCTGGCAATAGGAAATATCCACAGATCGCCCAGGATTACGAGCACACGTTTAAGATCCTGCGCGGCTTGCCCTGCGACATTTTCCTTGCATCGCACGGCTCGTTTTTCGATTTGACCGGAAAGCGGAAACGCCTGGGAAGCACGATGGCCAACCCATTTGTCGATCCTGACGGCTACCGCGCGTTTCTAGACCGGACGGAGCGTGATTTTAGGTCGTCCCTGGCCGCCCAAAGTCGCCGCGCACCATAGCTTCCTCAATTTTGCTCAACTCCTTGCGCAGCAACGGATTTTCGGGATATTCTTTGCTCAACTCAGTCAGAAGTTGAGCTGAGTGCTCCGGCTGTTTTTCGCGGAGATAGATAATCGCCAGCAGAATTTTGGCATATGCCTTGAAATAGTGGCCGTGATTGGCCACTTTCGACAGATTTTGGATGCCGGCCTGCTTGTCGGGCTCAACTCCATCGAAATGCACGAACCAGCGCACAAAGAACGGCAAGCTGCTAAGCAGGTATTGGCTAAAGCCTTTCGTAAGATAGGCATCGACGAACTTAGGGTTCAGTTGCAACAGCCGGTGCGTATATTCCTGAGCCTGTTTGGCATAGCCGAGGCTCGTCAACCCACGCTTCTCGACCAACGAGACATAGTCGGTTTGAACGCCCGTCGCAATAGAGTAGGCGAACAGCGCGTTCTGATCGTTGGGATTCTTCTTGAGCGCGGCCTGGGCAAGCTTTTGCGCGGCGTTCACACTTTTATAGAATTCGGCCTTGATCGTAGGGTCTGCCTGCAGCTTCTTCTTGCTTGCAATCTCCTTGTCGTCTTCAAAGAATTCGCCTTCGAGGATTTGCAAACGCGCAAACTCGGTAAACATATACGTGGCGGCTTGCAGAGCGGGCCCGAGCGGATCTCCGGGATGGGCTGCATCCCACTGGCTTAGTTCGTTGTGAGCGCCCTTGAAATCAAAGTTATAAAGCCGGTTCAGCGCTGCTTCGGGCGTCGGAGCCATGGCGCTTTCAGTTGTACTTGCGCTTGCGGGGCAGCTAATCGCGATGAAAACAATCACCACTGCCCAAACCAATCTCGATATGTTTCGCATATCCGACGCGCAACCGCGCGCGTCCATCCCCCATCTAGGAGACGCGTACGGCGGCGATTTCGGATACGGATAGAACAAATCCCTGTGTTTGGGCATGTGATGTTCGGGCATGTGCAAGCTGTAAGGGTTACTACAATACTAGACCGGCGATGAACATTGTTTACCTAGTAACGGCGGCGTTGTGTTTTGCGGCAGGCGGGCTGTTTATGAAAGCATCGTCCGGCGCCACGCGTCTTGCGCCGACAGTGGCATTTCTGTTTCTATTTGTTGCCGGCGCCCTGCTGCAGGCGCGTGCCATGCGGCGCGCCGATATGAGTGTTGTCTACGTTGCGGTGCTTGGTCTTGAAGCTGTCGCAGCCGTGATATTCGGTGTGACCTTGCTGCACGAAGCATTTTCGTGGCGCCGGGGCGTTGCAGTGGTGGTGATTGTCGCCGCCGTAATGCTGCTCCGGCGGCTCTAGGCCACCGATCGAAACTCGCGGGGTGATTCCGCGTTTTGCAATGCAAAAAAGGCGGGATCCACAAGAACAACCACATAACCTCGGCGGCAATGCGATGGCGCAATCTAAGTTATTCAGACTACGCCACTTAAGCTGTATTTTTGCCAATTAAACCTATTTTGAGGTGCGAAACGTGTGTTGAATCTCGCATTTTGCTTGTTGAACCACCGCGCCGGTGCTAGCATCCCATCAACGTACTGGGTCAGCTAATTGAGTCGGGTGAAGGTGTCGCCTGATTCATTTTCAACAGGGGTGGCTTTCATGAACAACTCCGGGAGCTTACCGGCACACTCTGCCCGTGATGTAATCCCGGCGGCTCATCGTCACTCAAAACCGGAGACTACCACGTCGAAGAATGCCTGAGCGATCAGCGGAGATACAGCATGAAAAGAGCATTGTTAACCTGCGCCCTGATTTCCATCCTGCTTAGCGCGGCAATAGGGGTGAATGCGCAGACGGCAACAGGCCAGATTACGGGTACGATCAAAGATGCCACTGGAGCCGTCGTGCCTGGAGCCAAAGTTACGGTCACGAGTGAACAAACAGGATTAACTCGCGATAGCGTATCGAATGGTTCTGGTGATTACTCCTTCACTTTATTGCCTGTCGGCGTTTATTCGGTCAGCGCGGCACAGCCGGGCTTCCAAACCGCGAAGCGGTCCGGGATTCAATTGAACGTGGCGCAGGTGGCTCGCATCGATCTGCAACTTGCCGCCGGGTCGACTACTGAGACCATCGACGTCAAGGCCTCGACAGTTGCAGTAGAAACCGAAACGTCCAGCGTCGGTCAGGTTGTGACGCAGCGGCAAGTGACACAATTGCCGCTGAACGGGAGAAACTTCCTGCAACTGCTGTTTCTCGGAGCGGGAGCGGTCCAGACCAGCGGCGAGCAGGGCTCGATGCGGCAGGGAGAAGGCGATGCCATCAGCATCAACGGTTCGCGGCCCACCTCAAATAATTACCTGTTAGACGGTATGGTAAATACCGATACCTCTCTCAACACGCCGGCTGTCGTGCTATCCGTGGATGCCATTCAGGAGTTTAAAGAACAGACCGCGACGTACTCGGCCGAGTACGGCTACAGCGCCAACCAGATCAACATCATCAGCAAGGGCGGCACAAACGATTTCCACGGAGCGCTGTTTGAGTTCGATCGGAATAATTTCTTCGATGCGCGGAGTTATTTTCAGGCGGGTATTCCGCCTTTGCGACAAAACCAGTTTGGGTTTGTGATCGACGGGCCGATATACATTCCAAAGCTCTACGACGGCAGAAATAAGACTTTCTTCATGGCGAATTTCGAAGGAACAAGAATTCGTCAGGGAATCGACAATCTGAATTTGGTTCCCACTCCCACCGAACTATCCGGCCACTTCACAACGCCTATTCTCGATCCGACAACAGGGCTGAACTTTCCGAATAACACGGTTCCTCAGGATCGTTATTCCCGTCTCGCGAGGCTTGGAGTACAGAAGTTCTTCCCGGCTCCGAACGTTGATCTCGCGGAGGGAAACTACCGGCAGACAACGTCGCTTCCGAACGACGTGAATCAGCAAACCTACCGGATCGATCAAAATTTGGGTAAGTTCGGGACGATCTTTGGCCGTGGAACGGTATCGGACTATAGTTCTCAGAATTCGGGCAGTGTGAACGTGCCGATTGGCAATAACTTCTTCGTTGAGGATACGACAAACTGGGCCGTTTCCCATACCATCACCTTCGGGCCGAATATCGTAAACCAGTTTCGCTTCGGATATCTGGAAGCTACTGCTGACCAGGGTGGTTACCCGGCCGATCCGGCGGATATCTCATCACTCGGCTTGACGGGTGTCTTCACCGATCTGAGTCCGGCGCAGCGAGTTTATCCCAGCATCGGCATGACCGGCGGGTATTCAGGCGTCGGCGGCGCTGTCAATGCCTACACCGCCAGCAATCAACCGATGTGGGAGTTTGCGGACTCTCTGACGATCGTTCGGGGGAATCACACGCTGGGGATGGGGGTGGAGTACCGCCAATGGAGCCTCAATCGGGACCTCGCCGACAATTTCCTCGGCAATTTTAGCTTCAACGGTTTTGTGACTGGCAATCCAATAGCCGACATGCTGCTCGGCTATTACAACGATGCGGCGGTGTTCCAGCCGGGAGGATTCGGCGTCGGCGGCCAAGCTGGCAATCCGCGCCAGTTCAAGCTGAAATACTTCGCGCCGTACTTTGAGGACGACTGGAAGGTGACCCCCAGCCTCACGTTGAATCTCGGCCTTCGATGGGATTGGCGCAGCGTGCCTTACGAAGCGCACAATCGAATGGGCTGGCTGGACGTCACGAATCCGGCAGGTGGTCTGTGCATGGCGGACCAGTCGCTCGTCGCGAAGGGAATCATCGACGGCAATTACTACCGGTATTGCGGCAGAAACAGTCCGGCGGACTCTTCCCTGACTCCGTTCGCTCCTCGCGTCGGATTTGCATGGCGCCCATTTGGCGGCGACAAGACAGTAATTCGCGGTGGGTATGGCATCTTTTGGGATTCGGCCGAGGGGCGCGAGACCGACGGTTCGTCGGATCTCTATCCTTATGTCAGCCGCGGAGACTATAAGCAGAGCGCGGGCCAGACCACGCCTCTTTTGACCACGGATTCGTTGTTCCCGCCCATCGTGCAAGGACCAGCGGTCCCCGCCGACAACACATTTATCGCGGTGATCATCTCGGAGCACCCCCGCAATCCTTATGTCCAGCAGTGGTCCCTTTCGGTGCAGCGGCAGCTCGGCCCGAACACGACGCTTGAGGTCAACTATATCGGGAACAAGGGAACGCACCTCTTGATGCGCCGCAATATTGCGCAGGCTTTTCCACCTGCCGATCCAGCGAATCCAACTCCGGTGTTGGCTCGAAGGCCTTACCCGAATTTCGTTACCTATATCGACAGCGACTGGTCCGGAAATTCAAATTACAATTCAGGCAACGTCAAGATTGAGCATCGTACCGGATCGCTCGCAATGACTGCTGTGTATACCTGGGCGAAGGCAATTGACGAGAAATCGGCCGCGGCCGGCATTGGCAACACGGGCGGCGGCTATCAGGGGACCATCGACAATCACAATACGAGGCTCGATCGTGGGCTGGCGGATTTCGACGTCGACCACCGCGTCGTCGGCAGCTTTGTGTACGATTTGCCGTTCGGCCGCGGCAAGCGCTTCCTCAGCAGCACGCCGAAGGTTGTGGATATTGCTCTCGGCAACTGGCAGCTAAACGGAATCCTGACGTTCCAGCGAGGATTCCCGTACTCCATCACTTCGCCTGATGCCGGCGGACTGCTCGATGCATCCGGCGGAAACCGGGCCATGACCGTCGGCAATCCGTACCCTAGTGGATTTCACCAGAGTATTGCCGAATGGTTCAATACCGCTGCGATCATTCAGGCGCCCCCAGGAGTCTTCGGCAGCGCCGGCCGCAATATTCTGAGAGCCCCAGGCATAAACAACTGGGATCTATCGCTCTTCAAGAATTTCCCCGTCAAAGAGCGGATGAATTTACAACTGCGTCTGGAATCCTTCAATACGTTCAATCATACGCAGTGGGGCACTCCGACCTACGACGCGAGTTCTCCTCAATTCGGCCAGATCACGAGCGCGAACCCCGGTCGCATCAATCAGCTTGGAGCGAAATTTACCTGGTGATCCAATCTCATGTGAAGGCCGCCCTGCACCGGACGGCCTCATGCGGGAGATATGATTACGAGAGCCGTGCGACCAGCAGCAGCCTTCCTGTTTTTTGCGCTTGGTTCCTCACGCCTCTATTCGCAGAACGGTAACGCGGAACTTCAGCGTGATTACGAAATAGGCGAACGAGCCCTTTCCGAGCACCGTTACCCCGATGCGGAACGGGCCTATGAGAAGTTGGAGCAGTTGTCTCCCGGAACAGCGGAAGTGTATGGCCGCCTGGGTCTCGTTTACTTTCAGGAACGCAAGTTCGACAAAGCCGTTCCGGCTCTTCGTCAAGCCATGAAGTTGAAGCCGAGCCTCCCGAACACGGATGTTCTGCTGGCGATGTGTCTCGCCGAACTGGGCCACTACAGCGAAGCGTTGCCGGGCCTCGAAAAGGGGTTTAGGAAACCTATGGATTCGGTGTTAAGGCGTTTGAGTGGTCTGCAATTGCAGAGAGCCTATACCGGCTTGCATCGCGATCGCCAGGCGATGGAAGTCGCTCTGGAGTTGAACAAACTCTATCCAAAAGATCCCGAAGTTCTTTATGAGACCTCTCGTATTTACGCCAATTTCGCTTACCTGACTCTGGTGAAGCTGAAGCAAGTTGCGCCAGATTCGGTTTGGCGGCATGAGGCCGCCGGCGAAGCCTACGAGAGCCAGGGCGACTATAACCTCGCGCTCACGGAATATCGGCAAGTGCTGAAACTTGCTCCGGATCGCCCGGGCATTCACTTTCGCCTCGGCCGGGCGCTCCTCCGGCGCGGCCAGAAGCAGAACGTGGACGATACGCAACAAGCCCTGAAGGAATTC
>Ga0134128_10009939_pt1 | contig 11409 bp, 15 predicted proteins | sample KB31754_FD_96462 | JGI IMG/M metagenome (GOLD analysis project Ga0134128, IMG submission 96462) | Terrestrial soil microbial communities with excess Nitrogen fertilizer from Kellogg Biological Station, Michigan, USA - KB3-175-4 | ecosystem: Environmental > Terrestrial > Soil > Unclassified ...
AACTGCCTGCCGTATCCGCTCGTCCGGATATTCCGCTCTCGTCGGGATGTGGCGATTGGTGCGTTTGACGAGATATTGATAGATGCGAAATCGTTCGTCGAACATTTTGAACGCAGCCATCAATGTGTGCGAAGTGCGTCCAGGCTCGAATCGCTCAGGCACTCATCATCTATGCCGGTGACACGCAATGCCACCCCACAGTCACCCTGGCGAGTGAGAAACACGTGATCGCCACTGAAACAAGTAATCGGAACGGCGGCATGAAATGCCCGAGATTTGCGGTGCGGGTTGAGAATGTCCTTGGGTTTCATCAAGATTCATTCCTGCGTCAGCAGGCATCCTCTGTCTTCCGCCTCTTCGTACTTGAGGGGGGTCATAAGAGCCACCCTGCCGGAGGGAAGCAAACCACAATGCGGGTAGTTGCAAATCAATCTTCGTGACGCGCTGCCCACCGAAAATCATGAGAAACAGCAGAAGGAAAGCGGCTAGTTTCGAGACCACGACGAACAGAACGACGCACAGGAGACAGACGAGCCCGAAGATCTTCATCTCGACACCTGCGATCAATTGCGGCCGGTTCAAAGCCTTAACAACCACTTTCCTTCTGTCTTTCATTTCGAAATCCTCTCTCGACCTCCTTTCTACGAGCTCGTCGTAAAAAACGTATTCACAATGGATTGGGCGTAACCGGCGATGATCAGGCCGACGATGCCTGCCACAACTTTGGCCATACCTCTCCCGAGATCGGAGAAATACATGTTGATGCCGCCCCAAACAATGGCGACGACACCGAGGATGCCGGCGAATTCCCGCAGCCAAGTGGCGAACGTGCTTCCGACGGCGGTGATCGTGTCTAATGAGCCGGTTTGTGCGTGGGCGGCGACGGTTATGACAAACAAAGCGGCGTATGGCATCGCCGCGCGTCCGACGCTTCGTGCTTTGCGCGTAATCGATAGGACAAGCAAGTTGGCCTGGTATACCCGCAATTTGCCTGTCCCTGATTTAGTGAATGTTTGCATTCAATTGAGCCCCTCTCTGGCTGGTCTGATTCATATGAAGTGAAGTTTTGGAGCACAGTGGTGCAGCCGTGCCCCGTTAATTAAAGCGAAATGCGTATCGATGTGTTGTTCTAGTGCATTGCTTTCTGTGGACTCGTCCTGCGTAGTCGATTGCTCCGTCAATAGTGATGCGGCCATACGTGGAGCCGCCGGTGGGGCGATCCCACTTTGCGCGATACAAAGCCGAGGAGCGAAAGAGCCGGTCGATCCGAACCGCGTCGGACCCGGTGTAGAACGCCAGCATTGCGCAGAGGGCGGCGTCAGCGCGACTGTGATCCCCGTTATAGTCGGACAGATCACCAGCCCAAAGTCTGTTGAACTTCGAAGCGTTCCGCGCGCGGCCGGCCCGCGACAGCAAACCTTCATCCGTATCGGACATCGATGGGCGACCAATGCTTGGCTTCTGGTCGCGCAACGCTTGAGAACTTAATGTTGCCTGAAAGGCGATCAATTTCGGCTTGCCTCTGCTCAACCGTTAGCGGCGTCCCGATAATTTGCTCACCAGTCATCGTGAAATACCTCCCGGAGTCGTATATCTCGATGCCATCGGCACGATGCCGTCCACCTTCCGGAAGCGAGGCTCTCACGAGGATGTGGACTCCGTTGCCGGATGGCGAGTATTCGGAGAAGCTCCTGAGGTTCTCGACTACCGCGCCAGCCCATTGGCAAAGCTCGCCGGACTCTTCCCGGCAGCGGTCGAGGTCCACTCCCACGTATGGATCGCCGGCCGTAAATACGAAACCAATGCCATCCCAACGGTTCCGGAACATCATGGCGCGCGCCTGGCGATAGCTGCCCCATGTAGCCGGACCTACGCAGCTTGCGGGGTTGCCAGTTGCTGGGCAGATGGGCAGTTTGATATTCCGCCCGGCATGTCGAACACGGGACCAGCACACCCACTGCTTGTACTGATAGAGTTCGCGTGGAATCATAATGGCGCTAAGAAGAGGCGGCTCTAGCCGGCCCCTTTCGGTCTACTCAGACGCCTCCGGCTTTTCCGGTTTGTATAGGCGCTCGACTCTGGAAGTATGAATCTCCGAAAGCCGCTTTTTGACCTCGATCCTGGTCTTTCCCTTACTCACTTCGTCGTCGTATTCGCGATAACGGATCTCGCCGACTACCAGTACTTTGTCGCCCTTGCTCAGATTCAGAAGCTCGCTTGTTTGCCCCAGACCACAACCCGGTGCCACTCCGTACGCGTCTCCCACTCCTCTGCGTTCGGTTTCTTCCATGAGGTTGATGTCGCTACCGACAGCACAGCGAAGCTGCTGCCATTACCGTTGTCCTTCCGTTCGGGATCGGCCCCGAGGAACCCGATCAATTGCGCCTTATTTGTCTCGATCATTTTCAAATCTCCTTTCATTTCTCCTTATGGCTCCGCCTGCGTTGAGCCGGAGCCACAATCAAGAACAAGCCTGGTTTTGGCTTGCCTCGCCTCGAACATCCCCCGGCGGAAGGTGGAAAGGCGCCGGCGAACGCCTCTCGTGGCATGATGTTGCGCGGCCTGAGTGCTTGCCTTGCAAGAACTTTTTTTGCCGAGCGTTCTTCGCGAGGGGCCTTCAAAAATAAGTTCTCGCGGGATGAGCTGGCCACGCGATGCACACGAGGGAGAAGGCGTTTGCCGGAACTGAACACCCTGCCAGGAGCAAACAAATAAATGCGCGCAGCGCCACAAATCGAGACCGGGGCGTTGCGGGGTGCCCCCGCAGAAGGGGTAGCGCGAGGACGGCATATTTTTCGCCGGCTTCGGCGAGGGGAAGGCTTTCCCCAACGTGATTCCAGTCATTGCAAATTGCCCTCATAATGGACGACTCAGGATCAATGAATACCCACGCCATGCCACGGATTGAATCACTAAAGATCCAAGGATTACGAGCCGAAAAATTCGGAAATTTGTTGCTCCCGTTTGCGATCACCTGCTGGACATCGGCACACTCGATCACGAGGCAGGGCTGATTCATTTCGCCGCGAACAAAATATCGGGCCATGAACGGCCGGGACACATACGATCGCGAAAGCTGCGTGTGCATCGGAACGCGAGTATTCACTACGCGAACTCCGCTCCAAAGATGTTCAACGCATTCCCTGTTTCAGATCGGTGAATGAAAATGTGATCTTGAAGGCCGCGCAAAAGTCCAAATACACGAAGTGACCTAATTGTTTGAGAGAAGTCTGCGATTTTAATTGCAATCACGGCAACGGGCATAACATCAAGGCCAAGGGCGCTTCCCATTTGTTGTATGACTTTCGTATATAGTCTTCATCACGGCCCTCAATAGAAAGGTCTTGAGAATGACCGCACGGGACAAAGTTTGTAAAATTATTTTTGTCTTCGGGTCTTGCTGAAGCTGCATAATCACAATTCCGTCGGACTTCGTCGAAGGCGAAACCAAGATTGTCCCCATCTGCATTCGCGCCGAGGATTCCCTCGGAAATCGAATTGCCGAAGGCTGGATCAACGGTGTCATTCGCGTCGCCGACGGGCTTCGCAGCCTTTCCCGGAGAATTCTGCAAGATGAATGGCGCGTCTCGGAATTAGCAGACGAAACTGTTCAGGACCTGTGGGACGAGCATGGAGAAAATGTCGGGGCGAAGCCGCACAGTCGGGTTTATGCCCATGCACAATGGAAGGCTTTCGGTAAGCGCGCGGGCGGAATTCGCGCACGCAAGGGACTGGAAGTTGAACTTGTAGATCACATCTATCGCACCTTGAGAGATCCGGGGAATTTCGCCACCGAATATGAGCGCCGCGATCTCCTGCATCGGCTCAGCGCGCGCCTGAACGATCTCGAATTGAATGATGTTCAAGAAATGCTCGATCTTGCCTTGCACGATGCCGATTTCGACATCGCCCACCACTTCGGCAAGTCCAGAAATGCACTCTCAAAGCGCTTCTGGCGGGGGATTCGGAGAGCTTCGGATTTCCTGTAAGTTCAAGCCCCTGCATGACATAATGGCTTGACGCATGCAGGATGGTTCTCCAGAAAAAGCATTTAATCAAGCTAAGGAAATCCTCCAGCAAGCGATACTTCACGACTATCCGAATCCGGAGCGGAAGGGCTGTCCTGGTGCTGATGTCCTGAAACGCTTAGCCTCGTCTGATCTCCCCCAAACAAGTGACCCGGCCTGGGAACATGTCACGCATTGCTCACCCTGTTATGCCGAGTTTTTGGAATTCCGCGAGGCGGCGAAGGCGTTGCGGCGCCGTTCCCGCCAACGTAACCGCCTCTTGTTAGCCGCGGCGGCAGCTTTGATCGTTATCTGCGGGATCTCCCTGTTTTGGTGGCGATCGCATTCTGGAGCTGGCGCTCACGGCGGCGCTACGCCACCGGTACTCACGGCAAACACCACCCCGACGCCGGGTTACCTCGATTTTGAAACGGTCAGGATTTCTCGACGCGATGAAGAAGTTAATGGCGAAAAACATGTCTTCAAGCTGCCGATTGGCAACATAGACCTCAAGGTTCGCCTTCCATTAGGAAGCCAGGACGGAAAATATGAATTGCAAATTCTTCGAGAACCCGGCCAGCCGCCGGTAGCGTCAACAAGCGGTACCAGTGTTCTTGAAGACCACAGCGTTTTTCTGAAAACGCGATTGGATCTGAGGGGTTTGAAGCCCGGTTCATACTACATTGCAATCCGTCGAGCGGGTGCCGACTGGACAGTGTCTCCCATCACGCTGTCGCCGTGAGGCAAGGGCTCTGCGTCAACAAGGCCGAAGCTGATAATCCTGATCGCCGGAGCCCACCGATTAGCGGCTCGGCGAGGTTTGCAAATCTTTGGCCAATCGGCCTCAGCCCGGCGTCGCCTTATGAGGTTTGCTATGCGATTGGCTTCGCCATCACCGCGGCACGCAGCCCCTTTTCGCTAAAAACCCTAACATCATCGGAGGTACTATATATTGGCCCAACAGTAGCGGTGTCCCTATATATCGAACACCTCTGTGAATATCACTTCACTTTCAGTGAATAAATCTCTTGACTTCAGGCGAGCTTCTGTCGGATAATCGCATTGGGTGACCGATTCTGGTCATGTGTTCTTTGACAAAAAAGCATTCATGTTTGGGCTGAAGTAGGTTGGCTCTGCAGTTTTTGTGCAGAGCGGCTCGTTAGAGCCTTTCGGAGTGGCAGGTGATGGCGAAGCCAATCGCATAGCAACATCAGTATGCGAGGGTGCGCAGGCATCACTAAGCGGCAAGCGGACACGTGCTTGTCGTTTCAGTCGGTAGCGACTGGTTGCTGCGCGTGTTGGGGTAGTCTGTCGGATCAGTGCGTTTCCATGAGAACGGCCCAAGCGTTGACGACTGGCGCTTGAAAGGAGCGCCTGTTCACATGAATGAATTGTCAAACTGTGTGGAGGCGCTTAAAGCGCTTCGATGCAACTTGCACGGCGATACTGATCCGAGTATTGGCACAGCTCTCGATGCGGTGATTGCCAGATTCGAGCGCTGTTTAGGAGAAGCGAGCATCAACGAGACTGATATTGGGTCGATGGCGAGGGAGGCACTTGAAATAGTGAGTTATATCCTCAGCTGTTGCACCAGTATTGCTGAACTGATTTCGCGTTTTCATGCTTAATAAACAGGCTACTTTTACAGATAGGCGGCTTAATTCTGTGGACATCGGTAGAGCAATCCATCTCTGTAGATCCAGAAAAGGGTGGACCCAGGCAGAGTTGAGCAAGCGAACAGGAATTGCCGCTTCTCACTTATCGATGATGGAGCGCAACAAACGAGACCCGTCTATGACCGCCATGCAAGCGTTAGCAAACGCATTCGCTATTCCACTGAACGTGCTCGTCTTCTTGGCGGCTGATCAAAACGACCTTGCAGGTTTGACCGAAGAGCTGAAAGAAAAGTTATCGCGAGCGGCCCTTGAATTACTTACTCTCCCAACCTCCGGACACCTGTTTTAGAAGCCGCCCTATCGGAACGATAGATACCCTTGGACGAATGCTTCAGATTTTGCCTGTTGAATTAGAGGCAATTTCGGAAAGGGCTGGCTCATTATATTACGTCGCTGGTAGGCAGCTCAAGTCGGATGGAACGTATAGAGAACTATTAGACGCTCGTTACCCGCTCAAGAGTATTCACGGTCGTATTCAATGCTTGATCCTTCGCCGCGTTCATTATCCTGGGTATCTTCAGGGTGGAATCCAAGACAGACAATCGCCCAGAGGGCAAGCAGCAAATGCTCGCATTCACGTCGGGGCTCGGACGCTTATCAGCGAAGACGTCGAAAACTTCTTTCCCAACATAACCGCCGACCTGGTCTTCGACATCTGGCATGGTTTTTTTCGATTTCCACCGGTAATTGCACGCTGCCTGACAAAGCTCACAACGAAAGATCGATCCCTACCGCAAGGTGCCAAAACGAGCCCTTTGTTGGCAAATCTCGTCTTTTGGAGAGACGAGCACCAACTCGTGCAAGTACTGCTCAATCGGGGCATATTCTATTCTCGACTTATCGATGATATAACTTGCTCCTCCAAGCAGGAGCTATCTTTCAAGCAAGTGAGTTGGTTAATTCGACAACTTCACGCCATGGGAAAGCGGTGTGGTTTACGCCTGAAGCGGCGGAAACAAACAATCGCTTACTCGAACGAACCGATGATCGCAACAAAACTTCTCGTCAATACGAAAGTTTCGTTTCCAAAAAAGGTACGGGCAGAAACACGAGCCTCCGTGCATAGCTATCTGATGTCTCTTAATTCCCGAAAGGGCTGGATTGCAGATCAGACCTTCAACAAAGTGTCTGGAAAGCTTTCATATTTAACGCAGTATCATAGCGTTGAAGGTATCGCGATGCGATCGGAGTTAAGAGTGGCAATTGAAAAGAAAAAGTCCGAGTAGTTTGCCAAAGCGCGATCAATTCAGTATGCCGCCGTTATCTTTGTGGGCATATTTAAACGATGGGATGCCGTCGCGCACCAGCCGACTTACAATGATTTTCGTGAGGTAGACGTTAGACGTCCAGATTTGTCGGGCAAATTAGTAACCCGCGCTGACTTGCCGGGAGTTCAGCAAAATGATTCGGCCGTACTGTTATCTGCATGGATTCGCTCGCAGAACGTTTTGGTCTCGCTCTTGAAAACAAGCGCCTCCTTTAGAAGAAGATGTTCTGGCGCAATTTAAAAAACGCCAGATTAAACCTTTCAATCGATGAAGCAGCCTTCGGTCGACGAACTGAAAACACCGGCAAACGGCCAGATATTCGCGCTCAAGAGAGCGCTTAATAAAACAGCGGTTCGATTAGCTTTTTCCTTAGCGTCTGTAAAAGCAAGTGGTCGATTACTCGGAAACATAATTCGAGAAAAGAGGACCGATGCCGATGGGAACTTCTGGGCATCATTCGTTTATTTTCCACTCAGCCGACGTCCACCGTTCCTGCCGAAAACACATTTGGAAGAGCACACTTATGGCTTTCTTCTTCTATTAGAACTGCAGGTGAACTCCGAATGGTTCTTGGGAATATTCAAGCGTGGGAGTGCGACTCTTACTGATTGGCTCGAATCGCAAGTCAAGCAATTGCCACGTACGAAGTTCATTAATGCTTTCGGCGATGAGTCAGCCGTTATGAAGATGCATCTCCAACGGATGACGGCATCCCGGTACGAATTGCGAGCTGCCACTTATGAAGCTCAGGATTTGCAGTCAAGTCTGCCGATGATGGCGGCAAGCCGATGTGTTATCCGCGCAATCCGATTCCGAGACGCCGGTACAGAGAGTATTGCTCTGACGGTGAGCAGTTCTCGCGTACAGAGAAGCGGTGGCAGATGTTCGGTCAATGATCTTGCTGAGTTCGTTAGGATCGTGGTTCAGAAAATTCTTGCGGATAAGAGGAACGCCTTTTTAGCCACCTTCGCGCACGCAATCGCGATCGAAAATATCCCTCCCGGAACACAGCCGACGAGTATACTTTTTGACTGGAACGGCATCCTCGAAGCTGATTCGCTAGAGTTATACCGAAGATCGGCGCCGGGCGAAGTATCCGGTAGACCAGTCTCTAAAGCCGTGTTGCAGCGAGCCCTAGGTGACACGTTCCTTACAGTTCCAGACGGGAAAGCGTGGAACTTTGGCAAGAACACACGTCAGCCGCGAGGAAGACTGCATCTGACGTCAACGAAGTATTCGATAAAATCCATTCTCGGCAATAAATTGATAATTGCCGACGTCAATAGCGGCGAAACGATGTCTCTCGCAAAATGGGTGCGCGAGAACGACGCTTACAGCGTTACTTTCAACCGACCTGAATTTTATTTTTGCGGCGGCGCTCTCTACCAACGGACGGATTTTCAGCGTGAGATAGACGCTGTTCGACATTGCCTGCAAATTGAAGATGTACTTTCTGATGTAAAGTTCGAGAAAGGTGATCCCAAGAGCGATGCCGAGAGATTTCCGACAGGCTCAGTTTTTCGCGTGTCTGAAGATTCGATTTACGCTCACAGTCAATGGTTGTGTTGCATGGATCTCGGCGACGAATGGGCGGATTATCTCTCTGTTGAGCGAGATGTGCTGCGCTTTATTCACTGTAAGGGTGGGAAACAAACGAGTGGAGCAAGCGCATTTCAAGAAGTGGTCGCTCAGGGACTTAAGAACTTAGGTCGAATACGAAGCACGCCGCAGCAATTTCAAGAGAAGTTAGACGCAACGAAGAAGAAAAAATACTGGTCAAAAACGAAGATCGAACGCCTTCGGAACGGTGCAGGCAAATGGGCTCTATTTCAAACTGCCGTCTCTGAGCTTCTCGTAAATCCCAGCGCGACTATGGAAGTGCATCTTGTTGTGCCAATGCTCGGGATGGCAAACTTCGAAACCTCCGCAGCAGCCCCGACGCCCCACTTTATTCAGTTAATCTGGCTTCTCGCATCGTTCATTAACTCATGCCGTGAAATGGGTGCCAGGCCAGTTATAATCTGTAGTCCTTGACGCTATTGCATTTGCGTTGGACAAGGGTTCGCAGATATTTTGCACAGATTAAGATTCTTTTGATAGCAAGTTGGAGACTATGGCCGCTTCCAACTGAGAATCGCGACCGTCCTTCGCTGCGTCCGGATCGAACGGCACTTCGACATCCGGCACCACGCCGGAATGCTCGAATGTTTTGCCTTCCCAGGTCACGTAATTCGACACAGGGATGGTCATAAAGTATCCGTCACCAACAGAAAAACGCGAAAACCCGAGCATGGTCCCTCTCGTTCGTGTACCGACCAGTTTCGCGAGACCGTGGTCCGAGGCGAAGCCAGCCACAATCTCGGCGCCGCTGACCGTATGCTCGTTGACGAGCATCACGATCCGCCCATCATATGATCTCTTCTTTCGGCCTTCGGTCACCACAACAATCGATTTGTCGAGCTTCCGAAATTTCCAAACAGCAACTGGCAGCAATAGCCGCGATCCGGGAATACGCGTAAACTGCGGCAACTCTTCACGCCTGTATCCACTCGCCGCGCGGGGCCTCGTCAAGCTATAGCCCACAGGAATGCGCTCTGGCGTGAGATGCGTCATAAGCCGGAGGTTAGATGTCCCGCCACCTGGATTGCCTCTGATGTCAACGATCAGGCGCTCACAGCGAGACACCCGGGCGAACGCTCTGTCTATCTGATGCGCGACGTGAACGCCGATTAATCCGGGGAATTCTGCGATTCGAACATATCCGATTCCGTCCGGAAGAATTGACGATTGAGCATAGTTCTGGGGATCGCGGTGAAAAAGCCAGTGTTTGAGGCCATTCGCCGGCCGAGCGTTCAACAACTCCGGATTCACTTCTAACGTCTTCGTTCCATTTCGAGTCTCGACAATAATTCGCGACACACCGCTTGCCAAAACCGTGGGCTTAACGGGTGGGGCGATTGGTTGGCCATTGACTTCGACCAACGTGTCACCGACCACGATCTGCGCGCTCGCGGCCAAGCCGTGTGAGTGTACATCTTGAAACATCCACGCTGGTTTATCACCGTTCACGGCGTAGAACGTTGCAGCCAATAACCGCCGGAGTTCGACTTTGCGGTTTTCGTCATGCTCGAACGCCGTCGGGAAAATGCCGATGCTACGCAGATGCTCATCAATTTCTTGCTCGAAATTCGAAGTTTGCAACAGACGCGACATATCAGCCTCAAGCCGGGGGCGAAGCGAATTCCGGTATGCCGGGTCGTAGACTCGGCTTTCATAGATATTCAGCGCCGCGGCGAGTACGTTCCGCCTCACTTCTTCAGAAGGATTATTGCTTGTCATTTTGTGAATCGAACACGGGCCGATGGGATCTCCTGTGACGAAGAACCCCGCCCAAAACAGAGGTAATGCTTTTTCTCCAAACCGGTTGATCATTTCGAGCTTCGCATCCCGCAGTGCATCGCCTACCGGCATCCCCGCCGACAAGTCTTGATAGAGACGTGCCATCAGGGCGACGGTGAAGGTGTCGTCGGCAGCTGGCATCTCAACGCCATCTTCAAAATGGCGCAGAGTGACGGCGTGGTGGAATTCAATCCGGCAGCGGCGTTGTTCACGCCGGCCTGCAAGCCCTCACCAGAGAAAAGGGTGATGTCGGGCGAGGAGGTTATGCTCGCTCTCACTCTGCTTGACCTTCGTGAACGCCTAATTTTCCGGATGGCTGTGTTCGACGGTATGCGTCCGGGAGAGATCTTCGCCATCCAATTGGGAAAAATCGGCGCCAACTTCGTACTGATTAACCAGCGCCTTTACGGCAGCAATTTCGATATGCCGAAGGGACGTAAAGGGAAAAACACGGCTCGGACTGTCGCTCTTTCCCAAGGCACAATGACCGATATCGAAGTATGGAAAACATTCCTGCAGCGTCAAGATCCTAAAGCCTACCTTTTCCCATCCGAAACAGGCGTAACACCGCTGCGGCCGAACAATCATTGGAAACGGGAAGTTCGGCCTCGCCTTGAGAAGTTCGGTTTGGAATGGGTGAACTTTCAGGTGCTCCGGCGAACCAACGCGAGTCTATCTCGCAAAGCCAAAGTTGACGACAAAGTCTCAGCAGACCAGCGCGGCCACGGCCTGGGCGTCAGTCTTGGCGTCTATTCAATTAGCGACCTTGATCAAAAAATCGAGGCCGTAACGAAGCTTGAATCCGAGGTGATCGAAAGGAAAAAAGGTGGCCTCTTCGGAGCCGAACTTCTCAAAACCAGCAATCCAGAGAGGGTCCAGTAGGCTTAATGGAGTAAACGGAGTAACGGCGTGAAATCAAAAGTCTTGCAAGTTGTTGAAAAGATGGAGCGGGAGACGAGAATCGAACTCGCAACCAACAGCTTGGAAGGCTGTGACTCTACCATTGAGTTACTCCCGCGCCTGAATGGATGTTTCCATTCTAAACTACGTGATCTCCCT
>Ga0134128_10009943_pt1 | contig 11409 bp, 13 predicted proteins | sample KB31754_FD_96462 | JGI IMG/M metagenome (GOLD analysis project Ga0134128, IMG submission 96462) | Terrestrial soil microbial communities with excess Nitrogen fertilizer from Kellogg Biological Station, Michigan, USA - KB3-175-4 | ecosystem: Environmental > Terrestrial > Soil > Unclassified ...
AATACCTATCAGTTCTTTGCGCTATATGCCAATGTAGATAGTTTTACATTCAAAGAAAAATATATACCTGTACATCTGCGTCCTGAAATAGATCAGTGGATATTGTCCGCGTTGCAATCACTTGTAAAGGATGCGAACGGCTATATGGATGATTATGAACCTACCATGGCAGGACGAGCTATAGAGTATTTCCTGGATGAGCAGCTTAGCAACTGGTATGTTCGCCTTTGCCGCAGGCGTTTCTGGAAAGGAGAGTATGAACATGATAAAATATGTGCATATCAAACCCTCTATGAATGCCTGGAAACAATAGCCCTGTTAATGGCTCCGATAGCTCCGTTTTTTGCAGATTGGCTATATCAGAATCTTAATAATATAACCAAACGTAAAAAGCATGGGTCCGTTCACTTGGCTGACTATCCGGATGCAGATGAGAGCTGTATCAATAAAGAACTTGAAGAACGCATGAAGCTGGCCCAGGATATTTCTTCATTGGTGTTGTCTATTCGCAAAAAAGTGAATATTAAAGTACGGCAACCTTTGCAGAAAATACTTGTTCCAGTGTTAGATGCTCATATGAAGGAACAAATAGAGAGGATAGAAGACATAATAAAAAGTGAAGTAAACGTAAAAAAGATTGAGTATTTAACTGAAACAGAAGGATTTATCAAGAAAAAGCTCAAGCCTGACTTTAAAGCTTTGGGCGCCCGTATGGGTACGAAAATGAAGGCAGTGGCTACTGCAATAAGCCAAATGAATGACCAGGATATTGCCACTCTAGAAAAGAATAAAAAGGTTGTTTTACAAATTGAAGGTGGTAGTATAGAAATAGGAATAGAAGATGTGGATATAATAGCTGAAGATATACCCGGATGGTCGGTTGCCAATAAAGACAATCTGACCGTGGCTCTGGATATTACTATAACTCCTGAATTACAGGACGAAGGTAATGCTCGTGAATTGGTAAATCGTATTCAAAAGATCCGGAAGGAAAGTGGGTTGGAAGTAACAGACCGTATAAGCGTGGAAATAGAAGATTATCAACCATTAAAATCTGCAATAATAAATTTTAATAATTATATTTGCGCCGAAATTTTGGCAGATAATATACTGATAACATCCAATATACCGTCTGGTACTGAAATTGAAGTTAATGATGCGACTCTTAAAGTGTTAATATCTAAAAATTCTTAAGGTCATGGCTACAAAAAAGAAAGCGGCTGCGAAGCCTGTTAAAAATGCAAAGGCTTCTAAATCAGGAGCTAAGAAAGCCGTAAACAAAAAAACGGCTGGCAAAAACGCAAAGAACGCCGCCTCTTCCAAAAAAGCTGTGGCCAAAAACACGAAAAAGGTTGCTGTAGCAAAGAAACCGAAAGCACCAGCAAAAAAAATTGTAAAAAAAGCAACATCAGGTAGTAAAACAGCTTCTGCCAAAAAGGCTGTCGTAACAAAGAAGGTTGCATTAAATAAAAAAAGCAAACCTGTGAATAAAAAGACAAGTAAGACTAACCCCCCAAAGAAAGCTGCTCAAGTTAAGAAGGCTGCACCCGCCGTAAAAAAGGCTAGTGCGCCTGTTAAAAGCACAGCGTCAAAAACGGCTGTTAAAAAAGCTACTCCTGTTAAGAAAGCGGCTCCAGCTAAAAAAGTTGAGCCGATAAAGAAGGCTGTACCAGCAAAAGCTGTTGCTAAGCCAGAACCTAAAAAGGCTGCACCTATTGCGAAAAAAGAAGTGGCGAAGCCTACCGCTAAAATAGCTACAAAGCACGTGATGCCTGCAAAATCGGTTTCCTCAAGCGGAAGACCTCTAACTGCCAGTAAGCCATTACCAACGGCTACCCCAAGACCAACACCTACGCCATCAGCACGTAATGGTCGTGATGATAAAAAACCTGCTGTGATAATAGCGCATCGTCGCCTGGAAAACAAAGCAAAAGAAGCAGACGATGCAGGAAAAACAATGATTAATTACCAACCAGATTATACACGTTCAATTTTGGATCAGCCAGAACAAACAAGCGGACCAGTTTACCGCTATAGCGATGAAGAGCTAAACGAATTTAAGGAACTTATTACCGGCAGACTGGAAAGTGCCCGTAAGGAATTGATATACCTGCAGGGTCTTATTACCCGTAAAGACGAGGCAGGTACAGAAGATACTGAAAACCGCTACATGAATATGGAAGATGGCAGCGGCGCAATGGAAAGGGAACAACTCGCACAGCTTGCCAGCAGACAGATCCAATTTATCAGCCACCTGGAAAAAGCTATAATGCGCATTGAAAATAAAACGTATGGTATATGCCGTGTTACAGGCAAGCTTATAGATAAGGCTCGTCTTCGTGCTGTACCACATGCGACACTTAGTATTGAGGCCAAGAAGCTGATGGGCAATAAACAACAGCAACAACAGCAGCAATAAGTAGCAAAAAAGTAGAAAAATATAAATGCCTTTTTAAAAGGTAAAGTTGCTAAATTAGAGCCATTACTAACTATCAGGAAAGTGATGGCTTTCTATTTAGTGATATTAAAATCATGTACGCACGTTTTTTAGAAACTCAGCGATTTCGGCAAATCTGGATTTGGTTTGTTTTGCTTTTTGTATTGGCATTTCCTTTATGGCACCTGAGTCAATATCTTTTAGCACTCGAAAGACATACCCTGCATACTTCATATACCGCTCTTATTATTGGTGATATAGGATCGCTGCTGATTTTCTTACTTTTTATCAGTGTAAGATTGAAAACGAGAATAGACGAATCAGGAATATATTATCAATTCAAACCTGTGCATTTGAGAGAAAATAAAATAAGCTGGGATGAAGTTGCTGCAATTTATGTAAGAAAATATAGTCCGATTGGTGAATATGGTGGCTGGGGAATGAGATATACAAGGCATCATGGGAGAGCATATAATATTTCAGGTAACCAGGGAATGCAAATTATACTCAAAAACCAAAAGAAGATATTAATAGGTACTCAAAAATCTGAAGAGGTAAATGATGTACTAATTCAGCTAAAAAAAGCAGGCATTATAAAGGAAAATGTAGATGAATCGATAACCTCAAAAGACCGCTTTTAATTTAATGGACCAGGCAGCATTTTCAGAAACCCAAAGATTTACACAGGTATGGGCATGGATCATTTTGATTACTTCCATTATAATTACAATCGTATTTCTTGTTCGTTTTATCAGGACAGAAAGGGCAAAGAATATTAACCCGATAATTTATCTAATTTTCCTTTTGCCATTGGGATTTGGTATTCTTTTCTTTACAATGAAGCTAGAGACCCATATAGATGAAAACGGAATTTCATATCGTTTTTTCCCTTTCAGGATGAAAGAAAGTAAAATAGATTGGGACAGTGTGGAGAAGGTTTATGTTCGTGATTATAATCCGACAAAAGAATATGGCGGCTGGGGAATAAGAGGAACAAATAACAACGCTGCAGTAAATGTAGCAGGCCATGAAGGGTTGCAGATCATCTTTAAAAATGGCAAAAAATTACTGATAGGAACTCAAAAACCTGAACAAATACAAAAGCTCATCAATGAATATTCCAGGAAACATATTGTCAATACCTAAGCTCTGATTATTATTAAAGCTTAAAATTAACTGGCAATTCGAAATATACATTTACAGGCTTACCATTCTGCATAGCGGGTTTGAAAGGAGGCATTTTTGAAATTATTCTTACTGCTTCACTATCCAGCGAGGGATACAGATACTTTGTCACAACCGGCTCACTTACTTTGCCTGTAGTATCTATCAAAAATTTTACTTTCACTATTCCTTCAATATGCTTCTTTTTGGCATCTGCGGGATAAACTATGCTTTTTGATAAGTAGGACCTTATGTCAACTGAAGGTTTAGGTGCTTGTGGCGCAGGACCATTTATTCTAAACTCAATAGGCAAGGTATAATCGGTCCCCTTTCTTTTTCCAGGGATGCTTCCAGGGGTCCATTTAGGCATTGTGCGTACTACTCTCACGGCCTCGCTATCCAATAATGGATGTACTGAATGCACCACTTTAATGTCTCCAATATTACCCATGGAATCAACCATAAAATTTAGCATCACCCGGCCCTGGATCCTTGCAGCTCTTGCCGCAGGTGGATATTTTACATTTTTTTGCAAATACTCGCTAATGTCTACGGAGGGCGTGGGCATTTGCTCTTCGTATTTAAAATCAGATGGGGCAGATATTGATTTATTCTGTGCAAATGTGTGTTGTGATAAACAACATGCCGTTGCGATAAGGAAGGTATAGATTAATTGCTTTTTCATTATTGTATTACTATGCTAAAGATAATGTTATCATTTCTATTGTAAAACATATTTAATTAAAACAATGATTTTTTTAACAGTATAGATGAATAATAATTTTAATTTTCTCCCGTTTTTCTTAGATTAAATCTATATCTTGTAGCTGACTCATCCATAATAACGTTCATGAAATATCTAACAGAAATTACAGATCCTGTTGAGGCAAAAACTGTCAACAATTCAAGCTTAAACAAAATATTCAAATCAATGATACGCGATGAAAGAGACTTGCCTTTTGTCTATCTATCTATAAGTATAACACTCACTTTAATACCACTTTCTGTATTATTATATCTGCCGTCTATATCCGGATGGATCTGGTGGCTAATGGCCGCTGCATATCTCTACCTTAATAACTTTTATTTTAAAGGCCCTTTTGGGCTTATGCTGCATTGCACCAGCCACAGAGCTTTTTTTAAGAAAGAATATAGGATATTGAATCATTATCTACCCTGGGTGCTTGGGCCATTCTTTGGTCAAACGCCAGAAACTTATTATACGCACCACATCGGTATGCATCACCCCGAGAATAATATGCCTGATGATGATAGCAGCACAATGTTTTTTCAACGGGATTCTCTAAAAGGATTTACAAAATACCTGGCAAGCTTCTTCTTTGTGGGTATTATCCATCTTGCCAATTACTTTATAAAAAAGAACAGGAAAAAGTTAATGTATCGGTCTTTAAGGGGAGAGTTTCTGTTTATTGCTTTATGTGTTGGCTTGTGTTTTATTAACTGGCCGGCAACGTTGGTAGTATTTATTCTTCCGTTTGTGATATCCCGCATTATAATGATGATGGGTAATTGGGCACAGCATGCGTTTATTTGCGCCAATGATCCTGAGAATGCTTATAGGAACAGTATTACCTGCATTAACACCAAATACAATCACAAATGTTGGAATGACGGTTATCACATAAGCCATCATATAAAACCGTCAATGCACTGGACAGAACATCCTGTATATTTTAAGAAAACCATCAATGAATATGTGGCAAACGATGGTATCGTGTTTGATGGCATACATTTTCTGCATGTTTTCGTTTACCTGATGCGCAAGAGATACGATTTGCTTGCTAAGCATTTTGTAAATATCGGTGACCGCTTTGCAACCGACGAAGACATCATTTCATTTTTGAAAATACGTACCACAAAAATACCTGCAATGGCTTATCTGGCGGTTAATGAGCCTATTGCTGCAAGCAACAGGCTTGAGAAGGCTCTTTAATCGTATTTATCAAAATCGCAGGCTTTGATTTACCAAAATATATAATTAAATTTGTTGGAGTGGCCTTTTAAGAATTCTGATCTTTATTATTTTATATCCTTCAGTTTACTACAATTGCCAGCATGAATAAAATTTAAATCATTAAAACAAACGTCATGAACATTTATGTAGGCAACATCAGCCACCAAAGTAGTGAACAGGATCTAATGCAATTGTTTTCTCAATACGGGAATGTAAAATCTGCGAAAATAATAAAGGATAATTATACAGGGCAGTCACGCGGATTTGCCTTTGTAGAAATGGATGACAATGGGGCAGCAACTCAGGCAATAAAAAGCCTCAATGAAACAGAGTTTATGGGGCGCAATATCATCGTAAACGAGGCTCGTCCTAAATCACCTTCAAGTGGTGGTGGTAATAGAGGCGGCGGCGGTGGTTTCAATAGAGATAGAAACTATAACAGGAATTTTTAATCATCTTACGATCAATGATCGATAAATAAAGCGGGATGTATGTCCCGCTTTATTATTTAAGTATAGTGTTGATTAAGACTTGTGAATGAAGATTTGGGTGATGTATATTTTACCATCGCTGCTACTGGCTATGCCAATGCCGGTAAGGTTGAAGTTCCCCTCAATATTTCTACGATGTCCGGGACTGTGTAGCCACAGGTTTACTGCTTCGCGAGCGCTGGTAACACCATCGGCTACGTTTTCTGCACCTGCATTTGCCGGGCTTAGCTCTTTTAATAAGTTACCAATACGTTCATCAAAACCATCGTGGCCGAAAGGAACTACTTTTTGTGCCATGTTGCTGCTATGTATTTCTGCAGCTTGTGAAATAACATTATTCATTTGCAAGGGAGCCAGGCCCATGCTATCGCGATGCTCATTCACGTACCTAAGAACTTCTTTTGCGAACGAAGCATCATTCCGCTGGCTTTGTGCTAAGGAGAAAGAAGGTAAAAAGGATATTACCATTAATAGAAAGCAGAAGACAATAATCCGGTTTATTAATTCAGTTATTTTCTTCATCAGAATCCTCAAAATATGTGTAATGCAATTTGCAGAAGTGCAGTGAAATAACAAGAAATTATTTAGTTAAAAAAAAGAGAAGGGATTTTATTTACATAGTCTTTAACATTAAAATTAATGCTTAGCAATCGATTTTGAAACAGATTTGCTGCTGCTCTTTTTTGTTACTTTTTCGGTAGATTGATTGTCGCTGTCAAGATGGAAAATTATGGGTAGCGTCATATATACACTTACCTGACTGCCGTCATTCTCGGCTGGTTTCCATTGTGGCATATAGCGGATAACGGCAACTGCCGCTCTATCGAGGAGGGGATTAACAGAATGCACGACCATTGGTTTTACAACGTTCCCATTTGCATCCACTACAAATTTTACAATTACACGTCCCTGTATATTATTCGCAACTGCATCATCCGGATAAATGACCGTGTTGGAAATATAGCTTTGCATACTATCTGTTCCACCAGGAAATTCAGGCATAGTGGCTGCAGAGTTTAAAATAGTATTATTGTCGGAGGCTGCTTTTGTATTTTGTCCGTAGGCAAACGATGCAAATAGCAATGAAAAACACAACAATATGCAAGTTGTAAATTTCATATGAAAGCATTTAGAAGGTGAAGAATAAGAACCTTTCAGCTTTATATAAAGATAATAAACTAATCTATGATAATGTATTTTATTTGGCTGTAAGCAGGGTGAAAATTGGGGTAGAAACTAATAATTAGTAGTCTAAAACTGATGATATTTTTCGTTTTATCAGCAGTTATTATTTAATTTTAATAGAACATTTCACCCATTATAAAATCAATGCGCTATGAATGAGGGATTCGATGTAACACTAACATACAATGACAAGCCGGTAGAGGGCCATATCTGGACAAATACAGATTACGAACATGCTGCTAAGCAAGAAATAGTATGGAATGTAGAGGCATTTAAAATAGATGGCTGGCCAAAGTTTATAATGACCATAATACAAATGCCCGACGGTACATTTGTAGAGAAGGATAGGGATCCGCTAATGACCACTTCATTGCAATACCTGGTTGATATTATAAAAACGGAAGAGCATCCAAGGTATGCCTAAAGCTTAGGGAAGAATGATATTGTCATTTTCATCGAACTGCCAGAATGGATTGTACGCTATTTCCCAGACATAGCCATCCAGGTCGGCGAAATATCCGTTGTAGCCACCCCAGAATACTTTTTGGCCATTTTTTAGAATTTTGGCTCCTAATTGTTTGGCTGTTTCCAGCACCTCATCAACTTCTTGTTCACTTTTTGTATTATGTGCCAAAGTGATACCCGAAAAACCACTTCCTTCAGGGCTTATTTGGGCATCTTTTGCCAGTAAGTCTTTAGGATATAATGCTAATATAATTCCCCCCAAAGGAATGAATGCCACATCATCACCGCTATCTTTGGAAATGTTCCATCCAAGCCCGTCTTTGTAAAATGATAAAGATTTTTCAAAGTTGGATACTCCCAATGTTATAAGGGTCATTTTTGCTCTCATAATATCTTTTTATGAAATTACTATTTGCGCGATAAGAGTGGCTTTTTTGTGAATATCTTAATGAAAGGATAAATAGAGAAATAAAAAGTAGCTGTAATTTTAAATTCTAAATTTTATCCCATGGCAAAAGTTCCCGAAGGTTACCAGGCTGTAATGCCTTATTTAATTCTGGATGGCGCTACAGAATTTATAAAGTTTACACAGAAAGTATTTGGCGCAGAAGAAAAAATGAAAGTGATGCGTAATGAAAATACTGTGATGCATGCAGAAATAAGCATAGGTGGTAGTGTGATCATGTTTGCAGATAGCACGGATCAATATCCTGAGCAGCCGGGAGTGTTTTTCATCTATGTAGATAATGCTGATGATACATACAAAAGTGCGCTTAGCGAAGGCGCAACAGTAGTATCAGAATTGACCAACCAGGATTATGGTAGATCGGGTGGGGTAATGGATACTTTTGGTAATACCTGGTATATTACCACGATGCAGTAGTGAGTATATACAAAGCCCCGTGATATTACGGGGCTTTGTATTATTATATTAATATTGTTTTAGCCGACAGTAAGAACGAAAAGCAAAGGATTCCACGTAAATTGAGCCGACGTACATACATTGCAACTTGCTAAATCAGCATTTTGTGGGCATGATGGCAAACTACCCGAACTTCCTACCTGGGCACAAATACTTGTGCAGCCTTGCACAGCCCAACAACAAGTAGCAATAAAGTTGGTTGTAGTCCAACTAAATGCTACAGAATGGCCAGGTGCCACTACAGTAGCAGCCAATCGTACAGTACCTTTAGTACAACTACCATTATCATTCCAAACAGTAAGAACTACAGGACAACTTTCGTTGTTGGTAAAAGTGCTGGAGCCTCCGGATGCAAAAACTTTTGTTACACTTGCAATTGCAAGCAAAAGCAGAATTAGATACTTTTTCATTTGTAAACGTTTAAAGGTTAAAAAAAGGATTATCAGTACATCCAAGTTATAAAAATATTTTGAAAAAATACCACTTAACAATTATTTAATATGTGTGGACGTTTATGATTATTTATTTGAACAAAATACAATTTTATAATTGTTAATTCTCCCATTGTTTCTTATTTGCAAAATATATAATCCTAAAAGGGTATTGACAGGCCTTATGGTTCTCGTTATGCCCTCATTATTTTCACTTATACTCATTGATTGGCCTAATATATTGATCAGCTTTATTTGTGCTTGTTCATAACCAACTGGGATGTTTACGTGTACAATACCATTGCTCATGGTTGGATAAACCTGTATCTGCTGTTCCGCATTGATGCTGGTCACATAAGTTGGGGTATCCTTATTTAATTTTACAACCCATACGTCACCATCATCAGTGCCGAAAGTGGAATCGTGATAACCTGTAACTTCTCCATCTACGGATTCAGTAAAACCAGTTACTGCATAGCTACCGTCGCTGTTTTGTATAATAGAATTGGCTTGATCTGTGAACGATCCGCCAAGACATTTTTGCCATTCGAGACTATCATTAGGCATCAGTTTTATAACCCAATAATCATAATTGCCATGATTGCCATGCACATCGCCATCTAATGAAGTGGTTGTTCCGGCCACAATATAACCCCCATCACTTGTTTGCTGTATTGAGTTGGCAAAATCTGCGCCTGTACCACCATAGCATCTTTCCCAGCTAATGGCTCCTGTGTCATTTGTTTTTACTATCCACGTATCCGAGACACCGTGATTACCTGTAACATCACCATCAGTAGAATTAGTTGAACCTGCAACTATATAGCCACCATCGGTTGTCTGAACAATTGAATTTGCCTGATCCCCATCAGTTCCACCAAAACACTTTTCCCATGTTATATTTCCGGTACTATTTATTTTCACTACCCAGTAATCCGAAGTAGTTCCGCTATGGTTACCGGTGACATCTCCATCAGTAGAATTGGTTGAGCCAGCTATGATATAACCTCCATCGGTTGTTTGAACAATAGAATTGGCAACTTCTCCGTTAGAACCACCATAACATTTTTGCCACATAATGCCACCGGTATCATCCAGTTTTACTACCCATATATCAAGACTTCCGCCCGCAGAACCATGTAGACCAGTAACATCACCGTCTGTAGAATTGGTCTGGCCAGCTACAATATAACCTCCATCAGAGGTTTGAATAATGCTATATGCTTCTTCGTTGTTGCTTCCGCCTAAACATTTTTGCCATATAATGGCGCCAGTTGATGAGAGCTTTACTATCCACATATCATCAGTGCCACTTATGGGAGAATGAAGCCCGGAAACATCACCGTCTGTAGAATTAGTTGATCCGGCCATAATATAGCCGCCATCTGTGGTAGCAGCAATGCTAAGAGCTACATCGCTTCCCGACCCTCCCAATGCTTCCTCCCAAACAATATTGGAATCCTTCAAATTAATAACCCACGCATCCCCTGCGCCACCATGGAAGCCTGTAACATCTTTATCACTCGAGGCAGTAAGGCCGGCTATAATGTATCCATTATTTGCAGTTGTCTGTATACAATTACCGATATCTCCGAAAGTGCCACCATAGGTCTTTTCCCAATTGAGAGCCGGAGCTTGAGCATTAAGGGTAGTAGCAGAAAAAATAAAAGCAATGAGGCATAAAACATTAAAGTAAACTCTGTCTGATAATAGGTAGTAATTTTTCATAAAAGATTATTAGGTTAAGTAAATTTAAAGGTTTTTTAATAAACGTTATTAAAAAAAACTAATCATATCCTAAAATTAATTTGTAATTGCCCCATTGAAAATAATGTTATCTTTTCTCAAGCAGATTGTTGAGCAAAGGAGTAATTGAAAATGCTTTAAATGGCTCAGGCCGTTACCTGCCAGAAAACAAAAAGTATCACTTTGCCTCTGCATGAGTTATTATTAAGGTAATTGCTATCAAAAGTATTAATGGCAAAAGGGATGTAGAATTGACCTAAGTAGGTGCTGTTAATTGAGCTATAATAGCTTCTTAATTTTGCTAATTCAGATGAATCAAACATTTTATCCACATGAATAGTATCTTTAAGTGGCCATGCTTGATATTGTACGGGTGCAGCATAGCTTATTAACAATAGAACATGCAAAATAGGCTAAGGAGGTAGAGCATATGTGAATAAAATAACCTTGATTTATCTCGATGAAATTTTAATTAAGATAAGAAATTATAATTCTACTTATATTCTAAAACCATGAACGATAATTTAAATATCTGCGAAAGTGAAAGCCTCATCCGATTTCCTGACTGCGATCCGTTTAATCACCTGAATAAC
>Ga0134128_10009945_pt1 | contig 11408 bp, 8 predicted proteins | sample KB31754_FD_96462 | JGI IMG/M metagenome (GOLD analysis project Ga0134128, IMG submission 96462) | Terrestrial soil microbial communities with excess Nitrogen fertilizer from Kellogg Biological Station, Michigan, USA - KB3-175-4 | ecosystem: Environmental > Terrestrial > Soil > Unclassified ...
AACTTCGGCAGCCAAACGCCCTGCGTCATCCGCGTCTGCTCGATAACGAGCGCCGCGCCTGGCTTCAAAGAAACGAGCAACCCGCCCGCCATCTTGAAACCTTCCGCAAGACGCGCCTCCAACCTGATCACCTGCTTATCGATCGGATCGATCCATACAACACCGACCAGCTTCGCAATCAAACTCTCTTCGCGCGTCTTCGGCTTGAATCCCTCTCGTGGGCGAAAATCAAAAACGATCGTCTCGCGTCCATCAAGAACCTCGCGGCGCGGGGACACAAAATCACACACCTTCAAAAACGGCGAGATCTCCGCACCTTCGGCTTTCTTCTTCTCGCGCTCGGCCCGTCGCTGGGCCACCTTCTTCTCGTCTTTCTCTTTCTCGCGTTCGGCTTTCGCAAACTCCTCCTGCACGCGCTTGTCTTCCTTTGCCGCCTTTTCGGCAGAAAGTGGTACGCCGTTCTCGCTGATCAACTTCTGCACCGGTTCGCGATTCGGCAACGGATAGACTTCGTAAACTTTGATCGTCTCCTTCTTCATTACGCCTTTGTCGTTGATCTCTCGATCAGTTTCAGTTTGCCTGAACGCGTATTCTGCTACACGTTTGTCGATCTCGTCCTGGTTGGCGATGACTTCGCGCCACAATGCGGCAACGTCGAGGTTTTCAGTCGCTGCCGGTGGATCGAAAACACGATCGTCGATGCCTGTGTCGTACTTGACGCTTTGCAACAGCAATGTCAGTTCGCCGGGGCCATCGAGGTTCATGCGAACGCGATGCGGTTCGAGGATGCCGCGCTCCGACCGGTAATCATCAAACAGTACACGCGTCTTTTTTACGTCGCCAGTGATCTTTGTGAGCAGCGACGTCTTCACGCTGAAGTAATACTGAAATCGCGCGCCGCCACGCGTCGAGAACTCGACGATGTGCGCGGGCTCTGAGCCGAGATCGCCGAGCGACACGACGCGGGCGAGCACGTTGGCCTTTTTGAAGTTTACGAGACGCGAGGAGTCGAGTGCGGCGCGCAGCTTGGCCGCGGCGCTTTCTGGACCACTCAGAGTACGCAGTTGACGATCGAGACCGAGCTCCCACGCTGAGCGCGCGTTAGTCGCGGAGATGATCTGACCGTTGCCGAAGGTCAGTTCCCAACGTTCCGACGCGGGCTCTTTTCGCTGCAGACGAGCGATGCCGAACGGTTGATCGTTGAAATGGATGATCCATTCGTAAGTTGCGTCCTTCAGCGCGCCGGCAGACTTCTTGCCACCGATCGCTTTCAGGTAGTTGTCGACGATCTTCTCGGCTGAGGGGAGTTTTTTCTGAGCGACAGCTGGCGGCGCCGTTACGAAGAGCAACAGCGCCACTAAAAGCAATCGAAGTTGGGGGAACATAGAATCAAAGACTTACTTCTTCGTCGCCGCTTTCCGGGCCGCTAACTTCTTCGCACTTACCCCTTTCGTCGCGCTTGCCTTCTTCGTGGCCTTTGTTGATTTCCTGGCCTTCGCGGTTGCTTTAACGACGGGCCGGAAATCGTGGGCGGCATTTTCAGGCGGCGTCCCAGGGATTAACATACCCTCCGCTTTCTCTTCTTTCCCAGCCACTGCTTTCTGATTCTCGCTATATTCAAACTCATTGAACTGTCCACCACGAACCTTGTATCTATCTATATTCTTGGTCGCATCCTTCGGCATAAGTTCCCTCCTGTTTGTTCGATCCCTCCCGCTTGACACTGCAAACACGGCATTCGTATAGTGCAATTGCCTTCTGGCATCAGCAATTCTCGCCTTAGCCGGCTTAGCTCAGTTGGTAGAGCGTCTGATTCGTAATTAGAAGGTCGCCGGTTCAACTCCGGCAGCCGGCTCCACGTAATCTAAACTCCAGAACACGTAAGCGCAATAATGAAGGAGCTTGTGGCATGTAGGGCACTAGCTTCGTGAGTCAAACTGTGTGCTAAACTAAGCACGTTGGTATTAGGTAATTATGCAGAGCCTCATCGTTAAAATAAGCAATCCTGATACAGTTCACGCTATTGCAGAGGCAGCGAAGCGCCAGGGAACCACTCCTGAAGCCGCCGCTTTGGAACTGCTTGAAACAGCGGTTCTCGCTCAGAAACCATTTGAGCAAATCGTCGAGCCGATCGCGCAAAGCTTCGATGAAAGTGGGATGTCAGAAGAAGAACTCGACGACCTCGTAAAGCAAACCCAAACCGCCATCCGCGAGGAGAAACGCCGGAACAAATAGGCGATGCCCGAACTTACTCCCCGCGTCGTCTTTGACTGCAATCTCTTCGTTCAAGGAATCGCCAACCGTAACAGCCCAGCGCGCAAGGCACTGAGGCTGTTTTTCAATGGAGAAATATCGCTCTTTGTGAGCGAGCCAATCATTCGTGAGTTCGGGACGTATTGAACCGCGCGGAGCTTCGTCGCAAACTGCCGGGCATCAATGACCGCATCGTCAATGCCTTTCTAACGAAACTGGAGGCAAAGGCGATTCTCGTCGCTAACGTCCCCGAGGAATTTCATTACGAACGCGATCCCGATGATGAGATGTATATCAATCTCGCCATCGTCAGCAATGCGCCATATCTTGTGAGCCGGGACAAGGATCTTCTTGACCTAATGACCACATCAACAGACATGGCCCGGCAGTTCCGTTCACGGTTTCCATTCCTGCGAATAATGACGCCTGGCGACTTTATCACAGCCATTGAATCATCGAGTGCCGCCCGGTGATGATGACGGCAAGGGGTTTGCAGGATCTCACATACGCCTTCCGAATAGACCGGGGGCTTTCGATTTTATGAGCGAAGAAAACTATTTAGAACGGATGGACCGACAGTTTGCGGAAGAACAAAGATTCAACCGTCATATCCGTGGAGAAATCATTAACGCAGCAGTAGCGGTAGAAAGCAGCATTGAGGAGATTATTGCCGAGCATTTCTGTGAGCCAGCATCAAAAGCACTTTTCATTTCATTAGTGTTCGTGGTCGGCCAGGTTACCTTTTCCCAAAAGATTCTAATTCTCAAAAAACTATTCAAAGACTCATACCCTGACTTTGTGACTACATTCCCACGGCTCTTCAATGGTTTGGAAAAACTACGAGAACTCAGAAACAAACTAGCGCATTCAAAGAAGGGTTTTCCGAAAGGTCCAGATGCGAGAGCATACATGATGGGTGAAATTGAGTCCTTACCAAAAGGCATTTACTTGGAATACTACAAAGACGGTGAAGTAAAACAGGAGTTCATATCGGAAGAGAGTTTTAATAAAACAGTCAAGCTAGGTTACTTTTATCAAAGCGTTCTGTTTTACATCGAAATGGAAGTTAAGAACCGTAGGCGTAAATCAAATAATATTAATTTCAGAATCGCCCTGAGAAGTTTAAGAAAAGACCAACCGGACTTAGTAAAGTAGTCCGTGAGCGAGTGCCTTTTACCGGTGGTGGCTTTTGTGAGCGAAACTGACACATTTGATAAGACTCACTACTACAACACACTCAAGCTCGGAATCAGCCTCACGGCAATTCTTCACCACGGACAAGATTCAGTTGAATGTGAAGCGATATCAGACAGGGATTCCAGCCACTGTATCTTCAAATCGAGCACGGTCACGATCGAAGTCTTTTGGGTATTCGGTTAGAGGTGACAGTGTATTTCGCTGCGCATGAGCAATTCACGAGAGGCGTCTTAGGAAGAATTGGCTGGCTCGACCGCGTAAAGTTGGGTCTCATTGATTATGAGGCAAAGTTACTGCTCAGTCCTTATTTCTAAACCAACCTTCTGGCGATCTCGGACGCTTATCCACACCGTCGAGGCCAGGCAATTCGAACAAACACACGACTAACACCTGTTGCCCTGACTGAGAAAAACACATACACTTCGCGTTCGTTTCCCATTCCTACCCATTAGGATCTCACGAATGATTGATCAACTCCCAATAGCCCTGAGTATCCTTGGTTGTATTTTCTTGCTCGTTTCACCGGAGATGATAAACGCGATTGCCGGCCTTTGGGCATGGGGGCTGCTCATTGCGGTTGTTGTTGTCCTCTTTATTTTCAGAACACCGGTTGGTCAACTCGTAAGCAGTGTGGTCAAGCTTCTGGAAAATATCGTGACGCGTTCTGAGGATGCCGATATAGCATTTAAAGCTGGCCAAGTAGAAGTAGCGGTTAAGGCATCATCACAGATTGTCGCTGTAGCACCTGAGCAAGCTCCCCCACCAGCTGACTCGGAAACTCCTGTCGAAGCCGCAATATCTTCCAATACAACCCAAAATCTGGTCTCTCAGATGTTCGATGCTGTGCGAAAGCGCAGTGCTGATGAGATCGATGCAATATACAAAAAGATGAAAGAAACCGAAACCGACCCAGAAAAGAGAATTCAGCATGAGGCACTCTACTGGTACTCAAGATTTGAAGTAGGCGACAAGTCCGCCATAACGAGCTTAGAAGAACTAGCTAAGCGAGAATCGTCCGCAGATCCGTTTGTTTGGCTCGGATTCTGCTATGAGGCCGTGTCCGATTTTAGAAGGGCTGGCGAAACTTATGAAAGCGGATTACAAAAACTCACGGATCCGAAGCAAAGAGGCATTCTGTTAACGTATGCGGCCACCGCGTACACAAACATCGGCCAAGCAGACAAGGCCGCAACTTTACTTACGCGAGAACTTTCGGTCCAGACCGACCGCGCGACATTGTCGGGACTCTATAAAGCTTTAGCGAATGTGTATAAGGAAGCGAATAAAACACATCTATATTTATTAGCCGTTGAAAAGGCGATCGAATCGGACCCAAATAACGTGGACCTCTTATTTGACGCTGCCTATGCGCTCAACGAATCGCGGTTCCGAGCACTGTCACTACTACACTACCAGTCGATTCTAGCCTTTCAACCTGATAACGCTGGTATTCTTAATAACATCGGCGTTTTATATCAAGCCCTTTCGATGCCTATTCGATCTGTCGCTGCTTACAAAAAAGCGATGGAGTTCGGAAATACCTTGGCATCGGCAAATGCTGCCTACCTACTAATGAATGCAGGCTTTAAAAATGAAGCACAGAAAATTTTGGATGAAGCCAAGCTTGCTACAGATGTACACCCTAATGTAGGGGGCGCAATGAGTGCTCTTTCTGAAAAGACCGTGAAAGAGGAAGAACAGCGAGAAACGGTCCTTGATTCTGGATTAAAGCAACAAGAGTTTCTACGAACGTGTGCCCACGAGTTTTTTGATTCTGAAAATGTTTACGGATTTGAGGGCGTGTGGATCTTATCTGGCGGCTACGAGGTGACCTCCAGCCGTACGGATCGCCAACTTGAGATGACTTGGGAGGTTGGGAAAAAGAAGCGGCGATTGATCGGCCAAATTTCTGGGAGTGCTGCTCTAGTTTCTTACGAAGAGATGCAATACGGACAAATAAGTGGGACTGAACTGATGTTCAGCGAGATCAGTTCAGGTTACGCAGTAGTTTCGGAATCGGTGATGGAAATTATGTTATACGGGTCAGATGGTTCCCCATCATTTTGGCGTCTCGACAGACAGACTAAGGTTGAGACGCAGTTGTGACGCGAATTTAGATAAGAGCATCCGGAGCGATAAAGCTCCGTATAGAATCTTCAAAAACCCCCGCAAAACCGCTATGGCTGCAACCTGTTGAATTGAATTTACTTGCTCTTACCTCATTGGTCTGATTCGTAATTAGAAGGTCGTCGGTTCCGGCAGCCGGCAGCCAGTAAATCTAAGTTTGTACAACAATCCAGCGCAATAATGAAGGCGGCCCTGAGCCGCCTTAGTTGCGCGTACGCTTGAATGAGTTGTTGAAGGTCGCCGCTTATAGCCACCGGTACTTAAACCCCGGGTCGCTCCCAAGAGAGTAGGCGAACTCGATCCGGGTTCCGCCTCTTGTCCAACTAAAGTCATGCAAGATAACAGGGTGGGTTAGTCCTGTCTCATACTCCTCAAGCACAATCGACTCGAAAACCCTGATCGTCGTTCTAAGCATTAATCCCAGATTCCGATCCACTCCTCCTGGAATATCGAGCACTACTGTTGGCAAGCAAGTGTCATCCCGATTGGCACCGGCGGCTAACTCAAGTATTCGACCAAGATTCATCCTCACCTGGTGAGCCTGCGGCAAGAACTCTTTACCCGGATCATAAAGACACGCATCGATGGTTATCTGCTCGGGGATGAAGATGCCGCCCGGTCGCAACTGCGGAGCAAGATTGAAGGTAATAGCTGCCTGCGGTTCCTTCTCCAGCGCCCTTTGCATCGTCTCGGTGATGATTACATGTGGCTGATCTTGAGGTACGTATGATGCGGCATCCGCCTGAATATAATTGCGCACAAAGTCTCTCAGCTCGAAGGTTTGACAAATACGCTCTACAGATTTCAGAGAACGGCAGTGTATATCGAGCAATGTGAACTGAACTTCGCTGGCGCTGAATTGTGTAGCCAAAGGAGTGGCTAAAGTAGCGAATGGACCACACCCAGCATATAAAACCTCAATCCTCTCGTTCGGGAACCGCTTTTGCGCCTCAATTAACGCAGCATAAGCGCCTCTCAAGAATTTAGCGGTCCGGGCATAGTCGAGGACACACTTGGCAGCATCATTTGGGGAAAGGGCTTTCCCATTTTGAAGAAGAGTATGTTGTGAATCAACGGGATTACTCGAATCATCTACCCCGGTGAGATTTGAGAAGAGGGAGTGTAGTCGTGTTGCTGCTGCCCTGAGACGTTCCTGGCCGTCTGCTAAAAGTAACTCATCTGTGATTTCTTTCAACTGATGGAAATAAGAGTTACTCAAAACGATACGCGCACTCCAAGCTGTATCTCACGACCCGGTGTAGCCGCCTCTGTGATTGTGCCGAATTGCGGAGTGTTCACGAAGCGGTTGGGGGTGCCGAGGTTGGTGTGGTTCAGGGCGTTGAAGGCTTCGGCGCGGATTTGAAGCTTCACTGTTTCGGTCATTGCGAATTCTCGTTGTAGAGCTAGATCCAGTGTCTGACGTCCGGGACCATACACTGTGTTGCGGCCGACGTTGCCAAACGTGAACGCCGCCGGCGTGCTGAACGCCGCTGTGTTGAACCACCTGTCTGCCGTGCGACTGTTCGCGTCAAAGACTGGCTGGCCCGTGTAGTTTGCACGGATCGGGTTTTCACCGAGTAATGTACCTGCATTCGCGGTATCGCCAAAGACCGAAATCGTCAACGGGAATCCAGACTGTGCCTGGTAGATCGCCGACAACCGCCAATCCCTGGTGACCGTATGAGCGAAACCGCTTTTGCCTAACGATGGCAGACTGTAGACCGCACTGAATGCGAAGCGATGTCGCACGTCGCAGGCGAGTCCTTTCTCGAGTCCGAGATTGAAGTTGTTCTGCGGCGCAGCCGATTCAAACATCGGTGAACGAAAGTCAGGAGCATCGCTCAGGTTCTTTGAAAACGTGTAATTCGCAAGGAAGGTCAAACCTTTCGAGAACCGGCGGCGGACGTTTACGTAGCCCGCGTGATACCAACTCTGCGCGGAGTTCTCGAGCAGATTAATACCACTCACCGGGAAAGTCGTGTTTGCAATCGTGATGTTATCCGGCAAAACCATACCCGGTAGGAAGCTCAGCGTTGTGAACGGGCGACGTGGCCCAATCGCGCCTGGTCCAGCCGGCGCATTATTGATCAGATGAGAACGCTGCAAGTGCAGACCATGCGAGCCAAGATATCCGAGCTCGAGGGTTGTTTCCGCACCGAGACTCTTTTCAACCGAGCCGCTCCACTGCTCGATGTACTGCGGCGGCGCGTTGAGCTCGAACGCGGCAAAGCTAACAGTCGTAACACCAAGCACCGCTGGTCCAAAGTTCAAATGGTTGGCAACAATGCCCGCCGCCGGAGTGAAGTTGTCGCTCTGTTGAGTTTCCGGAAAGACGAACGGCACGTTGTGACGTTGATTACACCACGTGTTCATATCGACAGGCGTGAAGAAGATGCCAAACGCCGCGTGCAACACGAGACCGTGCTTATGAAGGTTATGTGAAAGGCCAAAGCGCGGCGCAAATCGCAGCTTATTCGCCTCGTTCAATCCTTCGGGAAATCCCTGTTGCCCACCGATAAATACAAACGGACGGCCGTTTTGAAAAACGAGATTCGTGTTTGCGTAACGAATGTCCACGAGTGGGCTCATGTATTCATAGCGCAGCCCGATCTGGATTGTCGTGTCACGCGTAAGTTGAAAACTGTCGTGCACAAAAGCATCTGCATACCACTGCCGCAACTGCATCTGCGGGATGCCGGCCTGTCTTTGCTTCACCGCCGGCAGTCCTAACAGGAAACTTGCGAGCGCCGAACCGGTACCATCGTTGGTAGCGGTTTGCGTAGTGAATCCGTTGGTGAACTGGTAGTAACCTCGATTCTGGAAAAAGCCCCACATGGGCCAGATGAAACGGCGATAGCTGGCGCCAAACTTCAAGCTGTGTCTTCCCTTTTGCCACGTCAGCAAGTCACGGCCTTCGATGACCGTGTTCCACATATGCATCGGTGTCGCGACGAATGAATCACCCATTCCTGAATAACCCTGGACGTTGAACCACGGCGCGCCGAATGCCCCCTCACCGCCGAAGCCGACGCCGGTGATTCCCAACTCCGAAATGATATCGTTCGTAAAACTGTTTTCAGACGTTCGATGCATCGCGAGTCGCGATCCTGTAACCGTGGCGATGTTCACGAGGTTCGGACTGATGATCTTGGTCCATCCGATCATGGCGTGTTGGGCCAGGTTGTGGTGAAGCGCGCCAAAACCGGGCAGGTTCTGCGGAGTAAAACCTCGCTCGCTGCTGAATGAGTAACGCGCAAACAGACTGTCGCCGTCGCTGAGTGTTTGATCGAAGCGAATCGTCGCCTGATCCGTGACGTGATGCGCGTTGCGCACGTCGAGATAATTATTGCAGTCCACACCCGCGCCCACGACTGTAGGCGCGCCCATCATCGTCATTCCACATCCCATCATTCCCATTTCGAGATTGGGCCGCGGAACGTATTTACGCAGGAACGCCTGCGCTTTCGGATCGATCATGTTCTGCGGTATGACACCTCCCGCAAATTCATCGCGAATGACCTGCGGATTGCTTGGGCTAACGGGTCTCGCCGGATCGAAATTCGGATTTGGATGAGACGCGAAGGGGTTGTAGATCGTGGCGCCGCTCATCTCGAAGTTGCCGTTTATCTCATCCTCAGTCGGCACGGTAGCGATCATTGTTTGCGACTTCGTATGCCGCAGCCCCTCGTAGTTGAAAAAGAAAAAACTCTTATTGCGAACGATTGGACCACTAAACGAGCCACCGAAGTTGTTGCGCACGAGATGATTCGACTCATCCATCTCGTTGAAAGTGCGAGCGTCGAACGCGTCGTTGCGCAAGAACCCATACGCCGTTCCGTGAAACTCATTCCCGCCGGTACGCGTCACGATGTTGACCTGGCCACCGCCTGCACCGCCGAGCTCAGCCGAATAGCTTCCCGTTTGGACTTTGAACTCCTGAACGCTATCAGGTGATGGACTGAGATTGAGTGTATTGAAAGTGGGATCGGTGTTTGTTGCGCCGTCAAGCAGGAAATAGTTTGCGTTAGGACGATTGCCACCGATGCTCACGGCAGAGCGTTGGCCGGGACGCCAGTAAAGCGGGCTCATGTCGCCGGCTTGAGCGCCATGAGACTCGTGCGCTCCCGGCACGGAGAGCACGAGATCGATGAGCATGCGGCCGTTCAAGGGAAGATTCTGGACCGCTGTCGGTTCGACCACTTCTCCAACGGATGCATCAGTCGTTTTTAGAAGATTCGCCGAATCCGATCTTACGTCTACAACGCTGGTGTTGAGGGCGCCGACCTTGAGCGTCAAGTCGATTGTGCGCGTCTGGCCCACTTCGAGTGTTACCTCCTGCGTGAGCGGGGCAAACCCCGTTGCTTTCACAGTGAGCACGTAATTGCCGGGAAGTAACCCGCTGATCTGGAAGATGCCGAGGTCGTTGCTCGTCGCCTGACGGGAAGAGTTAGTGCTCACCGAGCTGAGCTGGAGCGTGCAGCCAGCCACAACTTGTCGCTGCGGATCGAAAACGGTGCCATTCAAACTTGCGAAGTTGCTCTGCGCGTTGGCAGTAGTAGCTGCCAACAAGAGGATTGCAAATAGCGACAGTTGAACGGTCGGACGCATCATTCAACAACCTCCAGGATTTTGTTTTTAATCCGCTTACAGAAACTGATACGGCTGAGAGGACGGTGAGTCTATCGAGACTGATGGAGAGTGTCATCGTCCAAAAGTTTGAGTTGAGGAAAAATATTTTTCAGGTCGGACATTAGTCATCCTCACTAGGACAAATCTGTCCTGCCGCCAAACCTCATAATTATTAACTTTGCCCGCCGGCCGCAAAAACGTAGGCTGATCGAGGTCCTACTTACCAGTCTTTCCAGTCGAAATATCAGCGATTTACGGTGGAACACGACGTGCACCGTGCCTGCGAAATGAAGCGGAGGCGATCGGGAGGTAGAAGTCGGCGCGACACGACCTCGGAGGTCGCGCTGAAGATTCTGCGCTACCTGGACCAAAACCCAAATGCCGCCGACACGGTCGACGGCATTCTCGAATGGTGGTTGCCCAAACAGTCGATTTACGAAGAAGAGAAAGTTGTGAAACGCGCATTGAATGAAATGGTAAAACGAAATCTAATCCTTACCACTCAATCGTCTGATGCTCGCAGTCACTATCGCCTCAACACCGAATTCATTCAAGAGATTCGACGCATGATCAAAGAGTCGGATCGCACCTAAGACGGTTTGACCCGGAGGCCGGATGGTTAACACCAGTTGGGAACAGCTACTGGATGAACTCCAGCTTTTAAACGCATGTCTGTTACGCGATGTCAGACGGCGTGCGCAGAAAAACCGCCAGTTGGATTTGCTTCAGGGCCTGGTACTGAACGAAAGCGAAATAATTGAAATCCTGGGGAACCCGCCAGGCATTCAGGGAACTGCTGACGACGACAATGATCTGGAACAAGCAAGAGCGCTGCAGCAGAGAATAAATACGCGGAATGGAGAGCAACATCCAAACACCTCGCTCACTCACCTGAGTTCTCTTTTCCAACTTGAAAGAGTCGAAGAGCTTTGCCTGCTGCTATGTCTGGCGCCGGAGATCGATCCACGGTATTCGCGCGTTTTTGCTTTCCTTCAGGATGATGTCACACGAAAACAACCAAGCGTCGAGCTGGTGCTCAGAATATTTTCCAGGGATATCGAAGAGTCGCTGGTCACGCGAAATATCTTTTCGTCATCATCAGCTTTATTCAGAAATCGATTAGTCCAGTTTGCGCAGCCGTCGGATAAGTTTTTGCCACTTCCGCAACGGACGCTGAAGCTCGATGATCGAATCGCCGCATT
>Ga0134128_10009946_pt1 | contig 11407 bp, 11 predicted proteins | sample KB31754_FD_96462 | JGI IMG/M metagenome (GOLD analysis project Ga0134128, IMG submission 96462) | Terrestrial soil microbial communities with excess Nitrogen fertilizer from Kellogg Biological Station, Michigan, USA - KB3-175-4 | ecosystem: Environmental > Terrestrial > Soil > Unclassified ...
CCTCTACGAAGCCCTGATCCTGGGCACGCGTGATTACGTGCACAAATGCGGATTCAAGCAGGTCATCGTTGGTCTCAGCGGCGGCATTGATTCCGCCCTCACGGCGGCCATCGCGGCCGATGCCATGGGTCCCGAAAACGTCATAGGCGTCGGCATGCCCAGTCCGTACTCATCCCAGGGATCCATTGACGACGCGCGCTATCTTGCCCGCAATCTCGGCATTCGTTTTGAACTGTTATGCATTACCGATGTGTTTGAGAGCTTCAGAAGCACCCTGCGTACCGCGTTCGCCGATCGCAAAGAAGACGTTACAGAAGAAAATATTCAGTCACGCATTCGCGGAACGCTGCTCATGGCGTTTTCCAACAAGTTTGGCGCGCTGGTGCTCAGCACCGGTAACAAAAGCGAACTCGCCGTTGGCTACTGCACGCTCTATGGAGACATGGCCGGCGGCCTTGCGGCAATTTCCGATGTGCCCAAGACCATGGTTTACCGCCTGGCGCGTTATGTGAATTCGTGCCGCCCGGTTATTCCTCAATCCAGCATTGAAAAGCCGCCCTCGGCGGAGTTGCGCCCCGACCAGAAAGATACCGATTCCTTGCCGCCCTACGAGGTGCTCGACCCGATTCTTGAAGACTACATTGAGGAATCGCAGAGCGCCGAGCAGATTGCCGCGCGCCATAATTTCGATATAGCCCTGGTGAAGCGCGTCATTCGCATGGTGGAGCGCAGTGAATACAAACGCCAGCAGGCGGCCACAGGATTGAAAATTTCCACCAAGGCCTTTGGTTATGGCCGCCGGTTTCCCATCGCTGCAAAATCGGATGTTTGAAAATTCGGATGTGTAAAATAGTGCGTCAGGTTCCATCATTCACCAGGCGGGCCGCAACCAAACCGGACCCGGACTATCGCCCGAATTTAGAAAGGGAAACATGCATCGTTTTCTCGCCCTTTTAGCTAGCGCAGCGTTCCTCGCATCGTTTGCTGGTGCGCAACAAAAGCATCCTTCTCGCACAACTGCGCCAGCCTCACACGCCGCCCCGCAAAATTCACATTCTGCCGTGGAAACCAAGCTTCCCTCGGAGGAGACCGTCAACGCCTTCATGCACGAAATGTTCGGTTACGACACAACGCTTACCTGGCGCGTCGTGGACATCAGGCCTTCCGAGGCCGCCGGACTTGCCGAAGTTACCGTCGCCGCCAGCAGTCCCAAAGGCCAGGACACCACCGTCTTCTACGTCACCTCCGATGGCGCGCACGCGGTCGTTGGGCAGATTATTCCTTTCGGCGCTCATCCCTTCGCCGCCGATCTCCGCAAATTGAAGGAAGGCGTCAATGGCCCCTCCCGCGGCCCCGCCGACGCTCCGGTTACTCTGGTTGAATTCAGCGATCTGCAATGTCCGCACTGCAAGGCCGAGGAACCGACGGTAGACAAGCTGCTCGAAGATGACAAGAATGTGCGCCTTGTATTTCAGAATTTCCCGCTGCCCATGCATGACTGGGCAATGAAAGCCGCGGACTATGCAGACTGCGTCGGCCGCTCCTCCGTGAGGCAATCTTCGAATGACGCTTTTTGGAAGTTTGTTGAAGCCGTCTACAACGCCCAGAGCGACATAACCAGCGCCAATGCCGACGAAAAATTGACCGCGCTTGCCGATCAATCCGGCGTCAAGGGCTCCGATATCGCCGAATGCGCTGCAAAGCCCGAGACAACCACGCGGGTGCAGCATTCCATTGATCTGGGCAAGGCCTTAAACGTCACAGGCACTCCCACCGCATTCATCAACGGCCGCCAAATGAATATCGGAGGAATGCCGGAGCAGGTGCTGAAGCAATTTGTGGATTTCTACGCTTCCCAAGCCGGGCAGAAGTGAGTCACAATACGGAATCTGAAAAATTAAAATTGTTTTTCATCAGCATTCTCAAACCTCACAAGGAGCAATGCCTTGAATTCCAAGCAACCGATTACTGCTTTCATCAAAACGCATTATCGGCACTTTAACGCCGCCGCTCTGGTAGACGCGGCTGAGGGATACAACAAACTCCTCGCATCCGGCGGAAAGATGTTCGTGACCATCGCCGGAGCCATGAGCACGGCGGAGCTCGGCATTTCTCTCGCGGAAATGATCCGCCAGGACAAAATTCACGGAATCTGCTGCACCGGGGCCAATCTTGAAGAAGATGTATTCAACCTTGTCGCGCACGATTTCTATGAGCGCGTTCCGCACTACCGCGATCTCACGCCTGCCGACGAAGCGGCCCTGCTCAATCGACACATGAATCGCGTCACCGATACCTGCATCCCTGAGATGGAGGCCATGCGCCGCATCGAAGAAGAGGTGCTCGCCGAGTGGGTCGCCGCCGATAAAGCCGGCCAGCGCTTTTTTCCGCACGAGTTCATGTACAAAATTTTGTGCTCAGGAAAACTGGAAAAGTCCTACCAGATTGATCCGAAAAACAGCTGGCTTCTCGCCGCCGCGCAGAAAAATCTGCCCATCTTCGTGCCCGGCTGGGAAGATGCCACTCTTGGCAATATGTATGCCGGCCATTGCATCACCAAAGACGTTCGCAATGTGCATACTGTTCGCACAGGAATCGAATACATGATGGAACTCGCCGAATGGTATACGAAGATCACCGAGCAATCCCCCCTGGGATTTTTCCAGATCGGCGGCGGCATCGCTGGAGATTTTCCCATCTGCGTCGTCCCCATGTTGCATCAGGACCTGCGCCGCGAGCACGTTCCTCTCTGGGCCTACTTCTGCCAGATCAGCGACTCGACCACCAGCTACGGATCGTATTCCGGCGCCGTGCCCAACGAAAAAATCACCTGGGGCAAGCTCGCCGAAAACACTCCCAAATACATCATCGAGTCCGACGCAACCATCGTCGCTCCGTTAATATTTGCCTATTTGCTGGGCTGGTGAAAGTTTGGATAACGTAGCTGGAACTATTTTTGTAAGATCTGCTCACTTGTACTCCAATACCCGAGGATCAAGAGTGTAGAGCGATTAAGGGAAGGGCACGATCTTCAGTCGTGTCGAAATACGAACCCATCAATAACAGGCTTTAGCCGCCGAGGGTGCTCGCCTGGGCTGGAGCAAAGCCGAATGGGCTTTGCTCGTGCGGTATTTTGTTGATAGGAAATTTAGAGCAGCCCTCCTCACTTCTCTTCACTTTGTCATTCCGAACCGCTTTAGCGGTGAGGAATCTGCTTTTGATTTTGGATGCCCCATTCTAAATTTTGCGTTTTTTGCAAACTTTAGGGTGGGGATTTTGATTATTCGGAAAGCGGGGGTGCCCCATTCAAGCCCGTTTCTGGCTTGAGTGGGATATTCACATCTCCTCAACCCTGTCATCTCGACCGCAGCAGTTCATTGCAAAGCGATGAACCGCGAAGTGGAGAGACCTGCCTTGAGCGTAGCCGAAGGAATGGGATTGTGACTTGCTCATTCAGGATTCATCTGTCACCACATAGGTCGCGCAAAACATTTTGGGAATTGTCTATCGTGATTGTTTCCAACTAAACGTATTCACTTGCCATCGTTTTCCATATCTGCTCACCTCTAACTCGCCCGCTACGTTCCCAAGGAAAAGTATCGAGGCAGTATTCTGGCAGGTTAGTGAGCGTCAGTGCAACATCTTGAACAACAAGAAGTCAAGAGGCGATTTAGCTCATTCGCAAAAAGAAAAGGGATTGTTTCGCTACCACCCTCGGGTCCGCAGCATCTGCACTCCATCCAGCGCGGCGACGGCGAGGCCCTTCATCGCTCCAGTGAGGTCTTCGCTGTCTTCGATCAGGACCATGTACCCGACGCTGCAAAGGCATGCGTTTGGGTGGCGCAGCGATTTATCGCTGCGATCTCAGACACTCACAATGAGCGGCTTTAGCCGCTGAGGTAGGCCATCCAATACATATCCCAGGTCAGGGGCTTAAGCCCCTGAGGAAGCCCCTAATTCCCCGGCAGCCACACCGTCTCATCATCTTCATGATTGCCATGCAGGCTTCGGCTCGTGACATGCGGCGTGATCACCAGCAATAACTCGTCTTCATCATCTTCCTTAGTGTTGTTGGCCATCACTTTATTCAGCAGCGGAACTTTCCCCAAGCCCGGAATGCCACCCAGGCTCCGCTGTTCGTTCGTGGTTACGGAACCGGCAATGACGGCGGGCTCGCCGTTCACCAGCGAAATGCTTCCCTTGAATTCGCGGTTTGCGATTACCGGAATTCCATTCTCGCTTTGTCCCGCCAGCGTCCGGAACTGCATCTCAAGTTGCAAAGTCACAGTAAGGTCGGCGCTGATTTCAGGTTTTGCCTTCAGGGTCAACCCAATGTCTTCATAATTAAAAGAAGGGAACGGGGCCTGGAAGCTGTTGTTCTGGAGCACCTGCGAAATTGCCGAACTATTGAACACCGGCGCGAAGCTGGCGTTCAGAATCGGAATGCGGCTCCCGGCGCGGAATGTAGCGTCCGAACCCTGGGAGGCCCGCAAGGTCACATGTTCCAGCGTTTTCACCGAGCTTTCATTCATAGACATAGTTCCAATTCCATTGCCCAGGCTCAGCCCCATCAAAGTGATTCCCCCGCCGAAGGTGGCAACCGGCTGGCTGAAAATGGAATTCTGCTGGCTCTGCAATTGTGCCAGCAGCGCGGAAAGCGACTGCGAATTCGCCTGGTTGATTCCGCCCCCGGAGATCAACTGGTTGACCAGGTCTTGAATGTTCTGCCCTCCAAGCGCCGCTAATGCTCCCGCCGGAATATTGAAAAGCTTGAATTGATTGGGAATCTGCAAGCCGATATTCCGCGTATACATGTGATTCACTTCGTACAGCTTATGTCGAGCAGCACCTGCGGGGTCAAGTTGTCGAGTCCTTGCAGGATTTTCGTCGCGTCATCGAGAGTGCGTTGCGGCGCGCGCACAACAATGGTGGAAGTGCTCAACTGCGGCGTTAGATAGCGGATTTCGAAAATAGTGCGCAGCACATTCACAATGTCGGTCATTTCCGCCGGTTTGCTTATGGAAGGCAGATAAAACGTGCGCATCGCCATGCGCTCAAAATGGCTGCGGTTTTCTTTCGTATCGGCTGCGACCACAATCTGGCGGTCGCTCAGCGGCGCCCAGAACGTCTTCGTGACCGAGCACGCCGCGCTCATCGCTTCCGCAAAATCCACATGCTCCATATCAAAGCGCAGATGCCGCGAAGGAACCGTGTCGTCAAGAATTGCGCTGATGCCATAAGCGGACGCCACCTGCGTCAGCAGTTCATGGCTGTCACCGCGAAAGCTGAAGTCCAGCCGGGCATTTTTCGGCTGCACGTGAATCTCGTTGCTGCTCTCTATGATCGTAGTTTTATGGATGGTTGCAGGCGCCCATTGTCCCAATGCATCATTCAGCCGCTGCTTCGCGAAGGCATTTGCCGGGTCGAGTTCCAGCGCTTGCCGGAACTCCGCCATCGCCTCGATTTGTTTCCCCGCGGCAAGATCGTCGTTTCCATGTTCCACATGGTTGTAGACCAGTTCCTGGCGCTCCATCTCCCGCGCCGTTACGTAATCTATATTTCCCGGCGCCAGTTCGGCAGCCGCCTTGAACTTCTCAAACGCCTCTTCCGTATTCTTTTCTTTTTGGAACCGCAGACCCTGGCCAAAAGCCTTTTTGGCTTCCTTCAACTCGCCCTTAGTGGGCGAACATGTGGTTCCTTCTGTGCCGCCTCTGGCGCATGGGGCCTCCGACGCTCCATGGGGAACGTCAGCCCCGAGGGCCACAACCGCGAAGAATATGAAGACAACCGTCAGCAGCGATCGAGACATGTAATCAAATTGTACGAGCAAGCCTATATTCACGTATCATTTTTCAAACGCAGAGTGCACCTTCGATTTCCCTAAGGGAACGCACCAAAGTGCCTGCCTTGCGGGAAATAGACGTTTTCGCAGGATGCCTGGTTCATCGTTAAGTGGTTCATCCGTAATTGGTGCATTGTTAATTGGGGCATTGTCAATATGATTATCGCGCTACCCAGCAAATTTCCAATGAGACTATCTCTTTCTGTCACCGTTGTTGTCCTGGCCCTGTTTGCAGCCACCGCCGCTACTGCTCAAACGAAGGCGAATGGCGAACCGGTATTTCCCCCCGTAAAACAGTGGGAAAAAGCTTTGCGCACCGGAGATATGGCCTCCCTGCAGGGAATCTATTCAACCACTCCGCAACCGCAGTTGAGCGGCCCCGACAAGAACCAGCACAGCGTGGCCGATGAAATTTCCTTCTGGCGGTCATTCCACACCGCCGGCCACCGCGATCTTCAGCTCATCCAGCGCGAAAGTGGCGACAAAGACGGCGCGCATCTGGTTTCGCTGACCCTCAGCTTTCACGTGCGCACTCCGCAGGGTCCGCGCATGCGCTACATTCTGGAAGATCAGGCGTGGCAGCAACAAGGCACCACATGGAAAATCATGGCCGCCAAACACACCGGCATCGTTACCATGCCTCAGCCCACGCAACTCCACAAAGATATTTACCCTAAAAACGTAGACGCGAAAGCCGAAATCCGCGACGCCATTGCTCGCGCTTCGCGCGAGCACAAGCGCATCATCTTAGTTTTCGGCGCCAACTGGTGCTATGACTGCGTCGTGTTGGATTATGTACTGCACCGGGCTGATTTTGCGGCGCTGGTCGAGCCGTTCATTGTGTTGCACGTGGACGTGGGCGAGTACGACAAGAACATGGACCTGGCGGCGCGGTACAAAGTTCCGCTCGACCGGGGGATTCCGGCGCTGGCGGTTTTGGATAGCGATGGCAGCCTGCTCTATAGCCAGCAGCAGGGCGAGTTCAATTCCGCGCGGTCCATGGACCCGGCCTCCCTCACGGCATTCCTGAAACAATGGAAGCCGTGAAGAATTGCCGCTGGTGACACTAAAACAGTTCGACCTGAGCAGTATGGCCGGGTGAAGACGCCAATCGCTTGTCACTGGTTATCAACGTTGCGCTGAGTTTTTCAGCAAGCGCCACATAGGCGGCGTCGTAAGCAGACAGGTTGTGACGCAAATCCCAGATTCGAGGCAGCAAAACAGAGTGGGGATAACGAGTCACGCGCAGGTCAATAAAATCCTCCATTGCTTCACTGGCGCGTTGCGATGAGATAAGAGCTTCGCGGACCAGTCGCCGCAGCACCTGCGCAACTTCTAAATCTAAAAGATGCGGCGCATGCAGGGAATCACTGCGTAAGAAGATGCGCTTTTCGATTTGACGCCCGGCCGGTGTTTGCAGCAACCAGTCCACAGCGGCGGATGCATCGAGCACAATCACCGAGCTTCCCGCTCCATGCGTAACCAGCGCGCGGTATCGAGCTCTCCCACCGGCTCCCGTTTGTGCAGCTGTTCACGAAATTCACTAAGGGTCGGTCGTTGCGATACTTCCTTAATTTCCATGAGCAGGTAGTCGGAAAGCGACATTCCAGCCATGGCTGCGCGGGCCTTCAAGTTGCGATGCAAGGCGTCAGGAACGTTACGAAGCTGGATCATCTTGGACATGTGTACAGCATACTTTCATGTGCAGAACATGTCAATGCCGCGAATGCGGTACATACTGCCTGTGTGCAGTAAAACAATCCCCAACGTTGTAAAATGGATGTTTGCGGCGTGCCGTCCCTCTAGTACGCGCCTTACGATCCAGATACGACCCAGAAAAGAGCCTAACTTTATGTCGCCCAGCAAAGGAAACACCTCCAACGGAAACGCTAACGGAAGCTCCACCAGCCTTCGTCTCAAGACCGGCCTCGCCGAAATGCTCAAAGGCGGCGTCATTATGGACGTCACTGACGCCAACCAGGCTGAAATCGCCGAAAAGGCCGGGGCCGTGGCCGTCATGGCGCTGGAGCGTGTGCCCGCGCAAATCCGCGCTGAAGGCGGCGTGGCCCGGATGGCTTCGCCGAAAAAGATTCGCGAGATCATGGCGGCGGTTTCCATTCCCGTGATGGCCAAGTGCCGCATCGGGCATTTTGCGGAAGCGCAAATTCTTCAGGAGTTGGGTGTGGACTACATTGACGAGAGCGAAGTGCTCACGCCCGCCGACGAAGCGCATCACGTAGACAAGCACGCGTTCAAAGTTCCGTTCGTTTGCGGAGCGCGCAATCTTGGCGAAGCTCTTCGGCGTATCGCCGAAGGCGCGGCCATGATCCGCACCAAAGGCGAGGCTGGCACCGGAGACGTGGTGCACGCCGTGAAGCACATCCGGCAGATCGTGCAGGACATGCGCGTTCTCACCGTGCTTGGCGAAGAAGAACTTTATGCGAAGGCTAAGGAGCATCAGGCTCCCTACGAGCTGATCAAGATGGTCGCAAAAGCAGGCAAGCTGCCGGTCCCCAACTTTTCCGCCGGAGGCATTGCCACTCCCGCTGACGCCGCGCTCGTGATGCAGCTAGGTGCGGAAGCGGTGTTCGTTGGCAGCGGCATCTTCATGAAAGATTCCACCAACTTCGCGGAGCCCGAAGAAGCGGCGAAGCGCGCCCGCGCCATCGTCCGTGCCGCGACGCACTATAACGACCCTAAAGTATTACTTGAAGTCAGCGAAGACCTCACGGGAGCGATGAAAGGCCTCGCCGTGGCCGCGCTGGACGAAGCGCAGATGCTGCAGACCAGAGGGTGGTAGCTATCGACTAGCTATTCGGCCCCGGTTGACGCCTGGGGCTTTTGATTTAGAAGGTTCAAGAACAGAATTCAAAAAATTCGGTTCTTAGATCGTTTCGACTATGATGTCGAGTTTCATCGAAGGATGGGTTGCACGGAATCTGGAACCTTGCGCAACCACTCTTTCCAGAATTGCCGGGAGGCTTCCTGCAATGCGGGCGCACATTTTTCGCTTTGTCGGCGCAGTTCAGCTACTGAGATTTTAGCGACGCTCAATTCGCAGGCGTGGCCTACGTACCACCGCTCAAGTCCCTGCGCGGAAACTTCTACGTGAAACTGCAAACCCAGCGCATGTCTACCCATGGCGAAGGCCTGGCTGGCATAGGCCGTGGTCGCGGCAAGATGATGCGAGTTTGCAGGCAGATCGAATGTGTCTCCGTGCCAGTGAAGCACCCGCAAGCCCGGAGCGAGCAACGCCGCCAACTCAGGATAAAGCGCAGCATCGCGTCCGGCATGGATCGGCGCCCAGCCAATTTCCTTTCCCTGCGTTCCCGGATGCACGGAAGCGCCGCAGGCGGCAGCGATCATCTGGGCGCCCAGGCAGATGCCGATGACAGGGCGCTTCGCTTCCAACCGTAGACGTATTAATTCGATTTCCGCATCCAGAAACGGATACGCCTCGCGCTCATACGCGCCGAGGGGCCCGCCCAGCACAACCAGCAAGTCAGCCTTTGCCAGCTCTGACGCGCGCAAATCAGCTACGCAAGCGTTGACCGTTTCCACGCTATATCCGGCATGGGCCAACTCGGCCCCCAACGTTCCCAGGTCCTCAAAATCCACGTGAGTCACGGCTACGGCTTTTCGCATTCGCGCCTCAATTCCTTACAAAACACGTTTTCTTCGCACAAACGATGCCGGAACAATCTTCTCCATTCGCTCCGAAAGTTTCTTAATCCGCCATGCTGGAAAGTTTTCCCAATTCAAACGATACTGGCTGCGATGGACATCCCCCCCATGCTGCACGATGTGCGAGGAGTTGGGCTCGACGCCCAAACGCGTTGCGTCCATTACAACTCGCCTCTGGACATTATCGCAATAAAAATGAAATGTTGCGGGCTGTACTACGCCTGCAAAGATTGCCACGACGCGTTGGCCGCGCATGCGGCGGAAACTTGGCCAACTTCTGAGTGGAAAGAAAAGGCTGTGCTCTGTGGAGCCTGCGGCAAGGAACTAACGATAGTGGAGTACATGCAAAGCGGGGCTGAATGCCCCGCTTGCCGTGCCAAGTTCAATCCACGTTGCCGCAACCACCACCACTTTTACTTCGCAATCGCGGAGTGAGGGATTCCTGAAAATTGTCCCCTGCTTCACGAAAACTTAACAAACCGCAGCGACGCTGAATTCATGCAATACCGCAGGCCTGTCGGCGGCGGCCCGTCATGAAACACATGCCCCAGATGAGACGCGCACCGCGTGCAGGAAATCGCCGTCCGTTGCATTCCCATGGAACTGTCCACACTCTCGCGCACATTCTCTTCTGCTATCGGCTCCCAAAAGCTGGGCCACCCGGTGCCGGACTCAAACTTGGTATTGGAATTAAACAGTGCCGTGTCGCAGCATATGCAGCGGTAAAGGCCCTTGTCGTGCAAATTCCAATATTGCCCGGTAAAAGGACGCTCTGTGCCAGCCTGCCGCGTAATGTCGTAAGCCATGGGCGACAACTGCTTGCGCCATTCCGCATCGGTCTTAACGACCATGGGGAGCTTTTCGGTCTTCAATCGCTTCCCGGAATCTGAAAATTCGACGATCTTGACCTCTTTCAAACCTTCCGCCTTCGCTACTGCAAATTCCGGATGCCGCAGGAATAGCGCCGTCCCCACAGCTACCGCTCCAGTAAATAAAAACGTCCGGCGGCTTACTGTTTTTTCATCATTCTCGCGCGCATGATTACTGTCGCTCGTTATCATCAGGCCCTCCCATTAAGTAAATCATAGCAGCCGTTCCAAATGCTTCATCCAAAAGTGAAGGCAAACGCCTGCACTCCGGGATCTAAAAATTCGATTTTGAACACGTGGTTCTCTACCGCATCTTTTTGCCGGATCAACTGGTACAGCCGGTGTCCGGTGACAATCCCATTGCCCTGGCTGTCCGTATCTACCCCGTGATTCTCGCCCGGAGCATGCCCATCTATCGTGACACGATACCGCACGGGCTTTCCCTCCGCCGTGGGGCCAAGCACCAGGTGCAGGTCGCGGGCATGAAAGCAGAAGGCAATCTCGCCGCGCGGCGATTGGAGCACTGCCGTCTGGTCGTGGTCAATCCACTTGCCTGCCAGCCCCCACTCATCCAGCCCAAGATGCCCCGGTAATCTATATAGATGCGCCACGTCCTGCTTAATGCCGCCTGGAGATGCGAAGTGCTCGGCACGTTCATACCCGATATAGGTCTCCGGGGAATGCACATCGCGCATGTCGGGAGCAGCTTCAGCGCCGCTTGCATGGACGCTTACAGTGCCGCCGGGTAAAGATTCTCCACCATTGCGCTCCCGCAGTAGCTCCTGAATCCACTCTTCGGATTTGTCGTATTCGCCTTCCCCGAAGTGCTCGTGCCGCACCTTGCCATTTGCATCAATGAAGTAGTGCGCCGGCCAATATTCGTTGTTAAAAGCTGTCCAGATCGCGTAGTTATTATCGAGCGCCACCGGATATTTGACGCCCAAATCGCGCACGGCTTTCTGCACATTGGAGAGGTCTCTCTCAAACGGAAACTCCGGCGTATGCACCCCAA
>Ga0134128_10009947_pt1 | contig 11406 bp, 11 predicted proteins | sample KB31754_FD_96462 | JGI IMG/M metagenome (GOLD analysis project Ga0134128, IMG submission 96462) | Terrestrial soil microbial communities with excess Nitrogen fertilizer from Kellogg Biological Station, Michigan, USA - KB3-175-4 | ecosystem: Environmental > Terrestrial > Soil > Unclassified ...
CTGCATGACTGGAACGTGACGCCACAAGAAGCGATCGCCATCCAGGAGCGCATGCGCCACTTGGCGGAAAGGGTTGATCGTCTGCCGCAGATTCATACTGTTGCAGGAGTTGATGTGCACTTCAACAAAGAAAGCCTCATTGCACAGGCGGCGATTGCGGTGCTCTCGTTCCCCGATCTCAAGCTTATCGATAGATCAGTGGCGCAACGCACCGTGACCTTTCCTTATATTCCCGGACTCTTCGCCTTCCGGGAACTGCCGGCTGTGCTCGATGCGCTGGCGCGGCTGCACACCTTACCCGATATCATCATCTGCGACGGTCATGGTATTGCTCATCCGCGCCGTTTCGGCATTGCCAGCCATCTGGGAGTGCTGCTGGATCGGCCCACCATCGGTGTCGGCAAGACCCTTTTCGTTGGGCACCACATTGAGCTGCCGCGCGAGAAAGGAAGTTGGGTTCCCTTGGAAGAACGCCAGGAAGTGATCGGGGCGGCGGTACGTACCCAGGCAGGGATCAAGCCGGTTTATGTGTCTATCGGTCACCGGATCTCGCTACAGACAGCAGTGCGGTTGGTTCTCGCATGTACGACGCGTTACCGCCTCCCGGAAACCACACGTGCGGCCCACAGGCTGGCCTCCGGGCTACCAACATAATACATATTTTATAGAAGAGACTTATTATCGGCCAGCCTGATCAGCATCCACGCCATACCTTCCACCACGGCGGCCATACGGTCGTAATCCAGTTTTTCCGGCGTATCCTGCGAAGAATGGTAGTGGGGATAGCGGAAGAATGCGGTATCAGTGATCATGAGGGCGGAGTAACCCTGGCGCCAGAAATTCAGGTGATCACTCCAGCTAACGCCAGGCACCCAACTGAATGTGGCCGTGCCCTCTACCGGAAAATCGGAGCATGCCTCGAATGCGGCTAGAGCAACTTTGAGCAGCCGGCGTGAGCGAATGTTGGCCACGAAGGCGATAAAGTTTCCCCGGTCGGGGCGGCCGCGGCCTACTAAAGGTGGATATCGCTGGCTTCGGGGTTCGTCCCGGTAACAACCCAGCATCTCCAGTGAGAACATGGCGCGGATGTCATCTCCACGCTGCCTGGCCGCACGGGCGTAAACTGCGCTGCCCATCTTATCCCAGAAAAAGAATGGAGACTCCTCATTTACAAAGGCCACCAGACGGATCGTCCGGCCCGACCGGTACCCGGCCAGGCGGCGGCCCAGTTCCAGCAAGGCCGACACCCCGCTGGCGTTGTCATCCGCGCCCGGGGAACCGGGCACAGTGTCGTAATGAGCGCCCACCAGCACTATCTGATCGGGCCAGCGGGTCCCAGGCAAGGTAACGCTCAGGTTGGCGCAGGGAATACCTTCGGCCTCATATGTCTGGACCTCGACGGCGTGCCCTTCGGCCTGCCATCGACTGCTAATATAGTCTCGGGCGGCCGCCAGGGATTGCGGACGCCCGACATGGCGCTCACCAATCTCCTCCGCCAGTTTGCGTACATGGCCCTCCAAGGCCGAGGGCGAAACGGGGATGACGACATCTACGTGGTCCTCAGGCATGAATTTCTCTATGATGGCTGGCTTATTTGTACGTCAGGCATTTCCAATGCAGGTATTTCATCGCGGAAGAATCGTGACTGCAGACCCCGTTCGATGCGAGAACCCGCTACCGGACCGGTGCAGGAGTGCTAACCATCGGACTCCCGTGGCAGCTTCATTCAAGCGAAGGACGCAAGCTGAGCAGCAGAAAATGCAATGGCTCTCGCTCAAACGACTAATATAAAAGAAATCGCTCCGTCTATCCATATCGCCTTACCCATAGGAGTTACCCATAGGAGAAAGGTGAAAAATTGGAACGTGGTGGTAACCGTAGTGCCCGGGCCCGGCCGCCAAGCCCGGCTGCTGGGGCAACTGCGCCGCCTCGGTGATTTTGAGCGCACCGAATTCAAGAATGTGTGTTTGGGGCACGTCGAGGATGCAGCCCAATTCCTGGAGGCGCTGCGGTTCGCGCGTGAAAACGGCAAGCCATGGATAGCCGATCTGGCGCGCGTGATTCCCGTCGAGCAAACTTTTTCCTTTACCCCGGAAACCCTGACCGGGCAGCTTAAACAGGCAGTAGTCCCTTTTGTCGCCCGCATGACGGAGGGAAGTTTCTACGTGCGACTGGAGCGGCGCGGTCTGCTTGGGCAAGTGATGAGCCAGGAAGTCGAACGCGAGGTAGGTGAACACTTACAGGCATTGGCGGAAGCAGCAGGGAAGCGATTGCAGGTCTCTTTCGCAAATGCCGATTACGTTGTAGCAGTGGAAACGATAGGTGCCCAGGGTGGCATTACCCTGCTCGATCGCACCTTTAGGGAACGCTTCCCATTCGTGCTGCCGCACTGAGGCGCACTGAGGGATGGTCAGCACCTAAGGATTGCCTCCCATGGAGACGATCGTAATCGAACCCGAATTTCCATTCCTTATACACAGGTATGGGACAAGAAGCGTTACGACGGTGAGCGCATGATAGACTAAGGAGGACGAGATGGAGTACAGCGAGCAACTGATTCAGCAAGTGTGGGAGAAAGCCCGGGTGAATTCTGACGTCGAAATGAATCAATGGCGCGAGGACGAATGCGGCGCATGGATCGGACGCGGGCATTACGGAGACACTCATTCGAATTTTGGCTGGACGATCGTCAATGTCTCGGTCGGCGGGCCGGATATCCTGGAAAATTTGCGGCCGTTCCACCACCGCAATAGTTACAGTGTTGCCGACCAGCACGCCCAGTGCCACGTCACGGCAGATCGTACGGATATACCTCCCTTTGAGCATAGCCCCGAGCCGCGCAACCGGGACGTTTGAACCCAACTACCTCGCAAATATCAGTGCACCTTGGTTCTGAATCGGTTGGTTTACCGCTGTGCTTGCGTGCTGGCTACGCGTAACCCGCCGGTACCCGTGGAAATGAATAAAGCTTTGCTGTTGCCGGCCCGAAATCTGAAGCGGAATGATCCAGAAAATCATCTCGGGCGGACAGACTGGCGCTGATCGCGCCGCATTGGACTGGGCCATCGCACATGGTGTTCAACATGGAGGATGGTGCCCCGCGGGACGGCGGGCAGAAGATGGAGTAATACCTGAGCGTTATTCCGTGCAGGAAACGCCCAGCCGCCGATACCAGCAACGCACACAATGGAACGTGCGCGACAGCGATGCTACAATGATTATCTCGTTATCGGCAGAGTTGACCGGGGGATCGCGAGCGACTCAGAAATGGGCAAACAAGATGAACCGGCCCTGTCTGCACGTTTATCCTTGCAACGAGTGGCACGCTCAATTCCTCACCTTTATCCAAACACACTCCATCCGAATCTTGAATGTAGCGGGCCCGCGCCTCTCCGGTGCTGCGAACATCGAACAATTCGTGGGTGAAGTTCTGGATGAAATACTAGGCCTAAACATCTAATCATCTAATCTATTGTAAGCGCCGCAATCGCGTTTAACTTGGCGCTCCCCTTCCAGTCTCGGCTGCCGTATCTCTTCGGTTCACCATAGCTCGTACCAGATGCAAGCGGCACCGGCCGAAGTGCTGCTTGAGCTTTGCCGCTCGCCCCTTTCCGCCTGATGACTTCGAAAATGGCGATACGACTCTTACCACAAATTCGACAATTTCAAGCGAGAGATCGGACTGTGAAACCCGCTTGTTCCCTAGAACCTATCCCGCATGGAGCAGTTGAAGAAGCGCATGCCCCACGTTATCCTGGCTATAAGCCTGGCTATATTTTCTGCATGCTCGCTCGCTGCAACTTTTCAATATCGATTTTTCTCATCTGAAGCATTGCTTCCATAACCTGCTTCGATTTCACAGGATCGGGATCGCTGAGTAGCTCAATCAGCACGTTCGGGACGATTTGCCATGAAACGCCGTATTGGTCTGTAAGCCATCCGCACTGATCCTGGTGTCCTCCAAGCGAGAGCTTCTCCCAATAATAGTCCACTTCATCTTGAGTTCCACACCTCACGACGAAGGAAATGGCAGGCGAGAAAGTAAAGTGTGGACCGCCGTTGATTGCCGTGAATTCTTCCCCATCGAGTTCAAAGGATATTGTCAGGATTGTTCCTTCCGGCCCGGGGCCGGCCTTTCCATAGCGAAGGACATTATTAATCCTTGAATTCTGAAAGATCGACATGTAGAAGTTGACCGCCTCTTCCGCATTTTTATCGAACCATAAAGCCGGCGAGATTTTTTGCTCGAATTGCATAGATCATGCTCCTCTTAGAGTTCAAACGATTGGGATTATCTCCTTCCTGTCATCAAGTGGGAAGTATGGATCAGACCGGAGTACTCCAAGACTGGAGTCGAGGTGATGCTGTCCGATATTCCTCCCAACCAAACATAAAACATGAGGCGATTGATGCTAAGTTTATTATAAGGTCGTTGATTGAATGAGGTTCCGGCGGTGGATAAACCATGGGTAATGTTTGGGTAATGTTTGCGGCTTTATGCGCAATGATGGGTAGCGCAAATACTTCGATCGCCGAGCCAATCTCCCTGGCGCCCGTCGCGATGCCTGCCATTTCCACAGTCGAGGTCCGTTACCAATCCTATAATATCGAAATGGCTGAGGTTGTGGGCGGCAATTTCCGCAAGCCCTATGATCAGAAAAGCGGCAAGGAAAGTAATAAGAAAAGCCTGACTCCGGAGCCAACGCCCGCTCCGCCCGCATCGAATTCGGGCATCGCGCCACTACGGATAGGCCAAGGTACGATGTTTCAATTGCGGCCGCCGATCAACCTGACCGACGCCCGCTTGCGTAAACTCCTTACGGCGCTTGGACCAGCCTATGTGCGCGTAAGCGGAACGTGGGCAAACTCGGTTTATTTCCATGATGCCGACACCCCCGCACCGGCTGTGCCACCCAAAGGATTCAACAGCGTGCTATCCCGCAGCCAATGGAAGAATGTCATTGACTTCGCACGGGACGTGGATGCAAAAATCATGACATCCTTTGCCATCAGCCCAGGCGTACGCAACGCTGCCGGTATCTGGACGACGGATCAGGCTCAAGCACTTCTTACCTATACAAAATCCGTTGGGGGAGAAATCGCCGCGGTTGAATTCTTTAATGAACCCAACCTGCCAACTGAGGAAGGGGCTCCCCCTCGCTACAGTGCTGAGAATTTCGCGCGCGACTTCGCTATCTTCCGGCGATTTATGAGAGCTGAGGCTCCGGGCGTGCTGATTGCCGGTCCGGGCACGGTGGGCGAAGGCGATGCGCTTTCGATATCCTCCACAATTATGCCTTTGCTTACGACGGTGGATATTTTCGCCGCCACGGCACCCCCCCGCTTTAACATCTTCTCCTATCACTCATATCCATCAGTTTCGATAAGATGCGCATTGACCGGCCAGGGAGGCCAGACAGAAGAGAAAGAAGCGTTATCAGACGAATGGCTCGCGCGCCCTGATCAGATCCACGATTTTTACCTACATCTGCGTGATCGTTTTGAACGGCGCAAGCCAATCTGGGTTACCGAGACAGCCGCTGAAACAGCCAACGCGGCATGTGGCGGCAGTCCATGGGCTGGCACTTTCCTGGACAGTTTCCGCTACCTCGATCAGCTTGGCCGGCGGGCGAAGAATGAGGTCAAGGTCATCTTCCATAATACGCTCGCTTCGAGCGATTATGGTCTGCTCGATCAAGACACCTTCCTGCCTCGCCCCAATTATTGGGCTGCCCTGCTATGGCGAAAGCTCATGGGAACCACTGTGCTGGATGCCGGGCGTTCATGGCCCGGGCTGAAGCTCTATGCGCATTGTCTGCCTGGACATTCTGGCGGCGTAACGATTCTAGCGATAAATAACAGTAAAACCCAGACCCAATCCATAGAACTGGCGGCGGCTTCCGACCGATATACGCTGTCGAATCCTCGGTTGGACGACATTGATGTCGAACTGAATGGAAAAGTACTCGAATTGCAAGCCAATGAGGAGCTTCCTGCCCTGCAGGGCGAGCACGTCCCGGCAGGATATGTCGAGCTTTTGCCAGCAAGCATCACGTTCCTCGCTGTCGCAGAGGCTGGGAATAGCGATTGTCAATGAGATCACTCAACCAGGACGTTTCGTTTTGCCACTGCACACATCGAGGAAGAACTCCTGATCAGCGTAGAACTTCCTGTCAAGAAGTCAATGCGCGACGGCGTATCATAAGACTCAGCAGACCAAGGCCAGCCAGGAGCATGGCATACGTTTCGGGTTCAGGCACCGCCGAAACAGTGTTGCCGATGAATGCTGTCGGCTGGGCTCCAGTTCGTTGATCACCGAAGGAATAAGTAAAGGAGAGATCAAACCTTTTTGTTTCGTGAGGCGTAAACGCCCCTAACGAAATCATAGGAATATGATCTCCCAAATTACGAGTTTCCGGAGGATAGGGCGCCGGAGTACAACTGGGCGATCCGCTTTGACACGGCTCGGTCAATGGAAGTTGTTGGCTGCCGGTCAAATCGGCAATTTCACTCATGACAACCGAGCTTGAGGCTGGGCCAGTCAAGCTAACCGTCAGACTGGTGCCGGTGTTGTTGAAATCGTTGGTATACCAGCCATTCACGTCGTTACGCCATTGCAAGGGCAGATAGCTGGAATCAACGTTTGCCCATGCGAAAGGAATAGCAAAGCTCAATCCCGGCAAAGAGTTAGCAGTCAGGTTCTGGGCATAAAGGTCATGATAAGTGACCGTGTTACCGGCAAAAGTACGGGTCGTTGATGAGTCGCCGTTCCATGTCGAGGAGGGATCATCCTGAAATGTAAATGCCGCGGCAGGAACCGCGAAGGCAGCGGATGAGGTTACTATAACTAGACCGAGTAATCTGCTTGCAAGATTGGCATTCATCGCGGAGTCCCTCCATTTATTGGCTATCTTGATACCCATTTTTGCAACATAGGCTTTAAACTGAGGCTATTCAATAGACCAAGCGGACTATTTAAACGGCAAATAGGCGAGAATGGATAGCATTGGTTGGGGTGCTGACGAGGAGCGCGTGGTTTCGGGTAAAAGGCAAGAATGAATGACCGTGACTGCGTCGCGCTGCTCCAGTGGGCATTGCCCCGCCTCAACCACCTCTGTCCGCGTTTTTTACCAGCAGAGGTCCAGCCAGCCGCTGCCCTGTTTCATTGGAAGGGCTACTCGGTCCATAGCGAACCATGCGCTGCCACCCAGCTTGATCTATATTGAAGTACGGCACTCGAGACTTCCGCAGCCTCTGATTGCGCACACACCTGCTGCGCCCGCGCTGTAATTGACGGGGAGAAATGCGGACTCGGGAGGACGTAGCATTGAAGGTCACTTTTCTACTGACTTACAGTGGCAGTATTCCAAAGGAGCTTCGGCATGGCACTGATACAACTCGCGAAGTCGCAATGGCAGAACTATTTTGACCGCATCTCGAAGGAGCTGGGTGCGAAACTGGTGGAAGTGGAGGTCACAGGGCTAAAACTGGGCGATCAGCTTGAGGTCGACTGGCTGCCCCTGCTGGGGCTGAGCTACGATCCCAAGGACGACATCATGGTGGTGTTCGTTGAAGGAATTGAGCATAATATCCAGCATCCGAAGCAAATCGATGTAGAACAGGATATCGAGGGCCTCTACAGCATGGAGGTCGTGGACGATTCTGGAGAACACCACATCATGCTCTTGAAGGATCCCCTCAGGTTGCCCGCGGCTTAAGAAGGCAAGGTATCTTGAATATACCCGCTGAGCATGGTCGCAGGGTTTTTGCATACGCAAAGATCGTGGCAGCAACTTCCATTCATAGTAGACGTTGCCCAAACTAGAACTGCCCTAGCCGTCCCAGGTGCAGCTCGTGCCCATTCCGGTCGAGATACAGGTCGCCAAACTGGAGAATGCGAATGTGGCGCTTCGGCACCGGTGTATAGAGCATGAGCCTTCGACGGCTGAAGTCGATGCCGCTACAGATAGCCAGCCCCAGGCACTTACCCCCGCCATCCGCCACGCCGCAGAGCAACTGATCCGCAAAATTGCGAGGCAGCACTTGAACCCGCTCCAGACCAGGTGGAGTCGATTCACCCGGCACTGCAATCAGACCATCGGGCAAGCGTTCGGCGTAGAGGAAACTCGGGTCCGCGATGGGTTCGCCGTTGAAAATGCTGCTACGTTGCACAATAACCCTATTAACCCCATCCAGCCTGAGTTCCACCTCGCGCGCCTCCTGAAAATGCGCCCGAAATGCTTCCTCACGGAGGCGCCGCCGCAAGTCGCGTGATTTGCGCGCCGCCAGGCGGGAGGGGCGCAGGCGCAAGGTATTGCAATGGCGGGCGGCATGCCGGATGGGGGCGAGTTCGTCGCCACGCTCCAGGCATATCAGTACATCCGGACGCAGCGACTCGATCTGGAAGCCCTTCAGCACCCGGCCCCTGCCCTGTACCAGGCCGGCCGTATCGATCACCACGTAATCTCCCTTGGCTGCTTCCACCATTTGCCAGGTACCTAGCACGAGGGGGAGGAAATGGGCGAATGGACTGATGTGACCGACGAAGTACAGGGCGTGACAGGCCGCGTGGATGAAATCCGCGGGGGCATCGAGGTCTGCGAGCGCCACGGTTGTCGGCGGACCTACATCCTTCTGCCCGACATCCGCGTCCACAAAAGACACCGTTCGCCCTTCACATAAAAGCGCGTTGACCAGGAACTTGCAGTAACTGCTTTTGCCGCTGTCGGTGGCGCCCACGACCAGGATCCGGCGCCAGCCCTCGCTCAAGATGCGCTTGACGGAGCGCTGCCAGGCGACTGGGATGTGCAGGCCGGCCTCAGCCATATTCTTGCTTTCCACTGGAGTGCTGGACGAACGTCGTCTTTGAAGGACTTATCGTTTGTTAGCTGGAAACTTTCCGCAGTTTCTCCCGGCACCTTTCACAATATTTGACACCCTTGCGGTCCGTATCCGCGAGGCTATTGCTGAAGTGCATCACGCAGCGCTCATCAGGACAATGGCGCAGTCCCAAGGTGTGGCCAAGCTCATGCACGACCTCTGTGACGGCCCGTCTGCGAAAGGTGCTCCGATCGGCTCCATAGTGCAGGCGATGCAGGGAGATCACGGCCGCCTTTCCAGGCAACTGAGCCAGACCGAAGACGAAGTTCAAGTCACCGGAATACAGATCCAGATCAGTCACGCCAATGACGTGCTGGCCAGGTAGCTGCTGCACGGCTGTGAGCAGGACATCGGCAATGTACTGGTCGCGACGGGAGTCGTATGCCTGCGCCGGTACAGGCAATGCCTCGTTTTGCGCGATCTCCAGGCCGAGGGCCGAAAGATCATGGATCAGGTCCGCCAAAGCTTGCGGATCCGTTTTTTCAACCGGCGCAATAGTTAGAGTTAAAAAGATGATACCCGCCAGTTCTTGCATCAATCAAAAGTAGGGTAGAAAAGCTTTCGAAGTGCTTTGTCAAAAAGCTCCCTGACAGCTCAATCCCGATATGTCTCTAAGCTCTGAGAAGGGATGCGCGATCAACGTATGATCCTATTGATTGTTTCATACTTTTGTATGCAATATTCGGATTAGATGGCTGGAGAGAACAAACCATGAAAACAGCGGAGCTGCTGACGCAGCGTTTGGAGCTCGTCTACCGATGGTACGAAGGGATGGTCAATCGGGATACAGGGATGCTCGAGTACCTCTACATCCCCCAGGACGACGATTTCGTCCGCGAGAAATCCCCCATCCGGGACATCGCCTCCGTGTGGGATGTGGAAATACTCAGCGATTTCCTGAACAGATATGAGCTTCGGCCACTGGTCGAGAAGTCGTTGCAGCACTACGGTGATTACCTCGTGAAACGCGACGAGTATGTGATCCTCGACTCCGACCGCTTGGAGGAGCCTTCGTCCATCGCCCACAGCGCCTTCATGATCCTGGCCCTGCTGCACGCCCCGCCGCCCCATAAGACCCGGCATATCGCCGGCCTCGCCGACGGAATACTCCGACAGCAGAGACCAAACGGCTCGTACAAGGTGTACTTCCACGACCTGCCGGATCATGGAGAGGAACTGTACGCTGGCGAGGCCATGCTCGCCCTTCTGGAAACCTATCGGGAGTTACAGGACCCCAGGTACCTGCAAAGCGTAGAAAGCGGCTTTTCCCATTATGATGCGCAATACTTCCGGCGCGATCACGTACCAGAGGACATGCTAGTCTTCTTCGCCAACTGGCAATCCCAGGCTTGCCGCCTCTTGTTCGAGTGCACTCGCAGCGCCGCAATCAAGCAGGAAGTCGCCGATTACGTCCGCCGCATGCACGACCAGATCATTGAGCGGGGCTTCTATGAGAACGTCGGGCGCAACCCGGCCCAGCAGGTATCGGTGGAGGTAGCCTGCGCCCTTGAGGGCCTCAACGACACCTACGCGTTGGTATACACCTCAGACGACACGCGCGCCGAACACTATCACCAGTGCATCTGCACCGGTCTGGCATACCTGCTCAGGCTGCAATGCACCCACAACGGCACGGAGAGGGAACGAGGAGGCTTCGGCCTGACCCTGGAAAATCGGACGCAGAGGATCGACATCACCGGCCATGCGGCCAGTGCCTTCATGAAGAGCATGGAGAACGGGATCGAATGCGGGTAGGCAAGAAGCTCCTATAACAACTTTCCTTATCCTTAAATTTGTAACAAGTGCCAGTACAAACAAACACGGCTACGGCAGATACTTCACGCATCCGGCTGGTGATCCACGGCGGCGCCGCTACTATCACGCGCAGCAAGCTTAAACCGGAACTCGAGCAGGCTTATACGCAGGTGCTTGCGCAATCGCTGACTGCTGGTTATGCAGTGCTTGAAGCGAGCGGCAGCAGCATTGATGCCGTCATTGCAGCGATAGTGGTGATGGAGGATTCGCCGTTATTCAATGCTGGCAAGGGCGCGGTGTTCAGCAATGCCGGCCGCATTGAACTGGACGCATCCATCATGGATGGTTCCACGCTCATGGCCGGTTCCGTTGCCGCGGTCACCACGATACGCCACCCCATCCGCGCTGCCCACGCCGTGATGACACAAAGCGCGCATGTGATGCTGATGGGTCGGGGCGCCGACGCCTTCGCCGCCGAGAAGGGTCTGGAGATTGTTGATCCCTCCTATTTCTACACCCAATTCCGATGGAATCAGTTGCAAAAAGCCATTGCCGAAGAACGTCTGCTGCAGGACCATGACACGGTTCCCGATACGCCACAGCCCAATATGGACGAAAACACGGATGAAAAGCACGGAACGGTCGGGGCCGTGGCGCTGGATCGTCAGGGCAATCTCGCCGCCGGCACATCGACTGGCGGGCTAACGAACAAGCATTTTGGGCGTGTGGGGGACTCGCCCGTCATCGGCGCCGGAACCTACGCGGACAATC
>Ga0134128_10009949_pt1 | contig 11405 bp, 8 predicted proteins | sample KB31754_FD_96462 | JGI IMG/M metagenome (GOLD analysis project Ga0134128, IMG submission 96462) | Terrestrial soil microbial communities with excess Nitrogen fertilizer from Kellogg Biological Station, Michigan, USA - KB3-175-4 | ecosystem: Environmental > Terrestrial > Soil > Unclassified ...
ACGGCCGGTTCGGATCGAAGCGCTTCTCCAATCCCTTCCAGCAGTCGGCATAATCGTCCTGCAAACTCGGCGAGGTCGCGGCGTATCGGGTGACGCGCTGGGGAAAGCGCGTCTCGAACATGAAGGCCATGGTGCCGGTGAGCTTCACGGGTTTCAGCTCACTGTTGGTCGCATGATCGAAGGCCTGACGATCCGGCCCGTGCGGCAGCATGCAATTGTGCAGGCTCATGCCGCCCGGGACGAAGCCCTCGGGCTTCGCATCATAGACGCCGTAGACCAGCCCCATGAACTCGCTCATGATGTTCATGTGATACCAGGGCGGACGGAAGGTGTTCTCCGCGACCGCCCAGCGCTCGGGAAAGATCACGAAATCGATATTGGCCGTGCCCGCCGTCTCCGACGGCGAGGTCAGCACGGTGAAAATCGAAGGATCCGGATGATCGAAAGCGATCGCGCCGACCGGCGAGAAATGGCGCAGGTCGTATTTGTACGGCGCGTAGTTGCCATGCCAGGCGACCACGTCGATCGGCGAATGCGGCAGCTCGGCTGCGAACAGCGAGCCGCCCCATTTCACATAGAGCTCGGTCGGCGTGTCCTTTTCTTCATAGCTAGCTACCGGCGTCAGGAAGTCGCGTGCGTTCGCAAGGCAATTGGCGCCGATCGGCCCGCGCTCCGGCAGCGTGAAGGCGCCGCCGTAGTTCTCGCAGAGATAACCGCGTGCCGGCCCGGCAGGAATCTCCGCGCGGAACTTCACCCCGCGCGGAATCACAGCGATCTCGCCGGGCTCGATGTCGATGCGGCCGAACTCGGTGACGAAGCGCAAGCTTCCCTGCTGCGCTACGAACAGCATCTCGCCGTCGGCATTGTAGAAATGCTGGTCGACCATCGATTTGGTGATCAGGAACACATGCGCAGCCATGCCGGCCTGCGTGTTGACGTCGCCCGCGGTCGTCATGGTGCGCAGGCCCTGCAGGAAAGTCATCTCCTCCTTCGGCATCGGCGCCGGATTCCAGCGCAATTGCGCGATCGGCAGATCGTATTCATGGCACGGCGCCGAGCGCCACAGCCCGGCATCGATCTTTTTGAAGCGCCCTGAATGCTTCACCGAGGGACGGATGCGGTAAAGCCAGGAGCGCTCATTGGCGCCGCGCGGCGCGGTGAAGGGCGAACCCGACAATTGCTCGGCATAGAGCCCATAGGCTGCCCGTTGTGGCGAGTTGCGGCCGATCGGCAACGCGCCCGGCAGCGATTCCGTCTCAAAGCTGTTGCCGAAGCCGGACATGTAGCCCGGCGTCACTTGCGCGGAGCTTCTGATGATTTGGTCAGGCGAGGTGTTGATGTTCATTGACTATCCTCCTCCTTGCAGGGCGGCCCACATGTCGCGGTCGCGCTTGTCGGTCCAGATTACGGGATCGTCGATGCCTGAGGCTTCGTCATAGGCGCGCGAGACGTTGAACGGCAGGCAGTGCTCGTAGATCGCAAAGCCTGCAAATTTGGGATCCATCACCTCGCGCGTCGCGGCGAAGCATTGCTTCAGGCTGCGGCCCTTGGCGACGGAGCTTTCGGCGGCGTTGTAGAGCGAGGTGACGAAGTCGCGCGTCATCGCAATCGCATCGCGCACCGTGGCAAGTCCCTTCAGCGCGTCGCCGCGGCCCGGCGCAACCGCCTTGGGATTGAAGGCGCGGATTTCGTTCAGCGTCATCGGCCATTCCCGCAAATGCGCGTCGCCGCAATAACAGGCCGAGTGATATTCGATCAGGTCGCCGGAGAACATCACCTCGGCATCGGGCACCCAGGCGACGATATCGCCTGAGGTATGTCCGGCGCCGAGCTGCATCAAGCGCACTTCGCGCTTGCCGAGATAGATCGACATCTCGCCCTCGAAGGTCAGCGTCGGCCAGGTCAGGCCGGGAATGCTCTCCGCATCCTGGAACAGGCGGGGAAAGCGGCCATATTCGCTATCCCAGTCCTGCTGGCCGCGCTCGGCGACCAGGCGCCGCGTCTCCTGCGAAGCGACGATCGCCTCCGCGTGATAGGCCGAGGCGCCGAGCACACGCACCGCGTGATAATGCGACAGCACGACATATTTGATCGGCTTGTCGGTCACGGTCTTGACCCGCTCGATCACCTTGTTCGCCATCGCCGGTGTCGCCTGGGCGTCGAACACGAGGCAGCCGTCTTCGCCGACGATCACGGCCGTGTTGGGATCGCCCTCGGCGGTGAAGGCATAAAGATCGGTGCCGATCTCGGAGAAGGTGACCTTCTTCTCGGAAAGATCCGTGGTGGACGCGAAACCTTTTGCCATCAACTCGTTCCCTTGACGTTATTGTTACTGCTGTTGTTGCTGCCGGGATGCATCGAGCATTCGGCATCTGGCGAGCGCAATCGCCTCGCGCAGCACCTCGATGTCGCCGATATGGTTGGCCAGGATCAGAACCAGCGCCGCGTCGAGATCGGCGCTCTCGTCGTCGCTCAAGCCCCGATGGGCCTCGACGACGGCCCGAAAGGCGTCGTCCGGCTTTGCGAAATTCGAGCTCGTTGAGAGCGTCATGGCCGGTGCCCTTGTCACGATAAGCCGGCGGCCCGCGCCAGCGCCGCCTCCAGCAACGCGGGCGTCGGGTGCTTGAAGCGCGCGGCGACATAGCCGTCCGGCCGCAGCAGATAGCTCGTGCCTGCTTCAGCGTCGTAGCGCGAAGCGGCAAGCCCCTGCGGATCGCGATAGCCGTATTCGCCGCCGATCCGGATCGCGCTCACGGCCTCCGGCTCCTCGTCCGGCGCAAACCCGAGCAGGGTGAAATTGGTTCCGACGCTGATGAATGCATCTGTCAGAAACCTCGCCTGTCCATCTCGAAAAGCAAGCGGCGCATCGAGCATCGAGGCGCCAGGCCGCGGCCCGCCGCGCCATTGATCGCGATCCGCGGTTGACAGCGGCGAGTCATAGATCGACGGCACCGACAGCCTGCCGCCATTGACCATGCGCTTGCCGAACTCGGTTTGTCTGGCGAGCGACAGCACCGCCTGGCGCAGCCGCGCTTCCTGCCGCGTGCCGGGGGCCATGAAATCGGTCGAGCGCGTGGATTCGCGGATGTTTTCGTCGGCCGCGGCGCTGCGCTCGGTGTGATAGCTTTCCAACAGGCTCGCCGGCGATTGCCTTCGCAGCACGCGGTCGAGCTTCCAGGACAGATTCTCGGCGTCCTCAAGACCCGAATTGGCGCCGCGCGCGCCGAACGGCGAGACCTGGTGCGCGGCATCGCCGGCAAAGATCACCCGACCATGAACGAAGCGATCCATGCGCCGGCACTGGAACTTGTAGAGCGAGATCCATTCGAAATCGAACTTGTCATGGCCAAGCATCCGCGCGATCCGCGGCCGCACGTTCTCGGGCCTTTTCTCGATCTCCGGATCGGCATCACGGCTGAGCTGCAGATCGATGCGCCAGACGTCATCAGGCTGCTTGTGCAACAGCGCGGAGCGCCCGGCGTGGAACGGCGGATCGAACCAGAACCAGCGTTCGGTCGGAAATTCCGCGCTCATCCTGACGTCGGCAATCAGGAACTGATCCTCGAACACCTGGCCGGAAAATTCCGCTCCCACCATCTGCCGGAGTGACGAGCGCGCGCCGTCGCAGGCAATGACATAGCCTGCGTGAATCTGGTAGGGGCCGTCCGGCGTTGCGATCGTCAGTGCCACGGCGTCGTTGCGGTGCTCCAGCGCGACCACCTTGTTGCGCCAGCGCAGGTCGATTGCAGGAAGTTGCTCGACGCGGTCGACCAGATAAGCCTCGGCATAGAATTGCTGGAGATTGATGAAAGCGGGACGCTTGTGCCCGGGCTCCGGCAGCAGGTTGAACTGGTAAAGCTGCGACTCGCCGTGAAAGATCTTGCCGACGCTCCACACCACGCCCTTGTCGACCATGCGGTCGCCGATGCCGAGCCGATCCCAGAACTCCAGCGAGCGCTTCGAGAAGCAGATCGCGCGCGACCCCTCGCCGATCCGGTCGGCATCATCCAGCAGCACCACGCGCTGGCCGCGCTGCGCCAGATCGATCGCCAGCGACAGCCCGACGGGACCGGCGCCGATCACCACGACCGGATATTCGGCCACACCCGCACCCATCCGATCCTGATCGGCATGGCGGCGATAGCCGAACTGGGCTTTGGCTTGAGGTTTCGGTTCAGCCATGCGTTCTCTACTAGCCAGCCTGGCGCCAGTCTGCTAAATTAGTCGCACATGCAACTATCTTAACCCGCGGCAAGGCCCTCGCGCAACCCGCATCGGAGAGAAAATTTGCCGACTGCGCTAAACCCCGCGACCCGCGAGGAAGCCCCCGCCCGGCGGAGGGGCCTGCGGCTCGATCTGTTCCGTTTCGTGCCGTTCCGTCTGAACCGGCTTTCCGCCGAAGTGAGCAACGCGCTGTCTGACGAATATCAGGTGCGCTACGGGCTCGACATCCCGGAATGGCGGGTGTTGGCGACGCTCGGCTTCCGCAGCGACGCCTGCAGCGCGCAATACATTTCCGATTGCACACGCACACACAAGTCCACGATCAGCCGCGCGGTGACCGCGCTGATGGAGCGGCAGGTCGTGGAGCGCGTCGAGAACGCGGAAGACCGCCGCGAATTCCGCTTGCGGCTGACGCGCAAGGGCCGCGCACTCTATGAGGAGCTGATTCCGCGCCTGTTGCGCAGGGAGCAGGAGATCCTCTCCTGTCTGTCCGCGCAGGAGCGCAAGGACTTTGCCGCTCTCCTCGGCAAGATCGAGAAGAGCCTTGCGCTGGTGCAGACCAGCGAGGAGGCCGACGCGAAGGAGGCGTATTAGTCGATCGTCATTCCGGGGCGCCGCGAAAGCGGCGAACCCGGAATCTCTCGCTCCGCAACGTCCGGATTCCGGGTTCGCGCTGGCGCGCGCCCCGGAATGACGGCCGCGCCGTCACTTCACGAACGAGCGCGACGGCGCCTTATGCAGGGCAAAGGCGTCGACCTTGTCGCTGGCCCGCGGATAGATCTCGCAGACGATCGGATCGTGGCCAGGGATGAATCGGTCGGGGTGGCCGGCGAGGCGCTCGACGGTTTCCCATCCCGTCACCATGTCGCCGACATTGTAGATGATCGGAAACGGGCTTCGCCGGTGAAGGTTGGCATAGTAGTGCGACGCGTCCGAGGCCAGCACCACCGGACCGCGCTCGGTTTCGACCCGCACCACCTGCAAGCCGTCCGAATGGCCGCCGACGCGATGCACGGTGATCCCCGGCGCGATCTCGCCGTCGCCCGCATGGAAGGTGACGCGCTCGCCATAGACATGGCGAACCATCTGCGTGACGTGCTCCACCGTGAATGGATGTCGCAGCAAGCCGTTGCACATGCAGCGTCCGGTAGCGTAGGCCATCTCCTTGTCCTGCAGGTGGAAGCGTGCATTGGGGAAGCGGTCCAGATTGCCCGCGTGGTCGTAGTGCATATGGGTAACGATGATGTCCCTGATGTCCTCGGCGCTCACGCCGAATCCGCTGAGCGCATCGACCGGATTGAGCATGAGCTTGCGGCCGCGCAGCTTGGCTTCTTCGGCGTTGAAGCCGGTGTCGACGACGATGTCGCGGCCGCCGCCGCGAACCAGCCAGACGAAATAGTCGAGGTCCTGCGCCGAGGTTTCGTGCGGATCGGGCGAGAGAAAATTCATCTGTGGTGTGCGCTGCATCGTCGCATACCGAATGGCATAAATTTCGTAGGCGTTTCCCATCGCTCCCTCTTGTCGCGGTTGTCGGATCCTCGAACCGCGACACCAAGCCATCGTCGCCGGCAAAGGTCAAACCGTGCCGGCGCATATTTGACCTTCGCTTTTCCATCTCCAAAGCGGATCGCGGGCGGCGCGGATCCATCGTGGGAATGGCGCAGGAGACTCCGTAATGTGAGCCTAATCACATTAAAGTCCTGACGATTTCTGGGAACCTGGCGCGGCCGTCGAGACGCGCGCCGAGAGAGCGAACGCAATGCGCGCGTGCCTTCATGGTCCGGACAGGGCGCCCCGCGATAACCGCGATTTTGCAAGCGGTTGACGCATCGTTGCCGTGGTTTGATAATGCGGAAGGCGTAGAGTAATGTCGTTGAGGCGCGAGCAGGATCGGCGCCCTTTTCCTTGGACCGCCGTGATTATGAAGATTCGCCTTGTCTTGGCTCTGATTGCCCTGTTCTCGGTCGCCTGGACCGCCCCCTCGTCCGCCGCGGGCGACCGCTTCGCGCTCGTGATCGGCAACGCCAAATATCCGGACGCTGATACCCCGCTCAAGGAACCCCTCAACGACGCACGCGACGTCGCCGACGAACTCAAGCGCGACGGCTTCAATGTCGATATCGGGGAAAACCTGACCGGTGAGGCCATGCGCCGCGCCTTCGACAAGCTGTACGGCAAGATCAAGCCGGGCTCGGTCGCCCTGATCTTCTTCTCGGGCTTCGGCATCCAGTCCAACCGGCAGAGCTACATGATCCCGGTCGATGCCCAGATCTGGACCGAGCAGGACGTGCGGCACGATGGCATCAGCCTGGAAACGGTCCTCGGCGAAATCAACAGCCGCGGCGCGGGTGTCAAGATCGCCCTGATCGACGCCTCCCGGCGCAACCCCTATGAACGGCGCTTCCGGACTTTCTCGGCCGGATTGGCGCCGGTGATTGCGCCGAACGGCACGCTGGTGATGTATTCGGCCGCGCTCTCGTCGGTCGTATCCGACAATGGCGGCGATCACGGCCTGTTTGTGCAGGAGTTGCTCAAGGAGATCCGCGTTCCGGACCTGATGGCGGAAGAGACGCTGAACCGGACCCGAGTCGGCGTCACCCGCGCCTCCCGCGGCGAGCAGGTGCCGTGGATTTCGTCTTCGCTGGCCGAGGACTTCTCGTTCATTCCGGGAGCCCCGGGCAGCCACCCGGCGCCGCCGTCTCCGGGCCCGGTCACCGCTGTCGCACCACCGCCGCCATCCCCACCGCCGCTCGTCTCGACGCCGACACCGAAGGCAACGGTTCCGCCGCCGCCACCTCCGCCACCGGTGGCCGAGACCAGGCCGCCCGCGCCGCCCCCGCCACCGGCGCGGGTCGAGGCGCCGCCAGCGCCGTCACCCTCGCCGGCCCAGGTCGCGTTGGCCGACGATCCGACCATCAAGAGCCTGACCACCAAGCTCGACGCCAACCCGGACGACGTCAGCGCGCTCTACCGGCGCGGCCAGGTCTATGCAAGCAAGGGCGCCTATCGCCTCGCCATCAAGGATTTCGACTCGACGCTGCGCATCAATCCGAAGGACGTCGAAGCCCTCAACAACCGTTGCTGGGCTCGCGCGGTGATCGGCGACCTCCAGCCTGCCCTGAAGGATTGCAACGAGGCGTTGCGGCTGCGGCCGAATTTCGTTGATGCCCTCGACAGCCGCGGGCTGGTCAACCTCAAGAGCGGGGCGACCAAGAACGCCATCACCGACTTCGACGCCGCGCTGAAGATCAATCCCCGGCTGACCTCCTCCCTCTATGGTAGGGGGCTTGCCAAGCAGCGTAACGGCTCGATTTCCGAGGGTAATTTGGATATAGCCAATGCGAAGGCGATGGACCCCAACATCGTCCAGGAATTCGACAGTTACGGGGTGCGTTGAGATTATTTTCGGGTTGGACGGCGTCGGCCGCTGAACCCCACGGCAGGGGCCTGAGACAGAGTAGTTAAGTTGTTATGATCGCGGCTGATTTTGTCGCGATCGCCAGGCAGATTTGAAACCGCGCGGGGAGCGCAGGAGGGACGGCAATGACCAAGGTGTCTGGAAAGCGCAATTTCCTGATGGCGATCCTTTCGATCGTGAGCATTGGTGCCGCGATTTCGTTCGGCATCTGCCAGGCGCGCGCCGGCGACGACGTCACCGAAGATCAGATCGTGCGAGCGCTCACCCCGAAGCCGAAGGCGCCACTGACCCGCGGCCTGTCGGTCGGCGACAGGGTCGAGCCGGCTGTGAACCCCGCAGAAGTCAAGTTACTCAACAGCGTCCGTGGCCGCACCACCCGCTCGCTTTCCAGCGCCGAGCGCGAGGAGATCGCCGACGTCGCCAAGGACAAGCCGAATATCGATCTCACCATCACCTTTGGCTACAACTCGGCCGACATCAGCGCCAAATCGCTGTCTGACGTGCAGAAGCTCGGCCGCGCGCTGACCAGCGCCGGCCTGCAGGGCTCGACCTTCCTGCTCGCGGGCCACACCGATGCCGCCGGCAGCGACACCTACAACCAGGACCTGTCCGAACGGCGGGCCGATTCGATCAAGCGCTATCTGATGGACAACTACCACATCGCCTCCGCCGACCTCGTCACCGTCGGATACGGCAAGACCAGGCTCAAGGATGCGGACCATCCGCTGTCGGAAGTGAACCGCCGCGTGCAGGTGGTGAACATGGAGAACAAGACCACGGCGTCGAAGTAGCGACCGACGCAACCGGCCTGGTAGCGTAAGTGGCGCCGCGTAGCGTTTTGCAGCGAAGATGCGTCCCGCAAGGCTTGCGGGACGCGCGTTCGTCTCGAGGCTCTGCTCCCCTGCCGGACCGCCGCCAGCTCCTTGCGGCACCCCCACCACCAGCCTTGGACTGATCCGGCTATGAATTTCTCCCAATTGATCAAGCCCGGCATTGCGGTGGCGGCCTTCGTCCTGCTCGCCGGCGGGGACTATTGGTGGGAGCACCGACCCGAGCCCCCTGAAAAGAACACGGCGGGTGAAGCGCTTGTGGTGGTGACGAAAACCACCAACGCCTGCTTCTCCGACCAGGTGCGAGTGACGGGCTTTATCGTGCCGCGCCGGGAGGCCGTGGTCGGGCCCGAGCAGGAAGGCTCGAAGGTCACCGATCTCTTTGTCCGCGAAGGCGACGTGGTGGCGGACAACCGGGAGCTGGTGCGGCTCACCGCGCCGCCGCCGCAGCCGGGGCAGCGCAACAGCAGCGCCCCGGTCTCGCTACGCGCGCCGGCGCCAGGCCTCGTCACCGAGGTCCGCACCGCCGTCGGCGCCCCAGCCTCGCCACAGGCGGGCCCGATGATCCGCATCGCCGTCAACAACGAGCTCGAGCTTGATGCCGAGGTTCCGAGCGTGAACCTGCCCAAGCTCAAACCGGGCGCGACCGTGCGCGTCAGCCGCGACAATGCACCGGATCTGATCGGCCGCGTCCGCCTCGTGTCGCCCCAGATCGACCGCTCCACCCAACTCGGCCACGTCCGGATCACGCTGACCAACAATCCTTCGTTGAAGGTCGGCATGTTCGCGCGCGCCACGATCGACGCCAGCCGGAGCTGTGCAGGTGTCGCCGTTCCCAACACCGCCATTGACCATTTGACCGTTCAGGTGATCAAAGGAAATACCGTGGAGACGCGCCGGGTGCAGGTCGGGCTGACGTCCGACACCAACACACAAATCCTCGAGGGTCTCGACGTCGGCGAAATCGTGGTGGCGGATGCCGGCTCCTCGCTGCATGACGGCGACCAGGTCAAGACCATGTTCGCGGACGAACTCGATCGACGGGTACGCTGATGGCAATCAATATCTCGGCATGGTCGATCCGAAACCCGCTTCCTTCCGTCGTCTTTTCGATCATCCTTCTGGTATTGGGCTGGCTCAGCTTCACCAAGCTCGCGATCACGCATCTGCCCTCGGCCGACATCCCGGTGATCTCGGTCGCGGTCGCGCAATTCGGCGCCGCGCCCGCCGAGCTCGAGTCCCAGGTCACCAAGACCATCGAGGACGCCGTGTCCGGCGTCGAGGGTGTCCGGCACATCACCTCGCAGATCACCGACGGCATGTCGGTGACGACGATCCAGTTTGCGCTGGAAACCAACACCGACCGTGCGCTCAACGACGTCAAGGACGCCGTTACCCGCGTGCGCGCCAACCTGCCGCAGAACGTCAACGAGCCGCTCGTCCAGCGCGTCGACGTGATCGGCCTGCCGATCATGACCTATGCGGCGATCTCGCCCGGCAAGACGCCGGAGCAGCTCTCCTATTTCGTCGACGACGTCGTCAAGCGTGCGCTGCAGGGCGTGCGCGGCGTCGCCGAGGTCGCGCGCATCGGCGGTGTCGAGCGCGAGATCCTGGTCTCGCTCGACCCCGACCGGCTCTCCGCGGTGGGCCTCACGGCGGTCAATGTCAGCCAGCACCTGCGCGGCACCAATGAGGATCTGGCCGGCGGCCGCGCCGAGATCGGCAAGAACGACCAGGCGATCCGCACGCTGGCGGGGGCGCAGTCGCTGAAAGATCTCGCGGGCACCATGATCCCGCTATTCGGCGGCGGCGAGGTCCGGCTCGACGATCTCGGCACCGTCACCGACACCATCGCCGCCCGCCGCACCTTTGCCCGCTACAACGGCGAGCCAGTGGTGGCGCTCGGCATCAAGCGTTCCAACGGTGCTTCCGACGTCGTGGTCGCCGGCCTCGTGCAGAAGCGCATCGACGAGTTGAAGGCGCAATATCCCGACGTCGACCTCAAGCTGATCGACACCTCGGTGAAATTCACCAAGGGCAACTACGACGCCGCGATCCAGACCCTGTTCGAGGGCGCCATCCTCGCCGTTGTCATCGTCCTTTTGTTCCTGAGCGACATCCGCGCCACCATCATTGCCGCGGTATCGCTGCCGCTGTCGATCTTCCCGGCGTTCTGGGCGATGGACCTGCTCGGCTTCTCGCTGAACCTGATTTCCTTCCTCGCCATTACGCTCTCGACAGGTATCCTGGTCGACGACGCCATCGTGGAGATCGAGAACATCGTCCGCCACATGCGGATGGGCAAGTCGCCCTATCAAGCCGCGCTCGATGCCGCCGACGAGATCGGACTTGCCGTGATCGCGATCTCGCTCACAATCATCGCGATCTTCGCGCCGGCGAGCTTCATGCCGGGCATCGCCGGGCAGTTCTTCAAGCAGTTCGGCATCACCGTATCGGTGCAGGTGTTCTTCTCGCTGCTGGCTGCGCGTTTCGTGACGCCGATGCTTGCGGCCTATTTCATGAAGCATCACGGCCACGATGACCCGCCGCCGGGGCGCGTGCTCAACGGCTATCACCGCCTCGTCACCTGGTCGGTGAAACACTACTACCTCACGGTGCTGATCGGGGTCGGCATCTTCGCTGCCTCGATCTGGAGCATTACGCTGCTGCCGCAGAGCTTCCTGCCGGCGCAGGACTCTGCGCGCTCCTGGCTCGGCCTCGAGCTGCCGCCAGGCACCCAGCTCGCCTATACCGAGAAGGTGACCGAGAACATCGTCGCTCAACTCCGCCGCCGCCCCGAGGTGAAGAGTGTCTTCGTCGATGGCGGCCGCGATCCGAAAGGCTCGCAGGAGGTGCGGCGCGCGACCATCATCATCAACTACACGCCCAAGACCCAGCGCAGCATTACCCAGCGCGAGCTCGAGAACTCGATC
>Ga0134128_10009950_pt1 | contig 11404 bp, 13 predicted proteins | sample KB31754_FD_96462 | JGI IMG/M metagenome (GOLD analysis project Ga0134128, IMG submission 96462) | Terrestrial soil microbial communities with excess Nitrogen fertilizer from Kellogg Biological Station, Michigan, USA - KB3-175-4 | ecosystem: Environmental > Terrestrial > Soil > Unclassified ...
CTGTTCGCCGCGACAGAATCGATATTCTGGTCTATCTGTCCGGGCATACCGGCGATAGCCGCCTGCCGGCCTTTGCGCAAAAACCCGCGCCAATCGGAGTCACCTGGCTGGGATATTTCGCCACGACCGGCATCGAGGCCATCGACTACGTCCTTTGCAACGAGGTGCTCATCCCCCGGGAGGAGGAGTGGCAGTGGGTCGAACGGCCGTGGCGAATGCCGGGCACCTATTTCTGCTTTTCCCCGCCGCCCGCCGACATACCGCTCTCGCCGCCGCCGCTTCTCGATAATGGCTTTGTGACATTCGGGAGCTTCAACAATCTCAACAAGCTCAGCGACCGGACAGCGCGGGTCTGGTCGGACGTGCTCAAAGCCGTGCCGCGGAGCCGCCTGCTGCTGCGGGCCGCGGCGCTGGAGAATGCCGAGACCATCGCGAGGCTGCGCCGCCGCTTTGCCGATCTTGGAATTCCGGCGGAGCGTTTGCTCCTTGAAGGATATTCGTGGGATTACGCGGCGCACCTCGCCAACTACGGCCGGGTCGACATAGCGCTCGATTCCTTCCCATACGCCGGTGGCACAACGACGGTTGAGGCCCTGTGGATGGGTGTGCCGGTGATTGCGCTCAGGGGCGATCGATTCGTCTCGCATATGGGAGAGAACGTCCTGCACCAGGCGGGCCTTGCTGACTGGATTGCGACCGATTCCGAGGCATTCGTTGCCAAGGCAGCCGGCCTTACTGCCGATCCGGCTGCCCTCGCCGAACTGCGTGCCAACCTCCGAGGCGCGCTTGCTGCTTCGCCGCTTTTTGATGCCGCCGGGTTTGCGCGTGACCTGGAGCAGGCGTTCCGCCAGATGTGGCGGATCTGGTGCGTGGCCAAACAACAAAGGCGTGCCGCCCGGTAAAGCCGGGCGAACTTCTGGCGAAGCCGTGCAGTGGTCTCAATGAGGTTTGCGCAGATATAAAATAGCGCCGGTCGGGCGCTTGACTTGGCCGGGGTCGGCGGCTACACGGACGCCTGCATTGAGCGGGCTCCGGCCCCCATGATGCGGGAGTAGCTCAGTTGGTTAGAGCGTCGGCCTGTCACGCCGAAGGTCGCGGGTTCGAGCCCCGTCTCTCGCGCCACCCTTTACAAGCACTTAGCGCAAAGTGGCAGGTCAGGGTTTCAACTGTTAGTTGACCCGAGTTTCAACTTTTCGACCTTGTTCTGTTCCTCCCCGATCCTTTTCCTACCTACCTTGCGTGCATCATCTGCTGCCCGTACTGCGGCCAAGTTGACGGGCATGTAGGTACGTTGAAGGGTTTTGTTTTGGTCGATGCTGTTCCCCATCTTCGCGGCAATGACTTCCACGGACGCACCGCCGGCATTGGCCTCGACCGCGCCCGATCGACGCATGTCCATTAGGCGACGCTTTTCCGTCCCACCGAACACGATTCGGCGAACGTCGGCGAAGTCCCCAATGAGCGAGTCCTTGGTGTAAGGCGAGCCCGCGCGAGGACGACCTCCCTTCGGCCCTGGCGCATGGCCGCGGGTCCGGAATATTGGCGCAGTATCCATAAGCTCGAAGCCGAGCCCGGCCACATAGGTCTCCACAAGTCGCCTGGTTCGCTTGGACAGGGTTCCGAAGGCCGCCTCTCCCGTCTTGGTGCGGTCTATCAAGAAGCCCCAATCTTGCCCGCTGGCGACCGCTTGGCGAGGCACCAGCGTGCGGACGTCGACAGGCGAAAATTGAGTATCCCATGCCACAGCAATGACGCACGCTAAGCCGCGATAGCCTGCTCGCCATGCACCCTTGGCAAGACGTATAACCTCCGGTTGCCGCCATGTCTCGGTGCGCCCCGGCACAGACTCTTTTCGAATGGCCAGCGAAGGGTCGGTGCCGGGAGGGCAGAGGCGCATTCCCGCCATGACATTATACAGCGCGCGCCAGATTTTCAGAGCCCGGCCGGCCTCGCCCGCACCCTTGGCTCGCTTCAGTCGAGCGTACCACTCATCGAGCAATTCCAGCGTCACGAGAGTTGGCGGCACGTCACCGAAGTAAGGTTCAATGAACTGCCAGCCGCGTTCCCAGTCCTCACGGGTCCGCGGCTTCTTATCGATCTTCCACGCGTTGGTCTGGCGGTATCTAGTGAACGCATCACCGACACTATCCTTCGGGTAAACTTTGGTTGGCGTAGGCTCTAGGCCACGCCGCGCACGCTGGTATCGTTGCTCCCACTGGTCCGCTGTTGCCCATGCGGAGGGCCCATCGTGGCCGCATGCTATGATCCGGAAGCCCATAGCCCGCATGGCTGGCGTGGGTAGCCAGTAGCCGTGCTTACCCTTCCTAATGACGTAGTGTGGGTGACGAATTTCAGCCAATCGCCTCGAGCCTCTTGCGCAAGCTGTCCGTGCTCACTCGAGCACTATTGTCGTTGGCGGCAATCAATCCCGACCTACGGTCCTGCCAAACGTCGATTGCGACCAAGTCGAAGTAGCCGGTCACAGGGCAGGGGGGAGGAAAGCCTACGCGATAGAGATCGGCCGCCTTCTTGGTAAACTCGGAGGCGGTAAGATGGAGCCGGCGGGCGGCCTTTGCCGGGGGCACTAACCGCGGCTCGACGCGGAAGCGAATGCCAGCACGGCTCTCAGACGCGATTCCTCCCATTGGTGCGCCTCACGAAACAGTTGAATTGGATAACTGAAACGAGTCCTTGAACGCGATATCAAAGAGTGCGTGCAGAGCCCTGACTTCGTCTAGTGCGTCATCGACTTGGCGAAGGGCGGCACTGATGCCCTCATCTTGCGCGTGCCCGCTGCGCTCGATAAGGGCCAATCCGGCGAGCAGTCGGTCTCTCGCCGCACAAATGTGATCTTCGGAATCGACTAGAAAGTTTTCAGCGCTGGTCATTGACTGCCCCTTGGTTGACTGCGACTCTGCAATCTGATTGATATCCGACAGAATGTGCTATTCTGCGGCGATGTCAAGACGATTTGATGGATATCATACCAAATGAGTGATTTTGACTTGCTTGCCGCTCAAGTGCGCGCCGCCCGCGCCTTGCTGGGTTGGTCGCAAGCTTATCTGGCAGATGGGATCAAGGTGAGCCGGTCAACGATCGCAGACCTGGAATCTGGGAAACGGCAGCCGCACGAGGCAACGCTATTCGTCCTGATGAACGAGCTATCGGCCGCGGGAATCAACTTCACCGAGCAAGGCGTCGAGTTTCGCGAGTATCCGCCCAAGCCGTACATTCCGCTGGGGCTTAGATAAGCGCGAACGAATAATTTCGAGCGAGTCCACAGCTCGTTCACGAATGTCCGCGCATGTGGTTGCGGACGCCGAAAAACACCTCAAGACTGGCTGCCAATTTGGAGGCAATCACCTTGGGAAACCGTCGCACTTCATCTGATAGCCAGGCAATCACCCTCACCCGGCCACAGGCGGCTGCGCTGTGTGGGCTGACGCCCGCCGGCTTCGACGTGTGGGTGCGCAAGGGCATTGTGCCAACTGCGCTGCCAGGCACAAGGCGATGGAGCCGCGTTGCGCTAGAACGGGCTGTGGCTGGCGGACCTACTCCGATTGATGTCGAGGTCGACCCGTACCTTGAGTGGGAGGCGGAACATTCACGAGAGACGCATTCGGGGACTCGCTCTTTCCGCACTGGCTTACTTCCCGCTTGGGATGACGACACGGTGCTAGACAAACCGATCGGCAAACGCGAACTCGAAGCAATGGCAGACATACACGCGGGCGACGGTCGAGAGATGCAGGACCACGAGGTAAGGGGCGGCCCGTCAACCTTTAGCAAGATGGCAATCCGCGGTTACCTTGTTTCGACGGCGAGCCATCCATACAAACTGAAACTCACCCCTGAGGGCGTTGCCGCGTACTTGGCCGCTGCGAAGGCCGCACTGTGAACGGCAGTATCAAAGTAGTCCGCGACGGCTCCATTAAGTTGGTTCGGCGTTCGAACTCCAGCATGTGGTATGCGCGCGGCACGTTGCTCGGCAAATCGGTTTTTGTCAGCACCAAAACGGACGACCGAAAGAAGGCGGCGCGAGTGGCCGCAACCATCCGCCGGTGCGTGCTCGCGACGGGGGCGCGTCACACGTTTGAGGAAGCGTGCGCGTCCTACGTCGAGTATGGAGGCCAACGGACATACCTACCCAAATTGATCGCCCTTTTTGGTCGCAAGCTACTTGCTGACTTCCACCAGACGGATATCGATGCCGCGGCACGGTTGCTCTATCCGAAGGTGAGCCGCGAGACGTTGAACCGGCAAGTTTACACGCCGTTCATCGCCGTCTGGAACTTCGCGGTTGGCAACGAATGGGCCGCGGCTAGGACTTGGCGTCGTCCCCGCAAGCCCAAGGGAACAGCACGACGCGTCGAGGTGACACGCAGCGGTACGCGTCCCGTCTCGTACAGTCGAGGGTGGCAATTCGTGTCGGCGATGTCGCCTGCACCGGCCATGGTCATGACCATGCTGTTCTATACTGGCATGCGGCCGATCGAACTATTCGCGCTCGAGTGCGACGACGTCGATGTGCAAGAACGCTGGATTGTCGTTCAGTCATCAAAGACCGGGCTATCGCGCGGCGTGCCGATGCACGAAGTGCTGGTGCCAATGCTGACAGCGCTGAAAGCGCGTGGAGGCGGTCGCGACGGCAAGCAGGTCTTTCTGACGCGCCACGGAAAGAAGTACCCGGTCACAGACGACGAGGTTAAGGGCCAGCTTGCTGGCGCCATCAATGGCGCTCGCGGCAGACTTGCGTCCCAGCGTACGCCCATCGACGACGTGTCACCGTACACCGCCAGGCACACAGTCTCGACGCAGCTTGTGATGGAGGGTGTGCATCCGCACATCAAAGACCAGATACTCGGCCACGCGGCAGACGACATGAGCCGACACTACACGCACGTACCACAAAAGCCGTTAATCGAGGCCATCAACACCCTACCTGTGATCGACGCGTGGCGCGACGCAGAGTGGCTGAATGACCCGGTAACATGGCAGTCGAAGCTTGTGCGGTGGGAAAATTATGGCCGCGCTGGCAAGCCAAAGGCTGATTTATGACCGACAAACCTCGCCGCCAGGACGCACTGCCGCGCGCACTGCCGCCCATCGGCCTGTCCCGCGAGATAGCCGCGGCCTACATTGATGTGAGCCCATCCAAGTTCGACCAGATGGTCGCCGACGGGCGCATGCCGAAGCCGAAGCAGATTGACTCGCGCCGCGTGTGGTCGAGGACCGCAGTAGAGAAGGCATTTGCAGCGCTGCCGAGCGACGGCGAGGATGATAGCGATGAGTGGGTAGCGGCATGAGTGAGCGCAGAAGGCTGCCAAAGTACGTCGTCGAGTATGAGGTTCCGAAGGGCAGCGGAAAGTGGTTTGTCTATTTCCGCCGGCGCGGACAGAAAGACGTGCGCATGCATGGCACGCCATACAGCGCAGAGTGGATGGCTACATATCACGCTCTGCTCGCCGAGCAATCGCTGCCAGCAACCAAAAAAAAGAATCAAATCGTGCCGGTTATTGAGCAGACATTCGCCAGCGGTACATGGCGTCAACTGATTTCATCGAGGGGCTCGACGCGCGTACGCAGAGGGTGCGGCGGCTCCTCGCATTAGAAGCGAACGGCACGACGCACGTCGAGTGCAGCGTTGTCGAGTGCGACGATCTCCACGCAGAGTTGATGGAGATCGACGAGAACCTGTCCCGCTCTGACCTCTCTGCCGCACAGCAGATATCGCACATACTTCGGCGAAAGGCGGTGTGGGAGGAGATAGGAGCGAGTTTCGGAACTAATAGTTCCGAAACTGTTTCAGCTAGGGGCAGGCTAGGTGAAGGCCGACCTAGGTCATCATTCGCGGCCGAGGTCGCGGCGACCACTGGTGACGTTAAGCAGGTCGTCAACCGCAAGCTTGCGCGCGGCAGGGAACTGGGTGATGACCGGACACAGGACGCTGAAAGAGGTCGAGCGCTACACACGTGCTGCAAACCAGCGGCGCCTGGCAGCTGCGGCGAGCGACAGGGGGAGATTGATGGTCCCAGCTAAAGACATTCTTGCAGGATTTGGCGTCACTCATCGATACAGCCAGGGTCGGCAATACCTTCGAAAGAAATTGGATAACCATAACTGACGCTATCAGGTCAGAGGTGGTTCGAATCCAGAGGTTGCGACCCGGCCGCAGCTACTCGACTACCAGGAGACGTTGACTCCCGCCCGTCCGCCCATCGTGCCTTGGCTTAGCCCAACGCCAAAAGCGCCATCGACCGTAACATCGTCATTCGCTTTGAAGGCACCGCCGACACCGAGCGCACTTTGCCCCTCAAACGTTCCGACATGAACCGATGCGCCAAAAGTTTTGCCAGCCCCGATAGTCGCCGCGGGCGTGGCAAGGCTAAGAGCAACGCCTTCCTCCGCTTTGACGCCGGCAGTTGCGTCGACGCAGGTATCGCTGCCTGGATCGTAGTAAAAGCCTGGTCCTTGTGAGGCACAGATTTTCACGTATTCGACGGGCGCAGCGAAGCTATGGCCTCCCGCCAGGCAGGCGCAAGCCGCCACCGCAAGTCCAATAAGACGTTTCATGGTCACCCCTAGCAAGATTCGATCTGACGCTGAGACGACGAGATTCTATTGGTGCTCGGAATACAACTAGCCCCAGCGAAAAAATTTGGTAGTCGCCTCGCTTTTGACAAATAATAGAACTCGACGTAGCCATGAGCTTTGAGACGATTCCACGTCGAGCGCCGGTCAATCCCAGATGGCGTCCCTCGGCTTTCGGTTCTCAATCTTCAATGCCGAGGGCAACGAGTTTCAGGTCTCAGTGCCCTATCGAGTTGCGGACGATTGGGAGCGTGGCACGCTGATCTTCATGCAGGAAAGCTGACGCAAGTGTTGGCGCGATTGCCACCGCCGGATCGGTAAGACCTTCTCACTAATGTGCGAGATTGCGGTGTCCAGCCAGTATCTCTCGCTTGACGCCGGCTTTGGACGGGATGAGCGTTCATCCGCGCGCGTTATGCGCGGTTATGAGGGGAATTGAGAATGGCTACTGGCAAGAAGGCTGCGTCCGACGCCGGCAAAGTGCTGCCAAATCCGAAATCGACGCCAAAGCAAAAAGAGATTGCGGCGTCAGACTTGGCCCAGGCCAAGAAGGGTTCAAAGAAATAGCGTCTTCTCCACCTCGCGCGGTCGCGAGGTGGAGCTTCACATTGGCGATACGCTGTCCACAACTATGTGGCCCGCCTCACAGTTTCCTCGCGCGCTTGGCGGCCCTGAACGTCCCGATGACCTTCGACTCGAACTGCGCCTTGTCGACGGCCATAGCGCGTGCCAATGCCGCTACAGCGGACGAGTCGGCGCCGCGGGCGTCGATGTTCGGCGCATAGGTGATGTTGCCGCCATTGCTGTTTGCTGGAATACGGAGGTCGACCGGAATCCGACGTCCGTCCGGCAGAGGAACGGCCGCTTCTGGCCCGGCCTCCCCAAAGATCGACGCCGTGCTTGACACGCCACCGCCGGCGAATACAGGCATGCCGCGCGCCGCAATTCCGCCGTTCGCAAACCCGAACGCTTGCCCGATCAATCCGAATTTGCTGCTGCCGCCGAACGTGCCGGCCCCGAACAACTGGTCGAGACCCATACTCAAAAGCTGGTTGCCGATGGACGTCAGCGCACTACCGAGCGCCTCCGCGGCGGATTTGCCGTTGATGAGGTCGGTAATGAATGAACTCGTGGCACCCTTGATGGTGTCGCGCCAGGCTTCCGCTTCTGCGACAAGCTGCTTCTGCGATTCAGCGAACTTCTTGGCAGCGGCGTCTGCCAGTGCAAAGTTTGTGGCCGCCTTGTCGATCGCCGCACTCAGTTCTGGCGTGACCTTTACGCCAGATGCAGTCGCGGCTGAAAGCAGGTCTGACGACGCCTTCGCCTTGTCGAGCGCGAAGCCGTAGTCATTAATGAACGGATTCAGCTTCGCCTGGGCGGCGGTCTCGGCATTCAGCGCGTCGGTTTGTTTCTGCAAACTCTGCGTCGCGGAATCGTAGGCGTTGCCTTTGGTCTTGTCGCCAAGCGGCTCGTTGGTGTTTCCATCGCCGGGAGCCTGATCGGCTGTGCCCGGTGGCAACTTGTCGATCTGATTTAGCTTCGCCTGCTGATTCAACACCTTTTGAAGATTGTCGCGCGCCGCGTTGATCTGCTTTAGCGCATCATCGGCTCCGGCGTATGGATCGGTCCCAAACGCATTTCCGCTGATACCGTCGAGCGCATTGTAAAGGCCCTGCGTCTTTGGCGGGAGCGCCTCGCGTAGTGCTTGTTTGGCCTTCGCGGCCTGATATTGCGCACCAGCTTCCTCAAGGGCCGCCTCGGCAGCGGTAAGTTGCGTACTGATCTGCGCCCTTAGCGCCTGGCGATAGGCAACAGAAGCATTCGTGGCAATCGTCAACTTGCTCGCGTTGAGTTCTATGTCCTTGGATAACTGCTGGGTCGCGCCAGAAGCCTGACCGGAATTCGCGCTGAGTACATAAAGAGCGGCCGCCGCCGCGCCTGCCAGAAGCGCCAACGGTCCCATCGCCACGGCCAAGCCAGCCATGGTGATTTCGCCGGCCGCCATGGTGCTCAAGAACGTCGCGAGCGCGAACGTCGCCTCGCCAATGGCCGCGCCAAAGCCGACCACGGCGCGGGCTGCGAGCGCCCCGCCGATGATGGCCACGAAGTCCAGCACAATTGGCGCAATGGTCTTGAAGTTGTCTGCGAGGTAGGTCAGCGCGTCGACGAGCTTCTTGATCGCGCCTGATGATTCGCCGGTCGTGCCGACGAATTGCATAAAGGCGTTTTCGATCTTGGTAACTGCGTCGCTGATCGAGACTTCTGTCGAATTGAATGCGGCATTGATCTTGCCGTTGTAGGCGAGGATCGCCTGAATCAGGTCTTCGCTGGTGATCTTGCCAGCCGCGCCGAGGGCCTTCAGCCCACCAACGGTCGTGTGCATGTACGCCGCGAGCGCCTGCGACACGACGATGGCGTCGGTGCTCAAAGCGCGAAGCTGGCGCCCCTGCACACGGCCCATGTCGAGGGCTTCGATGATCTGAATAATGCCGCCGGCCTGCTGCGCCGCGGTGGAACCGCCGATCTTGAATGCCTTCGACACAAGGTCGGTGGTCTGCGCGACCTGCAGCTCCGTGAGGTGCAAATTGCCGGACACATTCAGGATGCGGGTGTAGAGCCCGAGATAGTTCTCCAGCGGCGTGCGCGCAGCGCTCGCAGCAGTGTTGATGTCCTCAATCGAGCGGGCCTGCAGACCGGAATATGTGGACGCGGACTTGAGCTTATTCTCGAGTTGGACCCACGTATTGGCGTAATCCAGAACCTGCTTGATGCCGGTGCCGAGACCGATTGCGCCCAGGGCCGTTGTGATCCCGCCAAGCGACCCACGGACCTGCGAGCCGAGCTTTTCAAACGACGCGGCGTTTGTCGCGTTCATTTGAGCGAAGCGCTTTGTCACGTTGTCGCTGAAACGGTCGATCTGCTTGGTTACATCGACAAGTTGGCGCTGCATCTTGGTGCTCTGCGCCTCAAGCACGATGATGAGCCGAGCGGCGTCGGTAGAATCCGCCATTACTCTGCGTCCGCCACGAGGCGCGCTGCGTGCCCCGCGAGAATTTCAACGGCCATATCGCGGCCTACAGCGATCATCAGATGGCTCGCTCCCTCGCTGACGAGGACGCGGGCGAGGTCAATTTCGCTGACGCCGGCGCGTGTGAGTTCATCGGCGAGCGCAGCGACGCGCTCGACAACTTGGTCTGGTTTCATGGTGACTCCTGAAAAGTAATGGTCCGCCCCGGAGGCGGCCTTGTTTGTTAGTTCTGCTACCCGGCTAGCGCCATCAGCCGCGGGCTCCACGCATGCCGAAGCACGCGGCGCCAGTTGGCGGCGAGTTTCATGGGGACTCCGGGGAATGAAAAAGGCCACGCGAAATGCGAGGCCTTGGGAAGGGTCGGCGGTAACGGAGGGGTTAGGCGGCTTTCGAGTACCAGCCTTCGCCATAGAGCCCGAGCAGGCGGTTGAAGTAGCGCTCGTACTTCGCGCCGATGACATCGAGCGAATAGTGATCGACGACATGCTTGCGGATCGCGGCGGGATCGAGTGTCGGGGCACGCCGGGCCGCTTCGATGAACTCGCCGAGGGTGTGGCAACGGAAGCCGGTGACCCCATCAATGACGGTTTCGGTGAATGCACCCCAGTCGGTCGTAATGACCGGCGTGCCGCAGGCCATGGCCTCGATGGCGACATTGCCGAACGGCTCGATATATTGGGTCGGGACGAACACGGCCTTGGCGCCGGCCATCAATCGACCGCGTTCCTCCGGCCCGACGACGCCGCGATAATCTGCCCCCGGCGGCGGCGTGCCCGGCCCGGCCAGCACCAGATGCCTGCCGAGCGCATTGCAGGTATCGATGGCGATCTGAAAGCCCTTGCGCTCGACCAACCGGCCGATGAAGAGGTAATATCCATCCTTGCCGCTGCGAAACGGAAAATCCGCCGGATCGAGATAACCGGGGATCACGGCGTCATAGAACCTGCCGTCCGCAGAGGTCGGATTTCCAGCCGCCGCGCCATAATGCATGTGCATCCAGGCATAGCTCTCGAACACCCGGAAATCCGAAAACACCCCGCCATAGCCGACGCCCCATTCGACGGCCATCATACCCGGCAGCGCGTCGGCGATCTGCTTTTGCGCCAACCCGCCGATGAGGCAGAGGAAATCCTTGGGTTGGCGGCGCTTGGCGATTTCGGCAGCGGCCGCAGCGTTGAAGTTTTGCCAATGCGCCAGCGAGTAATCGAAGCTCGCCTCGACATATGGCCGAGCGCCGACGATCTCGGCGCGCCTCTGTTCCGATATGCAGGTGATCAATTCCGTGCACGGCGCTTCGTTCTGCTCGCCGGCGTAGAGAAAGACCTCATGGCCGCGCGCCATCATCATCTTGCAGAAGCCGACGACCTTGTTGGTGTAGGCGCACGCCGAGAAAGCCGACGTGGTTTGGGTATGAGGAAGGGCACAGACATGCAGTCTCATTTGGCAAGATACTCCATAATTATGGCTGTCCGTAGATGTAAACATTGCCACCAGTAAACGATGTAACCCCTGACAATCTAACGTTGGTTGTCGGGGACGTTTTCGTTGCGAACCGGCCACCGTACAACAATGATGTGGCAGGGATTAATATTTTTGCTCCGGTTATGCCAGCACGATATATTGTCGCGGCAGCATTTATGGCGCCGGGTGAATTATTCGTCACAACCAACGCTGTGTCGAATGTTGATCCATTATCAGAGCTTATATTTACGTTCATCGACGCCGTTCCAGTCGTAACGAGAGCGTCGAACACCAGTATTAGATTTGTGTAAGGCGTCGAGACGA
>Ga0134128_10009953_pt1 | contig 11403 bp, 10 predicted proteins | sample KB31754_FD_96462 | JGI IMG/M metagenome (GOLD analysis project Ga0134128, IMG submission 96462) | Terrestrial soil microbial communities with excess Nitrogen fertilizer from Kellogg Biological Station, Michigan, USA - KB3-175-4 | ecosystem: Environmental > Terrestrial > Soil > Unclassified ...
TGCGACAGGTGACCGGTAGCGTCGAAATCCTCCCCCATCTTGTCGCGCGAGCCTGGTCTGCTGTAGCAAACATAACTGTGGGCGTGCGGTAGCGCGAGCATGAGGCGGCGGACGTCGGCGACGAATGGATGATGCTCCCGATCGCGAGCCGCGTGTATCCACAAGATTTGCCGTGTCGATCGGGCTGCCGCCAGCGCGTGTAACATCGCCAGTACAGGCGTTGCCCCGATTCCCGCGCTGAGCAGCACTACCGGCCGCTCTTCGGACTGAAGGATGAAACTTCCGCGCGGCGAGCTGATGTCGAGAGCATCGCCAACGCGGACATGTTCTCTAAGCCAGTTTCCAGCCACACCATTCGGCTCGATCTTCACGCTGATTCGATAGCGCTCCGTCGAAAGGGAACCCGAAAGCGAGTAGCTGCGAAAAAGCGGCGGGCCATCGGCGGTCGGCTGAAGACGCAACACCACATACTGGCCGGGCAGAGCCGTTGGTAGGGGCTGACCGTCCGGGCTCGCCATCGTCAACGAGAGGACGTCCGTGGACTCCTGATCGATCGCCGTCACCGCGAGCGGGCGAAATCCTGGTACAACCGGGTGCGCGGCCGCTTCCGGCACGAGCCCCGCATTCCCACTTGCCGGGCTTCGCAGCAGTGCTTCAAATGACGAGCGCCATCCGGGCGAAAGCGCTTCGATTCGCAACGCGCGGTCCAGTCGATCACGCGGATGATTAGGCGAATAGAGGAGCGCGTTGATCTCTGCGACAGTCATTCGCTCCTTTCGGTCTCCGATCTTTGCGACTTCGTCGCCGGCACCCACCTCACCCTCTTGCAGGACGCGTAAGTAGAACCCAGGCCTTCCGCTGGATGTCAGCAATGCCGGCATCCGGGGCTCGTTCATCCGAATGCCCACGCGATAGCAAGTGACACGAGGTTGAGTGACCTCGAACACGGTGTTGCCGATCTGATAACGGTCGCCGATACACACCGCATCATCGGGCAATCCTTCTATTGTAAAGTTCTCGCCGAACTGTCCGTAGACGAAGTCGGTCCTCTTCAGTTGCTCCTGCCAATATCGATACGATTCAATCTGGTAAACGAAGACGGCACGCTGCTCACCGCCGTGCCCTGCCAGATCGCCCTGGCCGTCTCCGTCCAGATTCAAGCGGCTGACCCTGCAGCGGCCACGCACCGGATTCTTCCAGACCCCGGTGTGCACAGTCCGGCCTCTCCATTCGATGTCGCGTGGTAGACCGACGTTTACCGACAGAAGTCGAGGCATTTTCCTCCGCAGGGCTTCCCGCCGCTCCCGGTCAAGCTAGAACACTTACTAACTGGCCTACTAAACTAAATTATAGTACTCAACGGAATAGCTTAAGCATTGGGCTTCCATTTGCGGCCAGACGATCTGATGAATTTCAGTTGATACCCACTTTTGCTGGGAAGTCCAGTCTTCGAACGCGATGGTCAGCCGGTAGTCGCCGCGATCTTCGGTCGGCCGCAACAACTCGACGGCACCAAACCTGTCTTGGCGGGAAATGGCCGGTCGGAAGTTTTCGATATAGATTCTCTCGATTACCGGCTCCAACCCCTGCTTTACCTTTAAGTCAACGTGCAGCACGAACATAGTCACCTCGCCAGGCAAGCTTGAATACCTCGATAGCGGTACCACCCATCACCTTGGAGTAAGTTTCGGGTTCCAGCTCCAGCGCTTTGTATTTTGCAACCTCGACAGGAACGTTACTCGGCAAGTCCGCTCCCATCATGACTCGATCCGCGCCAATAGTGGATATCATCCATCGGATATCTTCTCCCACGCACCAGGACGTTTCGAGATACAGGTTGCCACAAACCGAAGCCGCTACCTGCGCCTCCGCCGAATAGACGGCGAATCCGGCGTGCGCCAGTATAATCTTCAGGCCGGGATACTTCCGGGCCGCTGGGATACAGAGCGCTGGCAGCGCGAACGGAACGCCTGGGCCTGTGTGGACCATCGCCGGAACTCCCAACTCGTGCGCCGTGCTGAAAACAAGATCGCCATCTTCCGACAGTGGGTTCACTCCATGACCAATTGTGTGAAGCTTGACGCCGACGAAATGCAGATCATGAACGCATCGTTCTACTTCCTTCCGGTACACATCATGGTCTCCGTGCGGGCTCACGCTAGCCAATCCAAAGATACGTCCAGGATATTTCTCGCAAAGCCCGGCGATGCGATCATGAGTTTTGGAAGCTTGGCTCGCTCCAGGATACGGCTGCACGATCGTTGCGTCGATCCCGCTCTCGTCCATCCGGCGGATCAATTCCTCTTCGGTGCTGATTAGCCCAAAAACGCAGCATTCTCCCAAGTGTGCATGAGTGTCAACTGTTTTTAGCGTCGTTGCCATTTCAACGTCTCCATAACGTCTGCAATCTCTCGTTCCGGATATCGCGATCTTTAGAGTACCGTGCAGAAGGTAAAACACGGAGAACCGCGAAAGTTCCCCGGGGTTGACTTGTCTGTGCTTCGCGCATAAACTCCTTTTGAAGATCGGTTACAGGGCGCGCTTCCGCATGATGATAACCACTAACTCCAATCCCACGCGGAGGAATCTTTTTCAAAAAGTTGGCACGGCAGCGGGAGCCGGACTGGTTGCTTTGCAATCCGCTGAACCGGTGCGCGCGCAATCGAGCGGACGGCCTCGCGCACTCGCTCTCATCGGAGATCGTTATCATAACGCCGATTATATTCGTGTCAGTCTCGATAAGGTGTTCAACGGCCTCGGAATCTCGATCGACTACACCGTTCAATACGATCGGCTCTCCGCCAAACTGCTCAAGAATTATCAACTGTTCGTCTGCTTGCGTGATGGGATGATCTGGCCCGGAGGTTACCTTGGGCCGGACGCGTACGAGTCCTACGAGCACGATCTCGAAAACGAAACCCAGTTCGTGAGACCAGAACCGAAGTTCTGGATGACGGAGGAACAAGGCGCGGCGATCAAGGATTTCGTCATGGCGGGAAACGGTTTTTACGCGCTACACAACTGTAGCCACATCTCGCTAACCTCGAAGAATTACCGGGACGTGATGGGTGGAGCTTACATCGGCCACCCTCCATTACGTCCCTTTCAAGTGCGGGCGGTAAATAAAAGCCATCCGATTACCCAAGGAATTACTAATTTCATGGTAACCGACGAGCAGCATTTCGTCGCGTACGATAAAGATAAAAGGAACATAATCCTCGAAGCGGAAAATATCGATGGACTGGATTACGAGGGCCAGGGGAGGAAATCGATCTCAGGCTGGGCTTACGAATACGGCGGCGGCCGGGTTGTATTTACCGCCGTTGGACACACGATTCATGCGATGTGGGTTCCCGAATATCTCGAATTGCAAAAGAGAGCCGTGAAATGGCTACTGAAACAGATTTAGGAATATTCCCAGATGTCCAGCGTGGCCTGAGCGTTCCCTTAAGGAAGTTATCGTTCGGGACGCGAGAAAGAAAGGCTAAGCACCGGTGCTTTCACAAAGGTAACTTTTGCGACGGGTAGGCAGCCTACGAATACGGAGCTTCAGCGTTATGGAGGTCAATTGCACTAAGGATCGGGTTTCGCCATTCCGCCTCCGATGCGGAACGAGTGTACGCCAGCGGAGACTACGCCGGCGCGGCGCAAAAGCTTCAATCCTCATTAACGCGAGGAAGATCGACACGGATGATAAGGCGTCGTACCTCCAGGAAATGGCGCGCTATTATTATCGGGCCGATCGCCCGGAATCACAAAGCCTCCAAATCGCCGCCCACAAGGGCAACCGCCTCTTGCTGAAACCACCATCCGGTGTGACCGTGGCGCAATTGACGATCATCAGCCAGGGCGGATGGAACGCGTCGCCAAGTGGGTCCAGCGGTTTGACGACTATTGGCAACTCGATGTCGCGCTCTCGGACATTCTCGCGCGCCTCACCTCTGGCACGAAGGCCGACAAATTCGAGCAGGCCCTCGATGAGATCGCCCCGACCATTGGCTTCGTCGGCAAGCGGCCTGATAAGGAGTGGAAAGAGGGTCCCGACAATCTGTGGGCTATCGACGCGAAACAATATCTGCTTTGGGAATGCAAGCGAAGTGGACGTAAAACGGTCGGATATCGACAAAAGGAAGCGGAACAAATGAACCGCTCGAGCGCGTGGTTCGACAAGCACTATCAAGGCATCGATGTAAAGCGGATCATTATTCCAAGTGCCCAGCTCCGCCGCTTTCACCCATTAGGTCGAGGCGATGCGGGAGAGCGAACTAAAACGGTTCGTCATGCATATAAGAGAGTTCTTCATGTCGTTTGAATCGATGCATTTTAAGCTCTGTCGGGCCGGCCATATTCAGAAGCTGGAGGCGCACGTACTCTCCGTTCCGGCCCTGCTGTCGGACTATTCGAAGAAACTCAAGAATCTGAAGTAGGGCCGACACGATGGCCGATATCGAAAAGACCCAGCTTTCTAACGATGACCGAGCGTTGTGGAACCCCTATCTCTCTCGCGCCGCCGAGATGGTGCGGGCGTTAACAAACGTCGAGAGGCGGAACCAGAAACGCAGAGAAACGGACGCGACAGACCGTGGAACAGGCGTGCGCTCGGCGGGCCAACTGTGGCGAGTTGGAACGGAGAGACGAACGGAGACGCGAACGTCTTCGAAAGACTCCGCGGACGCGCGGAACGATGCCGTCAACAAAGTGGCGTAAATCAGCGTAGGGAATGGTTTGGCTCCTCAAGAGCGACATTGCAAGAAACAGAAATTGTAGCGCGCAAACAGAGGGTCTGTAAGCCACTGATTATCAAGCAAGCTCGGTAAAACGGCGTTGTGAAAACGCCTCCACCGCTTTGAACTATGAGGCAAAAACCATCGAGTTAGCGGTGCAGTGTTATTTTGGACGGGACATCTAAGGAGGACATCTGGAGACATCTGGGTGTTGTTGCTCACCGCGACACCGATGCAGAACTCCCTCGCCGAACTGTGGGGGCTTGTGCAGTACGTGGAGCCAACAGGCACTCTGCTCGGGCGCGACGTTCCGCAAAGTATTTTGTGCCGAGGATGACCGAACGTTGGTCCTGGCCAGGAGCACGAACTCCAGCGACGTCTGGCGATAGTCCTCCAGGCGCCGCTAGACCCAGGAATTTCAGCCGTGTGGCTGCTCGAGTTTCCACAAAGCGACGATGTTCTTCCGCAAAGCGATGTTCCCCAGGTGCGCGGCGGAGGCGGCGCTGATTCCGGCTTCCACCGGAACCCGCGGCGTCTGACGGCTACGAACGCATTCCAGCCAGTTTCCGAGATGCAGGGCTTCACCGTCCGGGACATCGTAGAAGTCCGCTCCCTTTGGACCGCTGCCTAAGATCCACTGCATTTCGGGCTCGGAAGGCAATCGGGCGTTGCGGTTATGCGCGTCGCGCTTGTGTTCGGGAATCACTTCCAGGCGCCCGCGATCGAGATACAACGTGGCTTCGGTACCCATGAACTCGAGCATCGCGCCATTGCGCGCGTTCATGAAAGTCGACTCGAAATAGACTTGTGCGCCGGGATATTGCAGAAGAGTTTGAGCTGTATCGGGCGTCTCCCATCGATCGTTCGAGAAATTGTTTCCGATCGATACAGCTTGTTCGGGATGGTCGACGCCGAGATACCACTGCGCGACGTCGACGTAGTGGACCATCAGGTCAGCAAACACTCCGCCTCCGAAGTCCCAGAACCAACGCCATTCGCGGAAGCGATACGGATCGAACGGCTGCGGCCTCGCGTTGCCGAGCCAAGCCTTCCAATCGACACCGGCCGGGTCGATCTCATACTTCACCGACCCGCGGGCGGCGTTGCGATTCCAGGTCAAATGCACCTTGCGGATCGGCCCGAGTTGTCCCGACCGCACCAACTCGTAACCTTTCTGAAACTGCGGCATGCTGCGCTGTTGCAGGCCCACCTGCACGATGCGCCGAAATCGGTTCTGCGCTTCGAGAGCCGCTGAGCCTTCGGCCAGAAAGTGCGTCAGCGGCTTTTCGACATACACGTCCTTACCGGCCGAACACGCCGCAGCGAGAATCGGCACATGCTGGTGGTTCGGCGTGGCGATCAGAACCGCGTCGATGTCTTTGCGTTCCAGAAGCTCGCGGTAATCTTTCGTGGCGAATGCCTGGGGATCGGCAAGCCGCTTGCCGGCCGCCAGGTTGACATCCCAAACGTCGCACACCGCTGCAATCCGGGCGCCCGGAATCGACGCGAGCGGCTTCATCAGCGCCTGCGCGCGACCTCCGGTACCGATGCAGCCGATGGTGATGGTTTCGTTGGCGGCGAAACCTCGTGAGGTCGCCACGTAGCCGCCCACGGTGATCCGGCTCAAGTCCTGCAGCAGTTGCCTGCGATTCGTTGCTTCCATGACTCCAACTCTCCTTCAGCGCGGCCCTAAAGAAACAGACTGCTCTGGAAATCGTCTACGGACGAATTTATCAGTTTCTCGCCGCCTCATTCGACGTCTTCGATCGTCAGCACCCGCCTGGGATTCTCCACGAGCATCGAGTGAACCACCTCCTTTGAAACTCCGGCTCGATGGAGACGCGGAACGACCGACTTGAGCACGTGGGAAAATCCGTTGCCGCCGAAAGCGCGGAGATGCTGCACCTTGCAGACGTCCTGCGACAGCAACAGGCGCTCCTCATAGCCTCGGCTGAGCAGATCGAGAAAGATCTTCAAGGCATGCTCCTCGACCTCGGGTGGCTTGGCGCCGAAGGTATCGAATTGCACGTAAGCCCCGCGGCGGAGAATTTCGAGATGGTAGTCGAGAAACAGGCTGTGCGGTAGGTCGCAGTGGCCGATCACCACGCGGGAAGGATCCACGCCTTCCTCTTCGAAGATATCCAACTCGAGCAGGCCGACCGGTTTGCCGATGGAGTGAGTGGTGATCGCTAATCCGGTGGCTTTCTGCGCGCGCGCGGCGGCACGGTGTACCCGCTCCTCCTGGGAGGAAACCCACCATTTATCAGTACCAACCTCGCCGATGATTCCGGGCCGGATGCCGGTCTTCGCTACTCCGTCTCTAATCTCTGCAATGAGAAGGTCGGCCAACTCATTGACCGGCCGCCGGTCGATGTCGTCTTCGGGTGGATAGTATGGCTCGCGATACCAGCCGCAGCCCATCACGAAGTACAGGCCCGTCTGCTCGCAAAGGCGGCGGAGCTTCTCGGGCTGGCGCCCGATTCCATTGACCGTGCAGTCCACAATCGTCCGGCCTCCAAGCTGTTGAAACGCCTCCAACTCGGAGCGCAACAGCTCATCGTCCTCAAACTGGCCGGCGTAATCGTTGCGCCCGCGGAGATGCCACATCTGGATATAGACATGCTCGTGCGTGAGCGTGACGCCCAGTGCGTCGGGCGCAATCGGACCGGTAACGGTTTGGATTTGTTTCACAACCGCGCGTCTTTAAGATCCATAACGCATAAAGCTTCAGGCGTCGGCAACCTGAGAGCCGGCCTGCCTTTTCGCACCGTTCAGGTCCGCCAGGCTTGCCATGAAATCGCGCCCATAGCGGTCAATCATATCCAGATCGGACGGTCCTTCGAAAAAGCGAACTCCCTTGGCGCGCAGCGCCCGGATGGTTTCCGGGTCTGAGCCGTTCGCGCCGGGCACCACGCCGTGACGCAGACAGGCTTCACAGATCCGGTCCATCGCCTCCAATACAACCGGACTGTTCATATCGCCGGGCGTTCCCAGATCGATCGCCAGGTCGAACGTTCCTACGTAACATATGTCCACGTGCGGGTTGGAAACAATCTCGTCGATGTTTTTCAAGCCCTCGCGAGTCTCGATATGCGCGACGATACAAAGCTCGTCGTTGAGGCGGCGGAGATGCTCCTCCGCCGGGACATGCAGATAATCCGTGCTGGCCATGCCGCTCACTCCGGCGCGTGTGCCGGTGGGCGGATACTTGCAGAAATCCACCAGCTTGGCGATGTCTGCTGCGGTGTTCGTTCGCGGCAACTGGATACCGGCGACGCCCGATTCAAGGATCTTGCCGAGCAGATGGCGGATCAGGTCCGGCGTCTTCGCAACCACGGGGAGACCATTGTCGCGCGCGGAAACGACGAAGTCGTTAAACGCCGCCGGATTCATCAACGCGTGCTCGTATTCCAGATAGACGAGATCGAATCCGGCGTACTTGCAGAGCTTCACGAACGACGGGCGAAGGAATTCCATGACCGTCGCCGCGATTACCGTATCTTTCTCGCGCAACAGCTGCTTCAAAGAGGGCACCTGAATTTGTTCTCCAATCCTGATTCAATCGAGGGCTATACGATCATAAATCAAATTGCATATATTGGAAAGTTATTTCAGAACTTTATGGGTACCGGGACCCAGATGAGCCGTTTTGAGAAACGGCCGCAGCCCGATTCGCTCGATGGGTATCGGCTGGAAACCAAGACGGAAGGCGGGTGATTCCGGCTTCAGGCGGTAGTCTCCTTCATGGAGATTTTCAAAGAGCGGGTCAGCGATCACGGAATGCGCATCGAATCCCATTTGACGCCAACGGTCGAAAGAATCTTCGGCCACCCCCGCCACTTTCAGTTGGCTCGAAGATTCGTGGAAGTAGACGTTGTAGTCGCACTCCCGCACGCCGCCGGGAGAACGAACGCGCAGCAAGGCCGCATCCGGGCTTCGGAAATACACGATGTTGCGCCGGAAGACGTTTCCAGACGCATGCACCTTCATTCCAAGATCGAACTGGTAGACGCTGCTGTCGATGAGAATATTATTCTCGACGACACAATCCTGGGGCTCGGAATAACCGCCTCCCAGGAAAACGCCGCCCCAAACGTTGCCGACCGTAATGTTTCCGAAGACCGTGGCGCGCTGGGGCGAATTGTCGAAATAAATACCCCAGGTGAAATACGGAACCCGGATACGCTCCTCGCTCGCCGCCGGATTCCCCGCCGGCGCGGGCTTGGCGAAGGGATAGACTCCGCGCACGTCGCGAATCAGGTTGAACCGGATGATGTTGTTATTCCCCAGGACCGGGTCACCGTCGAGAATGCACCACCGGTTCGAGTAGACTCCCCCGGCGTCGGCCATCACCAGGCAGAGCGTGTGGAGATCGTTGTATTCGATGAGATTGCGTCCGAAACCCATGGACAGGTAGATGCCGTGATGCGTCATATCATGAATAAAATTATGTGAGATGACGTTGCGATCGCAGTTCAGTCCGTGAAGGTGGATGCCCGCGCCGAAGCTGTCGATGACACCGCAATGGTGGATATGATTTCGGGAGATGACATTTCCGGCGGCGGTGGGCAGCATACTCGATACGGCCCGAAGCCGGGATTCGTTGCGGCGCCAGGTTGGCGGGAAATCGTACGGCCAAAAATTGAGGTAAGCCATACAGATGCCCTGCGCGCCCGCATGAACGATCTCGTTGTCTACAATCTGGTTGCCGCGGCTGTAGCCATGCAGTCGTACTGCGTCGCCGCCCACCTGGTCAAAACGGCAGTTGCTGATCTCGCAATGCTCGGTGTTCTCCATGTAGAAGGCGTAGCCTCCGGAGTTCGGGCGGTTGCAATCGAGATAATCCTGGCGCTGCGGGATCGGATTGGGGAAAACGGCGAGAGTCTGCGTGAAGGTGAGGCCATAAAAGCGAAGATGGCGCACCGGCGAGCCGCCGGTAGCCCGAAGCTCGATGAGCCGGTCGGTAATGGGAATGGTGACTTCAGCCGAGTCTGGAGCACCTTCCGGCGGCCAGAAATAGACGGTATTCGTGTCTGAATCAAAACACCATTCGCCGGGCGCATCCAGCTCTTCAAGAAGGTTCTCCACATAGAAACGATTGCCCTTCGTCAAGCGGTTCCAACGCTCCCCCAGCTTTTTCGTTACCGTAATGAGCCGGTTGTCGTAGTCGACCTCGCGGATACCCATGATCTCGGTCAGCCAAGCCAGGCCCGGGATGGTAATCACTTCGCCTTGCTCCGGCTTGGCCCAGCGTTTCGGCGTCACGCCCGCTTCCCAGCGGAAGGTAAGCGGCGCTGTCGATTCGGCCGGTTCAGTGGACTCCATGAACGCCCAGCCGCCGTAGTAGAGGCTCTGTGGGTTGTAGTTCGGCCATCGGGAGCGAATCTGGCGCTTCCCATTGAAGAAGAGCTGGCGAAAGGCGTAGTACTGATCTTCCTCACGGGGCAGCGTGAGCGAATAAATCTGGTCTTTATAGACCTTCCAACCGATCAGACGGCTGCCGCCGCTTAATACCGGCGTCTCCCCGGGATAGGCGGCGTAAGTGACCGGTCCTTCCGGCGATCCCGAATCCTGGCTGCCGAACACCACCGCACGCCGCAAGTAATACGTTCCGTCCCGCAACAACACTACTATGGGGCGTTTGTTTTTGCGGCGTCGTCTCAAGCGAAGAACCGCATCGCGAGCGCCTGCGAGCGTTCGCAGCGGTTTGGCGCGTGTTCCGGCGTTCGCATCGTCGCCGTTGGGAGCCACGAAAAAATCCGCGCTTTCCGGCGAGATCTTCGCCTCCGCGGCCTTGCCTGGTTCGGGACTCTGCGCGGCGCCGGGGCGTGAAAGAAGTTGCGCACCGGCCAATTCCGCGAGTTGAAAAAAGGATCGTCTGTTCATATGCAAAGTCATTCCACTTGCTTAGGTTTGTGACTTAGTAAGTCGCGCGGCCGCCACTGAGATCGAAAACCGCACCGGTCGAAAAAGTACACTCGTTGGAGCAGAGCCAGGAGACCAGGGCAGCAACTTCCTCGGGCTGCCCCACCCGGCCCATCGGGATCTTCGAGACCATGTACTGAATGGTTTCTTCGGTTACTTGCTTCAGAATCTCGGTTTCAATGACAGCCGGCGTGATGCAGTTGACATAGATTCCTTTCGCGGCGACCTCTTTGCCCAGCGCCTTCGTGAATCCGATGACGCCGGCCTTCGCGGCGGAGTAGGCGGCCATATTGGGGTTGCCTTCCTTTCCCGCGATGGACGCAACGTTGACGATCCGCCCCGAACCTCGCGCGAGCATAGTGGGCAAGACAGCTTTGGCGCAGAAGAAGACTCCGTCGAGATCGACGGCAAGCACGCGGCGCCAGTTTTCTTCGGCATAGTCCTGTACCGGCGCCGACGGTCCGGCGATTCCGGCGTTATTTATCAGAGCGTCGATGGACCCGAAGCGCGTGAGCACGGCGGAAGCCATTTGGATGACCGAAGAGCTATCGCTCACATCCACGGCCACGGGAAACGCGGCGCCACCATCCGTATCGATTTCCCGAGCGGCATCCCGCGCCGTCGCTTCATCTTGGTCCGCAAGCGCGACGGCGAATCCGTCGCGCGCCAAGCGCTTCGCTATGGCCCGCCCGATGCCCGTGGCGGATCCGGTGACAATGGCTGTTTTCATAGAGGACCCGGTGTCGGCAAGCCA
>Ga0134128_10009955_pt1 | contig 11402 bp, 10 predicted proteins | sample KB31754_FD_96462 | JGI IMG/M metagenome (GOLD analysis project Ga0134128, IMG submission 96462) | Terrestrial soil microbial communities with excess Nitrogen fertilizer from Kellogg Biological Station, Michigan, USA - KB3-175-4 | ecosystem: Environmental > Terrestrial > Soil > Unclassified ...
CCGGCGCGCCACACTGAAGGAGACACCCCATGGCTCCCCATCCTGACCGAGTGCTGATCTTCGATACGACGCTGCGCGACGGTGAGCAGTCCCCGGGCTGCAGCATGACGCGCCCGGAGAAGCTGCGCGTGGCGCGTGCCCTGGCGGAGCTGGGCGTCGATGTCATCGAGGCGGGCTTTCCCGCCGCCTCCAAGGGAGACTGGGAGAGCGTTCAGGCGGTCGGCCGCGAGATCCAGGGGCCCATCATCTGCGGTCTCGCGCGCTGCAACCGCGAGGACATCGAGCTCGCCGCGCGCGCACTCGCGGATGCCCCCCGTCGCCGGATTCACGTATTCCTCGCCACCAGCGCCATCCACCGCCAGTACAAGCTCAACATGGCGCAGGAGGAAATCCTGCGCATGGCCATCGACGGGGTGAAAGTGGCGAGAGGACTCTGCGAGGACGTGGAGTTCTCCCCGGAGGACGCCTCGCGCACGGAGCTAGAGTTCCTCGCGCAGGTGGTCGAGGCGGCGATCGAAGCCGGTGCGACCACGGTCAACATCCCCGATACCGTGGGGTACACCGTTCCGGATGAGTTCGCGGAGCTCTTCCGCTACCTGCGCAAGAACGTGCGCGGCATCGAGCGCATCCGGCTCTCCGTACACTGTCACGACGACCTCGGGATGGCCGTCGCCAACAGCCTGACCGCAGTGGTGGCAGGCGCCCGGCAGGTGGAGTGCACCATCAATGGCATCGGCGAGCGCGCCGGCAACTGCTCGCTCGAGGAAGTCGTGATGGCCCTGAAGACGCGCGCGGCGTTCTTCAACGTCACGACCGGTATTCAGACCAACAGGCTCTATCCGACTTCACGCCTGGTCTCGAGCATCACCGGCATGCCGGTACCGCGGAACAAGGCGGTCGTGGGTGAGAATGCATTCGCCCACGAGGCCGGCATCCATCAGCACGGCGTCCTTCGGCATCACTCGACGTACGAGATCCTGCGTCCCGAGGATGTCGGCCTTTCGCGCAGCCACCTGGTCCTCGGCAAGCACAGCGGCCGTCACGCCTTCCGCGAGCGCGTGCAGGCGCTCGGATTCGAGCTCGAAGAAGCCGAGCTCAACAGAGTATTCGAGGAATTCAAGGCGCTTGCCGACAAGAAGAAGGAGCTCTTCGACGGCGATATCGAGGCGCTGGTGCTGCGCGCGGAAGGGACCGCGGCCGGGCCCTGGAGCCTCACGAGCCTCGATACCATGGCTGCAAGCAACGCGCCGGCCACTGCCATGGTGCAGTTGCGGCACGCAGACGGCCGCATGGTCGAGCGCAAAGCGTCCGGCGACGGTCCCGTCGATGCCGCCTTCAAGGCGATCGAGGCTGCCACGGGCATAGGCGTGATGTTACGCAAATTCGAGATCCGTGGCGTCACCGAGGGCGAGGACGCGCAGGGCGAAGCGGTGCTTTACGTGGAATACAACCAACGCACCTATCGCGGCTCGAGCGTCAGCACCAACATCGTGGAGTCGAGCACGAAGGCGTTCCTCGAGGTCATCAACCGCATCGAGCTGGCACAGGCCGGCACCCGCTCGCGCGAGGAGCGCAGCGGCGCGGCGCAGGCGACCGCCTAGAGCCGCCGATGACCTCTACGCCGCAGACTCTTTTCGAGAAGGTGTGGCGCCGCCACGAGGTGGTGGCGGAAACGCCCGACGCCCCCGCAGTCCTTTACATCGATCTGCACCTGATTCACGAGGTCACCTCGCCCCAGGCCTTCACGGTGCTGCGTGAGCGAGGGCTCAGCGTGCGGCGACCGCAGCTGACCTTCGCCACCATGGACCACTCCACCCCCACCCGCACGGAGCAGGTCTTCGGCGGTGCGCCGATCGCCATCGAGGCCGCGGCCCGCCAGGTCCGTGAGCTCGAGGTCAACTGTGCGGCCTTCGGCGTCGAGCTCCTCGGCCTGCGTCATGCCCGTCGTGGCATCGTGCATATCATCGGGCCCGAGCTCGGGCTCACCCAGCCCGGCAAGACCGTGGTTTGCGGCGACAGCCACACGAGCACTCACGGCGCTCTAGGCGCCCTCGCCTTCGGCATCGGCACGACGGAAGTGGGCCATGTACTCGCCACGCAATGTCTGCTGCAGAGAAAGCCCCGCACGCTCGCCATCAACGTCAGCGGCAAGCTTGCCGCCGGCGTCACCGCGAAGGATCTGATCCTGGCCATCATCGGCAGGATCGGGGTGGCGGGAGGCACCGGACACGTCATCGAATACCGCGGAGATACCGTAGCCGCTCTCGATATGGACGAGCGCATGACGGTCTGCAACATGTCGATTGAGGCGGGCGCACGCGCCGGCATGATCGCCCCCGATGAGACGACCTACGCATACCTTGCCGGCCGCCCGCGCGCACCGCGCGGCGATGCCTGGGAGAAGGCGCTCGCCGAGTGGCAACAGCTGCCGACGGATGCCGGCGCCCGGTTCGACAAAGAGGTCGACATCGACGCGACGGCGCTGGAGCCGATGGTCACGTACGGCACCAATCCCGGCATGGTCATGCCGATCTCCGCGACCATCCCGCAGCGCCCGGGCGACGCGGCGTTCGCCAAGTCGCTGGCCTACATGGGATTCGAGCCCGGCCGTGGCATCGCCGAGCAGCCGGTCAATGTGGTCTTCGTCGGCAGCTGCACCAACGGGCGCCTTTCCGACCTGCGCGCTGCAGCCTCGCTCCTGCGCGGCCGCAAGTTGGCGCCGGGCGTGCAGATGCTGGTGGTCCCAGGCTCGCAGGAGGTCAAGCGCGAGGCGGAAGCGGAAGGCCTGCACAGGATATTTCTCGAGGCGGGCGCCGAGTGGCGCGAATCCGGCTGTTCGATGTGCTTGGGGATGAACGGCGACCTCGTGCCGAAGGGCCATTACGCCGTCAGCACCAGCAATCGCAATTTTGAAGGTCGCCAGGGGGTGGGCGCGCGGACGCTGCTGGCAAGCCCGCTAACAGCCGCTGCCTGTGCCGTCCGTGGCCGCGTTACCGATCCCCGCGAGCTGATGTAGGAGTCACAGCAGTGGAACCGTTCAACATAGTGCGCTCCCGGACGGTGGTGTTGCCGGCGAGCGATGTCGATACCGATCAGATCATTCCCGCGCGCTTTCTGACGACGACCACCCGGTCGGGGCTGGGAGCGCATCTCTTCGCCGACTGGCGCTATGGGGCCGACGGCGCGCCGAACGCGAATTTCGTGCTGAACCGTCCGGAGGCCAAGGGGTGCGCGATCCTGGTCGCGGGCAACAACTTCGGCTGCGGCTCCTCGCGTGAGCACGCGCCCTGGGCCCTCGCCGACTACGGCTTTCGCGCCGTCGTGAGCACACAGTTTGCGGACATCTTCCGCAGCAACTCCTTGAAGAACGGCCTGCTACCGGTCGTCGTGGACCCGGCTGCGCACGGTTGGCTGATGGAGCATCCTGGCGCGGAACTCACGATCGACCTCGAGACCGCGACCCTGACGCTCCCTACCGGACAGGCCGTGTGCTTTCCGCTGGAGCCGTTCGCGCGCTTCTGCCTGATGCACGGCGTCGATGAGCTGGGCTTTCTGCTCGGGCAGGAGCGGCAGATAGGCGACTACGAGCGGCGCGCGAGCTCAGCCATCGGCGTCCCGGCCGCAGGATGAAAGCCGACATAGCCGTCCTCCCCGGCGATGGAATCGGCCCGGAAGTCATCGTGCAGGGGTTGCGCTGCCTGCGCGCCGTTGCCGACGCCCACGGTCACGAGCTCATCCTGACCGAGCTGCCGTTCGGGGGGGCGGCCATCGATCTTTGTGGCAACCCGTTGCCCGAAAGCACTTTGAAGGCCTGTCTCGAGGCGGACGCCGTTCTGCTCGGAGCGATCGGCGGCCCCCGATGGTCGGCGCCGGAAGCGAACGTGCGACCCGAGCAGGGGCTTCTCGGCCTGCGCAAGGCGCTCGGCGTGTATGCGAATCTGCGGCCGGTGAAGGTGCACCCCGCCCTGCTCTCGTCTTCGACCCTGAAGGCCGAGATCCTGGAGGGCGTCGATCTCGTGTTCGTACGCGAGCTCACCGGTGGGATCTACTTCGGCGAGAAGCGGCGGGATGCGCGAACGGCCACGGATGTCTGTACCTATACGGTGGAGGAAGTAGAGCGGATCGTGCGGACGGCGGCGCTGCTGGCACGACAGCGGCGGCGCAAGCTGGTATCGATCGACAAATCGAACGTACTCGAGACCTCGCGGCTGTGGCGGGAAGCGACGATGCGAGTGATGCGGACGGAATTCCCGGACGTGTCGCTCGAGCACATGCTAGTCGATTCGGCGGCGATGCATCTCATTCGGCGGCCACGGGACTTCGACGTGCTGGTGACGGAGAACATGTTCGGCGACATCCTCACGGATGAGGCGTCGATGTTGGCAGGATCGCTGGGACTCCTGCCCTCGGCCTCGCTGGGTGACGGCAAACGCGGGCTCTACGAGCCGATCCATGGGTCCGCGCCGGACATCGCCGGTCAGGGTATCGCCAATCCCTGCGGAACGATTCTGAGCGTCGCTCTGCTCCTCAGACACTCACTTGGACTCGCCACCGAGGCGGCGGCCTTGGAGCGGGCGGTGTCGGATGCTCTTGCAGATGGAGTCCGTACGGCGGACATCGCGACCGAGGGCACGCGGGCTCTCTCCACGGAGCAGGCTGGCGAGGCCGTGCTGGAACGACTCCGCGCCGGCAGCTGACGCCTCAGCAGGCTGCGGCCAGCGCTTCACGCAGATGCGGGCGGGCGTGCGCCGCACGCTCGAGCGCAGCGGCGAGATCGGCCCGCAGATCCTCGAGAGCTTCGATCCCAACGGAGAGCCGGATGAGGCCGTCGGCCAGGCCTGCCTTCAGGCGCGCGGCCGGATCCATCGCCGCGTGAGTCATGGTGGCCGGATGCGCGATGAGACTCTCGACGCCGCCGAGCGATTCCGCCAGCGAGAAGCACGCGAGATCGGAGCAGAAGGCTCTGACGGCTTCGTGCCCGCCCTCGAGCTCCAGAGTGACGATGGCGCCGTAGCCGCGCTGCTGGCGGCGTGCGACCTCATGGCCGGGATGACTCGCGAGGCCCGGGTAGTAGACGCGCCTCACTCCTGACTGGCCGGCAAGCCATTGGGCGAGCCCGGTGGCATTGCGGCCGTGATGCTCCATGCGCGCGTGCAGCGTGCGCAGGCCTCTCAGTGTCAGGTAGCTGTCGAAGGGCGCGCCCGTGATCCCCAGGCAGTTGGCCCACCAGACGAGTTGCTCGTGCATCTCCTTGCTTCGGGCCACCACGGCGCCGCCGACCACATCGCTGTGGCCGTTCAGGTACTTCGTCGTCGAGTGGACGACGAGATCGGCGCCGAGTGTGAAAGGCTGCTGCCAGACGGGTGAAAGGAAAGTGTTGTCGACCACCACGAGCGCTCCGGCCGCGTGGCCGAGCGCGACGAAATGCTCGATGTCGGTTATCCGCAGCAGCGGATTGCTCGGCGTCTCGATCCACAGGAGCGCCGCGGGCTTGGAGAGCGCGGCTTTGACGGCCGCAAGATCGCCAAAGTCGATGAATTCGACGCTCCGCTCGCCGCGCCGGCGCCAGGCATCGAACAGTCGGTACGTGCCGCCGTAGCAGTCGTGCGGCGCCACGATGCGCGCACCGGCCGGAATGAGATAGCCCACCAGCGTGATCGCGGCCATCCCGGTGGCGGTCACGACCGCCCCGGTGCCCAACTCGAGCTTCGCGATCGCATCGCCGAGCAGATCACGGGTGGGATTGGCGGAGCGCGTGTAGTCGTAACAGCGCTTCTCCCCGAATCCGCGGAACGCGAAGGTCGAGGTCAGATGAATGGGCGGCACCACCGCGCCGGTGACGTCGTCGGACTCCAGGCCCGCGCGCACCGTCTGTGTGACTTGATCGGCGGACTGTCGGCGTGTCAGCTTGCTCATGGGTCAGTAACCCTCCAACGCCGCGGCAAAGAGGCCGCGAAGCTGCTGCGATTCCTTGAGGAAGGCGTCATGCCCGTAGATCGAGGAAATGCCGTGGAAGCGCCCGGAGCCCAGGCGCGCAACCATGCCGCGGACATCCGCCACCGGGACGAGCTGGTCCTCGCGCACGGCAACCGCGGTCGTCGGAACGAAGATCCGGCCCGCATCGACGCGATGCAGATCGATCGACTCCGACAGGCAAAGAAAGGACTCCGGCCGATGGCGCGCCGCAAAATCACTGCCGCGGGCCATGAGATAACGCTCGACGGGAAAGACGAAGCGTTCGGACTCGAGAGTCGGCGGCGCGGCAAATCGCGCCTGAAGCTCCTCGCTGCTGCGGTAAGTCGCCATGGCGAGTGCACGCGCCAGTTTGAGTCCATCCGCCGCGCGGCCGCTCTCCAGCGTGATGCGGACAATCTCGCGTTGAACGCTGCGCCAGGCGGTAGCCTGAGGATGCGGCCGGTCAGCCGCGCACAGCACGATCAGTCGTCCCACTCGCTCGGGGTACCGCTCGCCAAAGGCAAGCGCCACCATTCCGCCGTAGGAACCGCCGGCAATCGCGCGCAGCGACTTGATGCCCAGATGATTGAGAAGGCGCACGAGGAGCTCGGCCTGGTCATAGCTCGAGACGCTCGGGAACGGCCCGAAGTCCCGAGGCCCGGTGGTCTCACCACTGCCGCCCAGGTAATCGAAGCTCAGGATCCGGAACCGATGGGTATCGAGCGGCCGGCCGGCTCCGGCTACTTCCGGCCACCAGCCGCGCTGCTCGTGATCCGCATGACGGCCCTCAGAGCCGACGGGGTCGTCGAGACACACGCGCCGGGTCGCGGATATGCCGCCGAGAGCGCAGATGACGGGCGCATTGGCGGGCCCGACCATGCGCCAGGCAAGGTGCACCCCGCTCAATCGACCCCCGTGGTACAGGGCCATCTCGCCGGGGATCTCGAGGACCCCTTCGCGTACCGTAGGATCTGCGGCCGGGAGCACGGGCGCACGAATCCCTGAAAGGATCATGACCGGCTCGGCAGTGGCGTTCATCGGAAGCTCCGCATTCTCGTGGCCCGTTCTCACCGGCCCTTCTGCGGAGCGCCCACCAGGATACTGGCGGGTTCGTCGCGTCCATCCCGGTCGCGCCAAGGTCACGGCGCGGCAAGGCTACGCAAACCGCTCATCTGTCGTCCGGCTGCTTGCGCAGCTCGGACCGCAGGAGTTGGCACCTTTCCAGGATGGTTAGTCCTGGCGGTTGCCCCGGCGTCTAAGGGCCTAATCCCTCAGCCGGTCTCGATGAGTGACGGGCAGTTTATGGTGCGGATACGCAACACGTCAAGTCAGAGGCCGCCTGCGCCATCGTGACGCGGGTCGCAGCGGCAATCTCTTGGCCGTCCTATGGCCCATCGGTTTCGCTTGTGATAATGTACTAGCGCGCTATTACATTGAGATGCCATGAAAACCCACCGCAGCCTCACGCCCCGCCAGGAGGCGCTCGCCGAGCGCAACCTCTGCACCGCCATCGCGAGCCTGCGTGGCGCCGAGGAGGTTCGGGCATTCTTCCGCGATCTATGCACGCCCGCGGAGCTGCAGGCGATGGCGGACCGCTGGGCCGTGGTGGATTACCTGGGGCGCGGCCTCCCCTACCGCGAGATCCACCGGCTCACCGGCGTCAGTGTCACGACGATCGGGCGCGTAGCGCGCTTCCTTGCCACCGGCAACGGCGGCTATGCCCTCGCCGTCTCCAGGTTGGACAAGACGACTCGTCCGCAGACCGAGGCCCCGCGCCATGGATGAGCTGCGCCTGAAGCTCGCCATCCAGAAGTCGGGCCGGCTGACCGAGCCCTCGCTCGATCTGCTCGCGCGCTGCGGCCTCAAAGTCTCCCGCGGCAAGGATCAGCTGATGGCCTACGGCGAGAACATGCCGCTCGATGTGCTCTTCGTGCGCGACGATGACATCCCCGACCTCGTGCAGGAGGATGTCTGCGACCTCGGGCTGGTCGGACGCAACGTGCTGGAGGAAAAGCGCCTGGAGCTCGCCGCGCGCGGCCATCCCGCGCGCTTCGAACAGGTCCGCACGCTCGATTTCGGCCGCTGCCGCCTCTCGCTCGCCATCCCGGAGGGCACATCGTACGAGGGGCCGCGGAGCCTGCGCGGCAAGCGCATTGCAACCACCTACCCTTACCTTCTCGAGAGATACCTGGGCGAGCGCGACATCAGCGCCGAAATCGTCATGCTCTCCGGTGCCGTCGAGATCGCGCCTCGTCTCGGCCGTGCCGATCTCATCTGCGACCTCGTCTCCACCGGATCGACGCTGCAGGCCAATCACCTGCGTGAGGTGGAGACGGTACTGGAGAGTCACGCGGTGCTCATCCGCACACCGCTCGATCTGGCGGCGGTCAAGGATGAGTGGGTGGAGCGGCTGCTGATGCGCATCGACGGCGTACAGCAGGTGCGCGAAAGCAAGTACATCATGCTGCACGCCCCGCGCGCCGCGCTCACCGAGATCCGCAAGCTCCTGCCGGGCAGCGAGTCGCCGACGATCATTCCCCTCGAGGGCTCTCCCGACAGAGTCGCCATCCATGCCGTCTGCCGCGAGAACGTGTTCTGGGAGACGCTGGAAAGCCTGAAGAAGGCAGGCGCGAGCGCGCTCCTGGTGCTCCCGGTCGAGAAGATGCTGGCCTGAGTCATGCGTATCCTCGACTGGGAAGCGCTGTCTGCCGGCGAGCGACACGCAGCACTCGCACGCCCCGCGCAGAATGCCCGCATCGAGATCGAGACGATCGTGCGCGAAGTGATCGCCAACGTACGCGCAGGCGGCGATGAGGCTTTGCGCTCCTATACCCGGCGTTTTGACGGCGCAGAGCTGACAGGCCTCGCGGTGAGCATGGAGGAATTCTCGCAGGCGGAGCGTACGCTGACATCGGAGCAACGCTCGGCGCTCGAATGCGCAATCGACAACGTCGAGCGCTTCCATCGTGCGCAAAGGCTCGACACGCTGACGCTGGAGACGATGCCGGGCGTCCGATGCGAGCGGGTCATTCGCCCGATCTCGGCCGTGGGTCTTTATGTGCCCGCGGGCTCAGCGCCGCTGCCCTCTGCCGTAGTCATGTTGGCGGTGCCTGCGCGCATCGCCGGCTGCCCGCGGCGAATCCTCTGCACGCCACCCGGTCGCGACGGCCGGGCCAATCCCGCCGTGCTCGTTGCCGCGAGGCTGTGCGGCATCGGGTCCGTATTCAAGGTGGGTGGCGCACAGGCCATCGCGGCCATGGCATACGGCACCGGGAGCGTCCCCAAAGTCGACAAGATCTTCGGACCGGGCAACGCCTGGGTTACGGCCGCCAAGCAGGCGGTCGCGAGTGACCCGGCAGGCGCCGCGTGCGACATGCCTGCGGGTCCCTCGGAAGTGCTGGTGATCGCCGACGACACGGCCCGCGTCGAGTTCGTTGCCGCGGACCTCCTCGCCCAGGCCGAGCACGATCCACAGGCCCAGGCGATTCTGCTGACACCGAGCGGCACGCTCGCCGAGGCGGTCCGCACGGCCATCGAAAGCCAGGTGCGCACCCTCTCCCGCCGCGCGATCCTCGAGCAATCGCTGGCGGGCAGCCGCTGCATTCTCGTGAAGGATCTCGAGAGCGCCCTCGCCGTTGCCAACGAGTATGCGCCCGAGCACCTGATCCTCGAGATCCGCGAGCCGCGCCGCTGGCTCACGCAGGTGGCGAGCGCCGGCTCGGTGTTTCTCGGCGCCTGGTCGCCGGAGCCGATGGGGGATTACTGCTCCGGCACCAACCATGTGTTGCCGACCTACGGCTATGCACGCGCCTACAGCGGGCTCTCGGTGGTCGATTTCGTCAAGCGCATCACCGTGCAGGAGCTGACGCCCGAGGGCCTGCGCGCGCTGGGCCCGATCGCCGTCTCGCTGGCGCGGCTCGAGGGACTCGACGCGCATGCCGGCGCCGTGACGCGCCGGCTGGCGGTCCTCGATTCCAACGCGGCCGCGGCGCTCCTCGCCGGGAGCGGCTCTTGAGTTGGGTGCACGAGCTCGCGCGGCCCGACATCGTGGCGCTGCGTCCATACGAGCATGCCTCCTGGGAGCCGAGCCTCGAGCGGCTGCACGCCAACGAGCTGCCCTGGCGGCCGGCGGAGGACAACTCGCGTGCCGGCCTCAACCGCTACCCGGAGCCGCAGCCGCGCGCGCTCATCGAGCGCCTCGCGCAGCTCTACTGCGTCGCCCCCGCGGCGGTTCTCGCAGGACGCGGCAGCGATGAGGCGATCGATCTCCTGACGCGGGCATTCTGCCGCGCAGGACGGGACGCGGTCCTGGTGTGCCCGCCGACCTTCGGCATGTACTCCGTCTGCGCGCGGATCCAGGGAGCCGAGGTCGTGCAGGCGCCGCTCCTCGCGGCATCCGGCTTCGCGCTCGATGAGGCAGCGATCCTCGAGCGATGCACCGCCGGCGTCAAACTGATCTTCCTCTGCTCTCCCAACAACCCGACCGGGAATCTGCTCGATGAAGGCGTCATCGCGCGCATCGCGCGCCGGCTCGCCGGGCGCGCCCTGGTGGTCATCGATGAGGCGTACATCGAGTTTGCCGGGCAGCCCGGACTCGCACGGCTCGTCGCGGAGCTGCCCAACCTCGCGATCCTGCGCACCTTCTCCAAGGCCTATGGTCTGGCGGGGGCGCGCTGCGGCGCATTGCTCGCCGATCCGGAGATCATCGCGCTGCTGCGCAAGATCATTCCACCGTACGCCATCCCGCAACCGACCCTGGAAGCGGTGCTCGACCGGCTGACACCCGCGGCACTGGCACGCTCGCGCGCGCAGCTCGCGGTGTTGCGGGCCGAGCGCGAACGCCTCCTCACCGCACTGCCAAGACTGCCGGGAGTCGTCCGCGTCTGGCCGACCGCCGCCAACTTCGTGCTCGTGGAGTTGGAGGATGCAGGCGCGGGCCTGATGCGCGGTCGCGACGCGCGCCTGCTGCTGCGCGATGCGCGGGCATATCCCGGGCTCGAGCGGGCGCTGCGCATCACCGTCGGAACTCCGGAGCAGAACAGTCGTCTGCTGGAGGCGTGGTCATGAAAGTCCTTTTCATCGATCGCGACGGCACTCTGGTGGAGGAGCCGCCTGACGAGCAGGTGGACTCCCTGGACAAAGTGCGGTTCATGCCCGGAGCGTTCGCCGCTCTGACGGAGCTCACTCGCCACGGCTACCGGCTGGTCATGGTCACCAACCAGGACGGACTCGGGACGGCCTCATTCCCGCGGGCCGCGTTCGATCAGCCGCAGGAGTTCATCCTCGAGGCATTCCGCTCGCAGGGAATCGAGTTCGATGCCGTCTTCGTCTGCCCGCACTTCAAAGCAGATGGCTGCCGGTGCCGCAAGCCCGACATCGGGCTGGTGGAGGAATATGTTCGAGTCACGGACATCGATCTCTCCGCCAGTGCGGTGATCGGCGATCGC
>Ga0134128_10009956_pt1 | contig 11401 bp, 15 predicted proteins | sample KB31754_FD_96462 | JGI IMG/M metagenome (GOLD analysis project Ga0134128, IMG submission 96462) | Terrestrial soil microbial communities with excess Nitrogen fertilizer from Kellogg Biological Station, Michigan, USA - KB3-175-4 | ecosystem: Environmental > Terrestrial > Soil > Unclassified ...
CGGAGTGCGCAATCTCAACAACAGCTGGCACGACCCGCGCGAAGGCGGCCGCGTACACAAGGGAATCGACATCTTTGCGCCGAAAGGGACGGAGGTCGTGGCCGTGGCGGACGGCATCGTCAGCTACATCGGCGACCAGAAGCTCGGCGGCCACTGCCTCTGGCTGACGACGGAGAACGGCGCATCGTTTTACTACGCGCATCTCGACCGCTGGGCGCCCGGCCTCTACGAAGGGATGGAAGTGCAGGCCGGCGACCTCCTCGGCTTCGTCGGCAACACCGGCAACGCGAAGTACACCCCGTCGCACCTTCACTTCGGCGTGAACGAGAGCGACGAGATGGTGAACCCCTTCCCCCTCCTCACCCACGCCGTCACCGTGGCCCGCGCGCATCAGCACGTCGATCTGGGCGGCGGCGTCGGAACGCGATAGACCTCGCGCAGCGGCGTCATCACGAACTCTCTTTCCCGATAGCGCGGATGCGGCAGCGTGAGCTCTCGCGTGCAGACGCGGTTCGCGCTGTGAAAGATGAGGTCGAGGTCGATCGTGCGCGGCGCGTTGCGCACGCGCGTGCGGCGACGGCCGAGCTTCGACTCGATCTCCTGCATCTTCGCCAGAAGCTGCGGCGGCGCGAGCGTCGTGTGGCCGAGGACGACGGCGTTCAGAAATCGCGGCGACCCGGGCGGCGCGCCGACGGGATCCGTTTCGAGGAACGAGCTCACGCGGACGATGTGCACGATCGTGCGCAGCTCGTGGATGGCGCGGCGGAGCGTGTAGGCGCGGTCGCCGAGGTTCGCGCCGAGAGCGATGGCGACGGTGCTACTCATCCGAGACGTCGATGTCGTCGGAGAGCTCGTTGACGTCGTCGGCCGCGCGCGGAAAGAACTCCTGCAGATGCTCGCCCGCGGCGGTGATGGCGTCGACGATCCCCTCGGTGAACTCGCCGTTCTTGAAGCGGATCGTCAGTTTCGCGGCGATCTCGTCCCAGAATCCGGCCGGTACTTTCTCGTCGATGCCGCGGTCGCCGAGGATCACGAAGCCCTGCTCCTCGGAAGCGATGAAGAGCAGCACGCCGTTGCGCGCCGCCGTCTTGGTCATGCCGAGGCGCTCGAACGTCCGCTCCGCGACGAAGCGGAGGTCGCCGCCGCGCGCCTTCGGCTGCACGTGCACGCGGATCTCGCCGGAGGTCCGCAGCTCGGCGCCGCGGATCGCTTCGACGATCCGCGGCTGATCGAGTTGCGCGAGAAATTCTTTCTGCGTGATTACCAGCCTCCTCCCGCGCCGCCGCCGCCAAACGAGCTGCCCTGGTTATCCGGGCACGAGCCCAGGCAGCAGATGCCGTTGAGCCATGAGATACCCAGCGCGTCGTGAACGGCGAAGCAGTCGCTGCAACACGATGAATAGAGATCCGGCGCCGTCTTCAGCTTCCCGGCAGAGGTCGAGGCCGGGTGATCGACCGGCGGGACGAATTGCGTGAACGAGCCGACGCTCATGAGGCGGTCGCCGCGCGGAGTGCTAAGAAAACCGTCGGCCTTCGTGAACGGCACCTGCACGACCTTCGTCTGCAGGATGAAGTTGCGCGTGCCGTCATCCTTCGGCGGCCCGGCCGGCACACGGACGTTGACGTTCACATTGACCGTGTAGGTCGTTTTTCCCTGCGACTCGCAGACGGTGTAACGCCCCGAGGTCAGCGGCCGGATCTCGTCCGTCGCGTAGTAGTAGACGTACTCGTGGTAGACACCCGCGTCGAAGACCCAATAGACGTTCACCGGACCCGCGCCCGGAATGACCTCCGAGCCCGCCCAGATTTCCCCAGCGAACTTCGGTGAAGCCGCATACGCGGCACTGGAGAAAAACAAGAACAGAAGGATGGACCGAACGGCGTATTTCATCATCGCCTCCTTGCAATCCAGTCTACCAACTTCCCGTTGCGCCTCCGCCGCCGAATGAGCTTCCTTCGCCCCAGGAACCGCCGACGCTCCATCCTCCTCCTCCACCGCCACCGCCACCGCCGAAGCCGCCGCCGCCGAACGTAGTGCCGCCTCCACCGCCGCCCCAGAACATCGGAAAGAGGCAGCCACTGCACCCGCCGCAACCGCCGCGACGCAGCATCGGCAGGATCACGAAGACGAAGACGAGGAAAAGGACGATGAGGATAACGACGTCCAAGCCGGATGGCACCGGCATACCCCGCTCAGATGACTGCCGCGCCGGCAGCGACGATGTTGACGTGGGGGCGGGCACATACGTCGGATCGATTTTCGCCGCGAATTGATCGATCGCGGCGTTGAGTCCTGCGGCGTATTGGCCACGCCTGAAGTACGGCTGCAGTGTTTCGCGCAGGACGCGCGAAGAAAACGCGTCGGTGATGACGCTCTCCAGTCCATAGCCAACTTGGACGGCCGTTCGGTGTTCGCTGACGAAGACGAAGAGCATCAGCGACTTGTCGCCGCTCACTTTCCACATCTCCGCGACGCGGTTGGTGAAGCCAAGGATGTCCTCACCTTGCAGCGATGGCCAGATCAGCACGAGGCTTCGTGCGCCGGTGTGCCGATAGAGCGACTCGAGCTTCTCGTTGAGCTGCTGCGTCTCCGAGGAGCTGAGGAGGTTCGCGCCGTAGTCGTTGACCCACTGCGTCGGCTTCGGCGGGATGTCGAGCGCGACGAGGCGCGCGGCGACGAGGAAGACGGCAACGGCGAGAAGGCGCGACCGCAGGGTCGCCTCCTACTTCGCCGTGGTACCGAAATCGACTTTCGGCGCCTCGTTTGCGGCCGGGTTCGTGACCTGGAAGTACGCCTTCGGCTTGAAGCCGCCCATCGACGCCGCCAGGCTGCCGGGGAACTGGCGGATGGCGGTGTTGTAGTCGCGGGCGACGTCGTTGTAGCGCTTGCGCTCGACGGCGATGCGGTTCTCGGTTCCTTCGAGCTGCGACTGCAACTCGAGGAAGTTCTGATTGGCCTTCAACTCCGGATAGCGCTCGACGACGACGAGCAATCGCGACAGCGCGTTGCTCAGGCCGGCCTGGGCCTGGTCGTACTGCGCCATGGCCTGCGGGTTCGAGGTGATGTCGGTGGCGCTGCCCGGCGGTCCGGGCTGCACCGCGACCTGGCCGACGCGGGCGCGGGCCTGCGTGACGGCCTCGAAGGTCTCACGCTCGTGCGCAGCGTAGCCCTTCACGGTGTTGACGAGGTTCGGGATGAGGTCGTAGCGGCGCTGATAGTCGTTCTGCACCTGGCCCCACTGCGCGTTGACCGCTTCGTCGAGCGAGACGAGGTGGTTGCGCGTGCCGATGTACCAGCCGCCGAAGATCAGCAGCACGATGACCAGTCCGATCAGACAACCGACGAGTCCGATGCTCCGCACGATCAGTACTCCTCTTCTTCTTCGTCTTCCTCTTCGGCCTCTTCGCGCTCGGGGACGACCGCTTCTTCGTCTTCCTCGGCGGCGCCGCTGCTTTCAGTCTCCGCTTCTGCGGCGAACTCCGGCTCTTCAGCCGGCTCTTCGATGACGGGCGCACGACTGCGGCTGCGCGAGGCCGGCGCCGCCGGCGCTTCCTCGGCGTCGCGCTGGTCCGCGCCGCATTTCGGGCAGAGCGGGACCGGCTTGCCGAGGTCGTAAAACTTCGTGTGGCAGCTGTAGCACGTGTATTTCTTTCCCAGATCAGGCATCGGTGATGGTTCTCCGTGCAAAAAGCGGCGACAGGCTAGCAGCAAGCGAGCGCGCGGGCAAGGAGAGCGATCTGGCGAAAGCTACTGCGTCTTCGGCACTCCGCTGTTCGACGCCGCGCGCGAGCCGGCGTTGCTCGAGCCCGGCTGCCCCTGCTTCTGCATTTCGCTCGCCTGCGCGGCCAGCTTCTGCGCCTCGGGGAAGAGCTCCAGCGCCTTCTCGACCTGGTTGTCGCCCTGCAGCCGGTACGGATACGACGCGTCGTAGCCGAACTTGGCGGCGATGATCTCCGCCTTCAGCGCACGCTCGATGTAGCGGTGGTCGTTCGGCTTCTGCAGCGCGTCGCGGATGTCCGCCATCGGCGCGATGTCCTTCGCCGCGGCGAAGTTTGCGAAGTCGTCGATCGTCGCCTGCGTGATAGCCACGTCCTTCGTCACGTCCGGATGCTTGGCCACGTAGTCGACGCCGTAGTTGAAGATCGCGCTGCGCACTTCGAGGATCTGCGTCGTGCGCGTCAGCGGCGCGGGCTTGACGAAGACATCCGGCGTGATGCCGCCGCCGCCGTACACCACGCGGCCGGTCTCGGTGTGATAGACCTTGCGGTCCTTCAGCGGCATCTCGGCGTTCGTGCCGTCGTCGCTCTCGTCGGCGACGTAGTAGTCGTAGAACGAGCTGTAGTCGCGCTGGATGTTGCGGCCCGACGGCGTGTAGTACTTCGACGTCGTCAGCGCCAGACCCGCGCCGTACTGCAGCGTGTAGACGCTCTGCACCAAGCCCTTGCCCCAGCTCGTCTCGCCGACGACGAGGCCGCGGTCGTGGTCCTGAATCGCGCCGGAGACGATCTCCGACGCCGAGGCGCTGCCGCGGTTGACCAGCACGACGAGCGGCACGTCGAGCTTCTGATGCTTGCCGGGCGCGAGGTAGTTCTGCTCCGAATCCGGCGTGCGGCCCTTCGTGTAGACGATCATCTGCCCCTTGTCGAGGAAGTGATCGGCGACGCCGACCGCGGCGTCGAGCAGGCCGCCGGGATTCTGCCGGAGGTCGAGGACGAGGTCCTTCATCCCCTCGGCTTTCAGCCTGTCGACCGCTTCGTCGAGCTCGCGCACGGTCGTGGCGGTGAAGTCCTTGATGCGGATGTAGCCGACGCCGGGCTTCAGCATCAGCACGTTGGAGATCGAGTTGGTCGGGATGGCGGCGCGGACGATGGAGAGCGGGATCGGCTCCTTCATCCCCACGCGCATGATCTTGATGTGGACCGTCGTCCCCTTCGGTCCCTTGAGGCGCTTGACCACTTCGTCGAGCGAGAGCTCGTCGGTGGCGACGCCCTCGACCTCGGAGATGACGTCGCCGGCGCGGATGCCGAGCCGCGCGGCCGGCGTCCCTTCGAGCGGCGTGATGACCGTGACCTGGTCGTTGCGCTTCGTCACCAGGATGCCGAGGCCGTAGAAGGAGCCCTTCTGGCGGTCCTGCATGTCGGCGTACTCCTTCGGCTCGAGGAAGGAGGTGTGCGGGTCGAGCGTGCGCAGCATGCCGTCGATCGACGAGTAGACGAACTTGTCGGAGCCGGTCTCTTCCGGCGCCCACTGCGTCACGGCGCCGAGCAGGTCGGTGTACTCCTTGAGGCGCTTCTGCACCTCGGACTGCACCGGCGATCCGAACAGTCGATTGCCGTAGAATCCGCCGAACAGCGTCGCGCCGGCGATCGCGGCGGCGAGCGTCAGCGAGAAGGTCCACTTCTCGGTCTTTCTCAGTTTCGTCATGGTCGATCTCGTAACGCCATTATAGAGGCGGAGTATTCACTGGGCGGGGGGTGTTCACCCGCACGTTACCATCCGGAAAAGAGGCACTTCATGTTCGGTTCATTGGGACTTCCCGAGCTGCTGATGATCTTCGTCGTGGCGCTCATCGTCTTCGGCCCCCGCAAGCTTCCCGAGATCGGCAAGACCCTCGGCAAAGCCCTCGGCGAGTTCAAGAAGGCCAGCGACGAACTGAAGAACACGATCGAGCGCGAAGTGCACGCCGAAGAGCTCAAGGACCTGAAGAACGTGACTCTGATGCCTCCTCCGGACACGACGGTATCAAGATCGGAGCCAGCGCCCGTCGCCGCGCCCGACACGACGCCCGCCCCCGTCACAGAGGCCCCCGTCACGCCGGCCCCCATCACGGCCGCTCCCGCGGAGCACGCCGAGTAGCCGATGGCGGAAACCGTCGAAGCCGCTCCTCTCCCCGCAGAGGAGGATCACGACCGCGAGCTGCCGAAGATGTCGTTCCTCGATCACCTCGATGAACTGCGCAAGCGACTGCTCGTTTCGATCGTCGCCCTCCTGGCCGGCTTCCTGGTTTGCTGGGGCTACGCCGACAAGATCTACGGCTACCTCGAGTCGCCGCTGTTGAAAGTGCTGCCGAAAGGCGACAAGCTCGCCTTCACGCGCCTGACTGCGCCGTTCATCCTCTACATGAAGGTGGCGTTCCTCGCCGGCATCTTCATCGCCGCCCCGGTCGTGCTGCTGCAACTGTGGCTGTTCATCGCGCCCGGTCTGTACAAGCGCGAGCGCCGCATGGCCGCCCCGTTCATCCTCGGCGCGACGGTCTTCTTCGTCCTCGGCGGCTACTTCGGCTACCGCGTGCTGCTGCCCGGCATGTGCGGGTTCTTCATCGAGACCGGCAAGCAGTTCAAGCAGATGATCACGATCGACGACTACTACTCGTTCGCGAGCACGATCATCCTCGCCACCGGCGCGGTGTTCGAGACGCCGATCCTGATCTTCTTCCTGGCCCGCCTCGGCATCGTCACGCCGGCGTTCCTGCTGCAGAAGTTCAAGTACGCGGTGGTGCTGGCGTTCATCATTTCCGCGATCGTGACGCCGACGCCCGACATGATGACGCAGACGTCGTTGGCGCTGCCGATGATCGGCCTCTATCTCATCGGTGTGGCCGTGGCCTACCTGTTTGGGAAGAAAGCGACCTGATGTTCTGCCCGTCGTGCGAGGCGGAGTATCGGGAGGGGTTCACCGAATGCAGCGACTGCGGCGTGGCGCTGGTGTTGACGCTCGCGCCGAAGCTGCACGAGGAGATCGCCGCCGGCCTGACGCCGATCCTGGAGACGGCCGACGCCGCGGAGCTCGGCGAGATCGTCGACCGCCTGGAGAAGGCGGAAGTGCCGTACACGATCGAGGCCGGCACCGCGCTGGCCCTGCTCGACGGCCGCGACGAGGAGGTCCCCCACCACTGGCAGGCACGGCTTTCCGTGGCCACGGAGCTGCTCGAGCGCGCGGAAAGGATCGTGCAGCAGGCGCGGCGGTCGCACCGGCCGTTCGAGGGGCCGCTGTCCTAGCGTTTCGCGCGGAGGGATGTCCACCAGTCGGGCTGTGTCGCGCCGCGGCGGACGACGCGGCCGTTGTGCAGCTCGGCGACAAGGCGATAGGGCTCTTCACCCGAGCTGTTGTCGAAGACGGTGGCATAGTCGACAAAGGTGAGCGCGCTTGCGAGGTTCGCCAGCGTACGAGGAAAGCGCGACTTCATTTTGTCAGACGGAACATCGTGGCCGCCTTCCTCCACGCGGCGAGCGACGCGCCCGATCGACACTTCGCTGTCCTCCAGTCCGATAAAGATGAGCATAACGGTGTAGCCGCGCTGCTGCGCGTCTCTCAAGAATTCGACCTTCGCTCCCTCGGGGTCGGAGAACACGGTCTCCATGCAGAACGACACACCGCGCGCGAGCAAGTCAGCGCGGACAAGGTCTGCCGCGTGCGCCGCTTCATATACCGCGGCGGGCGGCGCGTCGGGAAAGAGGACGCGCGCGAGCGCGTCGGGATTGACGAGGGCAATCTCCAGCGGCTGCAGGAACTCCTGAACGAAGGTCGATTTTCCGGCGCCGTTCGGACCGGCTACGACGACGAGCGCGCGCGCCGCGGCGTGAATGCGAAATCGCAGGATCTTCCGCTCGTCAGCGGCCGTGCTCATCGACGTCGCGTCTTCGGCTTCGGCTCATCGGGCACGAAGCGTTTGTCGACGAAGTGCCCGATGCTGCGCGTACCGTCCGGCAGGATGCGCTCGACGCGGCCACCGCCGGCGCCTTGGTAGACCGGGCCGCTCTCCAGGAGCTTTTTCGCCAAGTCGCTGTGATCACCGGTTATCACCCGCTCCAGCTTCGCGAGGATACTCTGCACGACCGGATTGTCTTCGGGAGCGGGACGTTTGAGATTCACGACTTCCTCGTGGCGCAGGCCGCGCTCGACCCTGCGTCCCAGCCGTGCCCAATGCTCAATCTGCGACGTGATGGAGCGGTCGGTCGCCTTCGCCTCTTCGCGCGCGTCTTTCAGCAGTTCGTCGGAGATCTTCAGAGACATGCCCATGGGTAGTCATTTTACTACCCGATGAGCTGCCGCGCTACCGCTCCACTTCGAAATCCGCTGAGATCGCCGGCAGGGCCTCGTTGAAGATGATCACCGTCTCGGTGATCGGCAGCAGCACCGTGTGGTTGCGCTGCTGCACCTCCATGACAACCTCGAAGTAGCCGGCGCCTTCGTTGATCGACAGCAGCGTTGCCTGCTTGCCCTTCATCTCCAGGATGCGGTTGAAGATCGAGACTTTCGCCGGGATTTCCATGCGGCGTGGAGCGTAACACGATGGAGGACAGGCAAGAGTGCCTGTCCTCCACGGAAAGGACTTACGGCTTCTTGACGGGTTTCGGCGCGGGCGTGGCCGGCTTGGGGGCCTTCTCGCTGTCGTTCGTGATCGCGGAGCTCGGCGCTGCCTTCGGCGCGGCGAAGTACGTCTCGTCGTACTTCGCGTCGGCGGAGGTCTTCATCGCGTCGAGCGTCTCCTGGATCTTCTTCTGGCGGATCTGCTTCTCGAGCGCGGGGCGCACGCTCTCGATCGGCGTGAAGTCGTGCGACTCCACCTTGATGATGTGGTAGCCGAACTGCGTCTTCACCACCGGCGGGATCTCGCCCGGCTTCGCCGCAAACGCGGCCTGCTCGAACTCCGGAACCATCTGGCCGTGGCCGAACGAGCCGAGGTCGCCGCCCTGGGCGCCGCTGCCGGTGTCGGCCGACTCCGACTTCGCCAGCAGCGCGAAGTCGCCGCCGGCCACGAGCTTGTTGCGCAGCTCCTCGGCTTTCGCCTTCGCCTCCGCGTCCGTCAGCTCCTTCTGCCCTTCCTTCGCGGGAGGGGCGGCCGGGCTGCCCTTCGGCGCGATGAGGATGTGGCGCGCGTGGACCTGCTCGTACTCTTTCTTGTTCGCGTCGTAGAACGCCTTCACGTCGGCGTCGCTGATCGTGATCGTCTTCTCGATCTTCTTGAGCTCGGCCGTGGCGATCAGATTCGCGCGCATCAGCTCGAGCTGGCGCTGCACCTCGGGATCGCTCTGCAGGTTTTCCTTCATCCCCTGCGCCGCGAGCAGCTTCATGCGCAGGTAATCCTCGGCGAACTGCTTCTTGCCGGGGCCCATGGCGAACTGCTGGTACTCGGGCGGAAGCGTCTTCACCGCTCCCTCGAACTCCGACTTGTGGACCATGATCCCGTTCGCCGTGATGATGACCGGATCCGCGTCGGTGGCCGGCGCCGGGGCCGGCTTATCCTGCGCCAGTGCGACCGAGGCCGCGAGCGCAAGCGTGCAAATGATCGATGCTTTTTTCACAAATTCTCCTTTTCGGTGAGAGACGCGGGGTGAAACGGGGCCGGACGGCTACAACTTCCCGAGCGCGGCCGTGAGCCGCTTGACCCCTTCGCGGATGCGTTCCATCGACGTGGCGTAGCTGACGCGGACGTAGTCGTCGGCGCCAAACGCAACCCCGGGCACGACCGCGACGCGGGCCTCGTCGAGGAGGTAGGTGGCGAAGGAGCTCGAGTCGTGGATGCCGCTGCGGCCGTAGAACGCGCGCACCGACGGGAAGACGTAGAACGCGCCGTCGGGATCGGTGCAGCAGAAGCCGTCGATGGCATTGAGCGCCGGAACGAGGTAGGCGCGCCGCTCGCGATAGGCATCGTGCATCCGCTGCGTTTCGTCCTCGGCGCCGTTGAGCGCGGCGACCGCGGCGGCCTGCGAGATCGAGCTCGGATTCGACGTCGAGTGGCTCTGGATCTTCCCCGCCGCCGCGACGATCTCCGGATGCGCGACCGCATAGCCGAGGCGCCAGCCGGTCATGGCGAACGTCTTCGACATCGAGTTCACCGTGATCACCGTCTCCGGAAACTCGTGGAACCACTTCACTGCGGAGACGTGGCGGTTGCCGTCGTAGACGAAGAGCTCGTACGTCTCATCGAACATCAGGAAGAGCCCGCGCGACGCGCACCACTCCACGATCCGCTCGAGCTCTGTTTCTTCGATCACCGCGCCGGTCGGATTGCACGGCGAGTTGATGATCACGCCGCGCGTCCGCTCGCTGGCGACCGCCTCGATCGACTGCAGCGTCGGGCGGAAGTGATTCTCCGCATTGGTCGGCGCGAACACCGGCCGTCCGCCGGCGAACGAGACCTGATCGGGGAAGCTGACCCAGTACGGCGACGGGATGATCACCTCGTCGCCATCGTCGACGAGCGCGAGGACGACGTTGAAGAGCTCCTGCTTGCCGCCGGTGCCGCAGATGACGTTCTTGGCCTGCACGTTCGTGCCGAAGCGGCGGTTGTAGCGCGCGGCGATGGCCTCGCGCAGCGGATTCGTGCCGAGGATGTTCGTGTACTTCGTCTGCCCCGCGTCGATGGCCAGCTTCGCCGCGTCCGACACGTTGCGCGGCGTGCGGAAGTCGGGCTCGCCCGGCCCGAGGTCGACCACGTCGTAGCCGCGGGCCATCAGCTCGTGCGCGCGGTTCATCACCGCCAGCGTCGGCGAGATCTCGATCCCGGTCACGCGCCGCGTCAGGCGAATGCGCTCAGTGGTCGTGGTCGTCGTCAAGGTTCCTCACGCAAATCGTTGAGCCAGGGTGATGCGGAGACCGCGCCACGCGGGCGGGACCTCACGGCTGAGGATCAGCCGCACGAGCTCGACGATGCACCAGGCAAGATACACGTAAACCATCGCGTCGCGCCACGACGGCATGACGAACTGCACGAGCCAGAAGACGAAGAGGATCAGCGCCTCGTGGAAGCGCAGCTCCAGGTTCAGCAGCAGCAAAAATCCGAGGAAACTCTGCAGGATGGTGAGCAGGATCTCCTGCCGCTGCAGGTGATCGAACACGAGCGGCCGCAGCTCCCCCGCGCTGATGACGAAGAGGATCGGGATCATGGCCGAGAGGATCGACCACTGGTTGATGTTCGACGAGACCATGTTCATCAGCGCCACGTTCGCCGACGACACTTTGCGCGCCCAGTAAAACGCGCTCAGCTTCTCCGGAAACTCGGAGAGGAACGGCGCCACCCACTGGACAAAGACGAAGGTCGAGACGCCGAACGACGCGGCGATGGCGAGCATCGAGTCGAGGAACGGATGCGCGGAGAAGTAGAGGATCGCGCCGCCGACGAGGAAGAGGAGCAGGATCGAGGTGCCGCGCGGCTTCGGCTGCATGGCCAGCACTTTGCGCGGGACGACGCCGAGGTCGTCGAGCGCTTCTTCTTCCTGCTCGCGCGGCGGGATTTTCCAGAGGATGAAGAGATAGACGAAGTAGCACGCCGCGAGCGGAAACGCGTCCCACAGCGCGAGCGTCCCTTTCCACCAGATGAAGGTGAAGTAGAGGATGGGCAGGAGCAGCCCGAAGACTTCGACGGCGTGCTCGGTGTCGAGCTTCACGGCAATGAAGC
>Ga0134128_10009957_pt1 | contig 11401 bp, 8 predicted proteins | sample KB31754_FD_96462 | JGI IMG/M metagenome (GOLD analysis project Ga0134128, IMG submission 96462) | Terrestrial soil microbial communities with excess Nitrogen fertilizer from Kellogg Biological Station, Michigan, USA - KB3-175-4 | ecosystem: Environmental > Terrestrial > Soil > Unclassified ...
CCCTGGTGCAGGAAATCGACCTCAGCGGTGGGCGTTCCACTGCAGTGGAACGTTCACCGCTGAACACCTGCATGTAAAGAATGTCCTGATAACAAGGTGTAAAGCATCTCGTGGAACTTGACAGACAATGACACGATAGTTGGTCACCGGATAAGGACCGCGTAGTTGTATGACGAGGCGAAGAGGAATCTAGCTTGTTGGCCATGTTTGGCACGTCTCCTGCGCTTTGCAAGACATAGGAAAAGGCTGACTAGTTAAGGTCCCAAAACAGGGGCTGATGACATCGCTGCAGGCGGAACTTTACCGTCGCATCGCAAGAGCCGATGTGATTTGCGTCACTCCTTCAGCTTGAGCCCGCTTGGTGTATTCGAAGAATCGAATATTCTTATGTTAGTATTGAGAAGCGATGCCCGACTCACTCCGTCGTTTCAAGGCCGATGTATTCCAGGCTCTGGCGCACCCAACCCGAATCGCGATTATCGAGCTGCTTGGGAACCGAGAACTCTCGGCCGGCGACCTGATTGAGGAACTCGGCATGGAACAGGCCAACGTCTCGCAACACCTGGCCGTCCTTCGATCGAGACAACTCGTTGTGAACCGGAAGGCCGGCAACCAGGTTTTCTATTCAGTTCGCGATCCGATCCTGCTCCAGGTACTTGCCCTGATGCGCAGCTATTTTCACAAACACCTGAACGAAGCATTGGCCATCCTGGAAGAGATTGGCGGATCTCAGGCGGAGAACACTAAGTGATGGAGCCACGTCAAGTCTCTTCTTCGCTATCGTTTCTTTCTGCGCCGACTCACAGAGGAGAATCGGTTTGATCGCGCAATTCTGGTGCAATTTTCTCAGCACTGTTTTCAGTCACCCTCTCGATTCCACACTCCTTGTCGTGGCATGCTGGCCGCTGATTGCACTCGCGTGTCTGCTGCGCCCGCACAGCATTCGCTACGTCGCACGTTTTCTGTTTCCGGTTGGCGCTCTGGTCTGTGTGGCGATGTTCTTATTGGCCGGAACCTTCCTCATTTCCGGACACTCGCGCCAGGTGATGATTCTGCCTCTGGGACTGCCAGATCTCCCGTTCCATGTGCGACTTGACGCTCTCTCTGCATTTTTCTTACTCATTCTCGGCTTGGCGGGAGCTGGAATATCCACGTTTTCTGCGGGGTATTTCCGCAGCGGAGAGGGCACTGCGCCCGGCCTACTCGGCCTTCACTATCACGTGTTCCTTGCCAGCATGGCCGTGGTAATGCTGGCCGATGATGCATACCTCTTCATGGTGGCCTGGGAAACGATGGCCCTGACTTCGTACTTCCTTGTCACGTCGCAGCATCGGATACCCGAGATCCGGCGCGCGGGATTTCTTTATCTTCTGATGGCGCACCTTGGCGCGGTGTGCATTCTGCTGAGTTTCGGAGCCATGCAGGGTGGAAGCTGGCAATTCACGTTCGATGCCATGCGCAGCGCCTCTCTTGCGCCTTTCTGGGCCACCGTCGCATTTACACTCGCTCTTCTCGGTTTTGGGGCCAAGGCAGGTTTGGTCCCCCTTCATGTTTGGCTGCCTGAAGCGCATCCTGCGGCACCGTCACCGGTCTCCGCCATGATGAGCGGACTGATGCTGAAGACGGCGATCTACGGGATGTTGCGAATTACGTTCGATCTACTCCACGTTCAGTTCTGGCAATGGGGAGTGGCTGTGTTTGCCCTGGGGCTCTTCTCGGCTCTCTTCGGCGCCATTTTCGCCGGCGTTCAGACCGACATGAAGCGCCTCCTGGCATACTCTTCTATCGAAAACGTCGGACTAATCTTTACTGGTATTGGGTTGTCCATTCTCTTCGCGGCAAGCAATCTGCGTCTGTTCGCCGCACTGGCCCTTGCAGCTTCTCTGATCCATGCACTGAATCACTCTTTATTCAAGAGCATGCTGTTTCTGGCCACGGGCAGTGTTTTGCATGCGACACGGCAGCGCAGTCTCGGGAAGCTCGGCGGCCTGATTCGATCGATGCCATGGGTCGCCGCGCTGGCGCTCATCGCCACGCTGGCCATCGCCGGCTTGCCACCGCTCAACGGATTTGTGTCCGAGTGGCTGCTGCTGCAATCGTTTCTCTACACACCCCAGTTGCCTCACGCATTCATCAATATGCTGATTCCTATCGGAGCGGCCTCGCTGGCTCTGACGTTCGCCCTAGCCGCATACGTCATGGTGAAGTTCTACGGCATGATCTTCCTCGGGCAGCCGCGCGAAACATCGTTGGCACAGGCCCACGATGCCAATTGGCTCGAACGCATCGGGCTGGCGTGGCTCGCCGCGGGCTGTATTGCAATCGGTGTGCAGCCACAACTCGCGCTTCACGCGGCGGGAAAATCTACGGGCATGCTCGTGGGGCAGACCATCGCTCCGGACCCCTCCGTTTGGCGCATCGCGCCGATTGCACCGGAACAGGCTTCCTACAGTGGATGGATTTTTCTTGCTGTCATTCTCTGTACGGTCGCTGTCACGTTCCTCGCAGTGCGCCTGCTGGCCCACGGTCGCATTCGAAGAACTGCCCCTTGGGACTGCGGGTATCCCTGGCAAACATCCCGCATGCAGGACACAGCCGAAGGCTTCGGCCAGCCGATTCGTCACATGTTCGGCGCCTTCTTCCGCATGGAACGCGAACTTCCAGCGCCAACAGACCTGACGCCCAGGTATCGAGTCCACATTGAAGACCGTTTCTGGCGCGCTCTCTATCAACCAATCGCCGTCGCGGTCCAGCGGTTGGCAGACGCCCTCAGCTTCTTGCAAGGCGGACGCCTCGCGATCTACCTGCTCTTCAGCTTCCTGACGTTACTCGGGCTTCTGGTGTTTGTGCTATGAGAGGGATCGCGTTTGTTTGGCAATTCGCAGAAGTGATCCTGGCAATTGTGCTGGCTCCTCTGTTTGTCGGCTGGATCGCGCAGTGCCGCGCCTGGATGCAGAATCGGTCTGCCCCGCCATTGACGCAGCAATACCGCATGCTTCGCAAATTGTTCAATAAAGATGCGGCGCTGGCTGAGAACGCTTCTCGGTTGTTTCGTATGGCGCCCTACGTGCTCTTTGGGACCATGGTGCTGGCAGCGGCAATTATTCCGTCGGTCGTGACAGACCTTCCTTTCGCGCGCGCCGCCGACGCCATTGCCCTGATCGGCCTCTTTGCAACTGCACGGGTATTTCAGGCTCTCGCGGCAATGGACATCGGGACGGCCTTTGGAACACTGGGGGCACGCCGGGAAATGATGGTCGGCTTTCTTGCCGAGCCGGCAATTCTGATGGTCTTCTTCAATGCGTTCCTACTCTTCGGGAGTACCGCTCTCACGGGCCTGGTCGACAACTACGCCACGCATCCATCACTGATCGATCCCAGTGTGGTTTTTGCCGCGATCGCATTCGTCATGGTTCTGCTCGCGGAAAATGCGCGCATTCCCATTGACAATCCCGCCACGCACCTCGAGCTCACAATGATCCACGAGGCGATGGTGCTCGAATATTCTGCGCGGCACCTTGCCCTCATCGAATGGGCGTCGAGCCTCAAGCTTTTCAACTATGCATGCATCGGGATCGCACTTTTCATCCCTTGGGGAATCGCAATTCACGGAGCCGCTGTCGGCGCGGTTTTGATCGCTCTCATTACGTTGATTCTGAAGCTGGCTGTTTGTGGAGCGGCGCTCGCGCTTATTGAGTCGGTTTCTGCCAAACTTCGTATCTTCCGTGCACCCGAGTTCATGGCGATGGCCTTTTTGATTGCCGTGCTCGGGTTGCTGGTTCACCTTCTGCTGGGAGCGAACACCGGTGCTTAGATCCCATCTCGATGTCGAATTGCTGAAGCTGCTTGCGGCGGGCATGCTGCTGATCTCGTTCTCCATGCTGGCGACGCGGAGGACGCAGCAATTGATCACGCTGTTCGCCTGGCAGGGAACGATCTTGTTTCTCTCGACAACCCTGGTCGCACATGAAGCGAGGCTGACCGAGCTTTATTTTTCCGCTGGACTCACTCTCATCCTGAAGGTAATCACCCTTCCCCTGATTCTCCATACGCTGATCAAGCGGCTCGGAGCCCAATGGGATAATGAGCGTCTGGTCAATATCCCGGTCACCATGCTGGTGGGGCTGGTACTGGTTATCTTTGCTTTCGGCCTCGCGCAGCCCATTAGCCTCCTTGCCACGACCGTCACTCGACATACGATCGGCATCGCACTTGCAGTAATCCTCCTCTCCTTCCTGATGATGATCACACGACGCAAGGCCGTCACCCAGGTGATTGGATTCCTCGCCATGGAAAATGGCCTGTTCCTCGCCGCGACCAGCGCGACCTATGGCATGCCAATGGTGATCGAACTCGGTATTGCGCTCGATCTCCTCGTAGCTGTATTCATTCTCGGAATCTTCATTTTCCAGATCCGCGAGCAGTTCGACAGCCTCGACCTGCACCACCTTGAATCTCTGAGAGAGGAGTAAGCGTGGAACTCTGGCTGGTCCTGGGAATGCCGTTGGTGGGAACATTCGTGCTCGCGATATTGGGCGCGCGCCGCCATGCTGCTGAAGTCAACGTCGGGGTGAGCCTTGCCACGTTGCTTGCCGCAGTTCTTCTAGTCGTCAGGATAATTCGCAACGGACCTTTGCTGGTCGGGCATGAGCAATTCTTCGTGGATCCGTTCAATGTGTTTCTGGTTGCGCTGACCGCTTTCGTCGGCCTTACGACCGCGGTCTTTTCGCGACCCTACATGCGAATCGAAGAGCGTCACGGCCGGCTCAATGCCCGGCGATTGCGCCTTTATCACAGCATGTATCAGCTCTTCATGTTCGCGATGCTTCTGGCGTTGCTCACCAACAACATTGGCCTGGTCTGGGTTGCCATGGAGGCGGCTACACTTTCTACGGTAATGCTTGTCTCGCTTTACAGGACCAAAGCAAGCCTCGAAGCCGCGTGGAAATATTTCATCCTGTGCGGCGTGGGCATCGCTCAGGCCCTCTTTGGAACCATCCTTCTCTACTTTGCTGCGGAGCGCACGCTGGGCCGCCAGGGCATGACTGCGCTGCTGTGGACGCACCTCAATGCGGCTAAGGCAGATCTCGAACCGACGGTCATGGGCCTCGCATTTGTTTTCCTGCTGGTTGGATATGGGACCAAGGTGGGACTGGCCCCGCTCCACAACTGGCTTCCCGATGCGCATGCCGAAGGCCCGACGCCGGTCTCCGCCGTGCTTTCTGGCCTCCTCCTCAATGTCGCGCTCTATGCCGTAATCCGCTGCAAAGCTCTGGCTGTTGGCTCTATCGGCCCTATGATGCCTGGCCGGATGCTGATGGCATTTGGATTGTTGTCGGCGGTTCTGGCGGCATTCTTCCTGTGGAGGCAGCGCGATATCAAGCGTCTCTTCGGCTACTCATCAATCGAGCACATGGGCATCATCACGTTTGCCTTTGGCCTGGGTGGGCCCGTCGCCAACTTCGCAGCGCTACTGCACATGACCGTTCACTCGCTCACCAAGTCTTCCATCTTCTTTACCGCCGGGCACGCTTCTCAAACGGCGGGCACTCAGCAGATGGACGGCATTCGCGGCCTGGTTGGCATCAGCCCCGCGATCGGGTGGGGCCTGATGCTCGGATCGCTTGCAATCCTGGGCATGCCCCCATTCGGCGTGTTCGCAAGTGAGTTCCTGATCCTCACGACGGCCATGCGAGAGCATCCGTGGACGACGCCCTTTCTACTCATAGCGCTCGGAGTTGCGTTTGCCAGAATCTTCATGAAGGTGCAACCGATGGCATTTGGAGAGAGCGACGCACCTAAGTTGCCGCACTCGCCCGCGTTAGTGCCGGTTTTCGTTCATTTGGCGATCGTCCTTGTATTGGGTCTCTATATTCCTCCGGCATTGGCGGAGTGGTATCGCGCCGCTGCGCGGCTGATTGGGTGATTTTATGATTCCGGAGTTCAAAGAGGGAGCGAAGACGGTGCCGTCGAACCTGCCATGCAGCCATAAGAGAGTGGGCGCCGTCGAATGGCGGGAGATCGCTAAGTCGGTGCGTTCTGTCGGCGGGCGCTTGTTCGCCCTCTGGGGGACTGATGATCGCGACCGGGATGGCAGTTTTCGCGTGTATGCTGTCTACCTCCAGTCAGGTGGCGTTGCGATTGTTGAACATGGGATGGAGGGTGGAACCAAGCCGACTTATCCGAGCCTCCGAGAGTACTTCCCGAGTGCTTTACGAATGGAACGGGCCATCTTCGATTTGCTCGGCATCAAAAGTATGGAACCCGACCATCGTGGATGGCTCCGCCACGGTGGATGGCCGGAAGATGCGTTCCCGCTTCGGCGGGACTTTGACCGCAACAGTCAATTTGCCGTCGTATCCAGACCGTACCCGTTTGTACAGGTCGAAGGCGACGGGGTGCATGAGATTGCCGTCGGACCTGTGCACGCTGGCACCATCGAGCCCGGTCATTTTCGGTTTTCAGTTGTCGGAGAGAAGGTTCTGCGCCTCGAAGAACGCCTCGGGTACAAGCACAAGGGAATCGAAAAACTGTTTGAAACGATGGTCCAGAAGGAAGGCCACAGGCTGGCTGCGCGCATCTCCGGCGACTCTGCAGTCGCGTACTCATGGGCCTACTGCGCAGCTCTCGAAGCTGTCACTGGCACCATCTGCCCTCCTCGAGCGGTTCAACTGCGTGCTCTTGCCCTGGAACATGAACGGCTGGCCAATCACCTCGGAGATTTGGGTGCGCTTGGGAATGACGCTGGCTTCGCCTTTGGACTTACCCAGTTTTCACGCATGAAGGAAGATCTGCTGCGCACCAACCAGACATATTTGAGTGCTCGATACCTGATGGATTTCGTTGTGCCGGGCGGTGTGGCTTCCGACCTGCCTGATGACGCTTCTCGATTGCTCCTCGATCACTACCGTTTCCTCGAAGCCGATGTGAGCGCCATGCGCAATACGTACGACAATCATGCGGGAGTCCAGGATCGTTTTCGTGAGACCGGAATCTTGTCTCAAGAAACTGCGTACAATCTCGATGCCGTTGGTTTGATTGCTCGCGCCTCGGGTATTCCCCACGATCTGCGATCGGACTTCCCATGGCCGCCATACGACAAGCTGAAAGTGAAAGTCTACTCGCAACCCTCAGGGGATGTGGCTGCGCGGGTTGCCCTTCGATTCGATGAGGTCCTCGAATCGCTGCGAATATGCCGTGCGCTGGTCACGGACCTTCGCGCTGGGAATACCGGTACCGCTGTCCCGGACGCCGAGCCAGGTCTTTTCGGAATTGGAGTTATCGAAGGATGGCGCGGTCCCGTGCTCATCGCTCTTGAAACCGGCCCGAACGGAAGCATCCGCCGATGCCATCCCCACGATCCCTCGTGGCAGAACTGGCCTCTCATCGAATACGCGATTCTCGGTAACCTCGTGCCTGATTTCCCTCTAATCAACAAGTCCTTCAACCTGTCCTACAGCGGGCACGACGTCTGAGGCTCTTATGATCAACACGCTCTCGCGCATGATTCGCACGGGGATACTCACCGAAGAAGTTCCCCGTCCGCCCAAAGGCGATTTGCCAATAGGCGAGTTACAAGGAAAGGTCAGACGGGTCTTGGGGCGCGCGCTCTGCATCCGCCACGTCGATGCCGGGTCCTGCAACGGATGCGAACTTGAAATACAGGCGCTCAACAATCCCTACTACAACCTCGAAGGAATCGGCATAAAATTCGTGGCGAGCCCTCGGCACGCGGATATGCTCCTCGTCACCGGGCCCGTATCGGTGAACATGGAAGAAGCGCTCAAGAGAACCTTCGACGCTGTTCCCGATCCAAAGCTCGTTGTTGCCGTGGGAGACTGCGGCGCTTGCGGCGGAATATTCGGCAAGAGCTACGCGAGTCGAGGCGCCGTCGCGGATGTCATTCCGGTCGATCACACCATCAAGGGTTGCCCTCCGTCTCCTGTAACAATTCTGCAGGCGATCCTCGAAACCATTCAATCGACCCATGCCTCAACAAACTACCATCTTTGAACGAAGACCCACTGAGACGCCGCAGCGCACGGAGCCACGCCACTCCCTTGTGGACAAATCTTCGCATTCAGTGGCGGTTCAAATTGATCGTTCAGGAACCCGCAACAAGATTTGGCTGGGAGTCGTCGTCATCGCTCTGCTTGGGATCCAGTGTGATCGGTCTGATCGTGAGTAAGAAGAGAACAAACGTAGCTCAGCAGTCGTCTCCAGAACAACTGCGCATCGACGCTCTGTCGGAGCAACTTTCCTCGCTGGCGCGGACGGACTTGAGTGCGCGCTAATTCAAGATGCTGCGTCTGATCATCGCCAATTGGAACGCGATCAGCCTGGTAGAGCAGTATGTCGGCAGCCTGCAGCACCGGATAGCCGAACAACCCAGCGATCGCAGCAGATTCGCCTCCAACTAACCCGCTCTCTCTTGCTGGAATTCTGGAGGCATTGCCGCGCGGGTAACATCAAAAAATAGCCAGTAATATGGGGTCATATTGTGCGGGAGAGCTTCTTCTAAAGTCTTATGTAAGGAATTGATAATAGAAATATTGCATCTATTTCCCGATGCAGAAGGTGGAGAAGATCAAATTTAGGATGTCGTCGGCGGTGGTCTGCCCGGTGAGCGAGTCGAGGGCCCAGAGCGCGCGATAGAGATCGAGCAGGATCATCTCGTGGGGAATGGCTTCCGCGTTTGCGCGGGCTGCGTCGGCGAGCGCCGCGAGGGCCGTGGTAACTGCCTGGTGATGGCGAAGGCTGGTGAGCATGCCGCTTTCGCTGGAGGCGCCGCCTGAGGCAAGTTGCAAGATGCGCCGGCGCAGCTCGGGGACCCCATCGCCGGTGAGTGCCGATGTGGCGATAGCGGGTACGGAATCGGTCAGCGACGGCACGTGGGTTGCGCTGCCGAGAAGATCGCTCTTGTTCAGGGCGACGAGGGCCGGGCGGCCTTCGACCGCGGCGAGCAGCGACTGCTCCTCTTCATTCAGCGGCTGGGTAGCGTCGAGCACGATGAGGACGAGTCCGGCGTCGGCGAGAGCCTCGCGGCTGCGGGCGATGCCCAGTTGCTCGGCCACGTCGTGCGCTTCGCGCAGTCCGGCGGTGTCTACGAGTTCGAGTGGAATGCCGTCGAGCGAGATGCGCTCGCTTACGGTATCGCGCGTGGTGCCTGGGGTGGGCGTGACGATGGCGCGCTCGCGCTCAACAAGGCGATTGAAGAGCGAGCTTTTGCCGGCATTGGGGCGGCCTACGATGGCGAGCGTCAGGCCGTCGTGCACAATGCGTCCGCGCGCGAACGATGCCTCGAGCGCGGTGAGGGGCGACGCCACCTCGCCGATGCGGCGCGCAATCTCCGCCGCGGGCGTGACATCCACGTCATCTTCTGCGAAGTCGATTCCGGCCTCGAGGAGTGCGATCAGTTCGACGAGCGCCTCCTTGACGGGAGCGACGCGCCGGCTGAGCGCGCCACCCATCTGGCTGGCCGCCTGGCGTGCCTGGGTGAGGGTCTGCGCCTCGATGAGGTCGCGCACTGCCTCGGCCTGGGTGAGGTCGATGCGTCCGGATAGGAACGCGCGCTGCGTGAATTCGCCAGGTTCGGCGAGCCGCGCGCCGAACGCCAGCGAACGGCGGAGGAGTAGATCAAGCACGACAGGCGAGCCGTGGGCTGCAATCTCCACCAGATCGTCAGAGGTGTAGGAATTGGGCGCTGCAAAGTAGGTGACAACGGCTTCGTCAATGCGGGCTGTATCAAGTTGCGTTTCAGAGTCTGAGTCCCTATCGAGAACATCGGCCAAGCGGGCGCGGGCGTGCTCCAACGGATGGCGCAGGCGCAGCAACTGCACGGCAATGGAGGCGGCTTGCGGCCCGCTCAGGCGCACAATCCCAATGCCGCCGCGACCGGAAGGCGTGGAGATGGCCGCAATCGTATCGGTTGCCGGTTCGCGCTTTACGTCAGCATTTTCCGCTACATCTGCCATGCTTCTCTCATTGTATGGAGCGGAAGACGCGGGGGTGCTTTGCCCCGCATTCGTTCCTCTCGGCAGGAACTGGTCAGAGTCGGCGTGCGTACCCGGTTGTAAGTCTGGACATGCCCGTGCCGAACTGCGGTGCAAAAACCTTTTAGTAGCGGGTCCACGTATAATCTGGTGCAAAGTTGGCCGCGCAATTCGTCGCAGTTTTTTAGAAATCGAACCTGTACTGTTGTGGATGGCCTTTGGGATGCAAGCTCGTATGAAAAAACCTATCCAGAACCTCCTCCGCTCCGCCATGATCTGCGCCGTCGCTCTGGCGCTTTTTCCAGCCGCCGACCTCGCCGCCCAGGACACCGCTGGGACGACACAGCAGTCCGCTGCGCAGGATCGGCCCGCATGGCATGGGACCCTGCACAACGCCGCCGGCGCGCCGATAGCTGGGGCGAAGATCCGCCTATCCGCGGACGGTAAATCGACGGTCGCGACCACTTCGTCGAATGGCGGCTTCACGCTGGAGCCGCTCGCTCCCGGTGCTTACCGGCTGAGGATCGAAGCGAACGGCCGCACCAGCGACTACGCACAGAGTATTAACCTGCAGCCCGGTGCGCCCGGGGTGAGCATCGAGCTCTCTGACCGCGGCGAGATCGCCATCGCCATCCTCGTCGAACAGACTTCTGGCACCGGGGGGCAGGCGCTCTCCAGCCAGGCGGTGAGTGAACTGCCGCTGAACAAACGCGACTTCAGCCAGCTTTTGCTGCTCGCCGCCGGGACCATGACTGACGCCAACGGCGCCACCAATTTCACGGCGCAGTTCGCCATCAACGGCCAGCGCGGCGTGGAAGCCACGTTCGCGATGGACGGCGCCGACATCAGCGATCCCGAGATGGGCGGTTCCACTTTCTCAAACTTCAATGTGGACGCGGTCGAGGGGATTCAATCCAGTTCGGGCGTGATGCCGGCCGAGGTTGGCCGCGGGGCTGCGGGGTTCACCAATATCCTGACGCGCTCGGGCGCGAGCGGGTTTCACGGGTCGTTCTTCGAGTTTGTGCGCAATTCGGCATTCGATGCGCGCAACTACTTCGATCACCCCACGCCTGCCTATCCGGGGCGCATTCCGCCGTTCCGTCGCAACGAATTTGGTTTCACCAATGGAGGACCCATTTATATCCCGCACGTTTACGACGGGCGCAAGCGCACGTTTTATTTCACGCAGTACCAGGGGTTCCGGCAGGTGCTGGGGACGACGCAGGTGATGCCGGTGCCGACGGCAGACGAACGCGCCGGGATCGATCCAGTCACCTATGCCGACGGCAGCACGGATACGTTGAATGTGCCCATCAATCCGAGCATTGCGGCCATCCTGGCGCGATATCCCATGCCCAACTTCACGGCTGGGCCTTATGGCGGCCGCACGTATGCCACCGCATCGAAAG
>Ga0134128_10009958_pt1 | contig 11401 bp, 9 predicted proteins | sample KB31754_FD_96462 | JGI IMG/M metagenome (GOLD analysis project Ga0134128, IMG submission 96462) | Terrestrial soil microbial communities with excess Nitrogen fertilizer from Kellogg Biological Station, Michigan, USA - KB3-175-4 | ecosystem: Environmental > Terrestrial > Soil > Unclassified ...
CCGCAGGCGGACGTCGTCCGAGGAATTCGTGAAGTCCGTCGCGTACTGCACGGCATGGTCCGGGTCGAACCAGGCGCCGCCGCGGAGCGTCGGCGTGTGCGACACGCCCGTCAACGTGTACTCCACGCCGAAGTGCACCTCGTTGCCGTCCGGAATGCTCACGCGACCCAGCACGGACGGGTCGACCTGGAAGGCGATGAAATCCTTGACGAGGCGTGAGTAAGAGACGCGATCGTAGTCGACCGCGATCCCGAGTTCGTCCGTGGCCTGGACGCGAATGCCGCCGCCGATGACCATCGGCGTCCGGAACTGTCCCGTCTCGGTGACCGTCGGCGACCCTGGCACCGTGTTCACCTGGGTGAAGTCGAAGGCGACGCCCTGTCTGAAGACCGCGCCGACGCGCACCTTGGTGTTGATCGTCGCCAGCACGCCCGCGTTGACGCCGACCTTCGTCGCCGTGCCCGTCTGCGACGTCGTCGATCCCTGCCCGGCCGTGTTGGGGTCCGCCGCGCCGAACTGCGACACGAAGCCGAGCGACGCGAAGCTCGACGTGTCGCTGAACCGATAGGCGGAGACCTCGACGCCGGCCGACACGGACGGCGACATCCGGTAGGCCACCGCGCCGCCGTAGTTGTCGATCCACAGGTCGCGCGAGCCGGTCAGGCCGAGATTCCGGCCGTTGTTGATGACGGTGGTGCCGAGAAACGTCTGCTGGAACGGGCCCTGCGAGAGAAACGTGTTGTTCTGGAGGACGAGCTCGTGCCGGAATCCCGCGACCGACAGCCGGCCGTGCGGATAGACGAACGACACGAAGTAGGGACGAAACGCGGAATCGACGCTGCTGCCGTAGAGCGGTCCCTGCCGCGTGTCGACTCCGCTGCCCGTGATCACGCCGCTCAGCCGCCCTCCGGCGAGAAACGGCGTGTCGAGGTGCCGGTATCGCAGCTCGGCGGACACTTCCGGCTTGACGAGAAACGTCAAGCCCGCGGGATTCGTGTACGCCGCCGTCGCGTCGTCGGCGACCGCCGTGAACGCGCTGCCCATCCCGAGACTCCGCGCGCCGGGATTGAGGAAGTCGAACTGCAACGGAATCTGCGCCGTCTGGCCGCTCTGCGCCCGCGCCACGCTCGGCACGCCGAGGACCCACGCGGCCAGGCCCGCGACGACGACAATCTGATGGACGCGCATCAGCACACCCCTGCCTTCACCAGCACCACCGTCTTGTCGACCGTGACCGTCGCGCTCGATGTCGTGATGGTCAAGCGAATCGTGACGGGCGTGGCCGTGTTGCTGCCGAATCCACAAGCCGTGAGCGGGCTCGTCAGCGGCGTCGACACGCTCGTGCCCGTTCCGAGCGTCTCGTTGCTTTCCTCGACCAGCGTGAACTTGTAGCTGGTGATGAGCGAAGCCGGAACCGAGGGCGACGGGTCGAACTTGCAGAAGATCTGCGCCGGCTGGGGCGACCCCGACGGCGAGGGTTTCACGGCGCAGTCGCCGCCCGTGACCGATGCGGTCTGCGACACATTGAACGCCGCCGTCAACCCGTTCTGAGTGACGAGCAGCTTGGCCGTCGGCGATCCGCCCGATCCGGTCGCGGTGATGTTCGCGGTGCGGGTCGCGCCGCCGTTGGCCGTCAGGCTGTAGATCACCGAGCCGTTGTTCGACCCGGACGCGCCGGACGTGATCGTCAGGAACGTCTGATCGCTCGCCGCGGTCCAGTTGACCGTCGAGCTGATATTCGCGGCCTGGCTGCTCTGCGCGTCCGCCAGGAACGTCGGCGGCGAGGTCGTGAACTGCAGGGTCGTCGGCGTCGCCGCCGCCTGCGTGATCTCGAGCGTCGCCGATGCCGTGCTGCCCGAGACGACGATGTGCGCGGGCCGGCTGGAGGTCGACGAATTCGCCGCGACGCTGTACGTCACCGTGCCGTTCGCCGTGCCCGTGGCGCCGCTCGTGATCGTCACGAACGACGAGTCACTGGTGGCGGTCCAGCTCGTGACGTTCGCGATGGTGACGCCGACGGTGAGCCCCGACTGGCCGGCGGCCGCCACCGACTGCGTCGTGGGATTCAACGTGATGGTCGGCGTCGTCGGCGGCGTGGGCGGCGTCGGTGACGAGTGACAGGACGCGAGCGCCGCGAAGCCCACGAGGGCCATCGCCTGCCGCAGCGCGCCGGAAGGCCGCATCATTGTCGTCTCTCCCCCTCGAAAAATGGGCTCAGCGTGAAGGCGCACGTTACCACAACGACGCGGGCCGGCTCCACGGGAGCGGCGCGACGGTGGCTATCTGCCGGCATTCCCGACGAGCAGGATTGGCATCGTCGGCGTGGCGGAGCCTTGCGGCGACGGCTCCTCGGTGACGGCGACCGCCGCGATCGATCCCAGGGTCACGTTGGCGGGCATCGGCAGCGTCGCCGACGCGGAGCCGTCTGGGCCGGGCGTGAGGAGGCCGGCGCTGATCGGCGACGGCTGGCCGGCGCTCGTCGGTGTGGGCGCCAGCACCCACAGCTGGTAGACATGCCCGGCGGCCAGCGCCGGGAGATGTTCGGCCGAGAACATCAGGCCGCGCGACTGGCTGACGAACGCGCGCGCGGTGGCGCCGGATGCGCGATCCTTGCCGGCGAGATCCACGCGGCGCACGTCGGCGGCGGTCAGCACGTTCACGACCGTCGTGAGATGCGACGAATCGCGCCGGACGCTCGCCAGCTCCGCGCGGACGGCCTGGACCTCCGCAGAAGCCTGCGTCACGAGCGCGCGCAGGACACCCAGCTGCTGCCGCAGCGACAGCGAGTACACGCCGAGCGCCACCGCGGCTGCGAGACTCGCGCCGACCATCCACCACGCCGGACCCGCCTGTGTGCGCGGCGGGGCCACGGCGGTCGATGCCGGGAATCTGATTTCCGGCGTCGACGCGAGGGCGCGTGGCTGCGCGGTGGCGCGCGCGAGCGTGCGCGCGCGCAGCGACGCAGGCGGCTGATCCGGATCGACGGCCAGTCCGAGGCCGGCGACGACCGGTGCATACGAATCGGCGAGCGCGCGGCACTCCGCGCAGCCCGCGCGATGCGCCTCGAACGCGGCGCGTTCGTCGGCGTCCAGCGCGTCGAGGGCGTAGGCAGCCGCGAGGGCGCGCCATTCGTCGTGCGGTCTCGAATCGAGCGTCATGACTGAAGCGCTCCCCGCAACGCGTCCATGCCGGACCGAATGCGCGTCTTGACGGTGCCCAACGGAATCCCCGTCTGCTCGGCGATTTCCGTGTGCGTGAGGCCGCGGTAATACGCGAGCTCGAGGAGGTCGCGTTCCTTCTCCGGCAGCCCGGCCAGCGCCTGCCGCACGCGCGCCGCGACGTCCGCCGCGAGGACCGTCTGCTCGGGCGTGGGGCCAGACGACGCCATCGGCGACGCGGCAGCGGGATCGATCCCGCGATCCTCGTCCGGCCGCGCGCGGCGCGACCGCAGCCGATCGATCGCGCGCGTCCTCGCCAGCATCACGATCCACCCGGCGACGGTCGCGCGATCGGTCCGGTACTGGTGCGCCTGGCGCCACACCTGCGCGAAGACGTCCTGCACGACTTCTTCGGCGTCCTCGAGCCGCGAGAGGATGCGGCGCGCCAGCGCGTAGACGGTCGCGGCGTGGCGATCGTACAGACGCCCGAGCGCCTCCGACGATCCATCCGCCACCGCCAGCACCAGCTGTCTGTCTGCGTCCAGGTCCTGCTCCTGCCGATCGGACGATTGCCGGGGCGCCAAGGCCCCACAACACTACTACGGCCGCGGCCGGAGGGAGGATTGCGCGCGCACCGGAACCAGCGCCGCGAGCCGGGGCGGCGTCCACTGAATCCACCACGCGGCCGCGGCCGTCATGACCGCCACGAGCGCGGCGTAGGCGACGACCGCCGCTGGAAGCGGCATCGTGTGATGAATCGGCCCGCTGAGCACCCCGTACGCCAATTCGACGTGCACCCAGTAGACGAAGAGCGACGTGCGACCGAGCAGAACGAATGGGCTCCAATGCGCCGCCGTGGGACGCCGCATCCAGAGCCACGCGCCGGCGAGCATCGCGGTCATCGCCCCCGTCCGCATCAGCACCAGCGAGAGCGACGTCGTCCAGAACTCCGAGGTCGGCGTGGGCGCCGGCAGCATCGTGCCCGCGGCGCCGGCGCCGGCGAGCGCCAGGCCGCTCGCGCCGAGCCACACGTGGAATCGCGGCTCGCGGCTGGTGTCGCGTCGTTCCGCGACAAAGGCTCCCACGCAGGCGCCGAAGAGCACGTACGCGAGTGACGGAAACACTTGAAAGACGCCGGCGTGACCGACGGGCCTGATGTAGGCCTCGAGGCGAACCGGCAGGAGCGATGGCCACGCCCACAGCCGCGATCCGGGTGAGAGCAGCACGACTGCGATTCCCGGCGCGGCGAGCCAGATCGCGCGGCCGAGCCTCGATCCGGAGCGACCCCAGCAGAACGCCGCGGCGACCATGCCGAGGCCGAGGATGTTGAGGACGTCCGGTTTGAACAGGCTCGTCCATGACGAGCCGCGGCTCATGAGGTAGGACTGCAGCCGGAAGAGATGCGCGACGCCGAAGATCTGCCAGCCGCGCTTCTGCACGGCCCAGGACGCCGCGTGGAGGTCCAGTCCCCGAGCCATTCGCGCGCTCGCCGCGAGCGCCACCGACACGCCCGCCAGATAGAGAAACATCGGCGCCGCCCATCCGCCGATGAACGTGATCCAGGCGAACGCCGTCGAGTCCCGGCCGTCGGAGACGGACCAGGAGTCGATGACGTGCCACTCCATCATCACCACGACCGCGAGGCCGCGGACCCAGTCGATGTAGGCGCGGCGGCTCACGCGGGCGTGATCGTCACCGACGTGCGGAAGTCGAGATCCGGCCGCAGCGTATTCGAGACCGAGCAGTACTTCGTGTGCGACAGCTGGAGCGCGCGTTCCACGACCTCCTGCGCGGCGCTGGTCCCGACGTCGAAGTGCAGGTGCACCATCGTGTAGCGGCGCGGCGGCTCGGACGCGCGCTCACCCTTGAAGGTCACCTTGAGCGCCTTCAGATCGTGGCGGCCCTTTTCGAGGATGTGGGCGAGGTCCATCGCCATGCAGCCCATGATCGCGTAGGCGAGCACCTGCATAGGCGAGAGGATGTGCGGCGAGGAACTCTCGAGCTCGATGGGGGGCGCGTCAGGGCCGCTCTTGAACGACAGGCCGTGTTGCCAGACGAGGGACAGCGCACTCATACCGGGATCTTATTATTTCGGGCGCCTACGCACCGGACATCCTCCCATACCGCGCCCGATATTCGACGATGGCCTGGTGCGGCAGCACCCGCCGCAGCTCCTCGATGGTCGTCTCGCCCGCCGCGAGACGCCCGTGCGCATCGTCCGCCATCGTGATCGACGTCCGCGCGGCGCCGCGGTGGATGTCGTCCATGGGCGCGCCGCGGGCGATCCGGGCGCCGTCGGCTTCATCGGGAATCCACAGGTCCGAGAGGATGAGCCGGCCGCGATAACCGGTGTGGTGGCAGGCGTCGCAGCCTCCGCCCTGGACGAAGACGAGGTGCCTCGGGGGCGCGGCGAAAAAGGCGGCGACGTCGTCGGCCGACGGTGCGTACTCGCGCCGGCACGCCTCGCAGATGCGCCGCGCGAGCCGCTGGGAGAGGACGCCCGCCAGCGACGAGGCGACGAGCGCGGGCTCGATCTGCAGGTCGAGCAGGCGCGGCAGCGCGGCTACGGCGCTGTTGGTGTGGAGCGTGCTGAGGAGCAGGTGCCCGGTTTGCGCGGCGCGAAACGCCATCTCCGCCGTCTCGCGATCGCGAATCTCGCCGACCATGATCACTTCGGGGTCATGCCGGAGAAACACGCGCAGGTAGCCGGCGAACGTGTTGCCGATGGCCTCGTTCACCTCACACTGGCTCAGTTCGTCGTAGACGTACTCGACGGGATCCTCGGCGGTCAGAATCCGGATCTCGGGCCGGTGCAGGTGCATGAGGCACGCGTAGAGCGTCGTCGACTTGCCGGAGCCCGTGGGGCCGGTGACGAGAAAGATGCCGGTGGTGCGCGCCAACACTTCGCGGATGCGCGCCGCGACTGCCGGCGCCAGCGCAAGCGCGTCAATCGATCGAGGCGCCCGCGATCGATCGAGGACGCGGATGACGACCGACTCGCCCGTGTGGCTCGGCACCACCGACACGCGGAGGTCGACGCCGGCCTTGGCGCCGTTGCGGTCGACGATCGTCCGAAAGCTGCCGTCCTGCGGTCGCCGGCGCTCGGCGATGTCGAGCTTCGCGAGGATCTTCACCCGCGACACCACCTCGCGCATCGTCGTGTCGAGCACGGTCTGGAGCGGGCCGAAGGTCTGGGGCCGCAGCACGCCGTCGATGCGATAGCGGACGCGCAGGCCCGACGGCAGCATCTCGAGGTGGATGTCGCTCGCGCCGGCGGCCAGGCCGCGGGTCAGAACGGTGTTGAACGCGTCGGCGCCGCGACGGTCGCCGGCATCGAAGGCTGCGGCTGCGACCGCCGGCCGCATGCGCAGGCGGTCGTCGAGGTGACTGCGGGTCGGCGGCTTGTCGGGCACGGCTCTTCAGGAGGGCAACAGTCGTGCCCGACGCGAAGCGACGGCATTCGTCGCCTCGCCGTCTGGCGCGTGCAGAAACTGCAAACTGACTCCGGAGGTTTCGTCGCAGAACAGGACACCGGGTGCGTACCGGGTGTGCACCCGGAACATTCCGGGTGCACACCCGGTACGCACCCGGTGTCTTTACAATCAGCCATGCTGAGACTGGCTTTCGGTGCCCTGCTGATGCCGCTCGCTGTGACTGCCGTCGTCGCCCAGTCGGACCCCATGCTCGAACGCGCCCGCAAGCTGCTCGCCGAAAGCCCCGTCATCGACGGCCATAACGACCTGCCCTGGGAGCTCCGGAATCGGGTCCAGGGAGACCTCGACAAGCTCGACGTCAGCCAGCGTCAGCCCAGCCAGCCGCTGCCGGCGCTGATGACCGACATCCCGCGCCTCAGGGAGGGCGGCGTCGGCGGGCAGTTCTGGTCCGTGTACGTGCCGGTGACGATGACCGGCGCCGACGCGACCGCCGCGACGCTCGAGCAGATCGACATCGTCCATCGCCTCGTCGCGAAATACCCGTCGACCTTCGCGCTGGCGCTCACCGCCGACGACATCGACCACGCGCAGAACGCCGGGAAGATCGCGTCCCTCATCGGCGTCGAGGGCGGACACTGCATCAACGGATCGCTTGGCGTGCTCCGGATGTTCTACGCGCTCGGCGCGCGCTACATGACGCTGACCCACACGTCGAACACGCCGTGGGCCGACTCGGCCACCGATGCGCCCCTCTCGAACGGCCTCTCGCCGTTCGGCGAATCCGTCGTTCGCGAGATGAACCGCCTCGGCATGCTCGTCGATCTCAGCCACGTCGCGCCGTCGACGATGGCCGCGGCGATTCGCGTGTCGCGGGCGCCGGTGATCTTCTCGCACTCGTCGGCGCGCGCGGTGACCGACGTCCCGCGCAACGTGCCCGACGACATCCTGAAACAGGTGACGGCCAACGGCGGCGTCGTGATGGTGACGTTCGTGCCGGGCTTCGTGTCATCGAGCGTCGCGGCCTACACGAAGCGTGAGACGGATCGCCAGACGGCTGCCGCCGCTGAATCCAAAGGCGACGCGGCCGCCGTAAAGACGATCATGGACGCCTGGCATGCGGCCAATCCGGTGCCGCGCGCGACGGTCAAGGACGTCGCCGATCACGTCGACCACGTCAAAGCCGTCGCCGGCATCGATCACGTCGGCCTCGGCGGCGATTTCGACGGCATCACGAGCGTCGTCCAGGGTCTCGAGGACGTCAGCACGTACCCGCACCTCGTCGCAGAGCTTCTGCGACGCGGCTACTCGGACGACGACATCCGGAAGATCACGCGGCGGAACATCCTTCGCGTGATGCATCAGGTTGAAGCCGTCGCCGCGCGCCGGTGAAAAAACACCCGGTGTTATTTCGCACATTACGCCGGGTGGTTTTTCTGGCCGCGGCGTTTCCGGTCCTCTTCGCCATGACACCATCAGCCCCCGCCGCGCGAATTCCCATCGTCGCGCTCGGCGATTCAACTACGGCCGGCACGCCGGCCTTCAGATCGCCAGTCGAGGCGCCGCCAAACGGCGCCGGCGACGAGCGCAGCCAGTACGCCTATTGGCTGATGCAGCGGCACCCTGACTGGCAGGTGCTCAATCGCGGCGTGAACGGGGAGCGGACGGACGAAATCGCCGACCGATTCGATCGCGACGTGCTCGCGGCGCACCCGCGCCTCGTCATCATCCTGGGGGGCGTGAACGACGTCTATCAGGGCCTGCGCGCGGACGTCGTCACGCGCCATCTGCGCGCGATGTACGACCGCGCCGAAGCGGCCCATATTCCGGTGATCGCGCTCTCGATCATTCCCTACAACTCCGCGACGCCGAAGCAGAACGCCGAGATGCACGAGATCAACGCGTGGATCGCCGGCCAGGCAAGGAACGACCCGCGCATCACGTTCGTCGACACTCGAGCGGCAGTCGCAGCGGCGGGAAACATCGATCGTCTTGCAGGATCACCGGACGGGCTGCACCCGGATGTCGAGGGCTACAAGAAAATGGCTCTCGCGATCGAGCCAGCGATTCGGAGAGTGTTGGCCGGAGGCTAGGGGCGAGGGGCTGGAGGCTGGGGCCGACAGCTCAAAACAGTTGCGAAAACGCTCGACGGTCCTGCCAGGCCCTAAGCCTTGAGCCTTAAGCCTTAAGCCTTACTTAATCGCCTCAATCTTGATCGTCTTCTGCTTCTCGACCTCGACCGGCAGCTCGGTCTTCCCCGACGGATAGCGGTTCGAACTGAGCAGGAACGTGATCACGTCGGTGTATTGCTGGCGGGTCAGCGTGCCGGGATCGCCGTCGGGCATCGTCTTGCGCGTGCGCTCGACGAGATCGCCGACCGTCGATCCGTTCCAGTTGGAGACGAACGTCGAGCCGACGAGCGCCGGCGCCTCTTCGCCGCCTTCGAGGGAGTTGCCGTGACAGCGGGCGCAGGTGTCGGCGAAGAGGCTCTTGCCCCTCGCCGCCTGCGCGTCGGTGAACACGCCGTCGAGCACCGAGCCGCCCTTGGCCGCCGGCGCGTCCTGTCGTCCGTACGCCGCGACCGCGATCGTCGCGGCGGCCCAAACGGCCGTCACGACGATCGCGGCGCGCCAGTTACTGCTGCCTCGGTAAGGCAAACGCGATGTACTCACCCGAATACGCTCCCCCGCTCACGGCGACGACGATGTACTGGCGGCCGTTGACCGTGTAGGTCATGGGCGAGCCGCTCTGCTGCGCCGGCATCCAGACCGCGCCGACTTCCTTGCCCGTCTTCTTATCGTATGCGCGCAGCATCGCCCCGCGCGGATGATCCGGCGTCGTCGTCACCGATCCCTCGCCGGCGACGACCAGCGACTTCGTGATGAGCGTGCCGATGTTGTAGCCCGACTGTCCGGTGCGCGGAATGTTCATGCCCGCGAGCGCCGGGTTGCTGCGGATGTTGTCGGGCGTCTCGCCGTGCGCGATCTGCCAGCTGATGTCGCCGGAGTCGAGATTGATCGACGAGATCGTGCTGTAGGGCGGCTTGATCAGCGGCAGACCGCAGACGGTCAGACCGCCGCCACCGCCCCCGGGCGCGCCCGCGCCGCACGGATTGACCGCGCCGGCCGTTGCCGGGGCGGCATTCCCGCCACCACCGCGATTGCCGCGGCCGCCACCGCCGCCGCCAGCCGCACCCGCGCCGCCGCCACCGCCGCCGCGTCCTCCGCCGCCGCCACCGCGGGTCGGCAGCGGCGAATCGGCGCCGGCGTTCTCACCCGGTCCGCGCGCCGGCGTCACGGGTCGACCCGCGATCCCCGACACGTAGTTCATGTCCGAGAACTCCTTGTTCGGCGGCGGCACCAGTCCGATCGACGTCACGCACGAGTTGCACGCGTACGCGATGACGGAATGCGTATCCGGATCGTACGAGCCGCCCGGCCAGTTCGTCCCGCCGCTCGCGGTGCCCATCGCGAGCGTGGCCAGCGGGCCGTCTTCCTTGCTCAGCGCGCCCGGCGTAAAAACGGGTCCGATGCGGTACTTCTTGACGAGGTCGAGCGCCGCCTGATGCATCGCCGGCGTGAAGTCGATCAGCGCGTCCTCGGTCACGCCGTTCCGCGAGTACGCCTTCGGCTTGCTCGGGATCGGCTGCGTCGGCGAATACCACTCGCCCGGCACGTCGCCCTTGGCCACCGGCGTCTCGGGCATGTCCCAGATCGGCTTGCCCGTCACGCGATCGAACACGTACAGAAAGCCCTGCTTCGTCGGCTGCGCGACGACTTTCCGCGGCTGGCCGTTCACCGTCACGTCGGCGAGGATCGGCGCCGACGAGATGTCCATGTCCCAGAGCGGATGGTGGACGAGCTGGAAGTGCCACTTCTGGGCGCCGGTCCGGACATCGACGCAGACGAGCGTTTCGCCGTAGAGGTCGTTCCCCGGCCGGTGGCCGCCGTAGTAGTCGCCGGTCGGCGATTCGATCGGCAGGTACGCGAGGCCTGCCTCTTCGTCGACGCTGACCTGCGTCCACAAGCCGGTGTTGCCGTTGTTCTCGGCCGATCCGTCGAGCCACGTCTCGTAGCCCGGCTCACCCTTCATCGGGATCGTGTGGAAAATCCAGAGGCGCTTGCCCGTGCGGACGTCGTAGCCGCGCACGAAGCCCTTGTTGTTGTGCATCGTCTTCGGCGTCATGCCTTCGCGGAACGACGCGCCGACGATGACGACGTCGTCGGCGACGACCGGAGCCGACTGGATGCCGATCTCGCCCGTGGTCTCGTCGGGCATGATTTTCTGATCGTCCTCTTTCTTGAGGTCGACCTGGCCGTTCACGCCGAAGCCCTGGATGCGCTGGCCGGTCTTCGCGTTGAGCGCGATGAGTGTGTAGCCCGGCGTGTAATAGAGGATGCGATCGTCGCCGGCGCCGTTGGTCCAGTAGGCCAGGCCGCGCCCGGACAGCTGCCGCGGCGCAGCCGCGCCTCGATCGCCTTCCTTCTCGCCGTGCACCCACAACAGTTCGCCGGTCTCGGCATCGACCGCGATCGCGGCGCGCCGCGATCCGGCGGTGGCGTAGAGGACGCCTTTCACGACGAGCGGCGTGCCCTCGAGCTTGAACTCGGGCCGGTTGCCGAACATGTCGGTCTTGAGACTCCACGCCACCTCGAGCTTGCTGAAGTTCGAGGCGTTGATCTGATCGAGCGGCGAGTAGCGCGAGCCGCGCACGTCGCCGTTGTAACTCGGCCAGTCGCCATTGGCCGTCGAATACACGAACGCCTTGGGCGACTGCGTCGCCACGCGTGAGGCGCCGACGGCCACGACGAC
>Ga0134128_10009960_pt1 | contig 11399 bp, 10 predicted proteins | sample KB31754_FD_96462 | JGI IMG/M metagenome (GOLD analysis project Ga0134128, IMG submission 96462) | Terrestrial soil microbial communities with excess Nitrogen fertilizer from Kellogg Biological Station, Michigan, USA - KB3-175-4 | ecosystem: Environmental > Terrestrial > Soil > Unclassified ...
GAGAGCCCACGCTGCCGCCCCGCCGCCCGCCGGCGGCGGAGACGCGCGGCGACCGGCAGCTCCCAACGCTCGGCCAATCGCTCGGCAAGCTGCCGGGGCGGATGATGCCCGCGGTGGAGACGGCGATCGAAGTCCGGGGGGACGAAGGTGACCACGTCCACGGCCGGCGGCGGAACGACCTCGATCACGATCTCGACGGCGGCCCCGGCGAGCCGTCGCAGCGCGCGCTCCTTCCAACCGGTGACGAAGGAGCGTACGGCGTCGTCGTACGAAACGGCCGCCCGGACACTCGCGAATGCGAGCCGCCGCCCGGCGCACTCGCGGCAACGCCGCACCGGCCAAGCCGTCGGCGCGCCGCAGCGCTCGCAGAGCGGCGGCTCGATCCTAGGTAGGTGCCGCAGGCAGTCCCCGCAGAGCTGAGTTCCATCCGCTCCGCAGACCACGCAGCGCTGCGGCAAGAGCAGATCGAGCACGGGGCCGAGGCTACGCGCCAACCGCGTACGTGTCTGTATCAGCTCTGTGAAAACTCGCGATCGGCCTGCTCGAGCGTCTCGGGCGAGCCGATGTCGTACCAGCGTCCGGGCACTTGCCAGACATAGAAAGGCCTACGCTGGTACATCCACTCGACGAGCCGGCCCGGCTGATCGGGGTTGTTGCCCTCGGCGAGATAGCGGTCGATCAGCGGCAGCGCCGACCGCGGGTAGTAGTAGAGAGCGATCCCGGCCAGGGTGGTCTCGGGTTTCTCGGGCTTCTCCTCAAACGCCGCGATCCGACCGTCGGCGTCGGTCGTGATCGCGCTGTAGCGCCTGACGGCCTCGAGGTCGCCCACGTCGAACACGGCCGTCACCGGCGCGTTCTTCGCGCGCCCGAGACGCGCAAATTCATCGAGCCCGCCTTCGGCGAAGATGCTGTCGCCGGCGGCGACGAGCAGGTCGTCGTCGATCCCCTGCTGCCGAATCACGAGCGCGAGGTCGCCGATCGCGCCGAGCTTGTCCTCGTCGCTCATCGTCCCGTCGTCGACGACCGTCAGCTCGAACGGGCCCTGCCGCGAGCCGGCGAACTGACGGAACCGATCGGCGAACTTCGCGTTCGTGACCACGTAGACGCGATCGAGCCCTTCGACCTCGGCAAGTTGCCCGAGCAGCCGGTCGAGGATCGGGCGACCCCCGACCTCGAGCAGGTGCTTGGGCTGGTCGAGCGTCAGCGGGTACAGCCTTGTGGCATACCCAGCTGCGAGGACGACACCCTTCAGCGGCTTAGGTTCCTTCGTCCCAGGAGGCGAGGTACTTCGCCTGCTCCTCGGTCAACGTGTCGATCTCGACACCCAGCGTGGCCAGCTTGAGCCGCGCGATCTCGCTGTCGATCTCGCTCGGCACCGGGTAGACGCGGCGCTCGAGGCTGGCCGCGTTCGTGACCACGTACTCGGCCGAGAGCGCTTGGTTGGCGAAGGACATGTCCATGACAGAGGCTGGATGGCCCTCTGCTGACGAGAGGTTGACGAGGCGTCCCTCCGCGATCAAGAAGAGGCGCTTGCCGCTTTCGAGCTCGAACTCCTCGACGAACTCGCGCGCCTTCCTCGTCTCGGTCGCGAGTTGCCGCAGCGCCGGGATCTCGACCTCGACGTTGAAGTGCCCCGTATTGGAAAGGATCGCGCCGTCCTTCATTCGCTCCATGTGCCCGCGCGTGATCACGGACTTGTCGCCGGTCGCCGTGCAGAAGATGTCGCCGACCTCGGCGGCCTTGTCCATCGGCTGGACGTCGAAACCGTCCATCGTCGCCTCGAGTGCCCGGATCGGATCGACCTCGGTCACGATCACGTGTGCGCCCATGCCCCGCGCGCGCAGCGCCACGCCCTTGCCGACCCAGCCGTAGCCGGCGACGACGAAGGTCGCTCCGGCGAGCAGGACGTTGGTCGCGCGGACGATCCCGTCGATCGTCGACTGCCCAGTTCCGTAGCGGTTGTCGAACAGATGCTTGGTGTTCGCGTCGTTGACCGCGATCACAGGAAAGCCGAGCGCGCCGTCGCGCTCGAGCGCCTTCAGCCGAATCACGCCGGTGGTCGTCTCCTCCATCCCGCCGAGGATGTCGCCGAGTTGCTCCCGCCGGTGCGAGTGGAGCACGCCGATCACATCGGCGCCGTCGTCCATCGTCAGCTGCGGCTTGTGGTCGACGGCCGCCTCGATGTGCCGGTAGTAGGTGTCGTTGTCCTCGCCCTTGATCGCGAAGACCGAAACGTCGAACTCCTCGACGAGTGCGGCGGCGACGTCGTCCTGCGTGGAAAGAGGGTTGGAGGCGCAGAGCACGATGTCCGCGCCGCCGGCCTTCAGCGTGCGCATCAGGTTCGCCGTCTCGCTCGTCACATGCAGGCAGGCGGCGATGCGATAGCCGGCGAGCGGCTGCTCGGCCTCGAACCGGTCGCGGATCGCCGCGAGCACCGGCATGTGCCGGTCGGCCCAGGCGATCCTGCGCAGACCTTCAGGCGCAAGCGAAAGATCCTTTACGTCGTGACGCGTGGTGGTGGCCATTCGGTCCTTTCCTTGTGATCTAGATCATCTGGTCAGGCCGCGAGCAGGCGCTCGTGCTTGCGCTGGTCCCAGTCGAGGGCGGAGAGCTGCGTTCCGGCGAGCCACGTCGCGACGGCGGCCTGGAGCGCGGGCTCCTGTTGCAACCGTACCGTGAAAGCAAGCTCGTCGATGCCGACTCCGAAACGACGGCGGAGCTCGGTGAGCGACCGTAGTTGGTTGAGCTCGAGCATTCCGTACTGCCGGTAGCCGCTCGGGCTACGGGGAGGAATAACGAGCCCGACGCGCTCCAGATAGCGGAGCATTCTGGGAGACCACCCGGTGCGTGCGGCGGCCTGGCCGACGGTCAGCGATTCCATCGGCGTGAACCTTAACAGACCTGTGTCAGGGTTGTATCGTGCCCTCGCGCCCGTAGTGGTCTTCGAGCCGAACGATGTCTTCCAGCTGCGGCGTAGAAACCTCGAGGATCGTGGTGTCCTCCAGAGCGCGGACACGATGCACGGTGCCCGGACGAAACCGGAAGGCCACCCCCGCGCCGACGATCTCCGTCTGCAGCACCGCCTGTCCGGCCTCGCCCAGCTCGAGCTCGGCACGCCCCTCGAGGACGTACCAGCTCTCGTCCTTCTCTCGGTGGAACTGGAGGCTCAGCGCGTGGCCGGCGCGGACGAAGAGGAGCTTCCCAGCGTAGTCCTCCGCCTTCGCCCAGATGAGCTCGTAGCCCCACGGCTTCTCGACCCGGTCGGGCTGGAAGGAGAAAGCATCGAGTCCCTCGAGATTAGGCGAGGACAACGGCCCCTCCATCGTGGCGCGATACTACGCCTGTAACCACTCGGGATGCGAGCCGACGTACTCCTCGGCGCGCCGCAGGTCTTTGGGCGTGTTGACCGTCAACCAGAGCCCTTCGTGGCGGAAGGCGCCGAGCTTCCCTTCCGCGGCGAGCTCGGGGAACGCGGTCGTCTCGTGGTCGCCGCGCTCCGGGAAACGCGCCAACGCCTCCTCGCCGAGCACGTAGACGCCGCAGCTGACCCAGCAGTCGATTGTCCCGCCCTCCGCAAAACCGGTGACCCGGTCGCTCTCGAGCTCGACGACCCCGAAGGGCGACTTCGGGCGCGCGACGGTGATCGTTGCCGCGGCGCCGTTGGCGCGATGGCTCTCGAGCAGGGTCGCGAAGTCGACGTCGAGGAGCTCGTCGCCGTTCAGCGCGAGGACGTCGCCGCTCTCCCGCCGCTCGTGCGCGGCGAAGCGGATGCCGCCGCCGCGGCCGAGCCTCTCCGGCTCCTCGGCGATCGCCACCTCCACCCCGAGGCCAAGAAGCGCGGCTGCGAAGTCTTTCCCGGCTCCGTCTCCGCAACTGACGATCACGCGCTCGACCCCGGCGCGACCAAGCAGCGCGATCTGCCAAGCCGCCAGCGGCCGTCCCGCGATCGGCACCAGCGACTTCGGCAAGCCACCCGCGGCGTCGCCGAGCCGCTCGGCCTTGCCGCCGGCCAGGATGATCGCCTCCACTACTCGGCCAGTTCTGTGTCGCGTTCAGGCGTTTCTGGGAGGACGTCGAGCGGCGAAACAGCTCGACCCATCCCTTCGTAGGCAAAGCCGACGGCGCGCACTGCCTCTGGGTCGAGAAGATTTCGTCCGTCGATGATCAGTGGGTGTCGCATCGCCGCGCGCACCTCGTCCGTCGCAAGCCCTGCCAGCTGGGGCCACTCGGTGACGATCACCGCGGCGTCGGCGCCCCTCACCGCGTCGAGCGGTGACTCGTAGATCGTCGCGCCGTGCAGCTCGGGCCGGGCGATCGGATCCCAGGCGCGAACCTCTGCTCCTTCCGCCAGGAGGCGCGACGCGAGCACGAGCGACGGTGCCTCACGTGTGTCATCCGTGTTCGGCTTGAAAGCGAGGCCGAGAAGAGCGACCTTCTTCCCGCGCAGTTCGCCAAGGTGCTTGAGAAGTTTTTGGATAACGCGACGCTTCTGCAGCTCGTTTACCTCGATCACGGCCGTGAGAAGCTGGAAGTGGTACCCCGAGTTGGCCGCCAGCTGCTTCAGGGCCAGTGAATCCTTCGGAAAACACGAACCGCCATATCCAAGCCCGGCGCGAAGGAAGTGCGGGCCAAGCCTGTGGTCGAGCCCGATGCCTTCCGCGACGCTCTGAACGTCGGCGCCAACGAGCTCACACACGTTCGCGATCTCGTTGACGAACGAGACGCGAGTCATCAGGAAAGCATTCGCGGCCAGCTTGATCATCTCGGCCGAGTTGACGTCGGATCGAACGACAGGGGCATCGATTCCCGCATGAAGCGCCTCGACTGCGTCTCCATCGGTCTCGTTGCCCGCGCCGATGACGATGCGGTCGGGCTCCATGAAGTCGCTGACGGCACTGCCCTCGGCAGTGAACTCAGGATTCGAGACGTAGCCGGCGTTCGCGAGCCCACGCGCGTCGAGCGCCGCCCGCACCTTCTCGCCGGTACCCACGGGAACGGTCGACTTCATCACGATCGTCGCCCGCGTATCAGCGGGGAGTTCGTCGACGACCGTCCAGACGCGGGATAGGTCGGCGTCGCCGGAGTAGAGCGGTGGAGTGTCAACGCAGATGTAGATGAACCTGGCGCCTTCGAGGGCATCGCGGACGTCCAGCGTGTAGCGCAAACGCTCTGAGTTGCGGTTGAGCAAGTCCTCGAGGCCCGGCTCGTAGATCGGGATCTCGCCTCCGCGCAGCGCCTCGATCTTCTCCGGAACGATGTCGCGGATGGCGACGTCGTGACCCAGCTCGGCGAAGCAAGCGCCGGTAACCAACCCGACGTAACCGGCGCCGAAGATCGCGATCGGCTCTTTGCCCTGCCTGTTCACGGGCGTCACCTTAGAGGTCGAAGCCCCCGAGCGATCGCGATCATCGTCTCGGGCGAGAGCGCATCGTCGAGCGTGTTGACGACCCAGTAGGTGGCGCCGTTCTCCTTCAGGACGACCATGTGCAGGTTCGAGCCCGAGTAGAAGAACTCGAAGGTCCGGTGCCCGAAGTGACGGATGAAGTTCTTCTCTGCGAGCGCCGGCGCCCCGCCCCAATTCATTTCCTGGATCCCCCAGTACTGGCCGTTCACTCCGGTCGTGAAGACGAGCCGCGCCATCTTGTGACCCTGGACGGTGTAGACGCGCGGGTTCGGCGGCTCCGGGTCGACGCGGGAGTTGCTCTCGATCACGCTCGGGTACTCGACGCGGAACGGCAGCTTGCGCCGGATTGCCCGCATTAGGGACAGCGTGGCGCCTGGGTCGCGCGTCGTGTGCGGCGGCTGGTGCTTCGGCGGCGCCGCAACCGACGGACTCGAGCCGGTCAGTGCGCCTGTGAACGGCTTGCCGACGATGACGACGAGCATGGCGCCGTTGGCAAAGGGCGTCAGCCTTGGCGTCATCGGGCCAATACGGGAGGCGCTGAAGAGCTTGGAGACCTGCTTCGCGGCGTCCTTCGAGCGGGCCTCGGTCGTGTCGTAGTAGATCCTGGTCACCGGGTAGTTCCACCCGCCCGGCGCGTTCGCCGTCAGCCGGTCCGGCGGCTGCAGGATCTGGTAGCCGCGATTCCGCAGCTGCGAGCCGGCAGCGCCGGCGGAGCCGTCGACACCGTTCCCGTTCAGGACGGTGATGAAGATCGACTTCGGGTTGATTCCCTGCGTCTTCGGCCTGTACTTCTCGTTCAACGCGGCCGCATTCGCCTTCTGCGGGGCCTCCGAGTCCGGGTTCATGAACTGCTCGACCGCGTTCGTGATGTTCTGTGTCGCCGTCGTCAAGTCGCTGGCGCCCTCGAGCCCCTGGATCTTGACCTGCACGAAGTGGCCGCCGGGCAGGCCGTGGAAGAACAGCGCATAGTTGAGCATCGTCGAGAGGTCGACGCCCCGGCCACCCGCGCGGCCGACCTCGACGTTGTGCTTGATCGCGCCGAGCAAGCTGGGGACCTCGAGCTTCGAGTAGCGGCCGAGTTGCTCCTTCGCGGCGCGGACGAACTCCTGCTGGCGGATGACCCGGAAGAGGTCGGAGTCCGTGTGCCGGTAGCGGACGAAGTCGAGCGCCTGCTTGCCGCTCAGTCTCTGGTAGCCGGCCTCCAGGTTGATCCCGGCGTAGCCGGTCGGCCCCCGATGGTTGTTGAAGTAGCGCCGGTCGACATCCATGTAGACGCCCCCGAGCTTGTCGACCACCTGGATGAAGCCGAGGAAATTGACGCTGATCAGGTAGTTGATCGGGACGTTCGTCAGCGCCTTGACCGTCTCGAGCGAGCCCAGCGGGCCGCACGTCGGATAGGCGGCGTTGATCTTGTCGTACCAGATGCTGCGGCCCGGACAGTGGATCGCCACCCTCATGTCGCGCGGAAACGAGAGCAGCGAGACGGTGTGGCTCGCCGGGTCGGTCCGGATCAGCATCATCGTGTCGGAGCGGCCCGGAGCCTTGCCGTCGACGTAGCGGTGGTCCGTCCCGAGAACGAGCGCAATCGCCGGCTTACCCGGAGCAACATAGTCGAGGTGCTTCGTAGCCTTCCTGAGCGCCTTTGAGTGCGGCGCCGTCGCAGCCGCGAAGTCATGCCCGTAGAGGTAGAGCCCGCCGGCTGCCCCGCCGGCGACCATCGCCACGAGCACGAGCACCCAGAAGAAGAAACCGGCGAGCCGGCGACCAATGCTCCGGCGTCCGCCCGGCGGCTGCCGGTAGAGCCTCGCCGGCGTCAAGACGCCGGGAGGCAGCACCGCGTGGCCGTTGCCGTTCAGCTCTGCCCCGCGCCCGATTCCTCTTTTCAGCGTCGTTCTCATCGGTCGTTAGATATGCAAAGGCGCCCCGAAGGCGCCCACCGCTGCCGCAGGATAACCACGGCTTCGGCTAGGTCGCGGCTCCAGCCGTCGAAAGCGCTTGTTCGGCGAGTTTTGTTCCTTCGACCATGTTCCTGAGCTTGTCGTACGCCACCTCCCAGCTGCGTGTGCGAAGGCCGCAGTCGGGACAGACGTGGATTCGCTCGGGATCGCCGAAGACCTCTGTTGCGTAGAGAATCCGGTCGCGAACCAGCTCGGGCGATTCGATGAAGTCGGTATGGATGTCGAGCACGCCGAGGCCGAGGATCGGGTCGTAGGGCAGGTCGCGGAACTTGGAGATCACCTCGTAGCCGGGCCGGTCTGCCCCCGACGTCCCGAGCTCGCGGCTGTCGTAGTTGGCGAACCCGACGCAGAACTGCTTGCAGCCGTGCATCTGCTCGATCGCCGGGAAGAACAGGTCGTAGTCCGAGAAGCAGAGGTGGGTGGAGAAGAAGCAGTCGAGCCCCTCGACGCTCTCATTGAAGCTTTCGACGAAGATGTCGAGCTCGTCGGCCTCGGTCGAGGCTCCGGGCTCGTCGATCTGGATCCACTTGGCCCCGAGGTCGATCAGCGACTCGAGGTTCGGCCTGATCACGTTCCGCGCGAGGTCGTTGGCGAACTCCCTGCGGGCCGGAAGCTCCTCGTTGCGGCCGTGGCCCGCGCCGATCCGGCCGGTCTGGGGCGCGAAGTGCTCGTCGTACGACCAGACGGCGATCGTGTAGGCGCCTGTGACGGGGATCTTCAGATCGTGGTTGGCGACCGACTGGAGGAACGCGAACTCGTCGTTGTGGTACGGCTCGCGCAGCGACGGCTCCGCCGTCACGGCCGACTTCGAGTAGTACTTGTTGTCGAAGCTCCTGACAGTTCCCCGCGGCTCGAAGCCGTTCGCGTGGTCGACCGCCCACGCGTACATCTCGGTGCGTTGCTGCTCGCCGTCGTAGACGACCTCGATTCCGGCGCTCTCGAGCAGCCGGAGCGCGTAGCGGCTCGCCCAGCGGCCGAGCTCGGCCTTGTCGGGATTACCTCGCTCGAGCGCTTCGACGAGCTCCTCGTACCCGTCGACGCCCACTTTCTCCCCCCAGGTACGGGCATGCTCGACGTCGCTCGGCTGGAGCGGCGTCCCGGCAGAGGTCTTGACGAGCCACGGCGGCTTGGCGAGTGAACCGATTTCGTGGGTCAGGAACTTCATTCGAGGCGTCGCTTGCGATGCCGACTAAAAGGCCGTGCCGACCTGCGCGGCACGGCCGCTAAACCCGGCTGGTCGAACCGCAGGTCGTGTCGAAGATAGTGAAGGGTGTTCATGCGGCGGCCTCTACCGTAGCCGTCTTCGCGGCGCCGAGGCGCAGCACCTTTTCGCGGGCAATCGGCTCCGAGACGAACTGGAGGTCGCCGTTGGGGACGAGCGCGACTTGCTCGATCTCTCGCTCGTTCCGAAGCCGTGCCGCGAAGGAGGCGAGCTCGCGCGGATCCTCCAGCGCCGAGCTGCGGGCATCGACGACGCCGGCCAGCAGGAGCTTGTCGAAGCCCTTCGGCACGTCCGCGAGATGCGTCCCGTAGAAGTCGATCCCGATCGCATCGACCGGCAGCTCCCCGAGGCCCTGCTCGAGCAGTCTCCTCGCGTCACAGAAACTCAGCTGCAAGGCCAGCTTGGGGCCGCCTGCGAGCGCGGCGAGCGGTTCTTCGAGGTCGCTCGGCGCAGCACCTTCCGCGCGGCCGAAGAACGGCTCGGCCAGCACGACGAGCTCGGCATCGACCGCTGCGACCGCAGGCTCGAGGACGTCTTCCGCGATCGTCGTGGCCGGGACACCCGTGCCCCGGGAAAGCGCAAACGGCGACGGCAGGGTGACGACCCGCGGCCCTGGCAAGGGAGCGATGTACCGCTCGTCGAGCGGGGCGCCGAGCCTCGGCCTCGTCGTCGTGACGTGCGGCGCGCGATAGAAGGTGTTCGTGTCGAGGAAGCGCGTCAGGGCGCCCGTCTCCAGGCCGTCGCTCGCCTCGAGCACGGGCCGGAAGAGGTCCTGCCACCGCAGCATCCCGTCGACCAGCAGGTCGAGGCCCGCCTGCTGCTGGACGGCGACGAGCTCGGCCAGGTCGCGATCAACCTGCTCGTCGACCGCCTCCTGTGACGTCCGGCCCCGATCGAGGTCGCGCGTCGCCTGGACCAGCTGCTCGGAGCGCGGGTAGATGCCCGGCGCGAACGCCTGCATCAGGTTCTTCCCGCTGCCGCCAGTTGGTTCTCGGCCGCTTTGATCCGCTGCTCGAGCTGCCAGCGGTCCGCCTCCGACTCGCCGCGCTCGACACGTTCCAGCTCCGCCTTCGCCTGCTCGAGCTGCTCCTCGGCGACGGCGGAGTCGATCTCGCGCACGTTGACCGCGGTGTCGACGAGGGCGAGCGCCCGGTCCTGCTCGACCGTGAAGAAGCCGGGACCGGTCGCGAACTCCTCGACCTCGTGCGCCTCCCGGTTCGTGTAGACACGCGTCGATCCGGCCTTGAGAAGCGCGATCAAGGGGGCATGCCGCGCGAGCACGCCGATCTCGCCGGCGGCGCCGGGGACGATCACCATCTCGGCCTCGTCGTCGAAGACCGCCCCGTCCGGCGTCGTCAACGAGAGCGAGAACGTGTGACGTTCGTCTGCCACTTACAGAGCTAGGCGGGGACTGCTTCGGCCTCTTCGGCCAGGTCGGCCTCCGCCTCAGCTTCCGCTGCCTCGGCCTCAGGAACGGGCTCGCCGCTCTGCTCGCTTGCCTTCGCCATCGCATCGTCGATCGTGCCGACCATGTAGAAGGCCTGCTCCGGCAGGTCGTCGTGCTTGCCGTCGAGGATCTCGTTGAAGCCGCGGATCGTGTCTTCGAGCTTGACGTACTTGCCCGGCTGGCCCGTGAATACCTCGGCCACGAACATCGGCTGCGCAAGGAAGCGCTCGATCTTCCGCGCGCGCTGGACGATCAGCCGGTCCTCGTCCGACAGTTCGTCGATCCCGAGGATGGCGATGATGTCCTGTAGCTCCTTGTAGCGCTGGAGCACCTCCTGGACCCTGGTCGTCGTCTCGTAGTGCTCAGGAGAAACGATTCCGGGCGCAAGGGCCCGCGAGCTCGAGCCGAGCGGGTCGATCGCCGGGTAGATGCCCTTTTCCGAGATCGACCGGTCGAGCGTGATGAACGCGTCGAGGTGGGCGAACGTGTTGGCCGGCGCGGGGTCGGTGAGGTCGTCGGCGGGAACGTAGATCGCCTGAACCGAGGTGACCGAACCCTCCCGCGTCGAAGTGATCCGCTCCTGCAGCTGGCCCATCTCGGTCGCGAGGGTCGGCTGGTAGCCAACCGCGCTCGGCATCCGGCCGAGCAGCGCGGAGACCTCCGAGCCAGCCTGGACGAAGCGGAAGATGTTGTCGATGAAGAGCAGCACGTCGCCGCCCTGGTCGCGGAAGTACTCGGCCATCGTCAGCCCCGTCAGCCCGACGCGCAAGCGCGCCCCCGGCGGCTCGTTCATCTGGCCGAAGACGAGCGCGGTGTCCTTGAGGACGCCGGACTCCTGCATCTCCAGATAGAGATCGTTCCCTTCGCGCGTCCGCTCACCGACGCCTGCGAAGACCGAGTTGCCCTGGTGCTCCTGCGCGACGGTGCGGATCAGCTCCTGGATCAACACGGTCTTGCCGAGGCCCGCGCCGCCGAAGAGCCCGACCTTGCCGCCCTTGATGAACGGCGCGATCAGGTCGATCACCTTGATGCCGGTCTCGAAGACCTCGGTCGTCGGCTGGAGATCCTCGAAGGTCGGCGGGTCGCGGTGGATCGGCCACCGCTCGCCCTCACCGACCGGCTCGTCTGTGTCGATCGGCTCGCCGAGGACGTTGAAGATTCGGCCCAGCGTCCGCTTGCCGACCGGCACGGAGATCGGTGCGCCGGTGTCGAGCACGTCGACGCCACGCGGAATCCCGTCGGTCGAATCCATTGCGACCGCACGAACGCGGTCGTCGCCGAGATGCTGCTGCACCTCCGCCGTCAGCACGCGATCGGAACCGTCCTCCGACGGCATCGCGATCTCGAGCGCAGTGTTGATCTCGGGCA
>Ga0134128_10009961_pt1 | contig 11399 bp, 8 predicted proteins | sample KB31754_FD_96462 | JGI IMG/M metagenome (GOLD analysis project Ga0134128, IMG submission 96462) | Terrestrial soil microbial communities with excess Nitrogen fertilizer from Kellogg Biological Station, Michigan, USA - KB3-175-4 | ecosystem: Environmental > Terrestrial > Soil > Unclassified ...
CTCGCGTCGTTTCTCCGGCCTTGATGACCAGTACCACGCCGTCGGCAAGGTTCCCGAGCACGGCGGGGTCCGTAACGGCCGACGTGGGCGGCGAATCCAGGATGATCCGGTCATAGAGCTTCGCGCACTCGGCCAGGACAACCCCGAACCGCTCCGTGTGGAGCAGTTCGGAGGGATTGGGCGGTACGGGCCCGCAGGGGAGAACGTCCAGATTCGGAACATCCGTGCGTTTTACCGCCTCTTCGAGAGCGGCTTTGCCGACAATCACGGTGGATATCCCGTTCTGATTGGGGACGCCGAAGGACCGGTGGAGGCGAGGGCGGCGCATGTCGGTGTCCACGATCAGGACCCGGCTGCCAGCCTCTGCCATGGTGACGCCGAGATTGATCGCGGTCGTCGTCTTCCCCTCTTGCGGGCTCGGGCTGGTGACGACCATCGTCTTCAACGGCCGGTCGGGAGACATGAAGAGGATGTTCGTTCGGATCGATCGACAGCACTCCGCCGCCACGGATTTCGGATCCAGGAAGACTCCCAGATCCCGCTCGCGCAGATGGTCATCCACCCGCGCCACATCATCACCGAAAGCCAGTCCCCCGATCACAGGAACCAGGCCCAAGACAGGCGTTCCAAGAAGCTGTTCGACGTCGGCCTGCGTCTTGAGGGTGTTATCCAAGGCCTCGATGCCGAACGCGAGCCCGATGCCCACTCCGAGGCCGATCATGAGGCCGAGCAACAGATTCTGGACCGGCCGCGGCTTCATTGGAATGCTCGGAACGATCGCGCGCTCGAGCACCCGTACGTTATTGGTTTTCATCGGCCCGGTGATATCGATCTCTTTCTGCCTGCTCGCAATGATGCCGTACATCTTCTCCTCCTGCTCGGAGGCGCGCTGGAGCGGCTTGTATTCCACCTCGATCTTCGAAAGCTCGATCGCCTCTTTCTTCTCCTCTTCCATCAGCCCCTTGAGAGAGTGCTCGTTGTCGAGCAGCTCCTGGTAGGACTTCTCGAAAGAAGCGAGGATTGCGTCGATCTCCTGCTCGTAGGCCTTGCGGACGGTCGCCATCTGACCGGCGAGCGCCTTCATCTTGGGATACTCGGGGCCGTATCGAGAGGAGAGATCCGCGTAGTCCTTGGAGAGCTGAATGTAGGAATCGCGCAGGTGCTGAATGGTCTCTTTCTCGCGGATCTCCGGCAGCGTCTCTTCGTCCGCGATGTTGTTGCGCGCCCGCTCGATCATCTTGCGCTTGGCATCCATCTCGATGAGGCGGATGTGGAGGTCCGTGAGCTTGCTGTTTACGTTCGCCAGGTTCTGACTGAGCATGCTCTGCTTATCGTCCAGGCTGACGGCGAGCAGGTTTCTATCCTTCTTGTACTGGTAGAGCTTGAGTTCGGACCCCTCGAGCTGCCGCTTGAGATCAGCTTCCTGCTCCGCAAGCCACGCCATCGCAGACCGGGCGCCTTCGAGCTTGTAGTCGAGGTTGTACTCGATGTATGTGTCGGCTACGGTGTTGGCGATTAGGGCCGCACGTTGGGGCTTTCGGTCCGTCACGGTAATCAAGGCCAGGCGAGAGTCCTTGAGCGGCTTCACGGAAATCTGGGCCGCAACCGCTCGACCGAGGGCCGTCAGATCGTGTGACGAGGCGCCCGGCGACACGTAATCTGCATCGTACTGCAGGCCGAGCTTCTCGGCTGTCCGCTGCCCCACGCTCGTCGACTGAATGATCCGGTACTGGGTTTCGTAGAACTCCTTGTTCGCCCAGAATGTCCCCGTGCCGAGCTCGACGACGTCCTTCGAGCCGGGCAGCACTTGCGGCGCCATCGGCTCGATGATGACTTGACACGTCGCCTCATAGATCTTCGGCTGCCGATAGGTGAAGACGAACGCGATGACCGTCGCGACGATCATCGCGAGCACCACGAACGGCCACCGTTTCCGGATCGTCCGCCAGTAGACGCGCAGATCGATCTTCGACGCAGAACCGTCGCCGACAAGGTCGCCGGCAGCCAGATCGGCGTAGGGACTCATCGCCGAACGTTATCCTGTGCTTGTCTCGCGTGCAAGGGCCACCCGGGTCTCTGCAGCGTGATCTGGGAACCTGGCTTCGAGGGCTCGGGCGAGCGCGGCGGCGCGACGAACGGCCACCACCTCCGCCAGGACGAAGCCGCAACCCATGAAATAGAGAGCCTGCCAGTTGTGGTCGAACGTCAGATTACCCGTCATCGTGAGCGCGGCGTACGATAGGGCGGCACCCGCAGACCCGCGACGGCCGGCTCGCTTCAGGATTCCATAGCTGCGCATCAGCGCGAAAATGAGCCCCAGCCTCGCGGACCAAACGAGGAGGTAGCCGATAGGTCCGAGCTCGGCGAGGTATCGTCCGACTTCAGCCTCGGCGTCCCACTCGGTCGATATCCCGAACGAGACCTTGGCGTTCTGCTCCATGCCCGTCCCGACGCCGATCGCCGGGAAATCGAAGCTCATCATCGCGACGGGTGGCAAGATGTTCGCGAACTCCTCGAAGCGACTCGCGGTCTCGCTTTGGTTCTGTTCGAAACGATCCTCAACGCCGGTGATAGCGTCGGGAAAAGCGACCGCCGCCAGGATGACCGCCACGATAGAGCCCAAGATCACGCGACGACCGGTCTGAGTGAAGAAGAGCCCGGACGTCCAGAGGGCCACAAGCATGATTGCGACGCCGATGACGACCGAGCTCCGGGACCCCGACATGGGGATGACGGCCGCGGTCACGAGGGTGCCGACGAGGGCGGCGCGCCGTACCTTGGGATTCTCGGCATCGAGTCCCAAGGAGAGAAGGAGTGCGGGAACGAGCAGTGTGAAGGCCACGAATCCCGATGGGTAGGCGAACGTCGAAGCCACCCGGGCACGCCCCGTGCTGGTCACGATGGCCATGCCGGAGGCGTACACCTCTTCGCCATTCCACACCGAGTACATGTTCAAGCTCGAGCTCGCCGGTGCGGCAAACTGGGCCGCGGCCAGCGCCGACACACCGACGGCCAGGGCCATGAGGCCGTAGATCGCCCGCTCCTTCTCCTTCCTGTCCTGCATGACACTGGCGACCACGATCGGCGCGAGCCACCACAGCCAATACGAGCGCAACCCGATGAGGGCCAGCACCAAGGACTGATTCGAGGGGTTGAATACCTCCACAATCGTCCAGAGAAAAGCGGCCGCCCAGACTGCTTCGAACCCGCGAAACAGAAACTTGGCGGTCCCGGTCACCGGCGGTTGGGGCTTGAATCGCCAATAGCCGAAGATGAGGACGACGTCCTTCATGAAGTAGAAGGCGGGTGCCGGGATGAACGGAAGGTAGCGGCGGCCCAGCCCTTCCAGGCAGATCGCTGAGATGAGAGCGAGAAACCAAAGCGACCGCATGCTGAACCGATGAATTTAGCAGAAACTAGTGGCTGGGATCGGCGCCAGGTGCGCTAGAAGCGCGCAGTCTCACGAGCTCGTCATCGAGCTCGTGACGCGCGTTCACGACGTCTGGGCTGTTGGGACTCAGCTCGGCGGCCCGTTGGTAGGCGTCCCGGGCGGTGGCGATGCGGCCGATGGAGGCCGCGCATTTTCCATACTCCATCCAAAGTGAAACGTCGGTCGGGCGCTCTGCGAGCGCGATGCTGTACTCGTCGAGGGCCGCGGTCCAGTGACCGAGACGGCGCGCGATGCGCGCGCCGTCAATGTGCGCCTCGGTCGCCGTGCCCGCTTGTTGGTAGAGAACGGACTTGAGACCCTCAAGTGAACGACTGGCCGCGTTCCACTTTTCGTACCGCATGACCAGGTCGAGTCGCATTCGTTGGATCGATAGGTCGCTGGGATAGCGGGCCGCCCCACGATCGAGGGCCGCGATCGCCTCGTCGGCACCATTTGCGCCGGCCTGTGCCGTCAGGAGGCGGGCCTCCAAAACGGCCAGACGCGGGTCCTGAACGCCCATTTGCTCCGCCTGGTGCAAAGTGGAAACTGCAGAATCCAGCTTCTTCGCGTCGAGCTCGAGTCCGGCTTGGACGATGAGGAGGGACCCCCGAGGAGCTCCCATCGCTTCCGCCTGTGTGAGGGCCATGAATGCCGCGGATGACCGGCCCTGCTTTTGCAGGACAGAAACGAGATCCAACATTCGGGTTGAGCTGGAGGATGCGACCGCAGCCAGCTCTTCGGGAGTCGCACCTGACGAAAACAGCTCGCCGACCAGCGGCATGAAGAGGTGTGGTTGCAGATCGACGGCCGTTCGCCATTCCAGCAGCGACTGCCGCCGCAGCCCCAGATGCCAGAGATTCCGGGCGACCTCCTCGTGGACAGTCTCGCAAAACGGGCAGAGCCGCAGGGCGCGATTGAGAGCGTGCAACCGTGGTGACGGCCCGCCCGACGGCGCGCGGAGAGGCTCCAGACGAGCCTGCGTGAGCGCGTAGAAATAGTCGAGGGGATGTGTCGCCTCCGCTCGGAGCACGAGTTCACGTTCCTGCGACGGCGGCGATCGCTTTTTCAAAAGGGCGTCGAAATCATCGTAGCTCCGGTGCGCGGTAAATGCGATTCCAGCGATCAGGGCAGCAGCCGCGAACGCAGAGAGTCCCGCTCTGAAGCACCGGTGTTGGTCGAGCGGCGCGAGGCGACCGGTGACGGTGGCCAGGACGGCCATGAACGGAAGCATGATCCCCAAGGTCTCGAAGCCGAAGTCGACGAGGTTGTGAATCAGGACCGCGAATAGTCCGGCGACCAGAGCAGCCTCGATCTTGTCTCGCCGTCCGTTCCGTATCAGTTGCCAGACGACCACACCCGAGGCAACCACGAGCAGGGAATAGAAGAACCAGCCACAGTCGATCAAGAGCTGGAGGGGCTCGTTTTCCACGAACGCAAACCGCAGCGAGAACGGCATCGTGAAGGATCGATAGATCGGGAACACGCGATCGAAGGCGCCGCGGCCGATCCCGAATGGATGTGCGGCGAGGACGTGCAGACTCTGTCGCCAGAGCTGGAGCCGAACGTCGGTCGAAACCGCGTCCGCTTTGAACCGATCGACGAGCTGACCCGCACCGAGGGCTGCGGCCCCAATTACGATCACACCGAGCAGAAGCCCTCCCCACGCGAGGGAGCTTCGGCGACGCCCGGACGAACCGGTGTCGAGGGAGCGGTAGCGGAGCACCGTGAACAAGAGAGTCGCCATGACGAGCGCCATCACCGCTCCTCGGGACAACGTCGCGGCAGCCCCACCGGAACAGAGGAGAGTGCCCACCAACCATCCGACGCGATTGAGCATGGTCGGACGTTGAAAGGAGCAGGCCAGGCAGACGAAGGCGGCCAGCTCGAGGAACTCCGCGGTGTGGTTGGGGTTTACGAAGGGACCAGCCAGCAGAGCCCGGGGCGTGACGTGGAAAACTCCAAACAGCCTTCCAAACCCCAGCATGCGGTGCCCGAGGCCGATGGCGACCGCGACGACGCCGGCCACACCGATCGCGCGCAGAAGGAGCTGGCGCCGACTCTTCCCCGAGGCGAGGTGGTAGGCGATCAAAAAGACAGCCAGCGCTGCAGCGGCACGGCCGATGTTCACGCGTGTATTTGGCGGATCCAGGCTCAGGGACCAGGTCTTCGTCGGGACGACCTGATTCTCTCGAAGCAGGGCCGTGCCGTTGGGATCCACTCCACTCCGAAGGGCCAGCGGAAGGGGGATCGACTGGAGCAAGGGGATCGCCACGAATACGAACGGCAGAACGACGGCCATCCCCGTCCGAAGCGTGCGTCCTTGCAGCGTGAGGCCGGCGACGAGGGCGACCAGCGCCACGAGGGCCCCGCCCATCAGGGCGACCATGACCCATCGGTGCACGCCTCCGACCGCGAGGGGAGCGGCGACCGTGACCAGTATGCCGAGAAAGGTCCCCCCTTCCACCAGCACAGCGGTTGTGCCGTGCCGCCGATGACTCACACGGTGCCGTCGCCGCTCACCCGCTTGCTCATCGATCTGGACGCCTTCGGTCGAGGCGTCAGAAGACACGTTCGTCGACGACGAGGACGTCACCGGGGAGAACCATTACGTTGGGGGAACGTCCTTCGCTGATGTCGGCCACCGGGTAGGTATGTGTCTCTATCCTCCCTGCTGTCTCCCGGCGGAGATTGACCGAGTTCTTCGCAGCAATGCCCGTGAATCCGCCGGCGCTGGCGATGGCATCGACGATCGTCATGTTCGGGTAGTAGGGCACCTGGCCTGGCTTCGCGACCTGACCCAGGACCGAGATCTTCTGGCTGTTTCGGTCCTTGATGGTGACCGTGACCTGGGGATCCTTGAGATAGCCCCCTTTCAGTTTGCTGACCAGAAGCTGCTGGATCTCCCCCGTCCGGAGACCCGCGACCGCGACCCGGCCCCCGAGCGGATAGTCGATGGTGCCATCGGTCGCGACCCGAAAGTTTCCCGTGAGATCGGGCTCGCCGTAGACGCGAACGTCGAAGGTGTCATCGATCCCGACGCGGTCCTCTGGACCACTGGCCTCCGTCACGTTCTCGACGTGTTTGGGGCGCGGATAGCACCCTGACAAGCCAACCAGCAGAGCGACGACGGCGAGCCAGCCCGAACGATACCTCACGGACATGGGCCCGAGAGGTTAATATGTGACGCCGACGCGCGCAAACACCTGGTGCTTGACGTAGCTGTCGTTCGCCGTGTTGCTGCTGTTGTCCAGCAGGGAGTAACCCACACCGATGTACGCCCAGTTGCGCATGAAGTAGTCCAGGGTGGCACCGACCTGGACGAAGTTGTCCACCCGACCAACCTGGGTGGGATCGACGAAGTTGCCCTGGAAGTCCAGGTGCGCGTAACGGCCTGAGAGATCGAGCGCCAGGCGGCCCGCAAGCTGCTGAACGTAGGAAGCGTAGACCGTGTCATTGTAGGCGAAGTTGCTGATGACCGAATTGAGGAAGCTGTGTCGCGCGCCGATCACGAAGCGGCTCAGCTGGCTCGGCCGCACTGTGAAGGCGAGGTCCGCATAGGTACTGCCCAGGAAGCCGTTCGTGGAGGTGCCGTCCGAGTAGAAGGCATTGACGTATCCAAGCGTGAGAACGGCCGAAGTCCTCTCGGTCAGGAGACCGCGAAGCCCCGCCGTGGCGAAGAGCGGATACGAAGACGACTTCCCCATCGTCATCCCCGTCCCCGGGTTCGTCAGCAGCACCTGGTCATTGAAATAGAAGACATAGCCCTGCTGAACGTTGACGAAGACGGCCGTCTTCGGAAGCCATTTCCAGGACGCATCGAGCATCAGCGTGTTGGTCATGGCGTTCGCGTACGAATACGCCGCGCTGTAGACGTCGACCATGTTGGTGAACCGGAGGGTGGCGGTCAGACGTCCGCCTCCCGGAGACCAGCGAACCTCGGCCGACGCCTGGTTGTTGTTACGCTCCAGCACCCCCGCTCCCATTCGTCCCTGATAGGGGGGATCCTCGATACGCGCGAAGACGTCCGCTATCCCGAAGCCCACCTGGCCGCCGCCCAGACTGAGCGATATGCCGGCGTTCGGGTTATAGGCGTTGTTGTAGGGCTGAATGTCCTGGGCGTCGGAGAAGTAGTGCCGGTACAGCAGTCCGCCGCGGATGTCGAAGGTCAGCGTCTTCGCGGCCGGCCCGTTTCGCGTGGCGTTGCTCAAGTCGAGGAATGGCATGACGCGGATGAGCGACGATCCTTCAGGATTCTGGTCCGCGTAGAACACGTTCGAGTCGTAGCCGGCCTCCACACCGACTCCGCTGTGCAGGAGCACGCCGTCCGCGACCTGGATCCCGGTGTTGCTCTCGCCGCTCGACTTGTACGGGAGGCCCTGGTAGCCGATCGTCACGTCTTCCTGCGCGAGGGCAACTCGACCCGCGAGCAGCGCGCCCAGAGCGATTGACAGAGCAAGACGACGGTTCATAGAAGGGTATCTCTATCTCGGCGAAGGAGGGTGACCGGCGCAGGGGGCGCGCGTGACGGTCAGTTCAGCGGGCTAGCCTCAGGGGGCCGTGTGATGTCGATGAAGGGGCTGCCCGGTTGGGTGGGGTCGTACTGCGGGATGTTCGGGTCGACCTCGACGTCGACGCGGGTGGCGCCGACGAAGCTGAGATCCTCGCCGATGCAGTTCTCCGCCTCGGCTCCCAGAACAGTGACCTTCTGGTTCACGATGGTTAGGCGCGTGAACTCGTGCGTCTCCTCGCCCTCGTCGCTGCGGGCGATGCTCTCCTGCATGGTGGCCATCGACTGCTCGGCGATGTTCACGTTGACCCGCGCCTGGACCAGCTTGTCGGTCACGCAGTTGAGCCGGATGATGTCCTTCTCGCGCTTGGCCTGGTCCTGCAGGGTCTGGATGCGCTTGAGGACGTCGCCCATTCCCTTGAAGTATTCCTTCGCCTGATTGGTCATCTCGGCAGGCGTCAGCACGGGACGCTGCTTGACCGAGAGGTCGACGGAGCCGCCCGGAGCGCCGGGCGGAGGCGGCGCGGCGGGCGCCTGGGCAAAGACGCTCCCCCCGATGAGAATCGTCGCGGTCGCGATTAAGAGGTTTGTTTTGACCACAGCGCCAGTCCTTTCGTCGCCCTGCTACCGCCAGACTGCCGAGAAATTATAAGGAAATCAGACACTTATGATAACGGAAGAGATTATAGGCATGGCATCAAGGTGTGTCAACGGCCGAGATGCGCTTACCCGACGGTTCTGTAGCTCTGTTGGTGCCGTCGGGATCGTCTCTCCGTCACGTCCTCGTTAACTTCTGAGGCTTACTGTGAGGCCTGGAACACGAACGGGAAAGAGACCTCGACCGAGCCGCCGGAGGGGGCCGGGAATCGCCAGCGCGCGATCAGCGACTTGATGCAGCTCGCGACCTCGGCGTCGCCCAGGGTGTCCTGTTCGACGTCGACGCCGGACACGGTCCCGGCCTGGGTGATCGTCCAGTGGATGACCACCTTACCGCTGAGGTTCGGGTTCCGCTTCAGCGCGCGCTCGTAGCAGGCCTTGATGGCGCCGAGGCGCGTGCGCACCTCTTTGGCCACCATCGCCGGATCGAGGTCGCCGTCGACCGCCGGGGCCTCGCTCTTCACGACACCCGTGACCTTCTTCTAGGCCTTTCCTTCGCCGGTCCCGCCGCCCGCGATGCCGGCGCCGCCGCGCAGGCTGCCGACGGCCGCCACGCGCCCCGAGCCCGTGCCGCCCGACTTGATGCCGCGCAGCTGGTCGTTGTTGTTGGCCACGCCGACGCCGCCCACGCCCTGGAACGCCTTCTCCTGGTCGCGGTCGACGTCGCCCTTGCCGAGCACGTCGGCAATTGACCCCTCGCCGTCGGCCTTGGCGCCCAGCAGCTTGAGGAGGCCGGTCTGCTTCACCTGGTCGGCCAGGCGCGCGCGGCGCTCGGCGTCGGCCTTGGCCTTCTCCTCGGCCAGCTTCGCTTTTTCCTCGTCGGTCAGCTCATGCTTGGGCTTCTTCTCGGCCTCGTCGGCGCCCTTCTTCTTTTCGGGCTTCTTCTCTTCTTCCTTCTTGGCCTCGACCGCCTTCTTCTCCTCGGGCTTCTTCTCCTCGGGCTTTTTCACCACCATCTGCACGAAGCGGTCGGGCACCGCCTCGATGTCGGGCTTGCGCGGCCAGTCGACGCTGCGGAGGTAGATGATGAAGATGAGGTGGAAGAGGAACGAGATCGCCGCGATGGTGGTGAAGAACCAGTCGACGCCGGTCAGCGCGGATCCGCGCACGGAGGCGGGGAGCTGCGGGCGCGGCTGCGGCGGGGGCGGCGTGACGAACTGGAACAGGATCGTCATGTCGGCCAGCGAGATCTTCCCGCGCGACCGCTCGTCGAGCGGCAGCGGCCAGCTGGCCCCCTTCTTCTGGATCTTGCCTGTCTGCTTGAGCTGCGACAGTGAGATGATCTCGTTGCCGACGGCGATGCGGGCGTCCATCCCGTCCGAGAAGTGCGCCACGTACTGGCTGCCACTCGCCTCGAAGAGCAGCCAGTTGCGCGGCAGCGCCTCCGACGGGACGACGAACATGTTCTTCGCCGACTGGCCGATGGTGATGTTCTCGCGCTTGCGGACCAAGCGCTCCTCGACGATACGTCCGCCTTGAATGATCCCGATCCGGAGGATCTTGGGCTTCGGAGCCGATCCCACTTGCGCTTGTCGGGCCGCTGCCTGGGTCGCCATTCGTCAGTTCCCTTCGTCCAATTTGCTCGTCTTCTCGCCAGTGTGGCTAGAACGGTGAACGCGAGACGCTGTCCAGAATCTTGGGGATGAAGTCCTGCTTCAGCTCCTGCCAGTCGTAGTTGATGCTGGACTTCTGGTAGAAGAAGAAGGCCTCGGGTTTCTGGATCTTGCCTTCGATCCGGATCTCGTCGGTGATGCGGTAAATCTTCTTCCCGCCCGCGCCGTGCTCGACCTTCACTTTCGGGGCCGCGTTCGCGTTGGATGAGGACGCCGCGTTGGCGGGGGCAGCCGCCGCCTGGGCACTCGCCTTCTCCGGGGCCAGCACGACGGCCAGCGCGAACGCCAAAAACGTGATGGTGATTGTTCGCATGGTCTCCCCTGGCTTTCCCCTTACTTGGGCGGCGCGGCGGGCGCGGCGCCGGCGGGAGCCGGCGGGGCGGCGGGCGTAGCGCCCGGAGCGGGCGGCGCACCCGGGGCCGGCGCAGCGCCCGGGGCCTGTCCGGGGGCGGCCGCCGCCTTCTTGGCGTCGTCGGCCGCCTTCTTGGCCGCCCGAGCCGCCTCGCGCTCCTGCTGCTTCTTCAGCCGGTCGAGGCGCTTTTCCTCTTTCTTCATCTTGTCTTGCGCCTCGGCGATGTACGCGTCGGCCGGGTCGGACGCGGGGAGCGTCGAGCCCATCATCTGCTTGTACTTCTGCAGGTACTGAATCGCGGTGTTCTCTTTGGCGAAGAGGTCCATGTTCGGATACTTGTCCGCGTCGAGGTACAGGATCCCGAGGTTGAACACCGCGTCGGCATAATTTGGAAAGAGCTGTAGGGCGCGCTGATACTCGGCCTGCGCTTTTTCGTATTCCTTGTCTCCCCGGTAGGCGTCGCCCAGGTTTAGATGAGCCTTGGCGAACCCCGGTTGAAGGTTGGCCGCCTTCTCCAGCACGGGGGTCGCTTCGGTGTAGTTCTTGGCCGTCAGGTACTGCGCCCCGAGGTTGCTCCAAACGACGGCGTCATCCGGTTTGGCGTCGGCAGCCTTCTTGAAGAGCTCGATGGCGCCAGGGATGTTTTTCTGGTCGACCTCGAGGAACGCCAGAAGCTGATAAATCTCCGCCCTTTCGGCGTTCGAGGCGCCGTTGGCTTGCATCATCTCCCACAGCTTCTTCATCCACTCGTACTTGTGGAGCTTGTAGAAGGACTTGGCCATCACCAGCATGGCCGGCGTGTAGCGCTCGTTCTTGGTCAGCGCGGCTTTGGCTTCTGCC
>Ga0134128_10009962_pt1 | contig 11399 bp, 8 predicted proteins | sample KB31754_FD_96462 | JGI IMG/M metagenome (GOLD analysis project Ga0134128, IMG submission 96462) | Terrestrial soil microbial communities with excess Nitrogen fertilizer from Kellogg Biological Station, Michigan, USA - KB3-175-4 | ecosystem: Environmental > Terrestrial > Soil > Unclassified ...
GTTCGGTCCGGGCGAGGCGGCCAACGCCGGCGGCGTGGCCACCTCGGGGCTGGAAATGCAGCAAAATGCCAGCCGCGATGCCTGGTCCTTTGAGCACACCGAGCAGCGCCTCACCCAAATCATGGTCGGCATCCACGACCGTTGCGCCGAGACTGCCGACACCTACGGCTCTCCCGGAAACTACGTGGTGGGCGCCAACATCGCCGGCTTCGTCAAGGTGGCCCATGCCATGCTTGCGCAGGGCTTGATCTAGCCACATCCTTGCAACGCACTGTCGGCGCGCCCCTGCCCAGGCCGGGGTCGCGCCGACGGTGCGTTGTGTCATTTCCCGTCACCCGCGGCCGGCCTTCGAGGTGCCGTGCCACAGCTGTTTGGCTGAATTACGCCATCGTGTTTTCTAATAGAAAACAAAAAGGTCCGATTTGAGCACTTTAAGTGCGATTGCCTAAAATTCACTAATGGATTCTGGGGAAATGGCCAACCGCCACCCGGTGCGCACCGCCATAGGCTAAAGCGTCCCCGTGAGCCAGCTCACGGAAGCCCCGCGGCAAGGTTGCCGCGGCGGGGCAGTCCAAGAGGAAGTAACGCCATTGCACACAGATCAACTTTCCAAGACGCTTAAACCGCGGCACCTGTCCATGATTGCCATTGCCGGCGTGATCGGCGCCGGCCTGTTTGTGGGTTCCGGTGCCGCCATCCAGCAGGCGGGCCCCGGAATCCTGGTGGCCTACGCAGCCGCCGGAATTGTGGTCATCCTGGTCATGCGGATGCTGGGGGAAATGGCTGCGGCCAACCCCGAGACGGGCTCCTTCTCCACCTACGCCGACAAGGCGCTGGGCCGCTGGGCCGGATTCAGCATCGGCTGGCTGTACGCCTGGTTCTGGATCATTGTGCTGGGGGTGGAGGCCACCGCTGGCGCGGCCATCATGCACCGCTGGGTGCCCGGGGTGGACCAGTGGGTCTGGGCGCTGATCCTCATGGTCCTGCTGACCCTGACCAATGTGGCGTCCGTGAAATCCTATGGGGAGTTTGAATTCTGGTTTGCCTCCATCAAGGTGGCCGCCATCATCTTGTTCCTGCTCCTGGGCGTGGTGGCCATCCTTGGATTCATGCCCGGCGTCGCAGCCCCGGGCCTGCACAACCTGACGGGCAACGGCGGCTTCTTCCCGAACGGGCCCGGCGCCGTCCTTGCAGGCATCCTGGTGGTGGTGTTTTCCTTCTTCGGCGCGGAAATTGCCACCATTGCTGCCGGCGAGTCCGAGGATCCGGTGGACGCCGTCAAGAAGGCCGTGAAGTCCACTGTGTGGCGCATCCTCATCTTCTACATCGGCTCCATCGGCATCGTGGTGACCCTGCTGCCCTGGAATGACGCCTCGGTGGCCAAGAGCCCCTACGTTGCCGTCATTGAACTGTTTGGCATCCCCGGCGCCGGCACCATCATGGACATCGTGGTCCTGACCTCCGTGCTTTCCTGCCTCAACTCGGGCCTGTACACCGCCAGCCGCATGCTGTTCTCCCTGTCCACCCGGGGCGACGCGCCCAAGTCATGGCGCAAGATCTCCAAGCGCGGCGTCCCGGCCTCAGCCGTGCTGGCCTCCACCGTGGTTGGCTTCATTACCGTGGGCCTGAACTACCTGGCACCGGATTCGGTGTTCCTGTTCCTGGTGAACACCTCGGGCGCCATTGCCTTGTTTGTGTGGCTGGTGATTGCCATCTCGCAACTGATCCTGCGCCGCCGGATGGGTGCAGCAGCCAAGGACCTGGCCCTGAAGATGTGGCTGTTCCCGTACCTGACATGGCTGTCCATCATCACCATTTCGGTGCTGCTGGTGGGGATGGTGATTGTGGCGGACACCCGCGAGGCGCTGCTGCTCTCCACCGGGCTGGCCGCCGTCGTGGTTGCCATCGGCGTGTACCGCTACCGCAAGGGCGGCAGCGCGCATGACGGCGCCGTGCCTGGGGCTGCGGGGGAGCCGACGGCGGAACTCGTAGAGGATGCCCAGTCCCGCGCCTGAGCCGCCACGCACGGATTCCTGTCCCGGCGGCACGGGCGATACGCTGGGACCAGCGCCGGCGCCAAAGATGCCGGCCGAGCCAATAGGAGTGTGAGTCGTGGTCAGTGCAATGGCGCCTGGGCATGTGGTTGTTGTCGGTGCGGGGATCATCGGATTGTCCACCGCCTGGTACCTGCAGGAGCAGGGCATTGAAGTGACCGTGGTGGACCGCGGCGGAGTTGCCAGCGGCTCCTCCTGGGGCAACGCCGGCTGGCTGACCCCCGCGCTGACGCTGCCCCTCAGCGAGCCGTCCGTGCTCACCTACGGGCTCAAGGCCATGCTGGATCCGGCCTCCCCGCTGTACATTCCCTTCTCCGCGGACCCGTCGCTGCTGAAGTTCCTGGCAGGCTTTGCCCGCAACTGCACGCCCGGCAAGTGGCGTGCCGCCATGGGGGTCTTTGCCGAAGTGGGCCACACGGGCCTGGACGCCTTTGATGAAATTGCGCAGGCTTCGGGGCCGGGGGCCGAGCCAACGCACCCGGCCAACCCTTTCCTGACGGGCTTCGCAAGCCTCGCCGACCGCGACGCCCTCGTCAAGGAATTCAACGTGATCCGTGAAACCGGCGGCAGCGTGGACTACACGCTCATCTCCGGTGAGCAGCTGCGCGAACTGGAGCCCACCCTGGGCCCAGGCGTCGCGGCCGGCATTGAAATCAGCGGCCAGCGCTACATCAATCCGCCGGCGTTCATGGATTCGCTGGCCGAATCCGTCACTGCACGCGGTGCCACCATCACGGGCGCCTTCAACGTGGTGGACGTCCGCGACACGGGCACCGGCGTCGAGGTGATTGGCTCCGAGGGCCGCTCCCTGAAGGCCGACGCCGTTGTCCTCGCCACGGGTGCATGGCTGGGGACCCTTGCCCGCAAGTTTGGCGTCAAGCGCGTGGTCCAGGCCGGCCGCGGGTACAGCTTCACGGTGGTGCCGGAGGCCATGCCCAGCCACCCGATTTACTTCCCCACGCAGCGCGTGGCCTGCACCCCGCTGGGGGACAGGTTCCGGGTTGCCGGCATGATGGAATTCCGCGACGCCGACGCGCCCCTGGACCCGCGCCGCATCAAGGCCATCGTGGAGGCCGCCTCACCAATGTTCACAGGCATCAACTGGGAGGACCGTGCCGAGGAATGGGTGGGTGCCCGCCCCTGCACCACGGACGGCTTCCCCCTGATTGGGGCCTCCCGGTCGCCGCGGGTGCATGTGGCCGGCGGCCACGGCATGTGGGGCATCGCCCTGGGCCCGCTGACCGGCAAAATGGTGGCCGCGGGATTGACGGGCACCGAGGCGCCGGCCATCATGCGCCACTTCAACCCGCTGCGTTGACCCGCTGCGTTGACCCGGGCGGCGGCGCCGAGTTCCGGCAAGCTTAGGCCTTGCCGGGCGGCGGCGCCGTGCTGCCGCGCACTGTCAGCGTGGGCGTAAAGGTGGTGCTGGCTGGCTCCTCTGCCTCCGCGGCGGCATTCGGCGCGCGGTTGAGCAGTTCCTTCATCTGCGCCCAGGCCTGCTCGCCAACATCCTGGATCGGCACGGTTGCCGTGGTCAGCGGAGGAGTGGTGTAGCGGGCAAAGGGGATGTCGTCGAAGCCGGTGACGGACAGGTCCTCCGGCACCCTGATGCCGCGTTCATTGAGGGCGCTGAGCAGGCCCATGGCCGTGAGGTCGTTGAACGCCATGATGCCCGTGGCCCCCGAGGCCAGCACGTCGCCGGCAGAACTGTGGCCGTCCTCAAACGTTGAGCCGTTGGGGAGAACCTGCACTTCAATGCCGCTGTGGGAGGCCTTGAAGGCATCCAGCCCGGCCAGGCGCAGGCGGTGGGAGGAACTGCTGGCCGGTCCCGCAACGTAGGCGAGCCGCGTGTGCCCCAGCCCCACGAGGTGGGCGGCCAGGTCCTGGATGCCCCGGCCGTAGTCCACAATCACGCTGGGGCTGCCCGTGGCGTTGGTGGCCCGGTTGACCAGCACCAACGGGTGCAGCGACGGTGCCAGCTCTTCCAATTCGGCAGCGCCCATGCGAGGCGCGCATAGCACCACGCCGTCGCATCGCCGTCGTGCCTCCCCGGCGAGGATGGCTTCCTCGCTGGAGACTTCGGAGGAGTCCGCGATCAGCACGCGGTAGCCGTCCTGTGCCGCGGCCCGGCTGACACCGCGCAGCACGCCCTGGAAGGTGGGGTTGCCCAGGTCCGGCACCACCACGCCAATGGTGTCCGTCTTGCCGCGGGCCAGGTTGCGCCCCGTGGGGTTCGGCTGGTACTTCAGCTCGCTGGCTGCGATCCTCACGCGCTCGGCAATCTGGGCGTCCACGGTCTGGTTGCCATTCATGACCCGGGAAACAGTGGCTAGGGAAACCCCCGCCCTGGCCGCAACATCGGAGATGCCTGTGCGGGTGGTCCGTACTCGCTTGGCCAATGGGTCTCCTTGGGATTGAGGGCGCCGGGACAGGGAGCCCCGTTGAAAAGGGGCGCTCCTTGACTCCGTGCCCAGAGTGTTGATACAAAGCATATAACGGATTGAGAAAACGCTTTCTCAATCATTCCCCAAAATGTCCGCCGCGGCAAAGCAGAAGTTCCACGGCGCCGGGGGCAGGCCCATTCCCAATGCAGCAACAGTGAAAGGCAGTGCAAGATCATGAGCAACCTTGCGACGTCCACGCCAGCCCCGGCAGGGGATGTGTCCACGGCCCCGGCCGCGAGGGCCCGCCTGGCCCTTGTCGGCACCGGGTCCCGTGCCGAAATGTACGTCCGGGCCCTCCTGGGCGCACACGCAGACGTGGCCGAACTGGTGGCCGTCAGCGATGCCAACCCCGGCCGCGCCGGGCACTACCTGGCGCTCGCTGCAGAGCTCGCCGCGGCGCGGCCGGCGGCAAGCGGCGATGTTGCCGGGGCGCCCCTGGACAGCTTTGACCCGTCCCGGCTGGCTGCCTACATCCAGGACAACGCCATTGACCGCGTCATCATCACCACCCCCGACTACACGCACGCGGACTACATCGTCGAGGCACTCACCGCAGGCGCCGACGTCGTGGTTGAAAAGCCGCTCACCATCGACGTGGACGGCTGCCGCCGCATCAATGCGGCCATCGCGGAGACCGGCCGGAACGTGGTGGTCACGTTCAACTACCGCTATTCGCCGCGCAACAGCGCCCTGAAGGAAATCATCCAAAGCGGGGCGATCGGCAAGGTCACCAGCGTCGACTTCAGCTGGATGCTGGACACCGTCCACGGCGCCGACTATTTCCGCCGCTGGCACCGCGAGAAGAAGAACTCCGGGGGCCTGCTCATCCACAAGGCCTCCCACCACTTTGACCTGGTCAACTGGTGGATCGGCGATTCCCCTTCCCGCGTCTACGCCTCCGGCGGCCTGCGCTTCTACGGTGCGGTAAACGCCGCCGCCCGCGGATTGGGCGAACGCCCGGCGCGCGGCACGGTGGACCGGGATATCCGTGACCCGTTTGCCCTGGACCTGCGCGAGGACGACAAATTGCGCGCCCTGTATCTCGACAACGAAAAGTTTGACGGCTACCTCCGCGACCAGGACGTGTTCTCCGCCGGCATCACCATCGAGGACAACCTGGCCCTGACAGTGGATTACGACGGCGGCCCCACCCTCAGCTATTCCCTCAACGCCCACAGCCCCTGGGAAGGCTACCGGGTGTCCGTCAACGGCACCGAGGGCCGGGCCGAGCTGGAGGTGGTGGAGCGCGCGGCAGTGCACAACAGCACCGACACCAAGAACGTGGTGGACCCCAGCGCCACCCCCGTCGAGGAAGAAGATTCCGTGCGCCGCAACGGCGAACGGCTGGTGGTCCAGCGCCACTGGGAGGCAGCCCGCGAGGTGCCCATCGTCAACGGCGAGGGCGGCCACGGAGGCGGCGACGTGCTGCTGCTTTCGGACCTGTTCAACGGACCCGGCGAGGACCCGCTGGGCCGCCCCTCCGGCTTCCTCGACGGCCTGCGCGCCGTGGCCGTGGGCATCGCCGGCAACGAATCCCTCGCCACCGGCCAGGCCGTGCGCATCCAGGAGCTGGGACTGGGCGCCAAGCTGTCCAGGCTTTCGGGGAAGGGCGCCTGAATCATGGTGAAAGTGCTCATCACAGGGGGCTCCGGGCGCCTGGGACGCAGCGTGGTGGCGGGCTTCGCCGCGGCCGGACACAGCGTAGTCTCCGTGGACCGCGAGCCCCTGCCCGCCGATCCTGGATTTGGGCGCGTGGCCCAGGAATCCGTTGACCTGCTCGACGCCGGCGCCGTGGGCGAGGCCATGCGCCGGCACGCCCCGGATGCCGTCATCCACCTGGCGGCCATCGCCGTGCCGTTCAGCGCCCCGGAAGCGGTGATCCTCAAGACCAACACCATGCTGGCGTTCAACGTTATCCAGGCCGCCACCGACCACGGCGTGGGCAGGATCATCACCGCTTCCAGCCCCACCGTCCTGGGCTACGGCAACCCCGCCGGCTGGCTGCCGGCAAGCTTCCCGCTGGATGAGCGCACCACGCCGCAGCCGTGGAACGCCTATGCGCTCTCCAAGCTGGTGGCCGAACAGGTTATGCAGATGTTTGCCGCCGCCCACGGGGACGCCATCCGCTACGCTGCCTTCCGCCCCTGCTATGTCATCTCCCCGGAGGAGTGGCAGGGCGCCCCCACCCAGCAGGGCCACACACTGGCCCAGCGCCTGGCCGATCCGGCCCTGTCGGCGCCCGCCCTGTTCAACTACGTTGACGCCCGCGACGTGGCCGACTTCCTGGCCGTGCTGCTGGAAAAGATGGATTCCATCGAAAACGCCCAAACGTTCTTCGTGGGCGCCGCGGATGCCCTCGCCGTCGAGCCCCTGGCCACCCTGATGCCCGGATTCCTGCCGGGCAGCGGGGAACTGGCCGCCGGCCTGACGGGCAGCAGCCCGGCCTTTTCCATTGCCAAGGCGGAAGAACTCTTGGGCTGGACGCCGCAACGCAGCTGGCGCACCGAGCTCACCGACACCACCACGGCGGACTTTGTCGCCGCCGACTCACACTAGGAGACCCACCATGAAGTTCGAAGGCGTTCTTTTCTTCCCCGTCACCCCGTTCACGCAGGACGGCCGCGTCGATGTCGGGCTGCTCAAGGAGCACATCGCCTCCCGCCTGCCGTTTAACCCTGGCGCCGTCTTCCCCGCCTGCGGCACGGGTGAGTTCCATGCGCTCAGCCTGGCCGAGGTGGGCACCGTGGTGCGGGCCGCCGTCGAGGTTGTGGATGGCGCGGTTCCCGTGATTGCCGGAGCCGGCGGCCCGCTGGGGCACGCCCTGGACGTGGCCCGCGCCGCTGAGGACGCCGGCGCGGACGCCCTCCTGGTGCTTCCCCCGTACCTGGTGGGCGCGCCCGTTGCCGGACTGGTTGCCTACATTGAGGCCGTCGCCGCTGCCAGCACGCTGCCGGTGATCGTCTACCACCGCGCCAACGCCAAGTTCACCGCCGCGGCCATGGTGCAGCTCGCCGCGAACCCCAAGGTGATCGGCTTCAAGGACGGGATCGGCGACGTCGGCCTGGCCCAGGAAATTGTTTCCGCCGTCCGCGCCACTGGCCGCGACGATTTCCAGTTCTTCAACGGCCTGCTCACCGCGGAGCTGTCCCAGGGCGCCTACCGCGGGCTGGGCATGCCGCTGTATTCCTCTGCCGCCTTTGCCATGGCACCGGAAATCGCCACCGCCTATTACCGCGCCTACATGGACGGCGACGACGCCCGCCGCGCCGAACTGATCGAGGGCTTCTACGGGCCCCTGGTCCGCCTGCGCGACGAAACGCCCGGCTTCGGCGTCTCCCTCATCAAGGCAGGGCTGCGGCAGGCCGGGCTGGCGGTGGGGTCCGTCCGTCCGCCACTGGTGGATCCCACGGCCGAGCAGGAGGCCCGCCTGGCCGCCATTCTGGCCAAGGGACACGAGCTTGCCGCCAGCCACGCGCTGGCCAGCGCTTGATGCCGGCCGCCTGATGAGCGCCAAGATCACAGCCCTGCACGCCCGCCTGCTGACCGTCCCGCTGCGCCGCAGCTGGGGGGCGGAGGCTCCGCAGAACCACGTCATTGCCACCACGGTGGAAACGGACGACGGCGGCATCGGCCACGGGTTTTCCTGGACACCGACCATTGGCCCCCAGGCCGTGCGGGCGCTGCTGGAGAATGACATCGCCAGCTTTGCCGTGGGGCTGCCGGCCGACCCGGAACCGCTGTGGGACGCCCTGTGGCTGCGCCTGCACGAGGCCGGCGGCGGCGGACTGACCACCATCGCCATGTCCGGGCTGGACCTGGCGCTCTGGGACCTGGCCGCCCGCAATGCCGGTGTTTCGGTGCCGGCATTGCTGGGCCAACGGCACGAATCCGTGGAGGTCTACGGCTCCGGCGTCAACCTGCACTACAGTCTCGAGGAGCTCGTGGCGCAGGCCCGGCGCTGGGTCGCCGCCGGGCACTCCGCCGTCAAGATCAAGGTGGGCAAGCCGGACATCGCCGAGGACGTGGAACGCGTGGCCGCCGTCCGCAGCGTTATCGGCCCGGACCGCGCACTGATGATCGACGCGAACCAGCGCTGGGACCTGCCCACCACCATCCGGGCGGTGTCCCGGCTGGAACAGTTCAACCTGCACTGGCTGGAGGAGCCCATCCGGGCCGACGACCTCTGGGCCTACCGGCGGCTGCGCAAGCATTCGCCCGTGCCCATCGCCCTGGGCGAGAACGTGCACACCATCCAGCGCTTCCGCGACTTCATCGACGCGGAGGCGGTGGACATCATCCAGCCCAACATTGTCCGGGTGGGCGGCATCACCCCGTTTCGCCGCATTGTGGAGCTGGCCCGCACGCACAGCATCGCCGTGGCGCCGCACCTGCTGCCGGAGCTTTCCGGGCAGCTGGCGCTGACCCTGGCCAACCCGGTGGCCGTGGAGGACGTGGAGGACGCGTCCTTCGAACAGCTCGGCATCCTCGCCGGCCCGTCTCCTGTCACCATCAGCAACAGCCGGCTCTCCTGTACCGGGCGGCCCGGCCTCGGCCTGGAATTCGTAGACAGTGTCATCCCCAACTAAAGGAACCCTTTTCGTGCAGACTGCAACGCAAGACCTTCAAGAGCTGACGGCCGCGGCCCACGGGGCGGCCCGGGCTGCTGCAGCCGCCAGCGACGCCGTGCGCGCCTCCTGGCTGCTGGCCATCGCCGACGCCCTCGACGCCAACGCGGCGGAACTGGTGCAGATTGCTGATTCGGAAACCCGCCTCGGCTCCGTCCGGCTCACCGGCGAGGTGGCCCGCACCACCGGGCAGCTGCGGCTGTTTGCCCGTGTCATCACCGAAGGCTCCTACCTGGAAGCCACCATCGACCACGCCAACCCGGACTCGACGCCGCCGTCGCCCGACCTGCGCCGCATCCTGCGCCCCGTAGGCCCGGTGGCCGTGTTCTCGGCGTCGAACTTCCCCTTCGCCTTCTCCGTGGCCGGCGGCGACACCGCCTCGGCGCTGGCCGTGGGCTGTCCCGTGGTGGTCAAGGCGCACTCAGGCCACCTGGAACTGTCCAAGCGCACCGCGGAGATTGTCTCGCAGGCATTGGCCGACGCCGGTGCTCCCGCCGGCCTGTTCGCCCTGGTCGCCGGCCGCGAGGCGGGAACCGCGCTGGTGCAGGACCCGCTCATCAAGGCCGTGGGCTTCACCGGGTCCATCCCGGGCGGGCGGGCCCTGTTCGACCTGGCCGTGTCCCGGCCCGAACCGATCCCGTTCTACGGCGAACTGGGCAGCCTGAACCCCGTGGTCATCACGCCCGGCGCGCTGGCTGCCCGCGGCCGTGCCCTGGCTTCCGGGCTGGCGGCGTCCTTCACGATGGGGGCGGGGCAGTTCTGCACCAAGCCCGGGCTGGTGTTTATCCCGGCCGGGAGCGCTTTTGGTGCCGAACTGGCCGCAGCCTGCGCGGGCAAGGCTGCCGCGCCGATGCTGACCGACCGCATTGCCGCGGCGTTCCCGGGCGGGCTTGCCGGCCTGGCCGCACAGCCCGGCGTCGAGGTGCTCAGCGGGACAGTGGACCAGGACGCGGAAACGGACGGGGCCTCCGCCGTCGTTCTTTCCACCACGGCGGCCAGCGTCATTGAGCGTCCGGTCGAGCTCCTCGAGGAGTGCTTCGGGCCCACCACGTTGCTCATTGAATACGCGTCCGAGTCGGAGCTGGGCGAGGCGCTGGCGCTTGTCCCGGGGAGCCTCACGGCCACCGTGCACGCGGAGGACGGCGAGGACATTGCCGCCCTTGTGGAGCAGCTGAGCGGGCTGGCGGGGCGCGTATTGTTCGGCGGCTGGCCCACCGGCGTTGCCGTGAACTGGGCCCAGCAGCACGGCGGGCCGTACCCGGCCACCACCTCGCTGTTCACTTCCGTCGGTGCCACGGCCGTGCGCCGCTTCCAGCGCCCCGTGGCGTACCAGGACGCACCGGAGGCCCTGCTGCCGGAGGCGCTGCGCGAGGACAACCCGCTGGCCATTCCGCGCCGCGTGGACGGCACCCTCCGCCTAGCCTAAGCCCCGCCGGCCGCCCATTCCGACGCTCGGTTGCAATCGGGGCGTTTCCAGCGGACCCCCGGTTGCAATCGGGGCACTTTCTTCCGATGCTCGGTTGCAAAAGTGCGGGAGCGATCACCAAAATAGCCCCGGTTGGAACCGAGCGATCACCAAAACAGCCCCGATTGGAACCGAGCGTCTTGGTGCGCGGAGGGCTGCAGCGCCCGGCAATCCTAGAGCTGGAGGGTCGCCGGGCGCTGGATGTCGTTGACCGGCACGGACGGCCAGCGGGCGTCCACGCTCAGCGGGCGGATGCCCCCAGTGTCCAGCAGCACTGTGTCCTCGATCTTCACGCCGGGTGCCGACGGGTTCCACGTGAACGGCTGGTTGACGGCCGCCGTGTCCGTGACGGCGTCCGTGGCCCGGGGATCGCGCCCGGCATACCCGGCCGGGCCGCCCTGGTGGTGCAGGGTCCACTGATCCGGCCCGAAGCCGTGCCGGCCGTAGGCCACACGGATCTCCGCCAGGATGTCCCGGATGGCCGCGCCGGGAACGGTAGCGGCGAAAATGTCGGCTTCGACCTCGGCGATGCGGGACTCGGCGTCGAGCTCGGAGGGGGTGCCGGCGTCGAACCTCACCCATCGGGTCACGTTGGCAACCATCCCATCGCGGCGCGCGCACACCACCGCCATGGCCCGGCGGCCCAGCGCGCCGCCGGTCGGCAGCGGATGGCGGAAATCCACCCGGGATGCACCGTTGGCCAGCAGCACCAGGGGGTCCGCCCCGGCAGCCACGATGCGCTCCGCCAGCGCAGCCGCAAGCTGACGTTCGGTAGTTTGCGGCGTGGACATGGACAGGACATCGGTCAGGA
>Ga0134128_10009965_pt1 | contig 11398 bp, 9 predicted proteins | sample KB31754_FD_96462 | JGI IMG/M metagenome (GOLD analysis project Ga0134128, IMG submission 96462) | Terrestrial soil microbial communities with excess Nitrogen fertilizer from Kellogg Biological Station, Michigan, USA - KB3-175-4 | ecosystem: Environmental > Terrestrial > Soil > Unclassified ...
CGCCATGCTCGTACGTCGTCTTGGGTTAGCAGCGCTCGCGTGTCTCGCCGTCGTCGCGTTCGCGCAAGGCGCGCATGCCGAGCGAATCAAGGATCTCGCCACGGTCGCGGGCGTACGTAACAACCAGCTCGTCGGCTACGGCCTCGTGGTCGGCCTCGACGGAACCGGCGACCAGACGAGCCAAACGCCGTTCACGATCCAGACGATCAAGAACATGCTCAAGCAATTGGGCGTTCTCGTTCCCGACAACGTGAATCCGCAGCTGCGCAACGTCGCGGCCGTCACCGTGCAGGCGATGCTGCCGCCGTTCAGCAAGCCCGGCCAGACGATCGACATCACGGTCTCGTCGATCGGCAACGCGCAGAGTTTGCGGGGCGGCAGCCTTCTGATGACGCCGCTGCGCGGCGGCGACGGCGAGATCTACGCGCTCGCGCAGGGCAACCTCGTCGTCGGCGGGTTCGGCGTGAAGGGCGACGACGGGTCGCGGGTGTCGGTCAACGTGCCGAGCACTGGCCGCGTGCCGAATGGCGCGACGGTCGAGAAGATCGTGCCGTCGACGCTCGGCACGCAGGACGCGTTCGTCCTGAATCTCAACACGCCCGATTTCACGACGGCCGCGCATCTCGCGGAGTCGATCAACAAGGAGCTCGGCGGCGGCGTCGCGGAGACGCTCGACCCCGTTTCGATCCGCGTGCGCGCGCCGACCGCGGAGTCCGAGCGCGTCGCGTACATCTCGCACATCGAGAACCTCGAGCTCGAGGCCGCGCAACCGCCAGCGAGGGTGATCGTCAACTCGCGCACGGGCACGGTCGTGATCGGGGCGAACGTGCGGGTCAGCCCGGCCGCCGTGGCGCACGGCTCGCTCGTGGTCAAGATCACGGAGACGACGCTCGTGAGCCAGCCGCAACCGTTTGGCCAGGGCCGCACGGTGACCACGCAGCAGTCCGACATCAGCGTCGACCAGCAAGGCGACGGCCGCATGTTCGTGTTCGAGCCCGGCACGTCGCTCAACGAGATCGTCGAGGCCGTGAATAAAGTCGGCGCCGCTCCCGGCGACCTCGTCGCGATCCTCGAAGCGCTGCGCGAGGCCGGCGCGCTGCGCGCGCAGCTGATCGTGATCTGAGGCGAACCACGTGTTACCCCCAGCCGCCGCCGCACCCGCCGCGACCGACCTGACCGGGCTCGAGCAGCTCCGGCACCGCGCCGCGAACGCCGACCCCGGTGCGTTGAAAGAGGCCGCGGCCCAGTTCGACGCGCTGTTCATCGGCATGATGCTGAAGAGCGCGCGCGCCGCGAGCCTCGGCAAGGGGATCTTCGACAGCGAGGCTTCGAATCAATACCTCGAGCTCATGGACGACCAAGTCGCGCTCGAGCTCGCGCGCAAGGGCGGCCTCGGGTTCGGCAAGCTGCTACTCGAGCAGGTTTCGCCGCATGGCGGCGAGCAAGGGAGCGCTCGTGCCGAGGACGCCTCGCCGTACACGAGCTCGACGCAAACCGTAGCGAGCTTCGCGGCGCGCTTGCCCGCGATGTTGCGCGCGTTGTCGTCGGGCGATGCGGTCGATCCGCTCGGCGCGGACGGTGGCACCGCTGCGACGGTCGCGATCGAAGCCGAGCCGGCCGGGGATGAGGTCGAGCATTTCGTGCGCCGCTATTTGCCCGACGCGACCGCGGCCGCGCGCACGCTCGGAATCGACCCGCGCCTGCTGCTCGCGCAGGCAGCGCTCGAGACTGGTTGGGGCGCCGCGACGCCGCAGCATCCGGACGGACGTTCCGCGAACAATCTGTTCGGGATGAAAGCCGGCGACAGTTGGCAGGGCGGCCGCGTCGCGCATTGGACGATGGAGCACTTGGGCGGCGTCACCGCGCGCAAGCGCGAGGTTTTCCGGGCCTACGACCACGCGGCCGACAGCTTCGCGGATTACGTCGACATGATCGGCGGCTCGCCGCGCTACGCGAAAGCGCTCGCGCGCCCGAGCGACCCCGAGGCGTACGCGCGTGCGATCAGCGAAGCCGGCTATGCGACCGACCCAAATTACGCAGACAAGTGGCTCTCGATCTACCGCGGCGAGAGGCTCGGCGACGCGCTGCGCGGGCTCAAGTCCGAGCCGCCCGAGCCGATATGGTGATGGCCATCAGCGCCCGCGCGACGCGGCCGCACTAGCAAGAACATAGGCACCACATGGCGGACTTGCTCGGAATCGGCCTATCCGCGCTGCTCGCGCAGCAGCGTGCGCTCGCGACGACGTCGAACAACGTCGCGAACGCGAGCACGCCTGGCTACAGCCGACAGCGCACCGAGCTCAGCGAGCGGCCGACCGAGCAGCTCGGACCCTATTTCGTCGGCACCGGAGTCGGTACCGGCCTCAACCGGCGGATCACCGACGACCTCATGCTCGAGCAGGTCCGCACCGCGTCCGCCGGCTCGAAGCGGGCCGACGCGCTCGCCGATCTCGCGACGACGCTCGACGACTTGCTCGGCAGCGACGCCACCGGCTTGAACGCCACACTCCAGTCGTTCACGAACGCGCTGCAAGGCGTCGCGAACGATCCGTCGTCGCTCTCCGCGCGCCAGTCGTTGTTGGCAGAAGCCGGCAGCACCGTGGCGCGGTTCCAGAATCTCGATCAGCGGATGAGCACGATAGGCGACGAGATTCGCTCGCGCGTGTCGGCAGACGCGGATCGGATCAGCGAGCTCGGCGCGAGCATCGCGGAGATCAACAAGCAGGTGCTCGCGGCCGGGGGCAACCCGTCGCCGGACCTTCTCGACAAGCGCGACCAGCTGCTCGAGGACCTGTCCGGGCTCGTGCAGGTGGGCGTCTCTCAACAGTCCGACGGCACGATCGGGGTGTTCATCGGCAGCGGTCAGGTGCTCGTGCTCGGCACGAGCGCCGCGAAGCTCGTGATGACGAACGGCAACTTCGATCCGTCGCAACCGCAGCTCGTGCTGCGTAACGGCTCTAGCCCCGATGTGCCGATCACGCAATTCCTCACCGGCGGCGAGCTCGGCGGCCTGCTCGATTTCAACCGCGAGATGCTCGCGCCCGCGCGCGCCGAAGTGGGCCGCGTCGCAATCGGGCTCGCAGACGCCGTGAATACGGCGAGCCGCAACGGCATGGATCTCGACGGTCAGCTCGGCGGCGATTTCTTCTCCGTTGGGGGACCGAAAACATTCGCGGCCGGCACGAACTCGGGATCGGGCGCGGTCACCGCGACGATCAGCAACGTCGGGGCGCTCGATACGGCGAATTATCAGCTGAGCTACACCGGCACGACGTACACGCTCGAGCGCACCGATACAGGCGCCGTCGTGCCGATGACCGGCACGGGCACCGCCGGCAATCCGTTCGTCGCGAACGGCATCAGCATCGTCGTGTCCGGCACGCCGGCCGCGGGCGATCAGTTCTTGATCAAGCCGCTCGACCAGGCCTTGGGATCGCTCAAGGTCCTCGTCACGAACCCCGGCGATATCGCGGCCGCGGCACCGACGCGCACGAGCGCCGATCTCGACAACATTGGCAGCGGAGCGATTTCCGCCGGCAGTGTGATCGACGTGACGAATCCGAACCTGCTCGCGACGGCGACGATTCAGTTCAGCAGCCCAACGACCTACAGCATCAACGGCGCCGGTACGTTCGCGTACACGCCAGGCGGCAACATCGACATCAACGGCACGCGCGTCCAGATCACGGGCGCGCCGGCGCAGGGCGACGTCTTCGTGATCGAGGCGAACACGGGCGGCTCGGGCGACAATCGCAACGCGCTCGCGATGCTCGACAAGCTCGCCGGGAACGTCTTCAACGGCAACGTCACGCTCAAGACCGCCGCGTCCACCATCCTCGCGGACATCGGGGCCAAGACCGCGGCCGCGACGAGCCAACAATCGGCGCAGAGCACCGTGCTCCAGCAATCGCAGCAACGTCTCGACTCGCTGCGCGGCGTGAACCTCGACGAGGAGGCCGCGAACATGCTGCGCTACCAGCAGCTCTATCAGGCCGCGGCGCAGACGATCTCCGTCGCCGGCACGCTGTTCTCGACCCTGTTGGCCGCGTTGCAGAGGTAGCCGCGATGAGAGTCATCAGCAATCTCCTGCGCACCGTGTTCCTGAACGCGCTCGCCGACGCGCAGCAGCGCTTCGCGAAGACGCAGATGCAAGTCTCCACGGGCCAGCGCGTGAATTCGCCGGCCGACGATCCGGCCGCGGCCACACGGATCGCTCAGCTCAACGCGACGCTGTCGCGGCTCGATCAGTTCAAGACGAACGCCGACTTCGCGCGCAATCAGCTCGGCCTCGAGGAGAGCGCGCTCGCCTCCGCCGTCGACAACCTTCAGCAGATCCGCGTGCTCATGGTGCAGGCCAACAACGCGCCGCTGTCGGATGGTGACCGCGCCGCGATCGCGAGCGAGCTCCGCGAGCGGCTGGAAGCGCTGCGCTCGGTCGCGAACACCACGGACGTCGACGGACGGCATTTGTTCGCGGGCTTCAACGAGTCCGTGGTGCCGTTCACGCTCACCGCGACCGGCAACGTCGTGTACAACGGCGATCAGGGCCAGCGCTCCGTGCAAGTGAGCGAGACGCGCTTCGTCGCGCTCAACGACTCCGGCGCAGACGTGTTTCAGCGCATCCCAACCGGCAACGGCACGTTCACGCTGAGCGCGGGCGCGGCGAATACGGGCACCGGCGTCCTGGGCGCGGGCTCGGTCGTCGACCCGACGGCGTGGGATCCGGACAACTATACGATCACGTTTCTCACGCCTACGACGTACGAGGTTCGCGATAGCGCGACGGCGCTCGTCGCCTCGGGGACGTACAACACGGGCCAGGCGATCTCGTTTCGCGGCATCGCTGTGCCGATCGACGGCGCGCCGGCGGCTGGAGACACGTTCACCGTCGCGCCGAGCTCGAGCCGCGACATCTTCGCGACGGTGAGCTCGGTGATCACCGCGCTCGAGACGGGGGCGTCATCCGACGCGGCACAGGCGAGCCTGCACAACAAGCTCGGCCAGCTGCTCGCCGACGTCGACCAAGCGACGAATCACGTGATCTCGAAGCGTTCCGACGTCGGCTCGCGGTCGAAGGCGCTCGACGACGAAACTTCGCTCGCGGACGACTTCAAGGTGCAGCTCAGCACGATGCTGTCGGGGATCCGCGACCTCGACTACGCTTCGGCGCTCACGCAGCTGTCACAGCAGCAATTGGGTCTCCAAGCCGCGCAGCAGGCCTACGCGCAAACGCAGGGCCTCACGCTCTTCCGCTTCCTCTAATAGGCCCTTTACCGCACCCCGAGAGCCGCGCTGGTCGCGGCGCGGGCGGCTTTTCCTTTAGCACCTCGAAACTTCCGAAAGACGCTGCCAATCGTGATGCGCCTCTCAATTCCGGGTCTCAAGGGCGCTGCGGTCCGTCCGATAGAACTGTGCAGGACGACAGAGCTTTTGCCAGACGGCGGCTCGGTCCGGTTATGGAAGGCCAATGAGGGCCGTCTGGCTTCAACCACTTTAGGAGACAACGACCATGGCTCAGGTTATCAACACCAACGTGCTGTCGATCAACGCGCAGCGCAATTTGTCGACCTCGCAGTCGACACTTGCGACCTCGCTGCAGCGTCTGTCGTCGGGCTTGCGCATCAACAGCGCGAAGGACGACGCGGCCGGCCTCGCGATCAGCGACCGGTTCACGACGCAGATCAACGGCTTGAATCAAGCGGTCCGCAACTCGAGCGACGGTATCTCGCTGGCCCAGACGGCGGAGAGCGCGCTCGGCGAGCTCACGAACAACCTCCAGCGCATCCGCGAGATCGCGGTCCAGTCCGCGAACGCGAGCAACAGCGCGTCGGATCGCGCGGCCCTCGACAAGGAAGTTCAGCAGCGTCTTGCGGAAGTCGAGCGCATCGGCACGCAGACGTCGTTCAACGGCCAGAAGGTTCTCGACGGCACGTTCGGCACGGCGACCTTCCAGGTCGGCGCGAACGTCGGTGAGACCATCACGGTCAACCTGGCCGGCGGCGTGAAGGCGAGCCAGATCGGCCAGATCGCGACGGGCACGTCGAGCACGGGCGTCACGACGACGAACCTGACGGGCTCGGGCACGATCCAAGTCGGTTCCACGCAGGCGAAGACCATCGGCCTTGCCACCCAAGGCGCGCAAGCCGGTCAGTCGGTCGGCAGCGCCGAGGCGAAGGCTCGTGCGATCAACGCCGCGAGCGTTCCGGGCTTGACGGTTCTCGCGACGAACAACATCGAGTACACCGTGGCCGCGACGACGGGCACTGCGGCGGGCGACAACTACAGCCTGCGTATCAACGGTCAGGACATCTTCGCGAGCTACGACCAGAACGCGAACGGCGTCTTGTCGGCCCAGCAGATCACGGACGCGATCAACACGCAGACGAGCGCCACGGGCGTCACGGCGACGCTGACCGGCGCGAACCTGCGTCTGAGCGCGGCCGACGGTCGCGACATCAACGTCGCCCAGGTGTTCGGTGGCGCGGCGGCGGCCGGCATTACGGCCGGCGCGGGCGGCGCGACGACGGTCAACGGCGTGACCTATCGCGACGGCGTCTTGTCCGCGACGATCACGGACGCGTCGGCCTATAGCACGACCGCTGCTGCCGTCAACGGCGGCACGCTGAGCCTCAGCGCCGCGGACAACATCATCGTCACGGGCGACGGCCTCCGCCTGGGCTTCGCGACCGCGAACATCACGCTTGCGAAGGACACGACCACGCTCATTTCGCAGAACGTGTTGACCGTGGCCGGCGCAAACAACGTGTTGCAGCGCGTCGATGCCGCGCTGACGACCGTCAGCGGTCTGCGCAGCACGCTCGGTTCCATCCAGAACCGCTTCGAGTCGACGATCTCGAGCTTGTCGGCGGTCAGCGAGAACCTCCAGGCCTCGCGCAGCCGTATTCTCGACGCGGACTTCGCGGCCGAGACGGCGAATCTGACCAAGGCGCAGATCCTCCAGCAGGCGGGCGTTGCGATTCTCGCCCAAGCCAACTCGGCGCCGCAGTCGGTCCTCGCGCTGCTCAAGTAAGGGAGATCATGAGACGCGGGACGGAACCCGCGAGCATGAGCTGAGGTGTGGAAAGGGGCGGCACGCGAGCGTGCCGCCCCGTCCACATAGGGCTCTGAGATTTCAGGTGACAGCATGGGCGGGGACCTCGCAGCGATCACAGCGGCGTTGACTCGAACGCCGACACCCGATTCTCGGGGCCGCCCTGCAGCTAGCGCCGGGTCGCCGAGCGGCAACGCCGTGGCGCCGAGCGGCCAAAACCTGCCGGTCTCGTCGCCGCCCCCGCCCCCACCGGTAGTCGACGTCAAAAGGGCCGTCGAGCGCTTGAACCAGCTCATGACGAGTCACCAATGCAGCCTGCGCTTCGAGATCGACGCGAGCAGCGGCCGCACGGTGATTACGGTAGTCAACGACGCGACCAAGGAAGTGGTCAGGCAAATACCCTCACCGGAGCTGCTGCGAATCGCACGTAACCTCGACGACTTGGGCTCTCTGATCGACGCCCGCGCCTGACTGGCATGCAACTTGCTGACGCAGCGTCAGCAAGTACCGGGCAGAGCCTCTACAAATAGGACAAGCGGCCACAATGGCGACAACGGTCTCTAGCGCAGCGGGAGCGCCGCCTCTACAGGGCACGATAACGAGCAATGGCGTCGGCTCAGGCCTCGACGTCCAGGGCATCGTGCAGAAGCTGGTGCAGGCCGAGGGCGCGCCGGCGACCGCGCGGCTCGATACCGCTGAAGCCGACGCGCAGGCGAAGATTTCGGCCCTCGGCTCGTTGCGGTCCGCTCTGTCGAGCTTCCAGGACGCCGTCACCAAGCTCCAGGACATCCACGGTTTCGAAGGCCGCCAGGCCATCGCCTCGTCGGACGAGTTCTTCACGGCGACGGCACGCACGACCGCGGTGCCGGCGACTTACGAGGTCGAGGTCGAGCAGCTTGCGCAGGCGCACAAGCTGCAATCGACGCCTTTCGCGTCGAGCTCGACTGTGATCGGTACCGGCACGCTTCGAATTGCGACCGGCGGGCAGAGCTTCAACGTCGTCATCGACTCGACGAGCAATTCGGTAGCGGGGATCGCGAGCGCGATCAACGGCTCCGCGGCAGGCAAGAGCGTGGTCGCGACGGTGATCACGGGCGCCGGCGGCGCCGCGACGCTCACGCTCGCCGCGCGCACGACCGGTGTCGCGAACGCGCTCACGGTCACGCAGAGCGGCGGCAACGGCGGGCTCGCAGCGCTGCAGTATCCGCCGAGTGGAAACGTAGGTCTCACGCAGATCGCGCAGGCGCGCGACGCGCGCGCGAAGATCGAAGGCATCGAAGTCACGAGCGCGACCAACACGATTAGCGGCGCGATCGCCGGCGTCGACATCAGTCTGCTCGAGGCTAACGACCCCGGCGACACGTCGACGCTGACGGTTCAATACGACAAGCCGGGCGCGCGCGCGCTCATCGACGCCTTCGTCAAGGCGTACAACGGCGTCGTCGACTCCGTGCACAGCGTCGCGAGCTACGACCCGCAAACGAAGCAGGCTAGTCCTCTGTTCGGCGACAGCGGAGTCCTCAACATCGTCGACCAGCTGCGCCGAGTGCTCGGCTCGCCGGTCAGTGGCGTCGACTCGTCGGTGAACATGCTCACGAAGATCGGCATCACCTTCGGTCTCGACGGCCATCTGAGCGTCGACGACACGAAGCTCAACGCCGCGGTCGCCGCCAACTTCGACGATCTCGGCAGTTTATTCGCCGCGCCCGATGTCGGCGTTGCGAACAGTCTCGACACCTTGCTCGACTCGTATCTGTCGTCCGGCGGCGTGTTCGACGGGCGAAACGACAGCCTCAAGGCGTCCATTTCCGACATCGGCGATCAGCGCCAACGGCTGAGCGACCGCCTCGGTGCGCTGCAGACTCGCTACCTCGCGCAGTTCAATGCGCTCGATACGCTGCTTGCGCAGATGCAATCGACGAGCAGCTTCCTGACTCAGCAGCTCTCTAACCTGCCGGGCTTCACTTTCTCTGACGGCAAGAAATCCTAGTTGATGGAGTAGACATGGCCTCGGGCTTGGACACTTATCGCAACATGGGGGCATACGGCAATCTCGCCGATGCAAGCCCGTATCAGGTGATTCAGCTGATGCTCGATGCGCTTCTGTCGCGTATCGCGGAGGCGACGGGTCACATCGAGCGCGGCGAGGTCGCGGCCAAGGGCGAGAAGATCGGCAAGGCGCTCAGCATCATCGAAGGTCTGCTGCTCGGCCTGGACAAGGAGCGCGGCGGGGACATCGCGCTGAATCTCGAGCGGCTCTACGACTACGCGTCGCGCACGCTGCTCAAGGCCAACCTCGAAAACCGCGTCGATCTGCTCAAGGAAGTCGGCTCCCTGCTGCGCGAGATCAAGCTCGGCTGGGACGGCATCGCCGCCGAGGCGAGGGGCTGACGGGATGGCGGTGCAGCTCACAGCGATACTCGATCTCACCGAGCAAGTGCAAGCCGCGATCGACGGCGGCGATTGGCAGCGGGCGCGCGAGCTCGAGAGCGCGCGGCACGACGCGCTCGTCCAGCTCGTCGCGGAACGTGCCGGCGATGCGAGCCTGCCGAGCGTGCTGGCTGATCTCTACGCGCGCAATCAACGCATGCTCGGCGAGGTCGATCGAGAGCGGCGCCGTCTGCTGCGGGAGAGCGCAGTCGTCACGAAAGCGCACGCCGCGGTCGCCGCCTATGCCGGCACGGCCGAGCCGCAGACCTAAGAGAAACCCCTATAAATAGATAGGCTAAGCACCTACGATTTGCCACCTTCGCTAAGGGGTTATGGCAAATTAGCTTCCGGGTTTGCACTATTTTCAGCGAGACCGGCCGGGTCTCAGACTGCGCTTGGCGAAAAAGCCTTTTTTAAATCAGTCTGTTATGTGACGCAGTTCACCTTTTCCGTGTGAAAAGGGCGGAAGGGACTGCACGGTCTCGCCCCGGCTGAAGGCGGCGCAGGCGCCGCCCAGGTGACTGTAATGACGAATTCGAGCGTGGCAGCTGCGTTCCCGGTCGGGAAATCGGCAGCCATCAGCCATCTCGACGCTTTGATCCAGCGAGTCGCGCGCTACGACAGCACCGTGCTGATCCAAGGAGAGTCCGGCTGCGGCAAAGAGCTCGTCGCGCGCCGCATTCACGAGCTCTCCGAGCGCCGCGGCGGGCCGTTCGTGCCGCTCAACTGCGCCGCGGTTCCACGCGAGCTGCTCGAGTCGGAGCTGTTCGGTCACGAGAAAGGCTCGTTCACAGGCGCGCTCACGACGCGCATCGGCCGTTTCGAGCTCGCCGCGCGCGGCACGCTGTTTCTCGACGAGATCGGGGACATGGGTCTCGACATGCAGGTCAAGCTCCTGCGCGTCCTTCAAGAGAAGACCTTCGAGCGCGTCGGCAGCGCGGAGCCGCGCCGCACCGACGTACGAATCCTTGCGGCGACGCATCGCGATCTCGAGGCGCGAGTCGCCGAGAAGCAATTTCGCGAAGACCTGTTCTTCCGTCTCAACGTCGTGCCGATCCGCGTGCCGCCGCTGCGCGAACGCATCGAGGATCTGCCCGCGTTGATGTCGGATCTCGTGAAGCGGGGCGAGGCAGACGGGCGGCCGTCGATCGAATTCAGCGACGTCGCGCTCGCGTGCATGCGATCGTATCCGTGGCCCGGCAACGTGCGCGAGCTGCAGAATCTCATCGAACGGCTGTCGATCCTGTGCGGAGGCCGCCGTGTCGAGCGCGAAGATCTGCCGCAAGCGATCGGCGAGCGCCGGCACCGAGCGCCACAGCTCGCCGAGACGTTCATTCCGAGCGACGGGCTCGATCTGCGCGAGCACCTGGGCTCGATCGAGAAGCACCTGATTCGCACGGCGCTCGAGCAGACTGACGGCACTGTCGCGCACGCGGCGCGCCTGTTGAAGCTGCGCCGCACGACGCTCGTCGAGAAGCTCCGTAAGTACGATCTGCAGGCCAGTTGAATTCCTGACGCTTTGATCCTCGAGGCGTCAACGATTTGACGCCCCACTGTCTCGCCGGTCGCCAAGGCCGCGTATTTACTAGCTTCCAAGCCCGGGCACGAATCTTGCTCAAGCCGTCTTCGAGGTACGCCGATGCCCGAAGACACAACCCGCGAGCAAACGGAACGTGGCGAGCTCGAACGAGCGTTCGACACGTTCAATCTGCTTTCGAGCCAGCTACAGCAGACCTATCACGCGCTCGAGCAGCGCGTCGCGAAGCTCAGCGACGAGCTCGAGGACGCACGCCGTGCTCGCGAGCGCGCCACCGCGACGGCGGAGCGCACGGCCGAGCGGCTCCGCTCGCTACTCGGCACGCTGCCGGCCGGCGTCGTCGTAGTCGACGAGAACGGCTGCATCCAAGAGACGAATCA
>Ga0134128_10009966_pt1 | contig 11397 bp, 9 predicted proteins | sample KB31754_FD_96462 | JGI IMG/M metagenome (GOLD analysis project Ga0134128, IMG submission 96462) | Terrestrial soil microbial communities with excess Nitrogen fertilizer from Kellogg Biological Station, Michigan, USA - KB3-175-4 | ecosystem: Environmental > Terrestrial > Soil > Unclassified ...
CAGCGGCGATTGTCGGCCCGGTTCCAGACCGCGTCCGAGCTGAGGATGGGGTCGGCCCGCTGCAGGATCTCGCGGTCGAGCGCGTTGGGCGCGAGCTCATGCTTCGGGTCGATATGGAACTCCAGGCTTGAGCTGGTGAGCGAGAAGCCGGTGATGGCGTACCAGCCGTACTCGCTGCGCATGACCCCCGCGCCGCGGCCATGCAGCTCGATCTCCACCGGATAGTCGGGATCGCCGGGGCTCGAAAGCTGGCCCGCCCAGACCGACGTCGGGGCGTCGTTGCGCCGCCAGACGCCGGTGGTGATCGCCTTGGCGGGCGCAAGCGTGAAGGTCGGGTTCTCGTCGAAGACGGCGCCGCAGGAGCCCTTCCAATGGTCGCCGTCCTGCTGGAATCGGCAGTCACCCGGCGGGGGCTGGCTGGCGGCGGCCGCCGGTTGCGGCGGCGGGGTGAAGAACATCTGGGCCGACTCCGCGATGCTTGACGTCGGGTGACCCTAGCGAGGCGGCCGCAGGCTGGCGAATGACGGATCGGTAAGGTTGCTCAACGCGCCGCGGCGGCCCGGGCGTCGGCGGTCAGCCGGTCGATCTGGCCACGGATGTGGGCCGCCTCGGCGGCGGTGTTGGCGAGCGCGATGGCGCGGTCGAAGGCCTCCCTGGCCTCGGCGTCGCGGCCGAGCTGCAGCAGGAAGGCCCCGCGCGCGCCGAAGAAGTAGAAATAGCCGTCCAGCGCCTGCGCCAGGGGCTCGATCATGGCCAGGGCCTCGGCGGGCCCGCGCGCCTTGGAGACCGCCACCGCGCGGTTCAGCGTCACCACCGGCGAGGGGGTGAACAGCTCCAGGCTGGCGTAGAGCTGCTCGATCTGCGCCCAGTCGGTGTCCTGCGGCCGGGAGGCGCGGGCATGCAGGGCGGCGATCGCGGCCTGCACCTGGTAGGGGCCCGGCCGGCGGTGGCGCATGGCTTTGTCGATGAGCGCCAGGCCCTCGCCGATCATGTCCCGGTTCCAGAGGCTGCGGTCCTGGTCCTCCAGGAGGACCACCGCGCCCTGGTCGTCGAAGCGGGCCGGGGCGCGGGCGTGCTGCAGCAGCAGCAGCGCGGTCAGCCCCATCATCTCGGGCTCGGTCTGGAACAGCCTGAGCAGGAGGCGGGCGAGGCGGATGGCTTCCTCGGAGAGGCGCGCGCGGGCCTCGGCGTCGTCCGGGCCGGCGGAATAACCCTCATTGAACACCAGGTAAACCATAGCCGCCACCGCCGCGATCCGCTCGGCGCGCTCGGCGGGGCCCGGCGTCTCGAAGGCCACCTCGGCCCTGGCGATGCGTCCCTTGGCGCGGGTTATCCGCTGCTCCATCGCCGCCTCGCTGACCAGGAAGGCCTTGGCGATCTGCTTGACGGAGAGGCCCGAGACGATGCGCAGGGCGAGCGCGATCTGCTGGGTCGCCGGCAGCTCCGGGTGGCAGCAGATGAACATCAGCCGCAGGATGTCGTCGCGGTAGTGGGCGCCGTCCAGGCGCTCGGCCATCGGCGTTTCGACGTCGTCGACGTCGGAGATCGTGTCCTCCGGCGGCAGCTCGGTCAGCTTCGACTTGCGCCGCACCCCGTCCAGCGCGGCGTTGCGCCCGACCATGATCAGCCAGGCGGCGGGATCGCGCGGCGGCCCCCTCTGCGGCCAGCTCTTCAGCGCCCTGAGGCACGCCTCCTGATAGGCCTCCTCGGCCGTGTCCAGCTCGCGGAAATAGCGCAAGAGGGCGCCGATCGCCTGGGGCCGCGCCGAGGTGAGCGCGGCGTCTATCCAGGCGAGGTCGGTCATCCGGCGGCCGCCGCGCCCTGGGCCTGCGGCGGCAGGGTCCCGGGGATGAACACGCGAAGCGGGCGGATCTCATAGGCCCCGCCGGGATTGGCCTCGCCGAGCTCGCGGGCGACGCCCAGCGCCTCCTCCAGGTCCTCGCAATCGACGATGTAGAACCCCAGGAGCTGCTCCTTGGTCTCCGCGTAGGGGCCGTCGATGACCATCGGCGGGTCGCTCTTGCGCAGGGTCGTGGCGGCGGTGGTGGGCAGCAGGCGCAGCGTCGGCCCGAGCTTGCCCTTGGCGGCGAGGCGGCCGTGCACCACGGCCAGCTTGGCCATCACCGCGTCGTCCTCCTCCTTGGTCCAGGAGAAGACCATCTCTTCCGAATTGTAGCAGAGCAGGGCGTAGAGCATGGCGGTGCGCTTCCTCAGGCGGGCTTAGGACGCCCGAGCCTACCTGCCTCCGACACCGCCCGGCAAAATATGTCGCGGGGCGCTTGCATGGCGCTACGGCGCCTCAGCTAGTAGAGTCCGCGAACCGCGTTCGCCGCTTGCAGCGAAATGTGGCTGAAATCAAAACCGGGCAGGCTGGCGGCCAAGAACGCGATTGGGAGACGGGCGGATGACGGTTTCCACCAAGGCGACGATGGCGGGCCTGGCGACCCTGGCGGCGGCCGTTGGGGCGCTGACCCTGGGCGGCGCCTCGCACGGCGTGAGCCAGGCGAAGGCCGAGGCCGGCAAGGTCGCGGGCCCGACCCGCGTCGACGACTTCATGCTGGCCGACCAGGACCTCCTGGCCCACCAGCTCTACCGGATGAGCGACGACAAGGCCGTCGTCCTGGTCACCTACGCCTCGGGCGACAAGCAGCTGCGCGCCGACGCGCCCGCGCTGATGGCGCTGAAGGCGGCCTACGCGGGCAAGGGCGTCGATATGCTGGCCGTCGACAGCCGCATCGGCGACAAGCGCGACCCGGTGGCCGCCGACGCCAAGGCCGCGGGCCTGGCGATGCCGATCCTGTTCGACTACGAGCAGCTGGTCGGCGAGGAGCTGGGCGTCACCCGCGCCGCCGAGGTCATCGTCATCGATCCGCGCGGCTGGACGATCGCCTACCGCGGTCCCGTGGACGGGGCCAAGGCGGCCGTGGACGCCCTGGTGGCGGGCCAGAAGGTGGCGCTGACCTCGCGCGAGGCGACCGGCCAGCTGATCGCCTTCCCCGAGCGCGCGCGGGCCAAGACCTTCGCCCAGATCTCCTACGCCAAGGCGATCGCCCCGATCATCCAGACGAAGTGCGCCACCTGCCACCAGCCCGGCGGGATCGGCCCCATGCCGCTCAACAACTACGAGCAGGTGAAGGGCTTCTCGCCGATGATCCGCGAGGTGATCCGCACCCACCGCATGCCGCCCTACCTGGCCGACGAGACCGTGGGCGCCTTCCAGGACGACGACCGCCTGACGCCTGACCAGATGAAGACCCTGGTCCACTGGATCGACGGCGGCGCGCCGCGCGGCGCCGGCGAGGACCCGCTGAAGAAGATCGCGTTCAAGGCGCCGGAGTGGCCGCTGGGCAAGCCGGACATCGTGCTCGATATCCCCGCGGTGAAGATCCCGGCCAGCGGCGTGCTGGAATACCAGCATCCGGTGGTGCCGATGAGCATGCCGGAAGGCCGCTGGATGAAGGCGACGACCTTCCGCATTTCCGACCGCCAGGTGGTGCACCACATCCTGTCGGGCACCGTCGACGTCAACCACCAGGGCAAGGATTTCAACGAGTCCCAGTGGGGCGCCTCGCTGGGCGGCTACGGCCCGGGCCGCGGCTCGAACATCGAGCCGGTGGACACCGGCGTCTGGGTGCCGGCCTCCGGCGGCGTCGGTTTCCAGAACCACTACACGCCCTACGGCCGCGAGACGACCGAGCAGACCCAGATGGGCCTCTACTTCTATCCCAAGGGCGAGGAGCCGAAGTATATCCTTCGGACCTTCCTGATCTTCGACTTCTCCATCGAGATCCCGCCGGGCGAGGAATTCCACAAGGAAACCAGCTACATTGAGTTTCCTGCGGACGCGATCATCTATGGCATCACCCCGCACGCCCACGTGCGCGGCGGCTCGGCGCAAGTGTCGATCATCTACCCGAACGGCAAGACGGAAATGCTGCTCGCGCTCCCTCGCTACGACTTCAAGTGGCAGTACGAGTACTTCCTGAAGACGCCGCTGAAGGTGCCGGCCGGCTCCAAGATCCTGGCGCGCTGGACCTATGACAATTCCAAGCGCAATCCCGCCAACCCCGACCCGACCAAGACCGTGCACATGGGCGAGCAGACCTCCCAGGAAATGATGGCCACCTACCTGCACTACCGGTGGGCGGACGAGACGGTGAAGCACCAGACGCCGGAGCATGAGAAGGCGCTGCAGGCCAACCTGATGATGGGGATCCTGGACGACAACATGGACGGCAAGATCGAACTCGCCGAACTCAAGGGCGGCGACCAAGGCCCGGTCCCAATGCTGAAGAAGTACTTCGCCCTGATCGACAGCGACCACGATGGTTCGCTGGACGCCAAGGAGCTGGCGGCGGCCGCCAAGCTGATGCCGCGGCGCGGCCCGCAGAAGCCGGCGACGCCTGCGCCGGCTGCGCCTGCGGCCCAGCCGATCCCGGCGTCGACGCCGGCCGCGGCGGGAGGCAGGTGACCGCCGGCGCCGCGCGGGGCATGATGCGGCGCGCTTGATTCAAAGAAGACGATTTCATCGGGGGATATTTAGAGTGTTTTCAGCTCGCAACTGGCTGTCCGGCCTGGCGCTCGCCGCTGCGTCCACGCTCGCCGTCTCCGTCCAGGCCCAGCCGGTGGCCTCCTCGGGCGCGGCGGTCTACGAGAGCCGCTGCAAGGCCTGCCACGAGGGCGGCAACGAGCGCGCGCCGACCCGCGACCAGCTGGCGCTGCGGCCCACCGGCGACATCGTCCAGGCGCTGACCACCGGCATCATGGCGCCCATGGCCAAGGGCCTGACCCCGGCCGACATCGAGGCGGTGGCGACCTACCTCACCGCCGCCGAGGGCCAGCAGGCCGCCGCCGGGCGCACCCGGCCGACCGGTACGGAGATGCCGCAGGTCGCCATGCGCGGCGCCGTGGTCGGCACCGATCCCAAGTGCGCGTCCAACCCGCCGATCAGGCCCAGCGCCAGCGACTGGACCAGCATGGGCGTCGACGCGGCCTCCACGCGCTTCCAGCGCCACCCGGGCCTGACCGCCGCCGAGGTGCCGCGGCTGAAGGTGAAATGGGCCTTCTCGATGACCGGCGGCGGCCAGCCGGCGGTGATCGGCGACTGGCTGTTCATCACCAACCGCTCGGGCAAGTTCTACGCGCTCGACACCAAGACCGGCTGCGTCCACTGGTCGGTGGACGACCTGGTGTCGCGCACCACGCCGATGATCGTGAAGTCGGCGATCTCGCCCAGCGGCTGGGCGACCTTCATCAGACAGAGCGACCGGGTGGTGCGCGCCTTCGACGCCCAGACCGGCAAGCAGCTGTGGAAGAGCGCCGAACTGGAGACCCACCCGATCTCGGTGCTCACCGGCTCGCCGGTGGTGGTCGGCGACCGGCTGATCGTGCCGATCTCCTCGATCGAGGAGGCCGCGGCCATGAGCAAGGCCTACTCCTGCTGCACCTTCCGCGGCTCGGTGGCGGCGCTGGACCTGAAGACCGGCAAGCTGCTCTGGAAGACCTCGATGATCGACGAGCCCTTGCGGACGCTGCGCGACAAGCCCGGCGGCGGCAAGCTGCAGGGCCCGGCCGGCGCCGCGGTCTGGTCGGCCCCGACGGTCGACCGCAAGCGCGGCCTTGTCTACGTGGTCACCGGCGACAGCTACACCGACGTGGAGACCACCGGCGACGACGCCATCGTGGCGCTTGACCTGAAGACCGGCGCGATGCGTTGGCGCCGCCAGGTGACCGAGCACGACAACTTCGTCATGGGCTGCGGGCCGCGCTCGCAGTCCGGCAACTGCCCGACGCCCATGGGCCCCGACTACGACTTCGGCGCGACGCCGGTGCTGATGACGCTGAAGGGCGGCAAGCAGGTGCTGGTCGCCGGCCAGAAGTCGGGCATCGTCTATGGCGTCGAGCCGGACACCGGCAAGCTCCTGTGGAAGACCATCCTCGGGGCCGGCTCGGCGCTCGGCGGCGTGGAGTGGGGCATCGGCGCCGACGACGCCAAGGTCTATGTGCCGATCTCCGACCTCGGCCGGCTGTTCGCCCTGGGCGCAGGCCCTGACGGCGGGGTGGCCAAGCCCGGGCTGAACGCGCTGGACCCGGCGACGGGGGCCGTGGTCTGGTCGACGCCAGCGCCCAAGGCGCCCTGCATCTACGCCGCCGACAAGGGCAAGCCCAGCCGCTGCGTGCGCGCCCAGTCGGCGGCGCCGGCGATCATTCCCGGCCTGATCTTCGAAGGCGCGCTCGACGGCTGGTTCCGCGCCTACGACGCCAAGACCGGCAAGATCGTCTGGGAGGACTCCACCACCTCGCGAACCTACGACACCGTCAACGGCATCAAGGGTCAGCCCGGCGGCGGCATCGACGGCATGGGCCCGACGGTGGCCGGCGGCATGGTGTTCATCACCAGCGGCAACAACGGCGCGGCCCGGGTCGGCTCCAACGGGGTGAACGTGCTGCTGGCCTATTCGGTGGACGGCAAGTAGCCCGGCCATGGCGCGGGGCGTCAGGCGCCTGATCGCGGCCGCGGCGCTGGGCCTCCTGGCGCTGGCGGCGGCCTCGGCGCTGGCCCAGCCGCCGGCGCGCCCGGCGGTGACGCCGAAGCCCGGCTACGTGGTCCCGCCGGAGAACTCCGCCGGCCTCTACCCGGTCAGCGGCGAGCCGATCTTCAAGGCCAGGTGCGCCGGCTGCCATGAGCCGGCGGTGGACCGCGCGCCCAGCCGCGACCTCTTGGCCGCCCGCGCGCCGGAGGAGGTCTACGACGCGCTCACCATCGGCGCCATGAAGCCGATGGCGCAGGGCCTGACGCCGGCCGAGCTCTACGGTGTCGTGCGGTTCATCACCGGCAAGTCGCCGACCCCGCAGACCGCCCAGGGCCCGGACCCCAATCTCTGCAAGACGGTCAGCCCGCTGCGCCCGGACGCCCCGCAGTGGAACGGCTGGGGCCACGACCTCGCCAACAGCCGCTATCAGCCCAAGCCCGGCTTCGCCGCCGCGGACATCCCGCGCCTGAAGGTCAAGTGGGCCTTCGCCTATCCAGGCACCAAGAACACCCAGGCGCTGGTGTTCGGCGGCCGGGTGTACGCCGCCAGCCTCAGCGGCAAGCTCTATTCGCTGGACGCCCAGACCGGCTGCGTCCGTTGGCGCTACGACTGGCGGGGCGGGGCGCGGGCCTCGATGAGCGTCGGCCGGCTGGCCGCCGCGCCCAGCGGCTACGCCCTCTACGTCGGCGACGACCGGATGCTCGTCCACGCGCTCGACGCCGCCTCGGGCAAGGAACTCTGGAGCGTGAAGGTCGGCGACCACCGGGTGGGCCGGATCACCGGCTCGCCGGCGCTGCATGACGGCGTGCTCTACGTGCCGCTCTCGGCCTCGGAAGAGTCCCAGGGCAACGTCGGCGCCTACGGCTGCTGCACCTTCATCGGCACGGTGGTCGCGGTGGACGCGGTCAAGGGCAAGGTCCTCTGGTCGCGGCCGATCCTCGACGAGGTCCCGCACCCGACCCGCAGGAACGCCGCCGGGACCCAGATGTACGGGCCCGCGGGCGGGGCCATCTGGTCGGCGCCGACCATCGACGCCAAGCGCGGCCAGCTCTATGTGGCCACCGGCGACAGCTACACCGAGGTGGCCCACCCCGCCTCCGACGCGGTGATCGCCCTGGACCTGAAGACGGGCAGGATCCGCTGGATCAACCAAGTGCTGGCCAATGACAACTTCATGTCGGGGACCATCAACGGCCCGCTCGGCCAGCGCGGCCCGGACTACGACTTCGGCTCCTCGCCGGAGCTGGTCGCCCTGCCGGGCGGCCGGCAGCTGCTGATCACCGGCAACAAGTCCTCGATCGTCTATGCGATGGATCCGGACACCGGCAAGACCGTCTGGCAGACGCCCAAGCTGGGCAGCGGCGGGGCGCTGGGCGGGGTCGAGTGGGGCTCGGCCACCGACGGGCGCACCGTCTATGCGCCGCTGGCGGACAATCCGGCGCGCGGGCGCCCCGGCCTGGTGGCGCTCAGCGCCGCGGACGGCCAGCTGCTATGGCGGGTCGAGGCGCCCAAGGGCCTCGCCTGCAACGTGCCCTCAGGCCGCTGCCAGGCGAGCTTCTCGCAGGCCGCCACCGCCGTCCCCGGGGCGGTCTTCGCCGGCGCCCAGGACGGCCGCCTGCGCGCCTACGCCGCCGCCGACGGCAAGCTCTTGTGGGAGTACGACACCACGACCCCCGTCGACACGGTCAACGGCGTCAAGGCCGCGCCGGGCGGCACGCTCGACATGGGCGGCCCGGCGGTCGCCGGCGGCATGGTCTTCGTGCACTCCGGCTACAACGGCAGCGCCGGCGCCTCGAACCTGCTGCTGGCCTTCTCCGTCGACGGCCACTGATTCGCAGACCGCGGTTATGCGGCCCCTGGCTGCGGCGGCGTCATCCGGCTAACAATCGGCGCCGATGGGGACCCAGGCCCGGCCTGGACGGGACCGATGCTCGACGAGGGCCGGCTGGCCGAACTGCTGCAGGCGATAGCCGCCGGTGACCGCGCCGCGGCGGGCGAGCTCTATCGGCTGGTCGGCGGCCGGCTCTACGGCGTCGCCCAGCGCATCCTGCGCGATCCCGGCCTCGCCGAGGACGCCGTGCAGGAGGCCTTCATCAAGCTGTGGCGCAACGCCCACCGCTTCGACCCGGCCAAGGGGACGGCCTCGACCTGGATGGCGGTGATCGTGCGCCGCGTGGCCCTCGACCGCCGGCCCAAGGTCGTGACCCAGATGCTGCCGGAGCTTGCCGCCCCCAGCCTCGACCTCGACTACGTGCACCCGAGGTTGCGGGAATGCCTGGCGGAATTGCCGGCGCTGCATCGGAAAGCCCTGGTGCTCATGTATGTCTACGGATTGAGCCACGCCGAGCTCGCCGAGGCGATGGACGCGCCGCTGGGCACCGTGAAGAGCTGGGTCCGGCGCGCCGGCGCGGCTCTGAAGGAGAAACTGGAGCGATGAGCCGCAAGGCCGCGGACAGGGCCGGCGAGGGCTGGATCGAGGCGACGCCGCAGGAGCGCGCGCTGGCCAGCCTCGACATGGCCATGCCGCCCGCCGATCCGCCGGTCGGGCTCTGGGCGCGCATCGAGGAGAAGCTCGCCGCCATCGCGCCGATCTCGGTCGCCGGCATGGACATCGAGCGCTACGCCACGGGCGCCTGGCGCCGGCTGGCGCCGGGCGTGCGCATGAAGCGGCTGTGGGGCAAGCGCACCCTGCTCATCGAGTGCGAGCCCGGCGCGGTCGTCCCGCCCCACCGTCACCGCAGCTTCGAGCATACGCTGATCCTCTCCGGCGACGTCACCAGCGCCGAGGGCGACTACGGCCCGGGCGACTATCACGGCATGCCGGCCGGCTCGCAGCACGGCGCCTGGTCGACGCGCGGCGGCTGCCGGGTGCTGATCCAGTACGACGCCTGACGCTCCCCGCCGTTACGAGCCGTAGCAAAGCTTGCGCGGCGCAGGCGTTGACGCTGCGCGCGAGCGCCCGCAAACCGACCCGGTGACGCCCGCCGCCGCCCATCCGTCCCACCACCGCAACGGCCTCGGCATCGCCTACCGGCTTTCGGCCATGGTCTGCATGGCGGGGCTCTCGGCGATCGTGAAGTGGACCGGCCACCGCGGCGCGCCGGTGTTCGAGATCATCTTCTTCCGCAACGCCTTCGCCTTCGTCCCGCTCGGGCTCTACATCTGGCGCACCACGGGCTTCGAGGTGCTCAAGACCCGCCGGCCGCTCGGCCACCTGCACCGCTCGGCGGTCGGCCTGTTCGGGATGATCTGCGGCTTCTCCGCGATCCAGCACCTGGCGCTCACCCAGGCCACCGCGTTCACCTTCGTGGCGCCGCTGTTCATGACTGCGCTGTCGGCCCTGATGCTGCGCGAGTTCGTCGGCTGGCATCGTTGGGGCGCGGTGGTGGTGGGCTTCGCGGGCGTCCTGGTCATGGTGCGCCCGGCGCCCGGCCACATGGACCTGGCCGGCGTCGGCTTCGCGCTTGCCGCCGCGCTCGGCAGCGCGCTGGCCATGGTCCAGATCCGCCAGATCGCGGTCACCGAGAAGGGGCCGACCATCGTCTTCTACTTCACCCTTGCCGGCACGGTCGCGGGCCTCGCGGGCTCGGCCTTCCACTGGGTGACGCCGGACCCGATGACGCTGGCCATGCTGGTCCTGGGCGGCCTGATCGGCGGGGTCGGCCAGCTGTTCCTCACCGAGGCCATCCGGGTCGCGCCGGTGGGCGCGGTGGCGCCCTTCGACTACAGCCAGCTGATCTGGGCGGCGATCCTCGGCTACCTGATCTGGGGCGAGCTGCCGCGGGCCTCGACACTGGCCGGCGCCGCGGTGGTGGCGGCCAGCGGCCTGTACATCCTGCATCGCGAGCTGGTGCGTTACCGCCGCGCCACGGTGGCGGCTTGACGTAGCGGCAGCTTCGCGTTGACAGGCGCTGGTTGCAGGAGGACTCTTGGCGCCGAACGCCGGTCCGCGGCTGCGGCCGCCCGGCCTGCAGGAGCGATCTTTGCGATGAATCGGCTGATTGTCGGCGCGGCGGCCCTGGGCGCGCTGCTGGTGGGGACACAGGCCCGGGCGTCGGTCACGGTGATCGGCGGGGGCCTCGCGGAGGCCTGTTCGCGGGCCGCGATCACCGGCAAGTCGGACGTCCGCTCGGAGGCGCCTTGCACCGAGGCGCTCGAGAAGGAGATGCTCAGCAACCGCGACCGCGCCGGCACCCTGGTCAACCGCGGCGTCCTCAAGATGCGCCGCATGGACTGGGCCGCCGCCATCCGCGACTTCAACGAGGCCATGCGCATCAAGCCGGACATGGGCGAGGCCTACGTCAACCGCGGCGCCGTGGCCATCGGCGAGCACAAGTACGCCGAGAGCCTGCCGGACCTCAACAAGGGCCTGCAGCTGGGAGTCGAGGAGCCGGCCAAGGTCTATTTCAACCGCGCGCTCGCCTACGAGGGCCTGGACGACGCCAAGTCGGCCTATTTCGACTACCAGAAGGCGGTCGAGCTCAGCCCCGACTGGGACGCCCCGAAGAACGAGCTCGTCCGCTTCCATGTGGAGCGCAAGGAGTAGGGCGCGCGTTTCTTCGGCCGGAGGGCCCGCTCGCCTGGAGGCGCCCAGATGCGCGCATTGCCGATCGTCCTGGCCTTGAGCCTCGCCGGACCCGCGGCGGCCCAGCCGCGGCTCGGTCTCGGCCTCGCGCGGGACGCCCAGGCCGCGGCCGACGCCCAGGCCGCGCGCAACCGCGACATCGCGGTCACCAACGAGATGGCGGCGCTGCAGGCGCGCCTGCAGGCCGAGCAGGCGGTGAGCAGCCTGCAGGCCCAGCGCAACACGCCCGTCTTGCCCACGGTGGCGCTCGGTCCCAAGGCGACGCCGCCGGTGATCGAC
>Ga0134128_10009967_pt1 | contig 11397 bp, 11 predicted proteins | sample KB31754_FD_96462 | JGI IMG/M metagenome (GOLD analysis project Ga0134128, IMG submission 96462) | Terrestrial soil microbial communities with excess Nitrogen fertilizer from Kellogg Biological Station, Michigan, USA - KB3-175-4 | ecosystem: Environmental > Terrestrial > Soil > Unclassified ...
AACAACATCCTGTTCCCCAAGGCGATTGCGCTTGAATCGGCGGCGCAGTAAAACGAGACCTCTTGTAATTGTTCCCGAAGAATGGGTTTAGGCGCCGTGAGTGACGGGGCCCTGGAGCGCGGTGACGGCCGCGCTCTTTTCGTGTGCGCATTGGCAGGAAATGCCATTAGCGCTTTGAGGCATAGGATCGGCGAGATCGCTTATTGATTGCGCTCTTAGGCAATCGCGGCACAGCCTGGACGCCCGCCCAAAGCGTTGCGAGAGTTTGCTCGACCACGAGAGTCTGGTCAGGCCGGTCAGGCACAACCCCCTGGATGACCATGAGCGTGGCGAGGCCGAAGATCGAGTACCACCAGGTGTGGGCGACCACAACGTCATCCTTGCCTGGTAATCCTTCATCCCTGCCTACTTCGAAGAAGAGCTGTACGAAACGCTGGAACAAAGGCTTGCCAATGTCGTCGATATATTGTCCAGCGCGGATGCCGTTGCGGTTCTCCGGCCCGAAGAAGACGTTGCGAAACTGCTGTGGATGGGCAGTGCAGAACTGAATCAAGCCGCGTGAAGTCGCAAAAAGACGCTCTTTCGGTTCAGAATGTTCAGCTGCAATCGTGTCGAAGTTCTGAATCAGCAGCCCGATCGTTTCGCGGCTCAACTCGGCGAGAATGTGCCATTTGTCGGGAAAATGCTGGTAGATCACGGCGTGTGTATAGCCGATCTCTTTAGCGATCTCGCGAAGCGTCACGGCTTCGTAGCCGCGATCGGCAAACATCTTGCTGGCCGCTGCAAGGATCTCGCCCCGCAGCTTTTCCTTCCGCTCTGCCCGGCGACTTGGTGATGTGGATGTCACTTCAACAGCTTAATCCCTTTTGATGATTAATGCGACCGCTTGTTTATTTGTGACCAACGGTTAAATACCAGAGTTTAATTTGCAACCGATGGTTAACAACGGTCTCTAATGATCAGGCTGCTCATTTAGAGGGGCTGCCAAATAAGAGGCAAAAGGAGAGAACAAGCATGTATTTAGTCATGGGCATTACTGGAAAAGTTGGGGGCGCCACCGCTCGGCATCTGCTGGAGCAAGGCAAACAAGTGCGAGCACTCGTGCGCACTCCCGAGAAAGCAGCGAAGTGGGCAGATCGGGGCGTGGAGTTGTTGGATGGAGACTGGAACGATCGGACTGCCATATCGGCGGCGCTCAAAGGTGTTGAGGGCGCGTTCGTTATGTTGCCGGCTGTGTGGGCACCCTCGCCGGATTACAGAGAAGCAAAGGGCGTGATTGCGAACTATGTCGAGGCGCTGACCAGGGTAATGCCCCCACGGGTGGTAGCGCTCTCGTCGATGGGCGCGCATAGAACCAACGGGGTGGGGAATGTCACGGCCCTATCGCTTCTGGAGCAAGCTTTTCGCAGCCTGCCATCTCCGGTCGCATTTGTGCGTGCAGGCGGCTTCTTCGAAAACTTTCTTTACGGCTTACAGGCCGCCCAGGGCGGAACACTACCTGTCTTCTACAATCCGACCAACCGGAAATCGACAATGGTTGCGTCAGACGACATCGGCGCAGAGGCGGCAACGCTTCTGACTGGGCCGGCGTGGTCAGGGCATCGCGTCATCGAGCTGGGTTCGATGGTAAGCGCGGATGAAGTAGCCGGACAATTGGGTGAAGTTCTGACACTCAATGTGAAAGCCTTCGCGGTACCGCGTGCAGGATGGGCGGAAGCGTTCGAGCAGTTCGGCATCCCGAAGGGCCACACCGGGCCTGCCGAAGAAATGTTTGAGAGCGTGAACGCGGGATGGATGGACCTCGGAATCGCGGGTACGGAGCATGTAGCGGGTACGACGTCGGCACGCGATGTATTTGCGGCCGCACAGAACGGCGCCAACGGGTAAGTCCTGAATCAACCCAGCTCGTTGGGAACTGCTGCGCCAACGTCCGGAGAGATCGAGGAAAGTTCCTTTTGTGTGCAACGTGCGGAATCGGACGGCAGATCGTTCGGTTCCGTCGCGGCCATGTTTCGAAGGCGAGCGCCGAGCTGCCACAAGTAAACAACAAAAACAATCACACGAAGAGGATCACTTTTCAAATGAAAACTGAACGCACAACGGGCGAACCCGCACGGGCAGGTCGAGCAACTCAAACAGCCGCGATGGTAATAACCGGCCTCGTAGCCCTCGTCTGGATGTACTTCGGGAGGTTATATCTCATTCATGATCCTGACGAATGGAGGATCGCCAATCAGCAACTCGGATACCCGCTCTACATCATTCCTCTGATTGGCGTGACCCACATCCTGGGTGGCGTGGGCCTTCTGATTCCCAATATGCCTCGATTGACTGGGTGGGTGTATGCCGGTCTCGTGATCAATCTGACACTCGCGTTCTATTCGCAACTGAATGGCGGTGCCAGTGCCTGGAATAAATTTGATCCGATTCTCGTCATGGCGTTCGTCTTTGCTTCGTATGCATTGAGACGCTTCATGCCCGCAAACAGGTGGTCAATCTAAAGAACACGCCTGCGGGCAGTTTTTTGCTCGTACGTCGCGGAGGGTCAGGCCGTCACTCATCGAAGCCTGAAATGCACGAGTCGTCCCTTAACTTCAGGGAAACAGAAGCTCAAATGACGAGTGCAGCCCAATGCGTTCGTCGACATGCTTTTGGCACCTGGTGGCGAGGCGTAAATCGCGTTGAATTCGCGGTTCTAGGTGTGGTGCCGGCTACTTGGAAGCCGCGGGTGGGCTTCGCAAAAGCAGTACGGATTCTTCCCTTCCGCTACAATCACCCACGGACGAGGACTTGTCGCAGGACGCGTGCGTCAATCCTTTGCATGCTCGGGTCGGGGTGGCTCTCCACCTTTACGATTCAGGATGCGGCGAAACGCCTTGCGATCCTCACGGCCTTTTCTCTCCGCAAAGAAACGCTCCGTCTCCATCGCAGCGATCTTCTCGGCCGCGGCAACCATCAGGAATGGATTCAGGCTTGTGCCGTCGCGCTGGGTGATTTTCTTCAAGCGCCGCCTTCATGGAAACCGGCGAAGGCCCGAATCGTCTTCGGTTGGGGACGGAGGAATAAATAGAAAGCTGCGATATGCGTAATCATGAGCGCCGGCACGTAGATAATGGGAATTACGTAGGCCGCTCCTAGTTGGCCCGCTATCTCCGGAAGGCCCAATCGAATGGCGCGGTAATAGTCGAGAACGAGATCGATCATTCCCACCAGGTTGAAGGCGGCTACAAAAAGCCAAAACACCGGCCTTCGTCTTACCGAAAGAAGCGCCAGGATCGCCAGAACGCCGGTTGCGCAGTCCCAATAAGCGGCGAAAGAGGCAAAGGCTGCCGGCAGGCCGGGTCCGACGACACCCGGAAGAATAAAGACGAGGCCAAAAAACCGAAAACTGTGGAAAGTAGCGATGGCGCGTTGCGCATCCACTTGATCCATCGCCTTAAGCCTCGGCAGGGCGTAGGTGCGGAAGGCAAGCAGGCAAGCGACATAGCCGAGCACGAGCTGCGTCAGGAAAATGATTTGCGGCGACATAAAGCCTCCTACACGCTATGGAATGTCAGGCGTCATCCCATAAGTTCAGATTGAGGGTTGAATGGCTTGGCGATCTCCTTGACGTTTTCATCGACCAGCGGGGGCGAATGACTCCAGGTTTGCCCGGAAAAATTCCTCCAGCATCTGGGGATCCCGGCCTGTTACCTCACGAATCATGTCGGTATTCTGACGGGGCTCCTTGCCTTCCCGGAAGTACCGCCAAAGATGGCTCAGATGATCGAGTGCGTGGAGATTGATTCGCTCTTTCGCTCCGTCGATCCACTGCTGATCAGTGATCGGTACGTAACGAATCGGACGCCCGATCGCTTTACTAAGTGTCTCGACAATTTGCCGCACCGTTTGAGTCTCGCTCACCAGAGGATATCGATGAGCGGCAGGCGTGCTTGAATGTGCCAAAAGAGTTGCGGCAACTCGGGCGACGTCTTGTGCGCCGACTAGCGGAATGACCGCATCGCCATTACCCCAGGGAAGGAACGCGGCATCTTGCTCAGCCACGCTGCGGCTCACCAGAGCGCGCACGTTCTCGTAGTAGGGTGGCGCTTGAATATGCACAGCGTGAACCTGCGCCCAATCGAAGATACGATCAGCCAGCCGGTGCTGCAGGTTCCGGAAGGATGGCGCGCCCTGAAGATCGCCGAACATGGGATCCGCAGGCGCGCCCTGAAATTGCGAATTGTTGACGACCAGATCCATGCCCGCATGGGAGGCCGAGGCGGCGAAAATAGTCACCGCTTCGAGCAGTCCATGAGTTACCGGATAGGTGAAATATGCGCGCTTCACATCTTTCATGGCTGCCTTCACCGCAGCTGGATCGAGGAGATCGCCCTCGAAGATCTCGGCACCTTGCGTGCGAAGCTCCTCGGAGCGCGCATCGAGCTTGTGGACGAATGCGCGAACCGGAATTCCCTGGTTGAGCAGAAGCGCTGTGACGACACGCCCCGTCGATCCCTGCTGACCGCCGGCTGCACCTGTCACCAAAATCGGGTAAGACATGGTGAATCCTCCTATGCGGAATAGGATTACGTTGATCATCCAATCGATTCACAGTTTATCTCTGCATTTTATTTTTCCGGCTGGCCCGCCGGTTGCACGGTGGGATGATCTGGCGCATCCTAAGATGAGCCATGCGTTATCCACCTGAACACAAAGCGGAAGTCCATCGGAAGATCGTGAAAGATGCCTCGCGTCGTGTACGCGCCGAGGGTTTAACCGGGGCGGCGGTTGCAGCGGTGATGCGCGATACCGGACTGACCCACGGAGGCTTTTACAAACACTTCGAGAGCAAAGAATATCTACTTGGGGAATCGGTACAGGAGGCCTTCCGCGATATCACTGACAAGCTGGTTCGCGCTGCCGCGCAATCGCGCCACAGGCAAAGTTGGAAGGCGATTGTGAAGTCCTATTTGAGCCTGGAATACTGCGACCATGCCGAGTTTGGTTGCCCGCTGACCGCCCTGGGTCCCGAACTGGCGCGCGGTGACGAGACGATCAGGAAGCAGGTTTTTGCCGAACTCGTAAACTACAGGGATCGAATGCTCCCATTTATGCCGGGCCGGCGAACCGACGACAAAGAGCGCGCTTTCTTTGTGATCTTTTCCACGATGATCGGAGCCGTGCAGATTGCGCGGATGTTGCCTCACCGCGCGGCACAGGAGAAGGTTCTGGCGAGCGCCCGAACGTTTCTCCTGCGCAGCTTTTGATTTGCCGAGCCGATTCGAAATGACGACGCCACAATTCTGAGACTACTTAACTCCAGAAGTCGACAGCTCAGTGTACTCAGCGCATGGCTTATTGCACCCCAGGTGCGGGCAGCGCTTTTCGCCCGCCGATCTCTTCGCGCACCAGTGTGAGCCCCAGGATGCAGCGCTCGAACCAATCCGAGAGACGGCCAAACAACGGCGCCTCCTGTTCGTACTCGAACAGGTTGAACTGGCTCACGATGTAATAGCTCTCCTTGCCGGCGTGGACAAGCTGTTCCAGGCTTGGGTGTCCGCGACGATGACGGCGCCAGGGCTCGACCGCTTCCGGGTACATGCCTGCAACAAAGAGCGCATAGTCGCCAATGTGCTTACGGATCAGGCGCTCGGCATCGAACGACGGCGCCGAGCCGTTCACCGGGTCGGCGGCCAGCATCATCTGCTCCAGCTCGGCGACCGGGCGGCCCATCTCATCGCGTACCTTATAGAGCTTGTCAGACCGGGAGAACTCGCACAGCAGGTGGGCCACGTAGCTAGTCACGTCAGGGTCGTTAAGACCCAGCTTGCCTTCATAGCTGTTGCGGACGGCCTGGAGGAAGAACTTTTCGAGGGGATGAGACGGGGTATGATCCTGCGGCATTGTGGCCTCCCGGGCGCCCGGTGGGGCAGCCGTTTTGCGCGCAAGCCTGACGTTTCTGCCAGGCCGTGGCGGGTTCGCCGATGCGCGCAGCCGGAGGACTCCAGCCACTGCCTTTGCGAGGGCCTTGCGGCAGGAAGTGCGCCTGCGTTCAAAGTCCTCAGCTACTTAGGTTTGACCCTGAGAGTAGCCGAAATGTTGTGCGCGTCAAGAGGGGAGGACGCACTTTGCTGGCAGTGGGGCGGCTCGATTGCAAACCGGAAAGGTGAACCCGTTCTGGTGCAAATAGTTAGAGCCGGGGCGCGTAGCCCCGGCTCTTGATTGTTTTGGTTCGGTCTTGGTTCAGGCAGGAGCAGCAATACGGGAGCAGAGGTCAGGCGCGCGGGGCCTCAAGGGCGAGCCGCTTGCCGAGTTCTTCGCGCACCAGGGCCAGGCCGAGCACGTACCGCTCAAACTGGTCAGCGAGGCGGGCGAACAGCGGCGCTTCACGCCGGTATTCGAAGATATTGAACTGGCTTACGACGAAATAGCTTTCTTTTCCGGCGCGGATCAATTCGCCGAGGCTGGGGCGGCGTGTGCGGCGTTCGTTTTCACCGTCAATGGCCTCGGGCAGCATGCCGGCCACGAAGAGACAATAGTCGCCGACGTACTTACGCATGGCGCGTTCGGCATCGAAGGAGGGCGCTGTGCCGAAGACGGGGTCGGAGGCGCGCATGAGAGCCACGAGCTCCTCGATGCTGTGGCCGGGAACTCCGCGCTTTTCAAGGATTTGCTGGTCTTCAGAGAAGCGGCAGAGGACGCGCGAGATATAGCCGGAGATTTCCGGGTCGTTCAAGCCCAGCTTGCCGTCGAAGATGCCGGTAACTTCATGTAAGAAAAAGGGCTCGAGAGGATGGGCAGGCGTTTGCATACACGTCTCCAGTCGCATGCACAGGGGAATCGAGCCAGGACCCGGATGCACCTTGCGCAGCACGGGGCGTGTGCCCAGCCATGCTATGAATTGCTTGCTATAGAGACGAGGGTACCGCAACTGCGGAGAAATTCAAGTGATTTAACTCACAACTTTTGTGGGAGACTGGACACAAATTAAGAATCTGCGCCCTGTGATCTCGGGAGAGCTGTGTCCATCGCATCCTCCGCCGCACAGGATCCATCCCGCTTCTCGCGAAACACGTTTCCCGGATCGCGAAACAGGCGAGGTTCGGGCATCACGCACAAAGGGCAGCCGGAATGGCTGCCCCGTTGAGGTGGACGGCGCTTCAGGCCGCGGTCGGGGTGCGCGATTCGAGTTCGGCCAGGCGCTTGGCGAGCATCTTTTCCAGGTTTTCAAGCGCCTTCGCAAACCCGTCGATGCCTTCCTTGAGCTTGTCGTGCGCCATTCGGTCTTCGGCATGCATGCGCTCGAAGGTGGCTTCGTCCATGGGGAGGCGTTCGATCTTCATGGCTTTTGCGTTTTGCGGATCGAGCTTGCGGGGCAGCTCGCCCTGAGTGGATTCGAGCTCGCCGAGGAACTGCGGCGAGATGGTCAGCAGGTCGCAGCCGGCCAGCTCGCGAATCTCGCCCAGATTGCGGAAGCTCGCGCCCATCACCTGTGTCTTGTAGCCGAAGTGCTTGAGGTAGTTGTAGATCTTGGTGACGGATTGTACGCCGGGGTCGTCGGCGCCCTGGTAGTCCTTGCCCGTGTCTTTCTTGTACCAGTCGAGGATGCGGCCGACGAAGGGCGAGATCAGGGTGACGCCGGCCTCGGCGCTGGCCACGGCCTGGTGCATGCCGAACAGCAGCGTCATGTTGCAGTGGATGCCTTCTTTTTCCAGCACTTCCGCGGCGCGGATCCCCGCCCACGTGGAGGCCAGCTTAATGAGCACATGCTCGCGGCCGATGCCCGCTTCGTCGTACTGCTTGATGAGGGCGCGGGCCTGCTCGATGCTCTTCTCCTTGTCGTAGGAGAGGCGCGCGTCCACCTCGGTGGAAACGCGGCCGGGAACGATCTCAAGCACTTTACGGCCGAAGGCGACGGCGAGGCGCTCAAAGGCGCACATGGCGACGTCCTTGTCGCTGGCGCTGGGGCCTTTCACGTCGCGGGCCTGCTTGAGGACGTCGTCCACCAGGTCCTGGTACTGCGGCATCTGTGCGGCGGTGGCGATGAGCGAGGGATTGGTGGTGGCGTCGGTGGGGCGAAACTTCTTCATCGAGTCGAAGTCGCCGGTATCGGCAACCACGGTGGTGAAACTGCGCAACTGCTCAAGCAGATTCTGCGGCATGAAATCCTCCTGGCTGGCGTGGAGCGAAGGGGCGCGTGCACACAGCCGACACTCCTTAGTCTACGCCCGTATGGATGCGGGGAAGAGGGTTGGGGGAGCGCTTGAGGTGAAGAAGGCCGGAAAGCCGTGCGGGTTCGGGGGAAAGTGGAGCGTGAGCCAGATCACACTATGTCGCACCAGTGCTCGGATTGCTGCGATCTACACCCAAAAAGGGGCTCGACAGATTGACGTGTTGTCCACGACAGGTTGGACACTTTTGGCGCAAGTGTGCAAGACCGGCGGTGAGGTGGTCGGGCGGCCCTGTGATCCGACCGCTGGGTGGCCGGTTGATCCGACCGCGGCTTGAGGGCGCTTTGGGGCACCAGCAATCCAGGTCTCCAAAACCGGAAGACCTTCGAGGCCATTCAGGGGAGGTTCTGGGGCACCCACGTTTTGGAATGACTCCGAGACGTGGGCACCCCCTGAGTGCCCAAACTCGTCAATTGCCGAGAGAGAATGTCACGTTGACGGTGGTTTCAACTTCTGTCGGAGCGTTGTCGAGCATGTAAGGCTTGTAGCGCCAGGTCTGAACCGCTGCGACGGCGGATTGCCGCAGCATCGCCGGTCCACTCAAAACGCGTAAGTCCTTGACGGTTCCGGCTTTGGAAATGGTCGCCTGGATGATCACGGTGCCGGAGACACGCGCTGATTTTGCGATCGCCGGATAGACGGGCGGCGTCTTCTGAGTCAACAGTCCGCCCGCGACGCCGGCGGAGATTTTCACGGGACCGGGAGCCGGCTTCACGACAGGTCGCGCCCCATTAAATACGCTCCCAACCGAGTTGCTGCCACCAAGACCTTCAATGCCGCTGGCGGCGAACCCTGGGGGCGGAGCGTCATCCTTGACTACCGGCTTTTTGATATCGCTCGGAATCCGTTGGGGTGCAGCGAGCTGCGCATCCATCTCCTTCGATTGCACGTCGGGTGGGACATCCTGGTCATTCCCCGTTGTCGGTTGGCTCACCGCCGCTTGTTGCGCTTGGGGTACAGCCGAAAGCTGATGTTGGTTTAGCGGTGTGGAAGGCGATGGCTTGGGCGTGTTGCTCGCCAGTTGTGCTTGAGTTGGTTGTACTGCGGGCGCAACCGATTTTGCGGTGATGGAAGGCTTTGCCGGGCTGAACAGCCAAATCGCGAGGATCACCAGAATTACGATTGAAGAACCGCCGGCGGCTGCAATGATCATCCACTTCTTTGGTGTGGGCTTCTCGACCGGGGCCGCGGCGAGTTTAGGCCGAAGCGCATTCACAATCTCATCCACGCTGCTCGGCGCGAATGCGGGGATTCTTATTGCGTTACCCAAGACGTCGGGCACGGGGGCTCTTGGCGGTTGCGGCGAAAGGAGAGGCTCGTGAATCGGGCGGGAAGCTTCTTCGGCGCGGGCGGCCGGAGTGACATTCCTGGCCGGCATCGGGGTGACCGATGCTGACTGGCGGAGAATGGCTCCGTCCGTGTCGGATTTCGCAGGTGAGGACAACGCCGCGCCATGCAACCCGTCCACGCCGCGGGCCGGGGTAATTTCCCGTCCATATCTTGGCGCCGGAGGTTGAGGAACGTCTCCTAAACCGCGGTGTTTGTCCAGGTCGCGAGCATTCACCGGCAGAGCCTGGAGAGATGGTTCACTATCCCACTCGTTGAAGTCTTCAGGAAGCGTCTCGGGCAGTTGCTGATTTATTTCTGCTGCAGATGCCATTGGCCGTCTTCTCCTTGCACGTACACAGCACCTTTGTAAGTGCGGGTTTTGGGATTATTCTGAGTGCCGCCGCGCCCGCTTGTTGCCTCGGCAGATTCTGCGGGAGCCGTGTGGTTTGCAGTGACCTCAAGCGTGACAGTGGCTTCCGACGCTGTGCACTCGGCGGAGTTTGTCGGGGTGAATGAGACCGAGAGGGTATGCCTACCCGGTGCCAGCACGATCCCTGCCGGCGGGGTGTATACGAAGCTGCCTTGGTTGGACGAGGTGGCATTCAACTGAGCGGCGCCCAGCGGGACACCATAGGAAATGGGGGAGGGTGCGTGCCAGGTGACGATGGCTGGAGGCATTTCGGTGACAGTGAGGGCTACCGCGCCGCGCACCTCGGAGTAATTCATTCTGTCGATCGGAGTGAAAGTCACCGAGATGTCATGTGTTCCAGGCGGAAGGACCTTGCCAACGGCAGGCGCATACTCGAATATTCCAGGCACGCTCGCGGTGGCGTTGAGCTGAGTGGTGCTGAGGGCGGTTCCGCAGACGATTGGTTCGGGCGTGGGCCAGGCCATGACCGGCGTCGTCTTTCGGACGCTTAGCGATGCTGTGGCCTTTGCGGCGGAGTAATTCGCAGTATCGGTTGGAGCAAAAAGCACCGAGAGGGTATGCTCTCCGGCCCCGAGCATGGCCCCTGGTCCGGGAGTGTATTCGAATGTTCCCGGAACTGATGCAGTCGAGCTGAGCTGTCTATCGCCGAGGGCCGTGCCGTAAGCAATCGGATCGGGCGTCCGCCACGATATCACCGGCTTCGCCTTGATCACAATGACCGACACGGTGGCTCGTGCCCGGGCGTAGTGTTTGCTGTCGGCCGGGTCGAAAATGATGACTATGGTGTGCTTGCCGACGGAAAGCACCTCGCCGGCGCGCGGAGAGTATTCGAATGTTCCCGGAACGGAGGCCGTGGCATTGAGGTGAGTGACATCCAAGGGCGTGCCGTATGGAATCGTATCGGCCCCCTGCCAATGGATGACCGGCGTCACCTTGTCGACTGTGACCTCAACGGATGCGTGCGCTCCTTTGTAGTTTGCGGTATTCGCTGGAGTGAAGGTGACGGAGAGAGTGTGTGTTCCGGGCGGAAGTACCTCGCCGGCTGCAGGCGCGTACTCGAATATTCCAGGCACGGTGGCTTCGGCGTTCAGCTCAGTGGCGCCAAGAGCCGTTCCGGATGCGATCATGGGGGGCGCCGGCCAGGAAATTCTTGGCGTCGCCTTGGAGACTTCGATTGTGACAGCGCTCTGTACCGGCGCGTGCTCACAGTCTGCCGGATTGAAGGTCACCCAGAGCGTGTGGGTTCCCACCGGCAAAACGTAGCCCGGCCTGGGAGTGTAGTCGAAAGTGCCAGGGACTGATGCCGTGGCGTTCAGCTGGACATCGCTCAGAGGTTCGCCGTAGGCAATTGGATCCGGCGTCGGCCAGGCGACGGTCTGAGGCGGCGCTTGGGAAGTGGAGGTTCTCGTGGCAGGATTCGCTGAC